>Ga0209515_10007164_pt1 | contig 13528 bp, 6 predicted proteins | sample Subgroupgradi54m_FD_187454 | JGI IMG/M metagenome (GOLD analysis project Ga0209515, IMG submission 187454) | Subsurface groundwater microbial communities from S. Glens Falls, New York, USA - GMW60B uncontaminated upgradient, 5.4 m (SPAdes)... ...
TGGGGAGCGGGGAATGCGGAGCGAGCGCCTGGACTCCCGCCGTCGCCCCGATCGTTCTCGTTCCGCGTTCTCTCAATCGTTCTTCCTGCTCCTTGCTCCCTGCCCCCTGCTTCAGCCGGCCACCCCGCTCCGCCCGCCCAGTCCGCCACGCTGCCAAGAGCAGCCATCCGCCAACCCACAGCACTGCCGCGAGGATCGGCAAGCCATGCTCCACCCCCACATGCAGGTAGCTGTTCACCATGGTCGCGTAGCCTTCGTCCCGATCCACATCCTGAAACCAATTCATGTAGGCCCGGCCCGATTCACCCGCGCCCCAGCCGGTCAGCGGCGCGGCGGCGATCATCTCCAATCCCCCCCGCCAGAGCGCCAGCCGGTTCACGACCGATCCGTCCTCCGTCGAGGGCACTTCGCTTGCAGTTGCGCGTTTGTCCGTGGTCCGGTTGTCCTGTGGTCCCGTGGTCTTTTCCACCACCCGGCTCCACCCGAATCCCACCGCCGCCATCATCACGGCCAGGACCACGAGCCGTCCCGCCCAGATCATTCGTTCCGCTGGATTCCTCCACCCGCGTGAAGCCGCGATCCCAAACAGCCAGGCCGCCCCCCACGCCACGACCGCGCCCCGCGAATACGTCTTCGCCAGCAGAAAAAGTCCGCCGGCCTCCGCCGCCAGCAACGCCCACCGCCAGCGCGAATCGGCGCCAGCCCAGTGCAGCGCCAGCAACGTGACGAGAAACGCTCCCGCGTAATTCGGCGTCGGCCAGCCGAGATTCCAACGCAGGTGCCCGCCGGAGAAGAATTCACCCTCGATGATCATCAAGCTGCTGGTTTTTTATCGGGTAAGCCCTGACACTGACGTGTTGCAGGCTTGGCGGCTGATGCACGGCGCGCGCGACCTGCCTCGGCGTTTGCGCGAGCCGCCGGGCGCTGGCGGCTGATTTGTCAGGTGATGATCGGCTGTTTTCGATTTTGGTCACGGTTTGACTCTCCGCCCGCGCAGTTCGGCATCAGCCCTCAACCCCAAGACCCCGTTCGGATTCCTGACCCCGTTCGGCGGCCTCGGCTGCCCGAGGATCTATTTGATCTTGGTAATCCAAGCTATCTGCTCAAGCCCCGCCTTGGGGTTAATCTGGGTAATGGCAAATTTATAGGAATTTCCATCGGACTCGAATTGACCGATCAAGGAATAGTGCCTGCCCGTTTCAGTAAACGCAGTCGCTACATCACAGATAGTAATCACTTGCCCTGTATTTAGCACGATCGCTTTCTCTCCATAAAACGCATCATTGCCGCCTCTTCTCTCGTGAAGAAATCCGTCAACTCCCCATCCCGCTTTCGTTTGCTCAAAAATCAGGTCATGATTCACTTTCCAGCTCCCTATGAAGTGCCTAGCCCATGGCCTATCCTTAAGCGAGACACTGACATAACACCCTGCGAGCAATAACAACACAATAGAGATTACGCTAGACTTGGTCAGATATGTAATGAAAGTTTTCATTCAAAGAACCTGTTGAAGAAATTAACAATAGTCCCCCAAAGAGCATTAAGTGTGCTCGACAGGGAATTATCCCAATCTACGCGACCGTTGACGGGAGCAGCAAGTGTTCCCCCTGCTGCCGCAGCACCAGCTCTTGCATCGGTCCAACAGTCATTCCCGTAGGGGACCCAGGTCCCCTTGTTAAATTTGCCGCTGCTTTTTATATCGTTTAAATATTGTGTTCCGGTTTTCCCGCTAGGCGTAGTTTGCGCTACTGCGTCGCCACGTTGCACGGCAGCGGAAAGATCCGCAGGACTATATCCCTTTGGAAAGCCGGGACCCCAGCTATTACCAGAAGACCCATCACGGCCTATTCCCGACTCAGTTCGTGGGTTATAATAAAATATATGATTAATGCCTGGAATTCCAAATGCATTATCAGTAACCGCAAAAACTTGATCAGGGTCATTTGCTCCAAGCCCCATAGCATCACCCAGAATCAAAAAATGATTAAATACATAGCGATAAATATTCACATCCCCCGCGCTCAAACGAATCGGATCCGTCTGCAAAAAACGACCCAGCTCGGCTGAGTAAACCCGGTTGCGATAGTCGTAGAGACCGACCTCCTGGAGCCACTCGCGGCCAGTGAACAGCCAGCGATTGCCGACGGCGGATTGCGTTAGCGATTGGCCCGAGGCATCGCTGATTGCGACCTGGCCGGTGACGCTATAGTCGTAACGTTCAACCAAGCGACCGTCCTTGCCGGTGAGCATCGTCACATTACCGAGCGCGTCGTGGTGCGGGTAGAACGTGCCGTGCCGGTTCACCATGACGATGATTTCGTCGATGCGGCGGCCATGCACATAACGAGCCTGCTGCGCTCCGAAGCCGTCCCACTCCTCGATCAAGTTCCAATTGTCGTAGGTGTTTAAGGCCAAAGTCGAAGTGGCAGGTGATGCATCGATCTTGCTGTAATTGCGGGCCACACAGCGGTTATTGGCATCGTAGAAGAACCGGGCCGTCGTCGCACCGTTCGTGGCGGAGACGAGCCGATTGAGCGCGTCGTAGCGATAGAGCCACTGACCCATGCCGCTCAGGTTGCCGTTGCGATCATGCGTGGGCGCAAACTCGCCCACCTGCGTGTATTGGTTGAGGTTGTTGGTCGTGTAGCGGGTGACGACGGGCGGCGCGTTGGGGGCAACGCGCCCCACCTCAATCCGGTTGCCCACGGCATCATAGGTGAATTTCTCCGTGAGCGCGGGAGCACTGATCCGGTCGGAGACCGGACCTACTTTCGCGCCATAGTCGGCCCCGGTGACCTGGTAGGTTTCGTCGTAACGATAGGTGTCGAGGGTCTCCTCCGCGGTTCCACGACCGTCGGCATCGATGGCCGCGAGGGTGGCGGTGCGGTTTCCCGCCTCGTCGTGATGTTGATCTGGCTTCAGTTATTTCAGGTAGACGGCCAATATTTTGATGCGAGGTTGTGCATCCTCTTTTTCATATGGTATAGTCTTAATAGCTAAGAAACTCGTCTTGTTTCTATGAACAGTTAGAGTTGTTGTCTCATTAAGACGCCCGGGTATTGAAATGTTTATTTTGCATGATAGCAGACGCGGACCTTCATACCTCAAGATTACCACAAAAATATCGTCCTTAGATTTTCTAGTTTCTGGGCTTAATGCGATATTTTCAGCAATGTCATTTAACCTCTCCAGAGAATCGGTTGATGTATATCCATAAGAAATCGCTGCATCATCGGGTAATCCAATAAAGAAAATATGCGGCCAATATCGCATCTGTGTCCCAATCAATACGCAGCCGATCAAAATAATAGCTGCCCCAGCTTTAAAAGCATATTTTGCTGTAATACTGAGTCTCATTATTCAAAAAGGTTCCCCAGCCAAGAAACAAACGAGTTCCAAAGGTTGAATGCTGAAGCTGACTGCACCGTCTGGGCAGCGCTGCCTGTACGCTGCGCGCCAGCATAGTCAACGGCGTTATCTGCTGTGTTGCCACAGTGGTTTGTGGCTGAGTGCAGGCCATTCTGCGTATTTATATAATATCCCGCCTGTCCGACCTGGGCGTTGGTTAGTCCACTATGCGCCTCTAGTATAGTAGTATTTGGACTTTCTAACAAAGCTGTATCATCTCTTACACCATCAGGGTAATTACCCTTTACGAACTGTGTTCCACTATCATAGGTTCCTTGTGTAAATGCATGTGCATATCCACTACCATCGTTATATATGTATTGGATAAGTTCGGCTAATCCAGTTGGATCACTAGATCCAGTAAATGCGTTGTGAACGTAGCGATATATATTCACATCATCGGCATCAAACCTGATTGGATCCGTCTGCAAAAACCGCCCCAGCTCCGCTGAGTAAACCCGGTTGCGATAGTCGTAGAGCCCGACTTCCTGCAGCCACTCGCGGCCGGTGAACAGCCAGCGATTGTCCACGCCTGAGCCAGTCAGGCTGTGGCCCGAGGCATCGCTGATCGCGACCTGGCCGGTGACGCTGTAGTCGTAACGCTCGACCAAGCGACCGTCCTTGCCGGTGAGCATCGTGATGTTCCCGAGTGCATCGTGGTGCGGGTAGAATGTCCCATGCCGGTTCACCATGACGATGATTTCGTCGATGCGGCGGCCATGCACATAACGGGCCTGCTGCGCCCCGAAACCATCACGCTCCTCGATCAGATTCCAATTGTCGTAGGTGTTTAAGGCCAAAGTTGAAGTGGAAGGTGATACATCGATCTTGGTGTAGTTGCGGGCCACACAGCGGTTCTTGGCATCATAGAAGAAACGGGCGGTCGTCGCACCATTCGTGGCGGAGACGAGCCGGTTCATCGCGTCGTAGCGATAGAGCCACTGACCCATGCCGCTCAGGTTGCCGTTGCGATCATGCGTGGGCGCGAACTCGCCGACCTGCGTGTATTGGTTGAGATTGTTCACGGCATAGCGCGTGACGACGGGCGGCGCGTTGGGGGCAACGCGCCCCACATCGATACGATTACCCACGGCGTCGTAGGTGAATTTCTCCGTGAGCGCGGGAGCACTGGTCCGGTCGGAGACCGGACCTACTTTCGCGCCGTAGTCGGCGCCGGTGACCTGGTAGGTCTCGTCGTAACGATAGGTGTCGAGGGTCTCCTCCGCGGTTCCACGACCGTTCGCATCGACAGCGGCCAGAGTCGCGGTGCGGTTGCCCGCCTCGTCGTAGAGGTAGTCGAGCTGGCTCAGGGGACTGCGCCGGCCGGCCGCGCGCTCCGTGATGGCGAGGGTCTTGTTCTCGGCATCGAACTCGCGCGCGCTTTCCGTCTGGTTCTCGCGCGGCATCAGCGTGGCGTTGCCGGCGGCGTCATATTCGTAGCTGGCAATCGGCGGCGGGATGCCATCACCGAGAATCTCGGCGAGCTGCCCGCGGGCGTTGTAGGCGAATTTCACGAAGCTGCCGTCGGGGTAGCCGAGCGTCTCGCGCTGCCCATCGGCATTGTAGGTGTAGCTGACGGTGCGCGGGGAGGGATCGGCGGCGCCGTCGGCGACGACGGGCGAGAGATCCTGCGTCTCGCTCGCGAGCCGGCCGACTTCATCATAGGCGAAGGTGAGCTTGCTCACGCCGTTGTCCTGGAGCGTCATCCGGCCGGCGACGTCATAGGCTTTCACAATCTTCTGGCTGCCGTCGCTCCACTCGGAGCCGATCTCGCGGTTGCGGTTGTCATAGGTGAATGTCTGCACCGTGCCGGCGCGGTTGGTGAAACTCACCTTGAGCCCCGCGGCATCATAGGCGGTGGTCTCACGCGAACCGTCGGGATAAACCAGGGCGGTCTGCCGGCCGAGCAAATCGTATTCGAAACGGTAAGTGTTGAGCTTGGCGTCGGTCAGCGCCACCAGCCGGCCGGCCACATCATACTCGCGCCGGGTGACCTGGTCCTTGGCGTCGGTCTTGGTCAGCTCGCGTCCCACCGCATCATAGGTCCAGCGGCTGGTATTGCCCTTGGCATCGGTCTCGCTGAGCATTCTTCCGCTCGCGTCATAGGTGAGGGTCGTGGCGTAGTTGAGGGCGGACATCGTCTTGATCCGCCGCCCGCGCTCATCATAAAAGAATTGCACGGTCTGGCCGAGCGGGTTGGTGACGCTGATCTGCCGGCCGGCGGCATCATAGGCGGTGCGGGTCGTGGCGGCCGACTGGGTGCCGGCGGCGGTGGTGCGGGCGATCACCCGTCCGGCCGCGTCATAGGTCATGGCCGTGACCCGACCGGATGCGGTGATCGTCCTGACCGGACGAGCCCAAGGCGCGGTTTCGCCGATCGGCGCATATTCGGTGCGTGTCTCCCGCCCAAGGGTATCGATGATCGAGATCATGCGGCCCAGATTGTCATAGTTCATTCGGTGAACCGCCCCGGATGCATCCACTGTCTTCGTCACATGGCCAAAGTCATTGTATTCGTTCGTGGTGGTCGTGCCATCGGCGTAGATCGTCTTCGTCACCCGGCCGGCGGCATCGCGTTCATAGCGGGTGGTGTTGCCCCGGGCATCGGTGGTGCTCGCCACCCGGTCCCGCGCATCATAGGCGAGGGTGGTGACGGCGCCGACGGCGTTGGTGGTTTTCGTAAGCAGGGCGCGCGCATCATAGGTCATCGTCGTCACCGCGCCGCCGCGATCCTTCCGAGTCAGCGCCTGGCCGAAATCATTATAGGTCATCTCCTCCGCCGAACCATCGGGATGCTGCACCCGGGTCACGCGGCCCCGGGTATCGCGGGTGTAGCGACGCGTCTGGCCCAACTCGTCGGTCTCAGCGAGCACGCGACCGCGGGCATCGCGCTGCCAGGTCTTGGTGGATCCGTCGGGGAAGGTTGTCTTCACTATATGCCCCTTGGCGTCGTTCTCGAAGCGGGTGACGCGGCCGAGTTCGTCGGTGGTGGCGGTCTTGAAGCCGCGACCGTCGGCACCGTATTCGTGCTTTTTGGCAAAGCCGTGGGCGTCGATTTCCTCGGTGGGCTTGCCGCCGCGATGGAAGACGGTGCCGATGGCGCCGCCATTCGGCAGTTTCAGCGCATAGCTGCGGGGTTCCGCGCCGTCGGCGGACAGGACATCGAAAATCCCCTTGCCGTCGGCCGTCTCGACCTGGGCCACCTGGCCCGCGGCGGCATCGGGCTCCGTGCGATAGCGAATCGCCCGGCCGCGCATTTCGCGGGTGCCGCGCGGATCGACGGCCTGCTCGAGCAGGAGGCGATCGCCCGGGCGGGGCGCGGTGTAGGCATAGGCCGCGCGGGTGTCGTCGGGGTAGGTCACACCCGTCAGCACCGGGTAATCCACGCTGGCGATAAATTCGTAGTCATACCGAACTCTCTGGCCGTCGCTCGCGGTGACCTCGCTGATCACCGTCGATGACTTCGCCCCGCGCGCGGCTCCGTGCGCGGCCAGCGCAGTGTAGCTGATCTTCAGCCACCGGCCGGCCGGCTCGTTCACCTGTGCCAGCCGCCCGTCCTGCCACGCCAAGGTCCAGCGGTTGCCGGCGTCATCGAGCATCTCTTGCAACTGGTAAATGGGTTTCTTGCGGCCGCCGTCCTGGCGGACGAACCGGACTTCGCCGCCGCCCGACAGCAGCAGGCGGAAGGTGGTCCCGTCGGAGACGATTTCCTGGCTGATCGCGGCCTCCGGCTGCCACGCGCCCGGCGCGGTGGCGATGAAGCGATGGACCGCGCCTGCGGGCTCATGGACGGCCAGGGCCGCGCGTCCCTGATCATCAGGCGCCGCCTCGACGAGCTCCCACTGCCAGTTGTGCGACCAGTTGTGGCCCGAGCCGAACAGGAGCGTCGCGCCCGTCGTCCGGCTGTTGCCATAGCGTTGCCAGCCCAAGCCGTGCTGGCCCACGGCGCCGGCGACCGCCAGATCGCGGGTGCCCACATGGACGTTGCCCGTGTAGGAGGCGATATAGACCCCGGGCGTGACGGGGCCGTGTTCGCTGTCGTAGCCCGGATAAGGCGCCTGGGCGAAGCCCGCGGCGGCGCTGAGCGCGGCGGTTAGCCCGAGAAGACAACGGAGCATGAAGCTACCGCTGGTGCTTGCTGGGGGAGGGGGCGTAACGTTGAGACGGAAGGAGCCAAGCGATTTCATGGAATCACACTGACGAGGTTTCCATGTAGCGACATGGCGCGTTGGCCCAACGGCGATGAGCGAGAAAATTTCCGCGAGGTCAACAACGAATAATTTTTCTCGCGGGGGGGAAATTAAAATCCTCGGAGCAAACCCCGAGGCAGGGGTTGGATCGCCGGAATGGAAAAGGCTCAGGGGCGCATCTGCGGGCTGAAGCACCGCGCTACTTCGAACCGACAACGGGAGATGCATCCGTCTTTGTCAGCGTGTATTCACGAAGGCAGCAAAAGCATGAACCACAAAGCAGCGGTGACACAAAGAACGAAGGAGCCGCTCCCTTTGTGCCTTCGTGTCTTGGTAGTGAACTCCTTTCAGAAAAAGTTTTCGCCCGACGACAGGCGCAAAATCGCCCGGCTTATTCTTGGCCAACCTCTTGGACTCTTTGGTGAATCGGCGCTGCGTCTTTGTTCGCCGGTGAAGGGTTTGATTGATTTCCGGTGTTGTCTCAGTCATGCCCCTTCATCCTGGCTTACCGTCGCCTTCTCACTCCGTGCGTCTGCTCCCCTGGCTGCCCGTTATCCTGCTTTCGCTCGCTACCGCCACGCGGGCGGCGGCGCCCGCCTCGGCGGTGATGTTCCGGGGCGACGCCGCCCATCAAGGACGCTATGAGGCGGAGCCCCTCACGGCGCTGCCGGTCGTGCGGTGGAAAGTCACGCTGGACGGAAACATCTTTTCGTCGTGCGTGGTGTCTGGCGACACCGTCTACGTCGGGTGCGGCGGCAACAAGTTTCACGCCTTGAAGTCCGCGACCGGGACGGTGGTCTGGACAGTGACGACCCGAGGAGCGGTGCATTCCACCCCGGCGATCGCGGACGGCACGGTGTATTTTGGCGATGCGAGCGGGACATTCCATGCGCTCGACGCCGCCACCGGCGAGGGGAAATGGACCTTCCGGGCGGAGGGCGAACGCCGGTTCGGGGCGAAAGGCCTGCATGGGGCGCAGCCGGCGGACCGCTACTTCGAGGACGATTGGGATTTCTTCCTGTCTTCGCCGGTCGTCGGTGGCGGTTTGGTCTATTTCGGCTCGGGCAACGGTCGCGTCTATGCGCTCGACCTGAAAACCGGCAGGGAGCGGTGGAATTTCCGGGTCGGCGAGGTGGTGCATGGTTCGCCTGCGCTGGCCCACGGCAACCTGTATTTCGGCGGCTGGGACGGTGTCTTGCATTGCGTGGACGCGGCTACGGGGGCGGCCAAATGGCAGTTCCAGACCGGACTTGATCCGGCGATCCATAATCAGGTCGGTCTCCAGGGAGCGCCGGTAGTGGTGGACGAGGTGGTCTATTTCGGCTGCCGTGATGCGAACGTCTATGCGTTGGATGCCCGCGACGGCCGGGAACTGTGGAGGCGGAATAACAAGGGCTCGTGGGTGGTGGTTTCCCCGTTGGTCGTGGGCGATCAGCTCTGCTACACGACATCGGATTCGCAGCAGTTCGTCGTCCTCAATCGGCGGACCGGGGAGACCCTCTACACGCTGCCGACTCGGGCCTACGGTTTTTCGTCACCCATCGCGATCGGCTCATGGGTTTATTTCGGCGTCTTCAACGGCGAGCTGGTGGCGGTGGACACCGCGGCGAAGGCGGAGAAATGGAAATTCCGGACCGACGAGGCCCGCCGCGATGCCCGCGGGGTGTTGAAGGCCGACGGGTCGCTCGACACGCAGAAGATCTTTGCGGCCCAGACGGCGGACAACACCGCGGAGATATTCCGGATGCTCTTCTCCGCCGGGGCGGTCCTGTCCACGCCGGTTCTGTGCGCCGACGGACTCATTTTCGGCACGGCTGACGGACATGTGTATTGTATCAGATAGACGGTGTTCGGCAGTGGCCTGCCGGTGGCTTCACTACGGAAAGTGAGTGCCTGGCCCCGCCGACCGAGCCGATCTTACGGTCTGCGTCCTTTTTCGAGTTCGTTCGTCTTTACTGATAACAATTACGTTGTCTCCGCGACCATCGAGGCGGTAAAACCATGAGAGCGTGATAACGCCGACGTTGGAAAGCATCTGGAACGAATTCGCCGTGAGGCTGGCTCAGTTCATACGCGCGCGGGTGTCAGGCCGGGCGACCGTGGAGGACATTTTGCAAGACGTCTTCGGGAAGATTCAGGGCCGGCTCGACTCGCTCGAGGACCCGAGCAGGTTGCAAAGCTGGCTCTACTCTCTCACGCGCAACGCCATCATCGACCACTATCGCACGCGCAAGGAAACGACCGAAGTGCCTGAGTCGCTCCCCACCGAACCGCCGTCGAACGACATGGAGATGGAGGAATTGAAGGCCGCGGTTCGCCGGATGATTTCCAGCCTGCCGGAGCCGTATCGCGCCGCGCTGGTGCTCACCGAATTTGAAGGACTCACGCAGAAAGAAGTGGCCGAACGGTTTGGCCTTTCCCTTTCCGGCGCGAAGTCGCGCGTGCAGCGCGGACGCGAGCAATTGAAACAGCTATTGCACGAGCGTTGTACCTTCGAGTTCGACCGGCGCGGGCGGGTCATTGATTGCGCGCCGCGCGCCAATGGGAGTTGCCAGGAGTGCGGCTGAGGGCGCACGCTGCCATGGGGCGAGGCGAGCGAACAGGGTCAGGCCTTGGGGGCGTGTTGCCCAAACGGGTGTTCAGTTGAGTTGCGGCGACTGGATCAGTGTGGGAGCGAAGAGCCGGTCGATTTTGTCACTGAGTGCGCAAAATCTCAGGCCGCGTAAGCGACCCGTGCAGACCTCTGTCGGGCTCACAATTGGCCGCCGTCAAAACCTTATCGCTCGGTCGGTATGACAGGGGCGCATCTCCCGGTTGTCGGCGATTTTTCCGGGAGTAGCGCCGGTCGGAGACTGGCGCTACCCCGGATATTTCACGCTCTCCTCTCCGGCCCACCCACACCCTGTGAGAAAATCTTTCCTGCTTTTGCCGTTAGCCTGCATATCCCGGCAGTTCTCGATGATATCCCGCTGCGGGCATCCGCGAACACACGAACAAAAGCAGTTGGAGTGTGAAATATGCAGGCTATCAGCGCTCCACCTTTAATTGCATCGTTATGCCCAAGACCATCGGCTATTTTCCGATCAGGTCGTCCGCGACAAAGATCCGGTAATCCTTGATGCGACCGGTGACGTCGGCCGCGCCCTGCCGCGGGACATAGCGGAAGCCGCCGACGGTGCCGGACTGGACGAGATCAATGATCAAGCGGTGAGGGTGAACCGGCTGCGCGGCGCCCCACTCGGTGTGCCACGAATTGGCCGTCTGGCCGTCGAGCGCGTTTTCCGCGAGGCCATCCTCGCGTTCGCGTTCCTCGCTGTCCACGTAGGCGATTGTCCAACCCTCCGCGTTCAGCGGATTGCCGTCGGCATCGAGCAGCGTGATCTCCGCCGCGCCGGCGAAGGGCTTCCCCTCCTGGGCGTTGATCGACTCCAGGCAGAAATACCGGCCGCGGGCCGGCGCGGCGAGCCGCACCTCCTGCAGATCCGTGCCCGCCGCGAAGCTCCCGGCGTGGGCCGGCGCGCCGAAGTCGGCGCGCAGCTTCACCTCGCGCCGTTTGCCACGCGCGAAATCCAGCTTCGGGCGCAGTTCATTCAGGATGGGCTGGTCCAGCGCGGCCACCACCGGCTGCTCGGGCCCGAGCAGGTCGAGGATGATCACCTCGTTGTCTCCAGCCTTCAACCAGGGGCCCGGCACATACATGGTCTGCTGCGGGCCGATGTTCCAGAAGCGGCCGACGTTGTGGCCGTTGACCCAGACGAAGCCCTTGCCCCAGGGACGCATGTCGAGGAAGCAGTCGCCCGGCTGCTCGACCTTGACGGTCGCCCGCCAAAAGGCCGGCGCGGCGGCTGGAGCCGAGGAATTTGCAGCGTCCGCGAACTTCAATTTTCCGAGCATGCCTTGATCGAGCGGCAGGTTGAAAATCTGCCAGCCGCGCAACTCCACCGGCTCCTGGCCGGCGGCGGTGAGCATCACGGGGCCGTGGACGCCTTTGCGGTCGTGCACTTCCACGCCGAAGTTCACCCGGCCCATCGCCTCGACCAGAATGTCGAGCACGGCGGCCTGCGGGCGCGCCGGCAACTCCACCCGGAAATTGCCGGAGCGGCGGTCGGTGAAACCGATCCGCTTGCCGTCGAGAAAGACCTGGCCCACGTCGCGGATGGATGCCGCTTCGAGGCTGGCCGCGGGACCGGCGGGCAACGTGATCCGGTAGAGGATGCAACCGTAGTCCTGGTCGTAGAGTTCCATGGTGCGCGGGGACTCGTCGGCGACGGGCGTAGGCAGATTGGCGAACATCGGCGCGACTTTTCCGGCCGGGACGGGTGCGATCGTGATGACGGGATTGCGCGCGGGCAGCGCGGGCAGCGTTTCGCCGGGCAGGAGGTGCTGGGCCATCAACGCGCGCGTTTGCTCAAACTTGGGCGTCGCCCAGCCGGCCTCGCTGATCGGCGCGTCGTAGTCGTAGCTGGAGGTGTCGGGCTTGAAGGGCCGATCCGCGCCGGTGTTGAACCCGAAGGTGGTCCCGCCGTGCGCCATGTAGATGCTGAAGGATGCGCCGGCCTTGAGCATGGTGCCGAGGTCCGTCAGGTAACGGGTGGTATTGCCAAGGTGATGCGGCGCGCCCCAGGTGTCGAACCACCCGGGATAAAATTCGCCGCACATCAGCGGACCGGTGGGCAGGATCTCGCGCAGGGCCTTGAAGGCGCCCTCCGGATCGGTGCCGAAGTTGACCACGGGGAAGAGGTCGGCTCGGTAACCGTCCTTGAGATGCTGCTTCGGATTGCAGGCAAACAGCGGCACATCGAAACCGGCGCCGAGCAGGGCCTGGCGGATCTCGCCCATGTATTCGGCGTCCTTGGCGTAGAAACCGTATTCATTTTCCACCTGCACCATCAGGATCGGACCGCCCTGGGTGATTTGCAGCGGACCGAGCACGCGGCCGACCTCGGCGAGGTAGCGCTTGCTTGCCGCGATGAAGCGAGGATCGCGCGAGCGCAGCTGGATATCGTCGTGCTTGAGCAGCCACCACGGCAGACCGCCCATCTCCCACTCGGCGCACGCGTAGGGGCCGGGCCGGAGGATGACCCACAGGCCCTCCTCCTGCGCGATGCGGCAGAACTCGGCGGCGTCGGCCTGGCCCGTCCACTCGAACTCGCCCGGCCGGGGCTCGTGCAGGTTCCAGAAGAGGTAGGCGCAAACCGTGTTGAGGCCCATGGCCTTCACCATCTGCAGGCGGTGGCGCCAGTATTCGCGCGGCACGCGGGGCGCGTGCACCTCGCCGCAACGGATCTGCAAGGGCTGCCCGTCGAGCAGGAAGTCGTTCGCGCCGATCTCGAATCGGTGCGCGGGCGCAGTGCCGGCGGCGGTAGCGGACGGGGCCGCGCCCAGCAGGGCGACGGCGAGACAGGGCAGGACGGAGAGCGAGCGGGGCAGGTGCCGGAGCAAGCCGAGCGGGAGAAAGGAGGACATGGGAATCATGAAGGGGGAAACGAAAGAATCCAAAACCGATGACAGGCACTTTTTCTGGGGATGTCCCAGGCGTCGTTAAAAGAGCGGGATAGATGGTAGTAGCGGGATTGATTTCAGGGATTGGTGGATGGGACAAGAGCAATACAATCCGTGTTCGCTGGTTCGGAGGTAGGGCCGGTCACAGACCGGCCCTACTCACGGCCTGAAATTTGTCTCACACCCGCAGGCGAGGGGCAAAAAATTTCCGCGAGGTCAAAAACGAATGTTTTTCTTGCGAAAAAATAAAAATGCCTCGGGGCAAACCCCGGAAGGAGCGGAATGGGTTCGCCTGCAGTGGCTGCTCCGCCATCTGCTTCTCGGCGACTCATTCCGCTTTCATGCTATCTGCTGGCTTGCCGTTACTCAGAGGTAAACCGCGACGCAACATCGCCCGCGAACCACGCGAGAAGGCCTCCTCGCAATGA
>Ga0209515_10007165_pt1 | contig 13524 bp, 15 predicted proteins | sample Subgroupgradi54m_FD_187454 | JGI IMG/M metagenome (GOLD analysis project Ga0209515, IMG submission 187454) | Subsurface groundwater microbial communities from S. Glens Falls, New York, USA - GMW60B uncontaminated upgradient, 5.4 m (SPAdes)... ...
AATGCCAATGAACTCCGCCCCGACGAGACAAGTCTCGTCGTCTGCCCTCACCCCATCGCAATTCCATTCTATTTTAGTTTGGCGGGAATATTTTTGAATTTGGTATGGGCGATGGGGCTCGGTCAGGTTTCTTCAAAGAAGAAACGGCGAAAACAAAATGCAAATACAATCGGTGCCTTCGTTCATCTTATCATATAGGTTGTCCAGTCTAAAGGAATACACCCTCGGCATCCGCCTCGGGAATTTCCGCTAGGGCTACGAGCGCCAGTTCTAGGTATGGGAACGGCTCAAATGGGAAGAATTGAGCCGTTCCCATTTCTAGTTGGGGAGAGGATTCTCCTCTCCCCAGTGCGTTGCCTCGGTTCGTGACTAGTCCGCCAGTAGGCGGACTAGTCATCCGGCAGAGCCGGACAGGGCTCACCCAACCCGGCCGCACAAACCCCTCTCAGGTTTTTCATGTCCGTGTTTAGTGTGTCGCTTTCGCTACGATACTTTGTATTGCATATCGCTCAGGCGCTCGTCTTTAGCCCAGACACCCTAGCGGAAATTCCCGAAGGCGCAAATGCCATCGTGCTTGCCCCAGTCCGCGCGATTACGCGCGGACTCCCACCCGTGCGTGCACGCAAACTCACTCCCTAGATTCTAGAATACGAAACCATGTGTCCAGTTTTTCCATTCTGTTTTATTTTTCCTTCCTTCTCAAGTTCTGAAAGATACCTCGTTGCAGTTGCATCAGACACGTGAAGAAACCTTTCGACTTCGTCGTTTGTGATTTTAGAATGTTGCAAAAACAAAACCATGATCTTGTCTAACTTTTTTCTTTTCCGGAATTGAATTACTTGTTGAGCTTTAGCAAGAATTTCACGAACCGAATTTTTAGGAGTTTGGGTTTGTGCTTGGGAAGATTCGCCTAACGGCTCATTTCTTCCCATTTGAGCCGTTGGCTTGTCCGCCTCAACGCTTTCGCTCTCGGCGGAGGGAAAATCTTGATTTTCAGGGGTTTTTGGCTCATTTTCGGGTTGGCTTATTTCAGCATCCCCTTTGTTTATAGCACTATTATTACTTTCAGCACTAAAATCGCCCTGTGGGGCTTCTGGGGCCTGAGGGGGCATATTCGAGGGTTCGGAAGCCGTTGTAGAGCTAGAATCCGGAGTGGGGGTATTTGGGGGTGTTTCTTGGTCGTCGGGAGGCATAAAGATTAAAGATTTTGTAGGTGTTTAAAGTTTTTTATAAACCCAGCAGTAAAATCATTGGGTTTATCATTCATCCATGTATTAAGATCTTTAGGGTCTATCCACTGAATTTTTGAAACTTCTCTTGGGCTAGGTGTTACTTCTCCGTCATACTGTCCTGTGTAAAGCATACTAAAACGCTTTTTAATTTTTCCACTCTCATCCGTTTCGTCTGTAAAAAATTTTCCTTTTTCAATTAGTTCAACATTCTTAACTCCAACTTCTTCTTCAAGTTCTCGTTTTGCAGCAGTCGGATAATCTTCTCCTTCATCAACATGACCCGCCGCAGATTGATCCCATCTTCCGGGGAGAGAAGAAAGATTGTCGCCCCTTTTTGTAATAAGAAGTTCTCCTTTAGAATTAAATATAAAAATTCTGGCGATGCGATGAATAATTCCATTTTTCCAAGCTTCCTCTTTGGAACCTGCTCCTATTACGTTGTCATCTTTGTCTACAAAAGTAATCTTTGTCATAGTATTTTCAAAACCTCTGTTTTTAAAACCTCGGCAAGTTTCTTATGAACTTCGGGTTCAAGGTGAAACCCGTCTATTTTACTTGAAGTAATATATTGTCCTGCATCAATAAAGCCACATCCATTTTTATCTGCAACCTCTTTATAAAGCTTTGGTAATTTCTTCATTTTATCTGAACCACCAATAAACCTAGGGTCTGGAATACCACTTTCAGGTATAACAAAATCGGGCGGACACACAATTAAGATATTTTTTATGTCTTCTGTTCTTATTAAATCAATTGTTTGTTGTAGGTGTTTTGCAATATCTTCGGCCTCTAGATTAAATTTATCTTTAAGATCGTTAGTCCCAAGCATTACTATCATTAAATCAATGGGCAAGTTGTTTCTTAAAATTGACTTTAAGTGCGTAATGCCAGACCTCCAAGGATTTTCAGGGTCTATGGCTACAAATGTTCTACCACCCACTCCTTCACTTATCACTTCATAATTATCGCCAAGTAATTTTTGCAAAACTCCTGTCCATCTTACACTTCTAGTATAACGCCCAGCTTTAGGAACACGACCCCAAGTATTTGAGTCGCCGTAGCAAACTATTGTTTTGGCTGTATCGTTGATGTTCATATTTTTATTATATCAAAATAATCTTTGTTTTTAAAACTAAAATATAAAATTGGGTGCATTATAATTCTTAACAATTTTGGCTTAGGAACAATTTTTTGAATTAAAGCAGAATTTTTACCCTCGTCAATTTTCACCTTAAAAAATACACAGAATGGATTATTGCCAAATAATTTCCCAAACTTTACGAAATTGTTTTTTAAAACATACCCTGCCGCACTTGTTCCTATCGTTCCTAATCCTGCTAGTATAAACACAGGATTTTTTGATTCTTTATCGAAAGTTTTTTGTATTATGCCTGCATCATTTGGTAAATTACAACCAAAACTAATTTCTGTATCCTTTATTTTCAAACTATCATTAACTAACTGAAAAAGAATTGGATCTCCTTTTTCCATTAACTTATGGGTTTTAGGATTGAACCCAACTGAAAATATTGGACTAGACCACATATTCCAGTCATTAATTAAATCTCCAATAAAAATATTGTTTGTTTTTTGAACTTGTCCTAAAATATTAAAAATATCAGCAACACATTCACTATCTGCTCCTGACGCTACAGGGTCAATGTTTAACTTCTTTTGTATTCCTAAATTAGCATGATCCGTGGGAGTTGGTTGGGGGAAACGAGTTATATATTTTGGATCATTTTTAAGATTCCAGTTATCATCTGCGCTTGACATTTGTGAGTGAAATATAAAAATATTTGCATTTTTATCAAGATATTTTTTAAATATAAGCCGGGATGGTCTTATCCTACTCCACCATTTTAGTAATTTATCACCCAGAAAAAGTATTATTGGTATTAACAGAGCGCTAATAAAAATATCCTGCCAAACTGTTTTATCTTCAACGCCTGTAAAACTCAAAAAATTAGTAATTGTATTCCACATTTAAAAATTATTTTACCACAAAATATTTGATTTCGCAATATAAAATTCCTGAATGTCTTTGGTAATTTATTTGAAGTTTTCTCCGAGATTAACCGTTACTGATACTTACAATATCGGCATTAGTTGGGATAGCAGGTTCTGAGACACTAGAAATGAATCCTTTGGTTTTTGCTTCTTCTGCAGTTAATGTTACGCCCCCTTCAATCATTAACTCCTGAATTTTTGAAAGCTCTATACCAGTGTAAGCACTAACACCTTTTGCAATATCTTCCTTTAATTTTTTTAAACTATTGTACAATTCTTTTAACTGAGATTCGGCTAGACTACTTTTCTCTAAATTCATAGAAACACCATGAAACATAAATGAGGCGTTTTTACTTCCAATTCTTTCTTTACCGCTAGCAAAAATAGCAGTTGCCACTGAATCAACCTGACCTATATTGTGCATTATTGTTTTCATTGGGAGCGCATTTATATAAGCCGCTAAACTTAAACCCTCGAATACGTCTCCGCCACCTGAAGAGATTAAAAAGTAAAGTTCTTCGTACTTTTGATTTACACATTCAGTGATAGTCTGCCTAAGTTTAGCAGATGTGATGGGTTGAACATTAGCCGTGAAAACAATGTATTTAGTTTTTGCCATAGATATTTTGGTTAAATGTTAATTGTGGATAACTCGACTTGTATACTTTCTATTTATCTTCTATACTAACATTATGCTCACAAAAAAGCAAGTGCAGGTTCTAGATTTTATAAAAACTTATAGAGCAAAGAAACGCTATGCCCCCTCTCTTGATGAGATCAAGAAGAAGTTTAAACTAGCGTCTGTCTCAACCGCTCACTACTACATTAGTAAATTACAAGACGCTGGTTTTTTAAATAAAGAACATAATCAACCTCGTGGAGTTTCTACCGTAGAGGCAAAACAAACTGTTGAGATTCCTATTCTTGGTGCTATCGCTGCCGGACAGCCAATTGAAGCGATAGAAATTCCAAATGAAACAATAACTATCACAAGAGACGAAATCGGAAAACAAGGTAAACACTATGCTCTGCGTGTTCAAGGAAATAGTATGATTGATGAAGGTATTTTTGACGGCGATATTGTAGTTATACGCAAACAAGAAGTGGCGGAAAACGGTCAAACAGTTGTAGCCGTAATTGATGATAATGAAGCAACATTAAAAAAACTATATCGTGAAAAAGGAAGATTTAGATTACAACCCGCAAACCCAACATTGTTTCCAATTTATCGGGACGAAGTAGAAGTCAGAGGTGTTGTCGTTAAAATAATCCGCAATCTTGAATCACAACTTGATCAAGGTCAATCAAGAGACGAAAAGTATGTCCGCAAGATAGATTATTCGTGGGATTACAGAGGAGAAAAAACAAAATCATACACACACGGAATACATACTTATCCGGCTATGTTCATTCCGCAAGTCGGACGAAGATTGCTAGAAACTTATAGCAAAGAGGGTGATACTGTTTGTGATATTTTTTGTGGCTCAGGCACTGCTCTTGTTGAAAGTAGAATACTAGGACGAAATGCCCACGGCATTGATCTAAATCCATTAGCTATTTTTCTTGCTCATGCAAAGACAACACCAATAAATCCTCAAAAACTAACAAAAGAATATATAGCATTACTTGATAGAGTAGAAAAAATAAAAGATAATCAAATAAAAAGACCGCAATTTAATAATATTGATTTTTGGTTCAAAGATAAAATAATAGTTAAACTTGCGAAGCTAAAAAAAGCCATAAAGGAAATAAAAGATAAGCCAACCCAAAACTTCTTAATGGTTGCCTTTAGTGAAACAGTTCGCTATTCATCAAATTGTAAAAACGGAGAGTTTAAATTGGTTCGTATTAAGGGAGAAAAACTTGAAAAACATGACCCTGATGTTGTGGGAATTTTTCGTAAACACGCAGAAAAAAATATTGTCGGAATGACTGAATTTTACAAAGATGCTAAAAAGGAATCATGGACAAAAATCATCTATGGAGATTCTTCTAAAGATAACGGAATAAAAGAAAAATCCATTGATTGTATTATTACATCTCCTCCATACGGAGATAGTCGGACAACAGTTGCTTATGGTCAATTTTCTCGCCTTTCAGCGCAATGGATCGATATATTTGATAACCCAAATGATGCTTCGGGAGTAGATAACGCTTTACTTGGTGGTAAAGCTACCAAAAACTTAATCCATCTACTACCATCAGATTATTTAAAGGAATCATTAGAGAAAATTGCTAAACAAGACGAAGCAAGGGCAAGAGATGTATTAAGTTTTTATATTGGATTAAATGACTGCTTAAAGCAAGCATATAAAATTCTAAAGACAAAAAAGTATTTTTGTCTTGTAATTGGCAATAGGTTAGTTAAACAAGTGAGAATACCTACTGATTTTATTATTGCCGAATTAGCAGAAAAAATAGGGTTTACTTGTGAAGATATTATCGTTCGAAATATTCCAGGCAAGAGAATGCCAATAAAAAATTCACCCACAAACATAGTCGGAGCTTTAGAAGAAACCATGAATAAAGAAAGTATTGTGGTTTTGAGAAAAAATTAAAGAATTTGTTTGTGAATCTTAAATAAAAGCGGTAAAGATTTTTCCGTTAGACGAAACGCTGAACCATGATCGTGTGGCTTTCCAACATTTTTACCGCTATGATAAACGCCGAGACGGATATCATATTTTGAATGTGCAAGAAATTTAGTTGGGTCAATTTCTTTAAGGATAAAAGCGTCTTTGTAGTGGAAATATTCATGTCCACGCATCTTTTTTGTTTCAGCACGAACTAATATCAAGCCGTTTCCTATTTTTTCTATGGCTTTCTTTTTCAAGAATGCCAAGCTGTAATATCCTAAAAGTTTTCCTTTTTTAAGGATGAGTAATTTCCCTTGTTTCTCATTAATGGTAGCTTGAAAGCCCATACCATTTCTTTTTCCGTCACTGATTGTTTGGTGAAGAATTTTAATTTTTGGAAACTCTGGGTCAGGATAACCAAAACGCTTTCGTATTTCTGAATTTGTAATACCCTCTGGGCTTTTAGTAAACAACGTCATCATTGAAATAGTATTGATTCTTTGAGATTTCAATTCCATAACACCAAAATCGGGTAATGCGATATTATTTTCTCTAATTTTTAAATAATCCTCAAGTGTTTTTCCGATTCCAGTATTGTGCTTTCTGTTTGATTTAATCCACCCCAATTCTTTGAGTGCTTTTAAGTCTTTCTTAATTTTTAGAAGTGTCCATTTTTGCATTTTATTTTATAAAAAATGAGACATCTTTTTTGTAGATTGTTGCAAATTTCTTTATCTCTGCCACATCAAGTCGTCTTTCCCCAGACTCAATTTTTGAAATATAGGATTGTGGCTTGCCTAGCTTATCGGCTACGGCTTGCTGTGCAAGCCCTGCTTCGATACGTCCTTTTTTTAAGCGTTTTATGATTTCCTTATATTCTTGTGTGTAAACTGACTTGCTCATAGTTGTAATAATATATCCTTTTATGGTATAATCCCAAAATAGGATTATCCAATATTCCTATCCCGAGCCCCATCGCCCATACCAAATTCAAAAATATTCCCGCCAAACTAAAATAGAATGGAATTGCGATGGGGTGAGGGCAGACGACGAGACTTGTCTCGTCGGGGCGGAGTTCATTGGCATTACCACATTAGTCGAGCGTAGGGTTTAGTTTCAAGTTAAGAGGCACGCGGAGCGTGCGCATTAGTTGGTTTTGTTTTCAAAAAAGGTTCGTGCAAAGCACATTAATACAACACAATCCAGAACTTGGTCAGAAAATTCGGTCGCGCGCTTGCGCGCGATATGCACGAGGGGGTGGGCGAAATCCGTTTTGGTCTTGCAAGCAAATGCGAATTCAGTGGGCGGGCAGAAAACAAGAAATGAGACAGACACGAATTCTTTTTTCATAATCCAAAAACAAATATGAACAAACCAAAATATTTTCTATACGCGCGAAAGTCCACGGAGGATGATGACAAGCAGATTATGAGTATTGAAGCTCAACTCTTTGAGCTTCATGAGTTCGCGCGTAAAGAAAATCTTGAAATTCTTCAGGAATTTCAAGAATCGAAAAGCGCAAAGAAACCGGGTCGTGAAAAATTCGGCGAGATGATGTCTCGTATTGAATCAATGGATGGAGTGGGTATCCTATCATGGCATCCGGATCGTTTAGCCAGAAACTCCATTGACGGTGGGCGCATCATCTACGCTGTGGACACGACCAAAATAGTTTCTTTACGCTTTCCGACATTTTGGTTTGAACCAACCCCGCAAGGCAAATTTATGTTGCAAGTGGCGTTCGGACAGTCCAAATATTTTTCCGACAACTTAAAGCAAAATGTTGAGCGTGGAATTCGCCAAAAACTCCGCCGTGGTGAGTGGCTGACAAAAGCGCCGTTTGGGTATGTAAATAATGTTAAAACCAGAAATATTGAGCCGGACGCGGTAAAATCTCGTCTGGTTATTCGCGCTTTTGAAGAATTCTCCACAGGAAAACACAGTTATGAATCAATCTCAGAGTTTTTGGCGGAACATGGTGCTGTCACGAAAAATGGAACGCCACTTGCCAAAGGTGTCGTATCTTTCATGCTTCACAATCGTGCTTATCTTGGTTTTGTAAAACATTATGAGGAATGGCACGACGGCACCTTTGCGCCAATTCTTTCTCCCGATTTATTTGAAGCTGTGCAAAAAAGATTGAGAGAACGAGCACATCCTCGCAAAACAAAGAAAAGCCACAATTTTCCATTCACCGGATTATTTCGTTGTGCCGAATGTGGAAGCATGATTACAGCACAATGGGCAAAAGGTCATGGCGGTTTGTATCGCTATTATCGTTGCACGAAAAAGAATGGAAAATGTGAACAAGGATATTTGCGAGAAGAAAAGCTCGTTTCTCAATTAAAGGAACGGCTTCAAAAAATCGCGCTTCCCGACGACTGGATCGAGTACATGACGAAAAAAACGGATGAATGGGAAAAAGAAGAAAATGTATCGTCGGGAAGCCTTGTCGGGCAGATTAAAGACAATAAGCAAGAGACGCAGAAGAAGTTGGATAATCTCGTTTCTCTTTATCTTGATGGTGATATTCCTAAAGAACAGTATTTGAAAAAGAAAAACGATTTATTGGGTCAAAAAGCGTCTCTTGCTCACAAAATGGATTCCGCCCGACAAGAGAGAAAGAATTGGGTCGAACCTTTGCGGGAATGGATTTTGGATATGAAAAAAGCCACGCAATTGGTTAAGAGCGACAATTTTTTTGAAATTCGTGACTATTTCAAAAAAATTGGAACGAACCTACAATTGCGTGATAAATCCGTCTCCGTCTCATTTTGCCCGCCCACTGAATTCGCATTTGCTTGCAAGACCAAAACGGATTTCGCCCACCCCCTCGTGCATATCGCGCGCAAGCGCGCGACCGAATTTTCTGACCAAGTTCTGGATTGTGTCCTCGGCAGGAATTGAACCTACAATTACTCCTTAGGACGGAGTCGTTATATCCTTTTAACTACGAGGACATATGAGAGTAATATATGTTAAAAATAGATTAAAGTCCAAGCAACTCAACTATTTTCGGCTTATTAAAACCAACTATAAGGTCACTACCAATCTGAATAACCGGCACGCCCATCTGCCCGCTTTTTTCTATCATTATTTTCCTTTGTTCAGCATCCCCTGCCACATCGTGTTCAGTATAAGATATATTATTGGCCTTGAAAAACTCTTTTGCCATATGGCAAAAATGACATGATGGGGTTGAATAAATTGTTACCTCTCTGTTTACATCGGGCATAAAAATTTTGAAAATCCCGACCTTGTTGTCGGGATCCCGATTTTGGTCGGGATTACTTATTAATATTTCTATTATAGCATACTTGTCAAGCAAGCAAAATTAAGGTAATTTTTCAATCATTTTTTGAAGGGAATACTCCCCTGGAAAATCAAATTCCGGTAAATCATAGTACCCTGTTCCTCCAACAAACGCACGATACAATCGATATTTATGTCTTTCTCTAACATCTGGATAAGCTTCATTAATGGCATCAACACAGCCTTCACGCCATTTTTGATACTGATCAATTCCATGAGTGTCTAAAAAAGACCTCATTCTAGCCTTGAGTCGCCGGATTAATTCTTTTTCTTCTAGGCTTTGAACTGAATCTTTATTGCCTACTTTGGGAAATTCATCTTGTTTAGACATAACTTTATTTTACCATTTTTACCCCTATCTCCTAAATGTTAATGTTGAACACCGAGTGTTGAACACTTTAAGTCAGTACTATATAATATCAGTATGAGAAATATAAAAATAGCACCAGGAGAATTTTATCATCTTTTTAATCGTGGAGTGAACAAGCAGTTGATTTTTCATGACGATAAGGATCGGGCAAGATTTCTTTTTTTAATTTTATATTTCCAGTCCCCTATCGTAATGCAAAACATAGGCCGTCAAATTAAATCATTTGTTAAACACTCGGTGTTTAACATTGATAAAGAAACTAAACAAGAAATAGTGAAAGGCAAATTTACAGAACTTGTCTCTTTCTGTTTAATGCCAAATCACTTTCATTTGATCGTTAAAGAAGTCGAGGAAAACGGTACAGCTAGATACATGCAAAGGGTACTGAACAGTTATACTAAATATTATAATACGAAATACAACAAGTCAGGGCATCTTTTTCAAGGACCATATAAAGCTGTGCATATAAAAAACAATAACCAGCTTTTGTATCTGTCTTCATATATCCACAGAAACCCTCGAGAGTTAAAAGAGTGGTTAAATAAAGAAAATATCTATCAATGGTCAAGTTATCAGGATTTCGTCAACAAAAATAGATTTGAAGAATTACTTGTTCTTGATATAATTAACGAGCAATTTAGAAATAAAGAGGATTACGATAAATTTATAAAAACAAGCACAGCAAAATTATTTAACGAAGAATTGGATTGGATAAATTAGATGCTAAATTGTTAAACATTGTTAAACACCGAGTGTTGAACATTTATGCGGGATTAGTTTAGTGGTAGAACGAGTCCTTCCCAAGGATTAGACGGGGTTTCGATTACCCCATCCCGCACAAATTATAAATTAGAATTTAATATTTGCAGCTTTCCATCGCGCTTCGGGTGATTTATACAACTTGGAACGAGCAAGGCGTGTGTCTTCTTTATGCGTAATTACAGCAACCTTCCATTTTGCATAGCAAAGTTTGTCTATCCATGATTTGGTTAGTTTCTGGTCCTGAAATGCTTCGAGGACGAGACGAGCAAATCCGCGTCTTGGTGTGCCATGTTCGACACGTAAATAGCGACCATATTTCCACTTTGGATGTGCCTTTTTTGCTTCAAGGGCAGCCTTTGACCATAGTTTAAATTGGTCTGCATGATCGGGAGTCGTTGTACCCATAATCAAGTTTTTTGCATAAATGTTGGCACACTGCTCTAAGAGACGAATGGCAATATTCTCTGTACAACCTACGTAAAGAAGTTCATTTACCTGACGACATAGAATTTTTAACTGATTAATTGTAATTGTATTTTTGCTCATATGTGAAATCTCTTTTGCTTATAAAAATATTACATTATCAATAATTCCACGGAAATGTTTTATCCTTAATTACTTTTTCTAGGATATCCTTTCTTTTGTATTTTTTCAATCTATATTCGCTAGACCTAGCTTCGGTTAAAGTATCACATTCAATAAATACTCTCACTATCCATAGCCTAATGTTTCTTGTTGAGACAACTTTACCAACATTATGTTCATTAACACGCCTTTTAATATTATCTGTACTACCAATATAATATCCGCCACTTTTTTGACTCTCTAAAATATAAACTCCAAAATTTTTCATATTATTATCCTCCGACCTGCTGTCGGAGTCCGACTTCGGTCGGACCGCACAAATTATTTAAACCACTTTGTGAAAAGTGAAATAAACCAGTTTGATTTTCTTGCATTTGCTGTTTCGGGCGGATTTTTATCTTCCACCACAATAATCAAGCCTTCCCCCTCCTTGGCCAAACCAAACTTCTCGCGCACACTCTCCTCTACTCCATTGTCTGTTTTTAATTTGGCAATTTCTGAAGAAAGTCTTACTTTTTCGCTTTCTAATTCGGCTACTTTATTTTCTGATATCTTCCTGTTTTCCCTAGTAACCTCCATTTTCCCCATAAAGCCGACTACTCCCCATGCAAAAAATAACACCAAAATGCCTAGAAGCACTAGGACAGGCCTCGAATACAGAATATTTCTAAATCCTCTTTTTTGTTGAAAATTTCTCATATTATGCTATATTATAAAGTATATGCTTTTCAATAAAAAACATCAAAAGAAAATACAAGTAGCTTGGGCAGTCTTGAGTATTCTCATCATCGTCAGTATGATTTTATTGTATTCGCCAATCTTTAGATTAAAATAAAATTTGTTTTTGATTTTTTATTCACCAGACCGCATCATTTTCAAAAATACGTCTTGCGGAATATTCACTCGTCCGCGCTCTTTCATTTTCTTCTTACCTTTTTTCTGTTTCTCGCGAAGTTTCATTTTGCGAGTAATGTCTCCCCCATACATATGTTGGGTCACATCTTTTTTCATTCCCGAAATAGTGCGAGAGGAGATAATTCTTCCGAGGGCTCTAGCTTGAATCTTTAGAGTAAACATCTGTCTTGGCAGAAGACCGTGCAGTTTCTCCACTGCTTTTTCAGCTTCTTCTTCCACTCTTTTCTTTGAAACAACGCGCGAGAAAGCAGGCACAGGCTCATCAGCAACCAAGATATCTAGTCGAGTCACAAACGCAGGCCGATTTTCTTTTAATTCGTAAGAAATCGAGGCATAACCTGAAGAAATACTTTTTAATTCGTCAAAAAAGTTGCGCATCAGTTCGCGCAGTGGCATTTTTACCGTGACAGCAGACCTATTGTCTCCAAAATTGTCAGTCTCACCCACTTCCCCTTCATGGTCAAAAAGAAGTTGCATAATAGAACCTAGATATTGAGCCGGCGTGATTATTTTTACAGCTACCCATGGCTCATAGACAGCTTCAATGTCTCCATCATCCGGAAAATGATACGGCGAATATATTTTTTCTCGCTGACCTGTCCCGAGCAGAGCCGAGGAGCCTTGTTTGTTTATTACTTCATAAGTAATCGAAGGAGTAGTAACTACTAGATTTAGATTGAATTCCCGCCTCAACCTCTCGGTAATAATCTCCAAGTGGAGCATTCCGAGAAAACCACAGCGGAAACCCCGGCCGAGGGATCCGCTGGATTCTTCCTCATAAGAAAAAGCGGAATCAGAGAGCTTTAGTTTGCCGAGAGATAATTTAAGCTCGGTAAAATCATCTGCATCTTCAGGAAAAACAGATGCCCAAACCACCGGTAGAGCCTTCATATAACCCGCAAGTGGCGGAAGCGGATTTTTTAGCATCGTGATAGTGTCTCCGACTCCCGCAATGCCCGGCTTTTTTATGCCGGTTACAATATACCCTGTCTCACCTGCTCCCAAATATTCACAAGGTGATTCCTCGGGCGAGAAAGTGCCAACTTCGATAGAAGTAAACTTTTCACCAGAGACGGAGAAGATTAAACTATCTCCTTTCTGGACCTGCCCATCGAGAACTCGCACGAAAACTATTACTCCTCGATGATTGGAATATTTGAAATCAAAAACTAACGCCCGCAAAACATTATCGGTCTTATCGTCATTTTTGTAAGTTTCAGTGGGAGCTGGAACACGCTTGATAATTTCTTCTAAAAGATTGGACACCCCTTCCCCTGTACGGCCTGAAACTTCGAGGATTTCCTCCGGAGCGCAATTTAAAAGTTTTACCACTTCCTCTTTAACTTCCGATATTCTAGCTAAAGGCGAATCAACTTTAGAGACTACGGGGATAATTACAAAGGCCTCTTCACGAGCCATAGCAAGCGTGGTAAGGGTTTGAGCTTGCACACCTTGTGTTGAATCTACGAGAAGGATAGAGCCTTCTACGGCCTTCAGAGCGCGAGAAACCTCGTAAGAGAAGTCGATATGTCCCGGAGTATCTATCAGGTTTAGAACATATTCTTGCCCCTCGCTTCGTCGTTCGACCCTGAAGGTCTCAGACCCGATGGGCTCGGGACCTTTCGTATGGTAAACCATACGCACGGGTTGCATTTTGATAGTAATCCCCCGCTCACGCTCAAGCTCCATAGAGTCGAGCACCTGGTTACGCATCTTGCGCTCTGGCACAGTATGGGTGATCTCCAGCATCCTGTCCGCCAAG
>Ga0209515_10007167_pt1 | contig 13521 bp, 5 predicted proteins | sample Subgroupgradi54m_FD_187454 | JGI IMG/M metagenome (GOLD analysis project Ga0209515, IMG submission 187454) | Subsurface groundwater microbial communities from S. Glens Falls, New York, USA - GMW60B uncontaminated upgradient, 5.4 m (SPAdes)... ...
TGGAACTCGCGCACGATCGATCCGGCGCCGCCGATGTGATCCGGATCGCCGTGCGTGAGCGCGACGTAGTCGATCCGCCGCAACCCTGCATCACGCACGACCGGCGCCACCACGCGGTCGCCGATGTCAAATGATGAAGACGCGGACAGGCCGCCGGCGTCCACGAGCAGCGTCGTGCCGCCCGGAAAGACGACGAAGGCCGAGTCGCCCTGGCCGACGTCGAGAAACGTCACGTGCAACCGGCCGTCCCCGCGAGATGCAATGAGCGTGTGCGGGTCAACGAGGATCCACAGCGCCGCACCCGCGGCGACGAAGGCGGCGGCGCACCGGATCGCGCGATGGCGGAATCCTCGCCCTGGCGTTATCCACGACGGTGTCGCGCGAGGCTGAATGTGTAGGGGCGGACCCATGTGTCCGCCAGGTCCGACACGCAGGTCGGCCCCTACGCATCCCGGAGCCACACCGGCGTGTGAACGCCACGCACACATCCACCACGTCACAGCCGCGACGTAGTAGGTCGCGACGGCTATCCACGACGGCGGAGCAACGCGGTACGTCAGCGCCGGCGCGAACCGGACGAGATCCGCCGATCGCACCAGACCGGCCGCGCTCAGATGTGCGATCCACCCGGCCATCGCTGCGCCTGTCCGCGACACCATCGCCAGCGGCACGACCGCCATGCCGGCGATCTGCGCCATGCCCATCAGCGGAATCGCCAGAAAGTTCAGGCCGAGGCCGGCAAAGGTGATTCGCGAGAACGTCAGCGCGCCGACCGGAAACAGCAAGGCTTCGGCCGCTACGGAGGCGACGAACATCGCAAACAGTGAGTCTTTGAACGCAGAGCTCGCAAAGACCGCAAAGCCAATCTGTTTCTTTGCGTGCTTGGCGCGCTTCGCGTTCCAAGCGGTCACAACCGGCACGACGACGAGGATCGCCAGCGTGGCGCCGCAGGTCAGGAGGAATGCCGGATCGGCGACGCTCAGCGGATCGGTCGCCACCAGGATCGCGGCGACCAGCGCGAGCGCGTTGAGCGGCGGGCTCCGCTGATCCGCAGCGCGCGCGCCGAAGTAGACGACCGCCATCAGCGTCGCGCGGTCGACCGACGCGCCGTTGCCCACGAACGTGGCGTACGCGAGCAGCGCGGCAATCGACGACCACATCGCCGTCCGCCCGAGCCAGCCCGCGATCCGGAACGCGCCCAGCAGCAGCCCCGCGAGAATCGCGATGTTGCCGCCCGAGATGGCGATGACATGGTACGTACCCGCTTCCTGCAGGCGCCGCTGGACGTCGTTGTCCAGGCCCGCCCGATCGCCGATGACAATCGCCGCGACGATCGCGCCCGACTGCGCGCTCCAGCGACCGACTCCCTCTGCCATCGCACGACGGGCAAACGCGCGCGCGCGCGACATCGCCTCGTCGAACCAGCCCGCGCGGGCGGTCACCTCCACCAGCGCGCCGCTCTTCACCGTCCCCACCAGCCTCGTCCCGCGCCGTGCGAGCGCGCGCTCGTGATCGGGTACGCCAGGGTCGAAGTACCTCGACGGCCGGCGGAGCGTCACCGGCAGACGCACACGCCGCCCCGCGCGCCAGTCGCCCATGCGTGCCACCGCCAGCGAGCCGACGACGGTGACCAGGATCCCGCCTGACGCTCGGTGAGAGCCTTCGGGCTCCTTCCCTACCTGACCCACCTGACCTACCTGACCCACCTGCCCTACCTGGCCTTCCAGCCCTTCGACCTCGATGCTGAGCGACACGCCGCTCTCGGTTCTCGCGGCGTCGCTGCGAAGCACACCTTCAACCACGGCAAACGCTTCGTCGTCTTCGGGCAGCCTGCGGCCTTCGGCGCCGGCCTGCGCACGCTCGGCCCGCGCGAGCTCTTCAAACGCGATGCGGAGCGACGGCCGCCACGCACGCTGCCACGCCTCCGACGCGAGCATCGCGCCGCCGGCGAAGAAGCCCGCGACCACGACGGCCGCCAACATGCGAGCGCCGGCCACCTGCCAGGCCCACACCGACAACGCGCCGCAGGCGATCAGGAAGGCGTAACTGGGGAGATGAGGAAGGTCAGGAATCAGGAGACCGAACGCCGCGCCCGCCAGCAAACCAATGGCAGGAATGGCCGCGATGTACCGCATCGTGGGCGGTGCTGCAAACGGGCCACCGCCGTGGTCGGCGTCAAGGACACAAAGGAGACAAAGGACACAAAGATCAGACCCGCAACGGTTTCCTCCTCCGTGCCCTTTGAAACCCTCTGTGTCCTTGTCGCTGTTCGGTCGCAGTTTCTGCGCGAGCGCTAAACGTTCTGCTTCGCAATTCCTGCGTAGTAGTCCTGGAGCGCGCGGACGCCGAGGCCCTGCTGGCGCAGGGCGCGGATCGCGCTGACGGCGGCAGCGGCGCCGGTGAGCGTCGTGATGCACGGCACTTCGTGCATCATCGCCGCGCGGCGCACGGTCCGGTCGTCGAAGAACGACTCGCGGCCGAGCGGGGTATTGATGACCAGATCCACTTTGCGGTTCACGATCGCGTCGGCGATGTTCGGCCGCCCTTCGTTCACCTTATAGATGACGTCGATATCGAGCCCGTAGGCGCGGAGGTAGGCCGCCGTCCCGCGCGTCGCGATCAGCTTGAACCCGAGCTCCGCCAGATCGCGCACGATCGGCAGCAGGTTCGCCTTGTCGTCGTTGTTCACGCTGACAAACGCCGTCCCTCGCTCGGGCAGGCGCTGACCGACCGAGAGCTGCGCTTTCGCGAACGCCACGCCGAAGCTCGTCGATCCGCCCATCACCTCGCCGGTGGACTTCATTTCCGGCCCGAGAATCGTGTCGACGCCGGGGAACCGCACGAAGGGGAACACCGGGCTTTTCACGAACACGCCGGCGACTTGAATGTCCTCGGTCAGCCCAAGCTCGGCGAGCGTCTTGCCGGTCATCACTTTCGCGGCCACTTTCGCCAGCGACACGCCCGCGGCCTTCGACAGATACGGCACGGTGCGCGACGCCCGCGGGTTCACTTCGAGCACGTAGACCACATCGTCTTTGATGGCGTACTGGACGTTCATCAGGCCGATCACCTTCAGCGCGCGCGCGACACGTCGCGTGTAGTCGCGGATCGTCGCGAGGTGACGCTCGGGGCAGATGAACGGCGGGACGACGCAGGAGCTATCGCCCGAGTGGATGCCCGCCTCCTCGATGTGCTCCATGATGCCGCCGATGACGACCGCGCCGGTCGCGTCGGCAATGGCGTCGACGTCGAACTCGAATGCGTCCTCGAGGAACTTGTCGACGAGCACCGGGTGCCCTGGCGAGGCGTCGACGGCGTTCGTCATGTAGCGGTCAAGCGTGTTCACGTCGTAGACGATCGCCATGCCGCGCCCACCGAGCACGTACGACGGACGCACGACGACCGGGAAGCCGATGGACGCGGCCACCTCTCGCGCCTCGAGGCGCGAGGTCGCGGTCCCGCTGGCCGGCTGCGTGATTTGCAGGCTCTCGAGCAACGCCGAAAAGCGTTTGCGATCCTCCGCGAGGTCGATCGAGTCGGGCGAGGTGCCGAGGATCTTCACGCCGGCGCTCTGCAGCGCGAGCGCGAGCTTGAGCGGTGTTTGCCCACCGAACTGCACAAAACACGACACGTCGCCGCCAGCCGATCGCTCCGTCTCAATCACGGCCATCACGTCTTCGAACGTCAGCGGCTGGAAATACAACCGGTCGGCGGTGTCGTAGTCGGTCGACACCGTCTCCGGGTTGCAGTTGATCATGATCGTCTCGAGCCCTTCCTCTTTCAACGCGAAGGACGCGTGACAGCAGCAGTAGTCGAACTCGATGCCCTGCCCGATGCGGTTCGGCCCGCTGCCCAGGATGACGACCTTGTTCCGGCTGTTCGGGTTCGACTCGCAGGCCTGCTCGTATGTGCTGTAGAGATACGGGGTGAACGACTCGAACTCGGCCGCGCAGGTGTCGACGCGCTTGTAGACCGGCTTCAGGTTCTGGCTCACGCGCCGCTCGCGGACGGCGGTCTCCGTGTCGTTCACGGCCAGCGCGATCTCCTGGTCGCCGAAGCCGGCGCGCTTCAGCCGGCGCATCTCGCCCGCGTCCATGCCGTCGATCCCCTTCGCCGCCGCCGACCGCCGCATCGCGGCGATCTCGACGAACTGCCCGAGGAACCACGGGTCGATCCTGGTCCCCTCGTGAAGCCGCTCGATCGTCCAGCCGCGGCCAATCGCGCGGAAGAGATCCCACATCCGCCGGTCCGTCGGCATCGCCAGCCGCTTGCGCAGCGCGGCATCGTCTTCATCGTCCATGTTCGACGGCGCGAACAGGAGGCCGGTGCGGCCCAGCTCCAGCGATCGCACGCCCTTCATGAACGCTTCCTTGAAGGTGCGGCCGATCGCCATCGCCTCCCCCACCGACTTCATCTGCGTGGTCAGCGTACGATCCGCCTGCGGAAACTTCTCGAAGTTCCAGCGTGGAATCTTGACGACGACGTAGTCGATGGTGGGCTCGAAGGAGGCGGGCGTCAGGCGTGTGATGTCGTTCTTGATCTCGTCGAGGTGATACCCGAGCGCGAGCTTCGCGGCGATCTTCGCGATCGGAAAACCAGTGGCCTTCGAGGCGAGCGCCGACGACCGCGACACGCGCGGGTTCATCTCGATGACGGTCATCCGGCCGTTCTTCGGGTTGACCGCGAACTGGATGTTGGACCCGCCGGTCTCCACGCCGACCCTTCGAATGATTTTTCGCGCCGCGTCACGCATCCGCTGATATTCCTTGTCGCTGAGCGTGAGGATCGGCGCCACGGTGATGCTGTCGCCCGTGTGGACGCCCATCGGATCGATGTTCTCGATCGAACAGATGACGACGAAGTTGTCGGCGCAATCGCGCATCACCTCGAGCTCGAACTCTTTCCAGCCGATCACCGATTCCTCGACCAGGATTTCGTGCACTGGACTGAGCTCGATGCCGCGCTCGGCCAGGTCGCGCAGCTCGTCGATGTTGTACGCGATACCGCCGCCGACGCCGCCCATGGTGAACGACGGGCGGATGACGAGCGGAAAGCCGAGCGTCTTCGCGAGCGCGATCGCCTCTGGGATCGAGCGCGCCACACCGCTCTGGGGGACGTCGAGACCGATTTCCCGCATCGCGTCCTTGAACAGCTGCCGGTCTTCCGCGACCTTGATCGCCTGAATCGACGCGCCGATCAGCTCGACGTGGTACTTCGCGAGCGTGCCGTTGTGGTGCAGGTCCACCGCGAGGTTGAGCGCCGTCTGGCCGCCGACCGTCGGCAACAGCGCGTCCGGACGCTCGCGTTCGATGATCGCGGCGAGGATTTCCGGCGTGAGCGGCTCGACATACGTGCGGTCGGCCAGCTCGGGGTCGGTCATGATCGTCGCCGGGTTGCTGTTGACGAGGATGACCTCGAGCCCTTCAGCGCGCAGCGCCTTGCAGGCCTGGCTGCCGGAGTAGTCGAACTCGCACGCCTGCCCGATGACGATCGGGCCGGAGCCGATGATTAAGACGCGCTTGAGATCAGTACGGCGGGGCATGGCTAATGGCTAATGGCTGATGGCTGATGGCACATGGGTGGCCCCTACGCGTTGTGTTGTTCAATCAGATCGAGGAAATCGTCGAACAGGTAATCCGCATCGTGCGGGCCCGGCGACGCTTCGGGATGATACTGCACGCAAAAGACGGGACGGGTCTTGTGCCGCAGGCCTTCGATCGTCCCGTCGTACAGATTCACATGGGTCACGTCGACATCCTCTGGCAGCGACGCCGGGTCGACGGCGAACCCGTGGTTCTGCGACGTGATCTCGACCTTGCCGGTTGCGAGATTCTTCACCGGATGGTTCGCGCCGCGATGGCCGAACTTCAGCTTGAACGTGTGGCCGCCCATGGCCAGTCCGAGAATCTGGTGACCGAGACAGATCCCGAATACCGGCACATCAGAGGCGACGAGGGTTGTGACGTTCTCGATCGCGTAGGTCAGCGGCGCAGGGTCACCGGGGCCGTTGCTCAGAAAAATGCCGTCCGGCTTCGTCGCCAGCAGCTCCGACGCCGGCGTGGTCGCCGGATAGACGCGAACGTCGAAGCCGTGCGCGCTCAGCCGTCGCAGGATGTTCCACTTCAAGCCGAAGTCGTAGGCGGCGATCTTCATTCGGCGTGCCGGCAGGCGGTCAGGCGTCACGCCGAACTCGCCCGGATCTTCTTCGGGCCAGTCGAACACGTGCTCTGAGGTGACGCCGCGGACCAGATCGGAGCCTTCCATCCGGGGAATCGATCGGGCGCGCTCGACGAGCGCGTTCGGATCGAGCTGACCGCCGGTCGCAATCACGCCGCGCATCACGCCGCCCGATCGCAGCTGGCGCGTCAACGCGCGGGTGTCGATGTCGGAAATGGCGACGATCGTGTTGGCGACGAGGTACTCGCGCAGCGTCATGTCCGATCGCCAGTTGCTCGCCACCGGCGACTCGTCGCGGATGATGAACCCGGCGACGTGCGGTGCGCGCGACTCGACGTCTTCGGCGGAGATGCCGTAGTTGCCGATTTCCGGGCAGGTCATCGTGACGATCTGTCCCGCGTAGGACGGATCGGTCAACACTTCCTGGTACCCGGTCATGCTGGTGTTGAACACCACCTCGCCGTGTGCTTCGCCCTGCGCGCCAGCCGCATCACCGCGAAACCACGTGCCATCTTCCAACGCAAGAATCGCTTCCATATACCTCACGTCTTGAACGCAAAGGCCGCAAAGCACGCTAAGCCAAATTCTTCTTTGCGGTCTTCGCGCGCTTTGCGTTCCTATCTCTTCTATCTCTCCAACGATGCCGTCACCCGGTTTTGTTCGCTCGCGACGACGCGGACCGACGAGGACCAGCGGCGGTAGCCGTCGTGCTCGATCCGAATCGCGTGCGACCCGGCCGGGACCGACGCCAGCAACATCGGTGTCGTGCCCACGAGTTTGCCGTCCATGTAGACCTTCGCGCCCGCCGGCCGCGACGCGACGGCCAGGGCGCCGGCCAGTCGACCCGCCTGAATCGGCGTTCCCGCGGCGCGCGACCTCGCCGCGCGCCGCCGGGGCCGAACGGGCAATCGCCCGAGGCCGGCCTGAGATTTCAGAGTTCTGATTTCTGATTTCAGATTGGAGACGTCAGGTTTCTGATTTCCAACTTCTGATTTCTCACTTGTCACTTCTAACTTTGGCGGCGCCGCTGGCGCCGCCACTTCCGTGAACTCGCGGCCTGCCTGCGCGGGCGCGGCCGGCGGCACCACGGCGGTGACGGCGGGCGTTCCGGGCTGATCGCGCCAGCCGACGCCGTACCCGGCGGCGAATCCGATCGCGATCCCGACGACGAGCGCGAGCACCAACGGCCAGATGGCGGAACGCGACCGCTCGAATGCGGAGAGCCGTTCGGGATCATGACCGGTCATCAGCCCGGCCGGAATCGCCATCGGTGGTTCGTCGAGCGCGACGATCGCCGGCGCGACCTCCACGTCCCGATAGCGCTCATCTTCAAGGGCATCGGGCACGCGTGTCTCAGGCGTAGTGCGGACCTTCAGGTCCGCCGCGGGTTCGGCAGGCCTGAAGGCCTGCACTACTCCTCCTTCTACCGGTTCTGCGACCCGCATGACGTCGACCTCATCGTCGAGCGGGAGGCGCGGCGCGTCCTTGCGCACGGCACGGCGCTTCGGCGCGGGCGCGGGTCCGGGCACCATCGCGACGTCCGGGCAGGCGCGCCTGACCGCCGCTGCAAACTCGAGGGCTGTCTCGTACCGCTCGGCCGGATGCTCGGCAAGCGCACGGGCGAAGGTCGCGCGCAACGCCGACAGATCGGCTCCGGCGATCTCGGTGAGGCTCTCGGCCGCCTGCGCCCCAAGACCGCTCACGCGGCGGCCCCACATCAGCTCGTGCATCAGCGCCGCCAGGCTAAAGACGTCGGCGCGGCGATCCCATTCTCCGCCGGCAAGGCGTTCCGGCGCGGTGTAAGGACGACGCACCGGCGCCACGACGCCAATCCGGGCGAGCGCCTGCGTGACGCCGAGGCCGGTCATCTGCGTGTCGTCGGACGACACCAGGACGTCCCGGGGATGCAGCGCACCGTGCGTGATGCCGACCGCCGCAGCGACGTCGAGCGCGCCAGCGAGTTGATCCACGACGCGCAGCGCGTTGGCCGCGGGCGCTGGCCCGTGCTCGCGGATCGCGAGATCCAGCGAGTCGGCGGCGACGTAGTCCTGGACGAGAAATGCGGAGACGTCGCTGATGCCGGTGGCGAGCGGCGCCGCCAGACTCGGGTGTCTCAGGTCGGCGGCAATGAGGCGCTCGAACGCGGCCACGAGCTGATGCCCGCGCTCGGGCGGCAGGTCGAGTGTGAACAGCTTGACGGCCACCAGCCGCTCGCGCGTCGAATCGTACGCGCGAAATACCGGCCCCAGCGTCCCCGCGCCAATCTGATGAAGCACTCGAAACGGTCCGAACGCGTCGGGAGGCGCAGAGCCGGAAGCTTCCGTGTGCAGCGAAGGACTCCTCAGGAAGGAACGCGCTTCATCGTAGCACTGAACTGCCGTCGTCTCAATCGTTTGCGATCGGTTTCTTGATCATCTTTCTCTACCTGGCGAGCGCAGCCGTCCAGTCGACGAGCGCGGTGACCGCGGAGGACGTCCGGACCGCTCGTCATGGATGCGGCACTGGCCGCGATCGCCATCGAGCACGGCGCCACGCGGTGCACGACCGATCGCGACGTCGCGCGATTCGCCCGCCTCTCGTGGACGAACCCCATCGCCACACGCGAGTGAACGCGAATCCCTTGTCCATCCGTGAGCGTCTTAGTTCTTTCAGATGAACCGAATAGCGTCACCGTTGCTTGACAGTCCGAGTGAGCCTTTGACACAGTAGACGTTCCGGTGCAGGTCAACTCAGCCGAGCCTTCAACGTCCTCCGCAGACGGGCCTTCCGTGCGGATTCCGGTCGACGTCCGGAGATTTCCGTGGATTCGCCGGCTCGCGGCCGACTACGCGTACGACTTTCGATCCGTCGCGCCGTTTTTCTCCGGCGATCCGGCGGACCGCAGCGCGTGGGCTGACGCAATCGCACGGACCCAGGCGTACGAGCGTCGCCGCGACGACATCGCCACCGTCATCGCCCGGCAGCAGGAACGGCGCGGAGCGCCGGCGCGCGCGCGCGACGCCGGCCGACGGCTCGCCGACCGCACGACGGTCGCGATCGTCACCGGCCAGCAGGCCGGGCTCTTCGGCGGCCCGCTCTTCACGCTCTTCAAAGCGCTGACGGCGATCAAGCTGGCCGAGCAGGTGTCGCGCGATCACAAGGTCCCTGCGGTGGCCGTCTTCTGGATCGACGCCGAGGACCACGACTGGGAGGAAGTCCGGTCGTGTACGGTGTTCGACGACACGCTGACGCCGCGCACGTCTTCCCTGCCGGCGCGACCCGGCGCTGAACCGGCGCCGGTCGCCACCATCGCGCTCGACCACTCCATCCTCGAAGCCCTCGACGAAATCGAACGCGTGCTCCCTCCGACCGAGTTTCGCGAATCGATCGTCGCCGGACTGCGGCGCGCCTACACGCCGGGGATCGGCATGGCCGACGCGTTCGGCCGTTGGCTGGAAGAGGTCCTCGGCCATCGCGGGCTGATCGTGTACGACTCGGCCGACCCTGCTTCGAAACCGCTCGTCAGCCAGGTGTTCGCGCGCGAGCTCTCCATGCCCGGGCAGACGGTCAAGCTGGCGGCGCTCGCCGGATCCGATCTCACGGCGCGCGGCTACCACGCGCAAGTCCACGCGCACGACGACAGCCTCGCGCTCTTCTATCTCGAGCGGCAAATCGACGGCGCCCGGCGCGCGATCCGCCAGCAGGACGGCGGCTTCCTGATCGGCGACCGGCAGTACTCGGCGGCGGCGCTCGTCGAGCAAGCGACGTCGCAACCGACCGGCTTCAGTCCGAACGTCCTGCTCCGCCCGATCGTCCAGGACACGATCTTCCCGACGATTTGTTACGTGGCCGGCCCGAACGAGCTCGCCTATCTCGGCCAGCTCCGCGGCGTCTACGAGCACTTCAGCGTGCCGATGCCCCTCTTCTACCCGCGCGCGACCGCAACGATTCTCGACTCCGCCGCGCTGCGCTTCCTCACGAAGTACACGCTGCCGATCGAGGCGCTGCAGGCGCAGGACGAGGCGGCGCTGAACGATCTGCTGAAGGCGCAGATTCCGCCAGCCGTCGAGGACTCGTTCACCGACGTCGCGCAGGCCATCGACGCGCAGATGGCGCATCTCGTCCAGACGATTCCGACGCTGGATGCGACGCTCGAAGGCGCCGCGCGCTCGACGCTGGAGCGGATGCAGCGCGATCTCCAGAACCTGCACGGCAAAATGATCCATGCGGCCAAGCGCCGCGATGAAACGCTGCGCCGCCAATTCATCCACGCGCGGGCGCTCGCCTTCCCCGGCGGGCACGCGCAGGAGCGCACGATCGGGTTTCTCTCCTTTCTGAACCAGTACGGCCCGGCGCTCGTCGATCGTCTGGACGAGGAGTTACCGCTCGATCTCGGGCGTCACTGGATTGTCACGATCTAGGGGCTCGGGGCTGGCGGCTGGGGGTTAGGCTGGCCAAAACTCGTTCACGGACTGCGCGCTACAGAACCCGGATCGCGACGCTTTGGCGCAAGCGCTGGGTGCGAATCGCCGCGCTCGTGCTCGCGATCCCCACGGTCCTCCTCTGCGTCGCCGCCGGCTACTACTACGTCCGATTCGCGCGCCTGATCGACGCGCGCCTGCACGGCGAGCGCTCGACGGTGTTCCCCCGCGTGCTCGCGCGGCCGCTGGAGTTGCGCCGCGGTCAAGGCATGACCGAGCAGCAACTGATCGACCGGCTCAACGAGCTCGGCTACTCGCACCGCGACCGCGCGGAGAAGGCGGGCGAATTCGCGATCGGCAGCGGCGCCGTCGCCATCATGCCGCGCGTCCCGGAGCTCAAGGGTCAGGTGGTCCGCGTCGTGTTTCAGCGGACCGCAGTGCCGGACGTGAAGAGCGCCTCGCGCACGAAGAAGGCGCCGCCGCCCCGTCCGGCCGATCGTGTGCAGCGGCTCGAGCTCGGTACGAAGCCCAGCGAGCGGTTGACGCTCGACGCGCCGGTGCTCACCGCGCTCGGTGGTGGAGAGCGCGAGAAGCGACGGCCGGTGGCCCTTGCGGTCATTCCCGCGCGCGTACAGCAGGCGGTGCTCGCCATCGAGGACCGCCGGTTCTACGAGCACCCCGGCGTCGACCCGATCGGCATCGTCGGCGCCGTGCTGTCGAACATCCGTGGCAAGCGAGCGTACACCGCCGGCGCGAGCACGATCACGCAGCAGGTCGCGCGGAACGTGTTCCTGCCGAAAATGTTTCCGGGCATGACATTGCAGGAGGCGCGCCAGAAATCGTTGCGGCGCAAGCTGCTCGAAGCGTGGGTGTCGATCATCATCACGACGCGCGCGTCGAAGGACGCGATCCTCGAGATGTATCTGAACGACATGGCGCTCGGCCAGCGCGGGTCGTTCGGGATCGTCGGCGTGCCGGAAGCCGCGCGGCTGTTCTTCGGCAAGGACGTCAGCAACGTGACGCTCGCCGAAGCGGCGACGATCGCGGGCGTGTTTCAGTCGCCGTCGGCGCTGTCGCCGTTCAACAACCCCGCGCGCTGTAAAGAGCGGCGCAACGTCGTACTGCAGGCGATGGTCGACGCCGGTTACACGGCCCAGACTGTCGCCGACCGAGCCATCCACGAACCGCTCGTCACGGTGCAGCGCGCGCTCGAAGCCGAGGCGCCGTACTTCGTCGATTTCGTCGGCCAGACGCTGGCGGATCACTATCCCGGTCTCACCACGACGACGACGCAGGCCGTGGACGTGTACACGACGCTGGATCTGCACCTGCAGCGCCTCGCGCAGGACGCCGTGCGCGACGGCCTCACCCAGGTGGACGGCCTGCTCGCCAAGCGCAAGCGCGGCAAGGCCGAAGCGGCGCTGATCGCCGTCGATCCGCGGACCGGCGAGATTCTGGCGTTCGTCGGCGGCCGGTCCTACAACCAGTCGCAGTACAACCGCGCCGTCCTCTCACGGCGGCAGCCGGGATCGGTGTTCAAGCCGTTCGTCTTCCTGACCGCGTTCGAACGCGCGCTGGACGAAGGGCGTACCGACGTCACGCCCGCCTCGATCACCCGCGACGAGCAGGAAACGTTCGAGTTCGACGAACAGGTGTGGACGCCGGAAAACTACGAGCACGAATACGACGGCCCGATCACGTACCGTCGCGCGCTGGCCCACTCGCGCAATCTGGGGACGATTCACGTCGCGCAGGCGGCGGGCTACGACCACGTCGCCGCGTTCTGGAGAAAACTTAGCGTCGGCGCGGCGCCGAAGGCCTACCCCTCGATCGCGCTGGGGGTGTTCGAGGCGACGCCCTACGAAATCGCCACGGCCTACACGCTGTTTCCCAATGGCGGCGCGATCCGGCCGTTGCGGCACATCGCGCGGATCACCAGCGGCGGCAAGGACGTCATGAAGAAAGACACGTCGGAGCCGCGCGACATCGCGAAGCCCGAGACGACGTTTCTCGTGACGAACATGATGCGGAGCGTGCTGAACGAAGGAACCGGGGCGAGCGCCCGATCGATGGGCTTCACGCTCGATGCCGCCGGGAAGACCGGGACGACCAACGATCTGCGTGACGCCTGGTTCGTCGGCTTCACGCCCGAGCTGCTCACGGTCGTCTGGGTCGGCTTCGACGACAACCAGCCGGTCGGCCTCAGCGGCGCGAGGGCGGCGCTGCCCATTTGGACGCAGTTCATGAAGAACGCCCTGGCCGGCCGCGCCAGCGTGCCGTTCGATGTTCCCGAGGGCATCATCTTCGTCGAGATCGACGCCGAGACCGGCAAGCTCGCCACGCCCAACTGCCCGAAAGTCATCTCAGAGAGCTTCATCGCCGGCACCGAACCGACGCAGACATGTGAGATCCACCGCTGAGGGCGGACACATGGGTCCGCCCCTACGTTCTGTGGTGTAGGGGCCGACCTACGTGCCGGCGCGCTATCTTTGGTGTAGGGGCCGACCCACGTGTCGGCCCGCTATAATCGCTGACAGGATGAACCGCGAAGTCTTCGCCGCCGTCGCCGACGCGCTCGAGCGCGGGGAGCCCGCCGCGCTCGTCACGATCGTGGCGACGACGGGCTCGACGCCGCAGCGGGTGGGCGCGAAGATGCTCGTGTTCGGTGACGGCCGAATCGTCGGGACCATCGGCGGCGGCTGCTACGAACACGACGCGTTCGGGAAAGCGCGCGAGGCCATCCTGAACCGCGCGCCGCAGTTGGTCCACTACGAGCTGGACGACGACTTCGCACAGGAGACCGGCCTGATTTGCGGCGGGCAGATGGACGTCTACATCGAGCCGATCGAGCCCTCGCCCGAGCTCTACATCATCGGCGCCGGCCACGTCGGCTTCTGTCTCGCACGGCTCGCGCACGAAGTCGGCTTCTCGGTGCACGTCGTCG
>Ga0209515_10007169_pt1 | contig 13519 bp, 17 predicted proteins | sample Subgroupgradi54m_FD_187454 | JGI IMG/M metagenome (GOLD analysis project Ga0209515, IMG submission 187454) | Subsurface groundwater microbial communities from S. Glens Falls, New York, USA - GMW60B uncontaminated upgradient, 5.4 m (SPAdes)... ...
GACGCCTCCGCGTTTAAGGCAATTTCTTTGCGTTCAAGGAAGGTGGGATAATCGCAGGACCAGCTGTAGAGTTTGGCGCGGTCAAGTTCCACAATTTTGGTGGCCAAATGCTGCATGAACATCCGGTCGTGAGTGACAAAGATCACTGTGCCCGGATAATTTTTTAAGAATGCCTCCAGCCAGTCAATCGCTTCGATGTCTAAATGGTTTGTGGGTTCATCGAGCATTAAAATTTCGGGTTTCATGATCAGTGCCTTGCCAAGCAGCGTGCGCTTTTTTTGTCCGCCGGAAAGTTTCGCGAAATCAGCTTCCGGGTCGAGTTTCATGTGGGCAATCACTTCTTCGACTTGACGTGTGGTTTCCCAGCCGTTTGAATGGTCCATTTCGGACTGAAGGTCACCGAGCTGTTTCATCAGCTCCTCGGAATATTCGGTCTGGAGCCGGTGGTTCACGTGGTGGTAATCGCTGAGCAGTTTCACGCGTCCACCAAGGCCCGAGAGCACAATATCAAACACGTTTCCCGAAACTCCCGCCGGAACTTCTTGGGGCAAATGGGCGACCTTAATTCCTTTTTGATAAATCACAGAACCTTCGTCGACTTTCACCTGGCCCGCCATGACCTTCATGAGCGTGGTTTTGCCGACCCCGTTCCGGCCGAGGAGTGCCACACGTTCTCCTTTTTCAAGCTGAAGCGACATGTGATCAAAAATGAGAGGCCCGCCAAAGGCGAGTGAAATTTCTTGTAAACTAATGAGCGCCATACAGAGGGATTATATCACTGATGCTGATGCATCAGTACTGCAACGGCACTTCTAGGGAGTGACGTGTCCGTTGCTGCACTTACGATTATGTGCATCAGTACTGCAACGGGACAATTTTGATAATTGTCTCCGTTGCTACGGCGGAAACTAAGGAAGTTTCCGTCCTTAGGGGAAATAAAAAGGACGGACTTGTGAGTCCGCCCTTTTTTTTGAACACATCTTGTTGCTTGAGGTTAGCGCTTTTCTTTTTGCTTTGCGAAACACTCTTTGCAGTAAACCGGACGGTCTCCGCTCGGTTTAAACGGGACTTCGCAGTCCTTGTGACAACCTGCGCAAACTGCCTTGAACATTTCTTTCGGACCGCCAAATCCACCACCACCTTGAAAACCCATGTGAACCCCTCTTGTTATTTGCGCCTATTTGCGCACGTACTACTTGCACCGACGCCCATGCGTCAGTGCAGTATTGACACTTGAGATATGGATCTCAAGGTTACCAATAATTATCGGCAATCTGCCGAATTGAATGAATTAAATAATCCCAAAGAGAGCGCGAAAAGGCAGCGCAATGACCTCACCGACGGTCCAGACTAGGCCGCCAACCAGCTTCACCAAAGAAAGAGGCAAGTTTGTCGCCCCATCAATCGTTGTGGCTGTGGCACTTCCCAAATCCGCAAACACAGGAGTTGCCATTAAAAGAAGCAATAGAACGCTGAACGCGATTCGTTTTTTCATGTGAGCTCCTTAGGTGAAAGATTTGTCTTAGTGCCTGAGATATGTATCTCAGGCACCTGCGGCGAGGACATGGACGTCCTCGTCCTTAGGACGTTGGATTTCCTTTCATGTCATAATTTCCGGGCTTCAAACAAATAATTCCAAAACAAGTGCGCGGTTCGGAATTAGTCACACAACCGCCAAGTAAGGCAACCGCCACCAGCAAAAGTACGATTTGTTTCAGATTCATAAATCCTCCCTTTTATTTGGTAAAAATGCTGGGCTACATTCTACCTGCTCGAAGGAATACTCGCAAGAAGGGAAAACTTTACTGCGGCGAGAACGAGCAGGCGCTTTTGCGCCGGCACTAATCATTGAAGCCAAGTGCTGGAACGGCATTTTTTTAAGGTGACATTTTGGCGCCTCAATGCCTATGAAATCCGATTCTCTGCTTGGGCTTTTCAGGTTGAACCATCAGATTTCGGATAGCATTAAAAATCGCCTTAATTTCGCCGTCGTGTTTGGCCACTTTTATTTCCAGTTCCTTGAGCTGATAAGCCAATTTCTTATGCACAGACAAAAATTCCCGCAGCTTTACAAAAGCCCTCATAATTGTGATGTTCACTTGAACCGCGCGTTTACTTCTTAAAACGCTAGACAGCATCGCAATTCCTTGTTCTGTAAAAACCAAAACGTTGGGAGCATGTTTGATTGTCGAACTTATCACAATTTGTGATAAGTTCATAATTTCCTGGCGGGTCAACGTGAACATGAAATCGTCCGGAAAACGCCCGATGTTTCGCCGAACAGCCTGATTTAGACTTCTTGTTTCAACTCCATAAAGAATGGCCAAATCCCGATCGAGCATCACTTTGTGTCCCCGAATGACATAAATTTTTTGATGGACTAATTCCTCTGAGATTTTATTTTGCATACACCTCTCCTGCGTTTTGATGATCTGAATATGATGTTAAGGTCACAATTTGTGACCTTAAGTTTTTGCGGGAGTTACTGCTGCGGAAAATGTAATCGTGTCATTCCCGAACGCTTTAGGCGGGAATCTAGATCCCCGACACATTTTCGGAGAAGAACGTCAAGTTCTTCCCGAAAAGTGCTCCGCGCATTGGGCGCGAGCGTTAAAACGTTCGGGGATGACAAATTGCTGCGGGAGAACGTACTATATCAGAAAAATTATTTGATTCAATCTGCGGCTTTACTATTTAAATTACCTTCACTTTTTTCATGGCTTGCTGAATGCGGCTCAGACCTTCTTCGATTTGTTTGATGTCGAGAGCGTAGCTTAAGCGAATGTTCTCGGGCGCACCAAACCATTCGCCGAGATACGTAATCACTTTGAATTCTTGATAAAGCAGAGTGACAAATTCGCGCGCGTTTTTGCATTTGGGGAGTACATAAAAAGCGCCTTCCGGTTTCCAGAGCTCAAAACCGAGCTCCGTGAGGCCCTTATATATGAAGTCGCGCCGCTCGCGCCAAACCTTCAGCTGTTTTGCCATAAACTCTTTGGGCGCTTTCATGGCCGAAAGCGCCATGTCCTGGCCGACTAGGTTTGTATTCATCGACGTGTGCGTTTTCATTTCGCAAACGTCTTCCACCACTTTTTTGTCCGCGCTCCACAAATAACCGACCCTGACACCGCACATGCAATAAGTTTTAGAAAAGGAATTCACAGTAATGACGTGGTCACCTTGAATGTGGTAATTCTCGCGCTCATAAATTAAATCTTTATAGACTTCATCCGAAACGACGTAAACGCCGAGTGACTGCGTAATTTTTTCAATTTCTTTGAGCGTTTCAATGGCTTCCACTCGTCCAGTGGGGTTCGAAGGTGAATTAATGAGAACGGCGCGGCAGCCCTTGATTTTTTTCTTAAAATCATCCAGATCAATTCGGCCTTTGACTAAATCAGTATAAACGGGAACCATTCCGGCAAATTTAACAATGGGAGGATATGAATAATAATAAGGCCGAGGCAGCAGAACTTTTTCGCCTTTCCCCCAACTGCGGAAAATCAGGTCGAGTGCTTCTGAAGCGCCGTTGGTAATGACAAAATTTTCTGCCGTAGAACCGGGATATTCTTTTGCCAATACCTCTCGAAGCTTCGTTTCCCCTTGAATCAAACCGTAGCGGAGATCACGCGAAAGATCAATTCCCTCAAGCGCTTCCTTGGGCGGAAGAAGATCGGGTTGGCCGGAACCGAAACTGATCACACCATTTCCCTGCTTGCCGATAAAATCCGCGGGGCTCTTTAATTTCAGGATTTCCGTCGTTTTTTGATTCATATTAAGTCGGCATTATAGCATTTTTCAGGCGAGAACGACACTTACCGGTAAGACGGTAATTCGATGGTTTCAATCCAATACTGGCAAAAAATTTTCAGCATGTTCATCAACTGTTTAAAACCAAAGGGTTTCCAAATATAGGAATGTGCCCCATTTTGATATGATTCTTTAATGTCCTCCTCTGATTTGGATGAAGATAAAATGACAATTGGAATTTGCCTTAAAATTGGGTCTGCCTTTATTTCCCGCAATGCTTGATGGCCGTCCTTACGCGGCATGTTCAAATCCAAAAAAATTACGTCCGGCCGTACGGCATCCTTGTATTTACCTTTCAATTCAAGATAATCCATCAATTCCTGGCCGTCCTCTACCCGGTAGAGTTCATGATCGGGACAAGCCTCATCAAAAGCTTGCTTGGCAAGCAGATAGTAATCTTCATCATCGTCAGCCATCAATACAATGAGTTTATGTTTCGCGTTGAGCATGTCATTTCCTGCTTTCTAGAGGGGTCACTTGGCCCTGAATTATTCGGGCCCCAATCTTATTTCTATCTGTTCATTTTCACGCTGAAGAACCACGTAACTCCGATGAATTTCGAGGATTTTGGCATTGTCGACTTGATCGCCCACCTTTTTGGCTTCACCGTTGATCAACGCGATGGGCTGTGCGGGATCATAAATAATACCCTCCAAACTAAGCTGAGCTTTTTGCGGCCCGACAATGATCTCTTGAACGAAGGGATTGCGGTGGTAATCCTGAAAGCGGCTGACTGCTGTTTGAGGGATGGTAAAAGAAGACGGGCTCAAACTAATTTCTTTAAGCAAATCCTGATCCGGTTGGGACCGTATATATAAATAGGCCTGCAAAATTAAATCCAGATCGGAGCTTCCGGAAGCCGATTTGAGAAGACGGAAATTGCTGGTCCTGATCAGACCATTGTTCAAGGCGCCCAGATCCGTCAGAAACGCCGCCAGATTAGCAAAAGAACCCTCAAGCCGCATGTCTAAGCGAATGCGGTTCAGAAAGGATGCGAGTTCGGGTTCGGATTCGCCCACGTTACCTTTTTCTGCCGGTGTAATGCCTTTGACTTTGACGTTGTAAGTCCGGGCCGTATCCGAAATTTCTTTGATCATGAGGGACAACTGGTCCTGTGTCGAAAAACGCTGATTCAGCCGCCGGAGTTCTTGATCAACCTCGACAATTTGAACGTCCTTTACTTTCCAAATCGTTTCCCGGTAGTCCTGCAGCTTTTGATAAAGCGAAGCGTACTCCTTTTTAGCGGTACCCAAACGGTGTGTTGCAATCAAAACGCTGACAACGCAGACGACTCCAACACCTATAATTACAGCAAGAGAAGTTATTTTTTTCGGTGATTTCATCTGACTTCCGCTTTAATTCTAAATTGCGTCTCGGTCTCGGTTTTTTCGATATTCACCAAAGTGACTTGTGTGAATATGGGGCCGTCTAAAGCATGTAAAATTTCTGAGACTACCTTTTCATCGCCTTTTTTGATCGCCCCATTCATGAGGATTGCTTTTTGATCAAAACTGATGTCCGTCACAATCACGTCGTCTGGAAAAACGTTGGAAAGCTCACGGAAGGCTTCATTCCAATTGGGCACGCCTGTGAAAATATGGCCGATGACGGCCTGGCCTTTGCGCTTGAGGTTCTGAAGTTCTTCAATTTGTGTAGCGTGCTGATATCCAAGTTGCAGGTTTTCCACTTCCGCAGTCAGGAGCTTTTGTTTTTGGCTGGTCTCATAAGAGCGGAAAATCAAACTTCCCAGCACAATCATCCAAACACTGATCAGAAGCAGCATCGCCTTTTTCAAGTTCATCGAATAAATGGGGCGGTCAAGCGACAGATTGGTTTTGCCGGCAGACGAAGCCCGTTCCAAAGTCAAGGCAATCAGGTGGTAAAACGGGTTTAATTCATGACTCACTGATTTTGAAACCACCAGCGCTTGAGATAAATCCAAAACACTAACGGGAGTTTGTATGGTTTGTTGTAAAAAATCGGGCAGCCCCTTCAGACGGCTGAGCCCCCCTGTCAGATAGATTTTGAAAACTCCTTTTCCGTGCTGCTGCATAAAATAATCCAGCGAGCGGCTGATTTCAGAAGCCAGCTTTTCAAATTCAGGCCGTATCAGCGGATAAATTTTTGAAAGTTCAATTTTATTTGCGAGCAAAGTTGGGTCTGACTGATCAAATAGGTTTTCCTTTTTGATGGCCGCTTCGGCTTCTTCCGGTTCTAAGCGCATGTGTCCCCGTTCTGAAGTCAGGGGCTGCGTCATGGCTTGAAGCAAGATTTGTCCGCCAAACGCAATTTTTCTGAGGAATGTCAGTTTCCCGGCAGAATAAATCGTGATTTCGGTAATGCTGTAGCCGATGTCAATGATCATGAGCAATTCATCCGGCGGCAGTGCAAGCGACGGGATTAAACGGTCGATCGAAAAACAAACCGGCGGGTAAAAACAAGGCCTCAATGTATCTTCATGAACCCGTTCGGAAATTTCGCGGACGGCCTCTTCGGGTGTGGCCGCCACCAGCGCTAAAAGCTGCGGCTTATTTTCACTGACGAACTCAGAAGCGTGATAATCAAGCGCGGCTTCTTCAATGGGGAACGGAATTTCATCTTTGATTTTCCACTTCAAAGTTTCCGCAATTTCCTTGTGATTGATTTTAGGCAGGACGAATGACGCAAAGCACGTGTGCAGACTATTAATGGAAAGAACGAGCGGGCTTTTTTTATCTTCGCGCGATAAAATTTTTTCAGCTGCCTGACGATAAAATTGTTGACGGCCCGGGACATCCAAATCTCTGGGGACCTGCATCATTTGGACATCCAATAACTGAGCCATGCTTTCCGTCACCGCAATCTTTGCAAACTTGACGGAATATTCGGTAAATTCAAGTGCGAGATAGGTTTCTTTTTTAGGGGCCATTAAAAACTTCCTGCTCCGTTGGTGACATAAAGATCATCGTCATTGGTGCCGAGCAATTTTCCGCTCGTATTGATTCCGGTAATGTCCGCAGCGCGGTCGGGCCCATACGAGAAAGCCACGTAATACTTGCCGTCTGAGCTTGTGAAATAGCTGTATTCGGCAGTGCTCGGATTTATAATTCCAAAACATCCGGCAGTTGGAGAACGAAACGGATCGTATAGGACCTGGCGCAAAATTCGGGGATTATCGTTGACCAAATCATTGTTTAACCAATCAGTTCCGCTCGGAAATGTCTTTGAGTGATGAAGAAAGTAAGAATTAATGGCGGTTTGGATTGCCCGCAAATCCCCTTTGGCAGTTTCCATGGAACGCTGGACGGCGACGCCGCTGGTGCGCACAATGGTGATTCCGAGAAGGATCGATATCAGAAATATAACGACCAGAATTTCTAATAAGGTGAAGGCGCGTTTAGAGCTCATTCCAGTCAATCTCATCATAAGCCGTCTGGGTTGAATCATCCGCTACAATCGTTTGCTCCAATGTTTTGGATAATGAATTGACGGTTCCGGTTGACGTTATTTTTTTCCCGCCGACTTCCAGCGTCGATATGCTCACTCGGTTTGGACTACCCTGTCCGTCTTTTGTGACTTTAAGTCTTAAGTGCGTGACGTTCGCTTGAGCGCTGAATTCATTGGTCACTCCAGCTGCATTAAAAGCAACGTCATTTCCCGTAAAAACAGTTGTAAAATTAATACCGTCCGTAGACACCTGCCATTCATAATCTCGTGCCCGGCTGCTGGTTGAGGGCGATACGAACTTGGCTTTGTTAATCGTTAATTGATACGGAAATTGGACCGTGATGCTTTCCGGATTTCCATTAGACGGCACATTGTCAGAACTCCACTGAGTGGATAAATTGTCGTCGATCGCAAGTTCGGGATCATCACTATTATGCGACGACGTCGCAGTTACAGTCGCGTCGTTGGCCGAAAGCGCAAAATCCCAGTTCACAACCATCATATTATAAGTTCCATCTCCAAAGCTCTCCATAGTCCCGGTCCCGGCCGTGGTCCAATTTTCCCCCTGCCCTCCGGAACCCGAAGGTGTTTTTAAATCCCAAGTTGCTTTTTCAATTCCCGCCTCGGCCAGCCAAAACGCTTTTGAATCATTGACCCGAACAGCCGTTTGTCTTAAGTCAGTTGTTAGAGAAATGACTAGTGCGCTTAAAACGGCTGCCAGCGCTGTCATGACCAAAAGCACAATCAGCAGCGCAAAACCTCTTTGGCGGACCGTGTTCATCTGTTTCGCGCACACATACTGCGCCTGATGACAAAGGTATCGTTTTTTTCTTTTCCCACGAGCTGCAACGTGGCCACATTGCCTGAAACCGTAATGCTGGTTTGACTGCTGCCAGGCGGTGTAATACCGGTTGCAAAGATTTCACCGCTTCCATAAGTAAAAGTGCCTCCGATTTCCCCGGTCAAAGTGGTGCGCATCAAATTATAAGTCGACTGAGTGTAGGCGGGCGGCCAGGTATCGGATGCGTGATATAAGTAATAGATGTAACTTTGATTTGCGCCGGATTCATAGAGCGTAAAGCGAAGCCCGTGATTGGCCGCAGATAAATTGGTTGCTTTCGCAACTTCCTCGCTGATTCGATCCAGTGCAAAACTCAATTTTTTGTTTAAATCTGAACGATGCCCCAGATTGCCCCAGCCCTGAAGCGTGATGATGTAAATCATGGTGACAGAGGTCATTAAAAAAAAGACCAGAACGATTACAAAAAGCATTTCCAAAACCGTAATTCCGGAATGGTGTTTCATGTGAATTAGGTTTTTAGGGACTGGCCTTATAAGATGTCAAGCTGACGTTATTTTCACCGCCCGGAACATCCCAATAAGTTTTGACCACAATCTGTTTGAGCGTTGGGCTGGCAGGAGTTGTGACAACGACCTCTCTTTGAAACGAAGTGAAACCACTGACCGGGGCCTTGGAGGAGTTGGTGAGACTGGCAAACGGCAAAACGCGTAACTCTTCCATTTTTTCTTCACTGAGTGAAAGCGCGACCGAATAATCTTCGGCTTGCCCGGCACCCAAATATCCGCGGTTAAAAGCTTCCACGAGGGCAAAAATGCCCACACCCACCAACAAAGTGGCCACTAAAACTTCTAAGAGCGTAAAACCTGTGTCTTTTTTGTCTAAAGACAACTTCATTAATATTATGTGCCGTTAGTCACAAAGATATCGTCACCCGGTCCACCGGTAACCACTCCGGCAGTAGAAATCGATGTGATATTAGCGGCCTTGTCCGGACCAATTGAATGGATCACATAATATTTATTGTTCGTGTCTTTCCTATACACATAATTGGTCGTAGCAGTGGCGCCAAATGGATCGTAAAACTTGGCCACATCACCAACCAATCTCGGAGTTGCCGCTTCAAGCGCTATTTCCATAGCGGCAAAGTCGGCAGGAACCGTTCCCGACGTATTGAGCAAGTACGATTCCAGTGCGGTCTGCAACGTTTTTAATTCCGCGCCCGCTTTTGCTTTTCTGCCTTCATCTGAAACACCTATAAATTTCGGAAAGGCAATTCCCACAATGATCAAAATCAAGGAAATCACTACCAAAATCTCTAGGAGCGTAAAACCTTTTTTATTGTGTTTCATTGTTTTGCTCTCCTTTTCATTCGTGCTACTTTTTGAAAAAACAGTTTTGAATTATTTTCCAGCATTCCCCACTAGTGAAATCATGTCAAAAATAGGAAGCAAAACAGACAGCATAATAAATCCTACCACCAAACCCATCCCCACGACAAAAACCGGTTCAATCACACCGGTCAGACGTTTCAAGTTCCGGGTCACCAACTGGTCATAATAGGTCGCTATTTTATAAAGCATTTTGTCCAGTGTGCCTGAATTTTCGCCGGTTGCAATCATTTGCACGGCATCATTAAAAAAGATGTGATTATTACGTAAAGTATCGGCCAACTTGCCCCCTCCCTGAACGGAGGTATAGGCACGTCCATAACATTCTTCGAAGAGTAAGTTTTGGGTCAAGCGTTTTGAAATTTCAAGGGTCTTTAAAATCGGCACGCCGCTTGAGAGCATCAAAGCAACAGCGCGGGTCCATCTGGAGATTTCAATTCTTTTGACCAGCGGCCCAAAATATGGCAAAGAAAGTAGAAATTTGTCCCATTTATATTTCACATCCGGAACTTTTAAAACCAGTTTGGCTCCAACAAAAAATAGACCCAAAAAAAGCGTCAGCAATAGGGGATAGGATTTCACGAACTGGCTGATGTTATAAATGATTTGGGTCGGCAGAGGAAGCGGCACTCCGGCTTTCGTGAAGATCTCGGCAAAGGTCGGGATAATCCAAACGATCATGAACAGAATCACTGCAACACTGGCAATCATCAAAACGACCGGATAAGCCAGTGAGGTAAAAATTTTATGATTGAGTTCACTTCGCGATTCATGAAGCTCAGCAATAAATTGAAGGTTCTGCGACAGATTTCCGCTGGTCTCACCCACCCGGATCATGTTTTGATAAAGCGTCTGGAAAACGTCCGGCTGCTGCTCCATCGCCTCAGATAAACTCGAACCGCTTTGAATGCTGGAGATTAATCTTTGAACCACGTGATTTAACCGCTTGCTGTCAATCTGGCCCAGCATGGTTTGGAGCGCAGACAACAAAGTAATACCTGATTCGAGTAAGTTGCTGAGCTGAACGTAAAACATGGTGAAATCATCGGAAGAAATTTTTCCGGAAGGTGAAAACAAAAATGAAGATTTACTTCGTGTCTTAATTTGAGTGACTAAAAAACCCTGTTGGGCCAAATGATCTGCCGCCGTTTTCTCAGAAATAGCTTCCACAAATCCCTTAAGCCGCTTTCCATTTTTGTCTCTGACTTGATACGCAAATGTCGTCATCAGGAAACCTCTTGCGTGGCACGAAGTACTTCATCCAAAGTGGTCATGCCTGTCTTGATTTTAATAAGGCCGTCTTCTCGCAAACTGATCATTCCCTTTTTAATAGCTTCTAGTTCAATCTGGTCACTGGACGCTTTTTCCAGGATCATTTTGCGCAGTCCCCGGTCAGGAACCAGCATTTCAAAAATTCCGTTTCGACCCCGGTATCCGGTCTTTTTGCAATTCAAACATCCTTGGCCGCGGTAAAGCGTCATCTTGGCGTGACCTGACGTACCGGTGCCTGAGACAACATGTAAACTTTGGAGCTCCTGATCATTGGCTTCATAGGGCGTCCGGCAATCGTTGCAAATCTTTCGAACCAGACGCTGGGCAATGACGCCCAAAAGCGTAGAAGAAATCAAAAATGGCTGAATATCCATTTCAATCAAACGAGTCACCGCAGAAGAAGCGTTGTTTGTATGAAGTGTGGAAAACACCAAATGGCCGGTCAGAGCTGACTGAATGGCAATCTCGGCGGTTTCCTTGTCGCGGATTTCTCCCACCATAATCACATCCGGATCTTGACGTAAAATGGAACGCAGGCCGGTGGCGAATGTCAGATTAACACCCGGATTAACCTGAATCTGCCGGATCATCGGAAGTTGATATTCAACAGGATCTTCAATGGTCACAATGTGTTTTTCGGGATTATTGATTTGATTCAGCGCCGCATAAAGTGTTGTGGTTTTACCGCTTCCCGTTGGGCCCGTGATGAGAATGATTCCGTATGGTTTCTTAATCAGTTCTTTGAATTGAACGAGGCCGGATTCAGGCATGCCCAGTTGTTCAAGTGACATGAGTGCATTCTGAAGATTGAGCAACCGGATCACCACATTTTCGCCGTGAATCGTCGGCATAATTGAAATACGCGTATCGACGGTCTGATTCTCAAGATCCATCCGAATGCGGCCGTCTTGAGGAACGCGTGTTTCAGCAATATTCAAATTGGCAATGACTTTGATTCTGGAAACAACGCCGGCATGGAGCTCTTTCGGATACCGATCCGCTTCATGCAAAAGCCCGTCAATTCGGTAACGCACGGTGACCTCATTTTTATCGGGAGCAATATGAACATCGCTGGCTCCGTCACGAACAGCTTCGGCCATCATCATGTTCACAATCTTAATGACCGGTGTTTCCTCCGTGATCATGCTGTTATAGGGCCTCGTTTTTTCGGAATGAACACCACGATCAGCGGGTTTTTCAAAACTTTCTAAGACATCGCTGATGTCACTTTTGACCCCGTAATACTGCTCGATCGCGCTTCGGATTTCTGATTCGGTGGCAAGCGCGGGTTCAATTTCATAACTGGTTTTCAAGCGCAGCTGGTCAATCAAGTGCAGATTAAACGGATCGCTCATCACAACCGTCAGACGCTTCCCAACTTTCCGAAGCGGGAGGACAGAAAATTTCCTGACCATCTGCTCCGGAATAAGTTTCAAGACTTCCTGCTTGATGACTTGGTGTGTCACCTCAACTTCGGGAATATTGAACCTGGAGCTGATGAATGAATTGAGTTTTTTGTCTTCTACGAATCTCAGGCGGCGCAGGACTTTATGAAACGGCTCGTGAGTCCGCTTGACTTCGGATTCAATTTGCTTGAGTTGCTCCGATTTCAAGAGACCTTCTTGAACCAAATGTTCTCCGAGTGCCAGGACCATGTTATTTTTCCTTTAAGAGTTCTGAAATCTTCTCAAGCAGCATTTTGGCATCAAATGGTTTCGCAATATAAGCATCCGCTCCGCAATCTTGCATGCCGATTTGTTCCGCATCATCGCCGGATTTGGCGGTAAATAAAATAACGGGAATTTTCTGGAACCGGCTGTCCTGCTTCAGGGTCGCACAAACTTGGTAACCATCCATCTTGGGCATCATGACGTCTAAAATGATGAGATCCGGTTTTTCGGCGCGCGCTTTTTGAAGCGCATCGTGACCGTCAATTCCGGTCACAATTTCATAACCGGCGGCAGTCAATCTGGATGTTACCATTTGGATAATAAACGGTTCGTCATCAACCACTAATATTTTTTTGAGCATAAATCACCTAGTTGTAAGCGCTCTCCGGTTTTCTCCACCTGCTGTTTGGATCAAAAGCCTTTTTGATCAGGGCCAGCAATTCATTTGGTTGAAAGGGCTTTAAAATGACAACCAAAGCACCCGCAGTTAGACATTTGAGATGAGAATCTTTTTTTGTAGCAGCGGTCAAAATAATAATGGGAATATGACGGGTTTCGTCTTTTGATTTTAATTTCTTACAAATATCGTAACCTTCCATGGCCGGCATAATCATATCCAGTAAAACTAAATCCGGGTTCCACTCTGTTGCTATCTTAATGGCATCAACACCATTTGTGGCAGTTGATACTTCATAATGGTTTGCTTCCAATCGGGACTTCGCCATTAAAACGAAATTTGGATCGTCATCTACAATCAAGATTTTTTTTGAATTCATGATTTTTCCTCAGGCAGAAGTAAATTAAGTAACTCTTCTTCGTTTTGACCGTCTTCCGGAAAACTGACGATGCTAAAATTAATTTCTAAAGGATGAGAGTTTAACTTTTCATAATCTTCTTTAATTCGTTTCCCAACATGACCGCTGTCTTCTTTATTCGTGGAAGGAAGAAGAACAAATACTCCAAATTCGCTTCGAACTGAAAAATCGGCTTTGTTGCGAAGACTTTTTCTGACAGATACCTGAAAATTTTCTATTAAAGCAGTGATGTTGTCTTTGGAAAATTCTTTTTTTAAACCAACGAAATTCAAAATTCTAAATTGAATGCAGGAAAATGAACTTTTATTGGGAGCAGCTTTTCGAATGCCACTTGAG
>Ga0209515_10007171_pt1 | contig 13518 bp, 12 predicted proteins | sample Subgroupgradi54m_FD_187454 | JGI IMG/M metagenome (GOLD analysis project Ga0209515, IMG submission 187454) | Subsurface groundwater microbial communities from S. Glens Falls, New York, USA - GMW60B uncontaminated upgradient, 5.4 m (SPAdes)... ...
ATCATGCAAGAAATGAAATTCGGATGGACGCTTTCCGCGCCTGCTGCCTACCAAGCCGCCCGACCATATTTTTGGTCGATTATCTGGGTGTCGCTCCTCACCATGTTTATTGTTGTTGGTGGCGCAGTGCTGCTCATCATTCCGGGAATTATTTTTGGGATTCTTCTCGCCTTTTCACGCTTTGCGGTCGTGATGGATGATGCACGCGGCTTAAACGCACTTTCCTTTAGTCAGGCATTGGTGCGCGATTTGTGGTTTGCCGTATTCTTCCGAATGCTGGTGATGGGAATTATCATAGGGGTCGTCTCTTTCATTGCCTCAAAAATTCCTTATGTGGATATTTTGTTGCCTTTTTTCAGTATCCCGTTTTCCATCATTTATATGGTACTCCTTTATAATGATCTGAAGGCCAAAAAAGGGATTACCGTATCAGCCACTGCGGGCAAAAATCGCAGCTTCTATATTACCTTTATTGTTATCGGTGCAATTGCGATTCCCGTGATACTTGCACTCATTGGGTATGTTCTGCTCAGTTTTGCAATGATGAATGCCGTACCAATGGGAATAGGCGGAGTAGCTATGGATTTGCCGCCAATGCCGAGATACTAAGTTACTACTTTTCCGCGAACACCATCGTTATCATTCTTGCATAACTAAATAATGCTTTATCACGAGAGAGGGAAGGGATTTGGCCCGTTGATCCTCTCAGCAACCTTCCGCCTTTGGTGGAAACGGTGCTCTCATCCAATCCCTGTAGAGGGAAAGATAAACTGTTGACTTCGCAAATCAGCAAACATCCTTCTCTTCTTCGGAGAAGGATGTTTTGTTAATTTTAATCTTAAAAAATATGATTGATCAAAAATCCACATATACGGTCGAGTCGGTTACTGCGGGGCATCCCGATAAAATTTGCGATCAGATATCCGATGCAATCCTCGACGCATGCTTGGCGCAAGACCCGAAGAGTCGCGTTGCGGTGGAAAGTTTCGGTGCACATGGGCTTCTCGTGATTGGAGGAGAGCTCACGAGCGACGCAGTCATTGATGCAAAAGCGATCGCGCGTAAAGTGTATCGCGATATCGGGTATAACGAAGAACTGGAAATTATCGAGCGCATCGTGCAGCAATCTCCCGAAATTGCGGCAGGGGTCGATCGCGATGGGGCGGGAGATCAGGGAATCATGTACGGCTACGCCACCGATGAAACACCGGAGTATCTTCCGAAGGGGATTACCTATGTGCACAAGCTCACAAAAGGCCTTGAGGACTTGCGAAAAACCGGAGTACTTACATGGCTTCGTCCGGATGGGAAGGCTCAAGTAACAATAAAAAATGGTCGCGTTGCCACCGTGCTTATTTCCACACAGCATGCACCCGATATCACTCAAGGGGAAATTCGCGAGGCGCTCATTGAGCAATTGATCAAACCGGTCATTGGGGACATTACCCGCGTTGATATTTTTATCAACCCGTCCGGACAATTTGTACAGGGTGGATTTGAAGCGGATACGGGTCTTACTGGTCGCAAGCTCATGGTTGATACATATGGGGGATTGATCGTGCATGGCGGGGGAGCGTTCTCCGGCAAAGATGCGACAAAGGTCGATCGTTCGGCGGCATATATGGCGCGCTTTGTTGCAAAAAATCTTGTCGCACAAGGAAAGGCGAAACAAGCTCTTGTTTCGGTTGCTTACGCGATAGGATATCCGGACCCGCTTATGGTTTCCGCTCTTGATGAAAAAGGAAATGATGTAAGCACCTTCGTGCGGAGTAACTATGATTTTCGTCCCAAAGCGATTATTCAGCGATTAAATCTCAGGCGGCCAATTTACCAAAACACCGCGACGTACGGACATTTCGGCAAGGAAGGTCTTCCTTGGGAAGAGATTATTTCCAATTAAGGCAATAAAAAACAGCCGGATGATTTCCGGCTGTGTGTTATCACAAAAATTGATTCGCCATTTCAGAAAGCCACGAACGTTCCCCGCGCTTCAAAATGACATGTCCGAAGTGAGGGAGTTTTTCTTGGTTTCCAAAACGTTTCACCAGAAGCGTGAGTCCCGATGACGTTGCGGTGAGGTAGGGAGTGTCGATTTGATCGAGATTCCCCAAGCAGACCACTTTCGTACCGGGGCCGGCACGAGTGAGAAGTGTTTTCATTTGCTTCGGAGTCAAATTCTGTGCTTCGTCGATGATGAAGAACTTTTTATTGAAGGTGCGTCCGCGCGTGAAACTCATCGACTTCACTTTTATTTTTTCACGCAGATTCATTTGAAGAATTTTTTGTTCGACACTACCGGCTTTTTCCGCAAGTGCCTCCTTGATGACATCCATGTTGTCTTCGATCGCACCCATCCACGGACGCATTTTATCTTCTTCTGTACCGGGAAGAAAACCGATATCTTCTCCGATTGGTACGGTAGCGCGGGTGAAAATGATTTCTGAATAATCACTTTTTTCCAAAACCTGCTCTAATCCGGATGCGAGTGCAAGGAGTGTTTTACCGGTCCCAGCTTGCCCCAAGAGGGTAACACAATGGATGTTTGGATCCATCAAAAGATTCAAAGCGAAATTTTGCTCCCGATTGCGGGCGATGACACCCATGAGTGCATTCTGAGGTTTGCGATAATTTTTACATGTCTCAATCCGCACCCGATTTCCTTCAATGGTACGCACTATTGCTTCGAAGCCTTTTTCAGCAGCATCGCTGTGGAGCAAGAGATTGTGTTGCCAATCTGAGGCCTCCTTCACATCATTGAATGTGTAGGATTGTTGTTCGTGATGTCGAGGAGTCGAAAGCTCCTTTGCATGATCCGACAAAAAATCTTGCGGAAGAAGGAATTGACCGGAATAAAGATATTTGACATCCTCAATCGCTTGGTCGTTCTTGTAATCCTCTGTTTCAAGACCAAGTGCCTTCGCCTTAATGCGCATGTTGATATCTTTCGAAACCAATATCACCGCACACGGTTTTTCTTTTTCCACAAGCACTTTGGTAGCAAAAAGAATCTGATTATCCGGGATCAATCCTTCTGTTCCGGATTTCGGGGATGTGAACGAAAGATTGGGAACTTCCAAATAAAGCCGACCTTCTTTCGTGTCGTTTCCGGAGAAGAGAATCGGAATTCCTGACTTCATTTGGTCCACTGAGGCATTGCCAACGATATCTTCAATAATCCGAGATGCTTTTCGTGCAGAGTACGCAATCTCCGAATTGCCTTTTTTATTCCGGTCCAATTCTTCAAGTACCGTTTGGGAAAGGTAGATGCGATGTTCCCCAAATCGGTAAAGCGCAGAAGGATCATGCATGAGTACATTCGTGTCAAGTACGAAGAATTTTTCGATCCCCCCAACACTTTTTTGCATTGGTGATTTTTGTTTTTGTGTCGCACGGGCTTTTGTTGCCATTATCGAAGCTCCTGTTTGTGAATGTTGATGAACAGTACTGTCTTTCAAACTACAGTGCTTTTGGATTTCTGCAAGCGAAAAGCGGACCGGGGAGATTCATGGGGAAAATTGTCATTATTTAGCGCACTTCATGGTACAATATTTCTTACAAGCGGCCGAGTATGGCCGGCATAATTTATGGAGCAAGAACCTCTACACGAAGGAAAAAAAATATTGAATGCCACTCCGCGCCCGCACGGTGCGACACTTGTCCTCATCCTCCTTCCGATTGCGGTCTTATTTGGTTCTGCACTGATCATTTGGCTGAATTATTGGCTCCCTTCCACTTCCTACGCACAGCACCTTCTGTTGATCGTTGCGGTAATTGCTTTGCTCGAAGCCGTGGTCATTTGGGTGATGCTCTCTTCAACTCTTCCGAGTTATGAACGCTATGCGGAAGCCGCCGCCGGAGCGATTGAAACGGTAAGCATGGGTGGCGAGCGATACGTGCGCGCGCTCGTCGGCTCGGGGCTCGGATTTTGGGATTTTAACGTAGAGACCGGTGAAGTCTTTTTTTCAGGAAAAATGATGGCAATGCTCGGCTATGCCGAACGCGATACCACGCAACCGATGACATTTTGGCTTGAAAGCATTCACCCTGAGGATGTTGAAGGAGTGAAGCGCACCATGGAGTATCACTTTGATCGCCGCACTCCCGAATATGCCATTGAGTATCGCATGCGACGGGCGAATAGCGAATACGTCTGGGTTGCCGATCATGGGCAAGCGCAAACGAATCATGAAGGCAAAGTGATCCGTCTTTCCGGAGTAACCGAAGACATCTCCAATGTACGACGGGTGCAAGAAGTACTTGAATCGCGCACGAATGAGCTTCAGGATGCAAAAAATAAAATTGAAGAAGAAGTCCAAAACGCGCGCAAATTCCAAAAGGCGGTGGATTCGTCAACCGAAGCGGTGTCGATCACCACTCCCGACGGTGCGATTATTTATGTTAATCCTGCATGGACTGCACTGAATGGGTATACTGCACAAGAAGCCCTTGGTCGTAATCCGCGCATGCTCAAAAGTCTCGAGGTTCCACCTGAGATCTTCACCGCAATGTGGGAAAAAATTTCCGCAGGCCTTTCATTCCGCACCGAAGATATCGTCAACAAGCGCAAAGATGCGAGCACGTATCACGCGGAGCTTTCCATTTTTCCGATTCACGAAGGAAATCAAGTCATTTTTTATGTTTCGATTTGCCAGGATATTACTCAGCGCAAAGAAGTTGATCGCGCAAAAACCGAATTTGTTTCATTGGCGTCGCATCAGCTGCGCACACCGCTCTCCGCAATTCGTTGGTACTCGGAAATGCTGCTTTCGAAATATGTCGGTGAACTCAATGAAAAGCAACGACAATATGTGAAAGAAATTTATCAAGGAAATCTGCGCATGGTTGACTTGGTGAACGCACTCCTCAATGCATCACGCATTGATCTCGGAACATTTGCCATTGAACCGGAGCCGGTGAGCCTTGTTGAAATCTGCGAAAGTGTCCTCAGTGAACTTACTCCGCAAATTACGCAGAAGAATCAATCGGTGGAACGCATCTTTGCCAACGCACCGGAGACATATAATGCCGACCCGAAGCTCATTCGTATTATTTTCCAAAACTTCCTTTCCAATTCGGTGAAATATACTCAAGAAGCAGGGCATATCATTACCGAGATCAGTGTGCGCGAAAATAGTTTGTATATTCGTGTTTCTGACAATGGTTACGGGATTCCCAAGAATCAACACGGGAAGATTTTTGAAAAGCTCTTCCGCGCCGACAATGTCCGCCAAAAAGATACCGAGGGTACCGGTTTGGGCATGTATATTGTCAAAGCAATCGTCGAAGCTTCCGGCGGAAAGATATGGTTTGACTCGGAAGAGAATCAAGGGTCAACTTTCCACGTACTGTTGCCATTATCGGGAATGCCCAAGAAAACCGGTCAAAAGGGCCTCAGTTAGTCTGTTGCAATGTAAAAAAAGTGCTATAATAAAAAAATTATGGAAGAGAAGAAAAAACGTACGATACTTGTTTTGGAAGATGAACGGCAGTTGGCAAAAGCGGTGCGCGAAGCATTTACCGAACGCGGATTTGAACCGATTATTGTTTCAACGGTCGATGACGGATTGCGACAACTTGAAAATTTAAAGCATGTCGATGTGATCTGGCTTGATCATTATCTTTTGGGAACGGGGAACGGGCTTGATTTTGTGGTCCAACTGAAGAATCACACCGAATGGCAGTCGATCCCCATTTTCGTTGTCTCCAACACCGCATCATCAACCAACATCCGATCGTACATCCAACTTGGCGTTTCCAATTACTACACAAAAGCCGATTACGACATCAACCAGATCATTAATGATATCGAGTATGCGCTTGCCCAGAAAGAAAAAGAGGATAATAACTAACGTATGCCTGAACCACTAAATAAAAAAGTGCTCATTGTCGAAGACGAAGCACCGTTGCGCAATGCAGTTTCTGATATTCTCTCTTTTGAGGGCTTCACAGTCTTTCAAGGGAAAAACGGCCAAGAGGGGCTTGATCTTGCAATCAAGGAACATCCTGATCTTATTCTCCTTGATCTCATGATGCCGATCATGGATGGACTCACCATGCTTGAGAAACTTCGCCAAGATCAGGAATACGGAAAAAATGCCGCTGTCATTCTTCTCACGAATATCAATGACCCTGAGAAGGTCGCTCAAGCAACCGAAGCCGGCTCGTACGACTTCCTTGTAAAAAGCGATTGGAACATCGAAGATGTGGTGAAAAAAATTAAATTGCGACTCGGTATTACTGAATAAAAGATCGCCCTTCGGGGCGATTTTGCATTTTCAGTGTGATGCGTTATACTCCATATTCATCAGTAATCAATTTTCATATGTTTAAAGAAATGTTAATGCGCAAGCTGCTGCAATCAAAGCTCGGTTCGCTTCCTAAAGAAGAACAGGAAAAGATTATTACGCTCGTCACAAAGAATCCGGAACTTTTTCAAGAGATTGCCGGGAAGATTAAAATCCAAATGGACAGCGGCAAAGATCAGATGGCCGCCACCATGAAAGTCATGGAGGAGTATAAAGGGCAAATACAAAAGCTCATGTCGGAAACGAAATAAAAGACAGGAATACAATAAAGTATTCCTGTTTTAAGAATGCGACTATCGGGCAATTAATTTTTCCAATTCCTCGATACGAGCAAGTTCGCTTCGAAAATTCTTTTGGTCCATTGCTATTCCCGCCTTCTTCACGTTCCTCCAAAGATGTCCGATGATTTGATCAACACATTGGCGACTGATATTGAACTCTCGGGCAATTGCGGCGGGGGCAACACAAGATACTCCTTCAAGTCCATAAAACATCTTGAAGATTAGAGCATTGCGTGAAGCGAGCGGAGAGCGGTGGGTGCTCACAACATCAAGAATTGCGAGCATTTGTTCTTGCGCGGCCGCAAATGCTTCTTTTGCTTCAAGAATTTGCTCCGGGGAAAACATATTGTTATCCCTGACGACATCTCCCGAAGTGATCTCACTCATACCTTCATTGCTTGATATGACTTCATCAAGCGAATGGGTATTCGTTCCCGCAATAAGCAGTAACGTATTGCGGATGACGCGCTCATCCATATCAAGCCTTGCAGCAACTTCGCTTATCCGCGGTTCCCGCTCGAGTTCGCTTTCCAATTCCTGCATTGCGCGCATTATTTTTCTTTGGATTTTCAACACGTGAACGGGGATGCGGATGAGATGCGATTGATCGAAAATGCGTCCCAATATCTCCCGGCGAATAGCAAAACTCGCAAAAGTAATGAATCGTCCGAGTGCGGGATCATATTTATCCGCCGCCATCATCAGACCAATATTGCCGTCTTGAAGTAGATCATTGAAGGGAACAGCGCTCCATGCATACCTCGTGGCAATCCATCGTACGAGGCGCAAATTGTGTTCCACGAGTGCATTCCGAGCTTCCATGTCATGATGATCTCGAACTCTTCGCCCAAGCTCTGCTTCCTCTTCCGGGGAAAGTAGCGAGAAACGCACAACGCACGAATTGTACCACCGGAGCTCATCGAATTCATTTTCTTCTTCAAGGGTATTCAAAGGTTCCGTATCATCGGAAGTGTCCGTCGATACAGTATCGACATCATCATCAATGAGTGTATTCACAATTATTCTCCTTTAGCAGGTATACTCAAAAAACTCCTTATTCACTCTTCCACATATAAATAAATATGTCAAATATTTCACGAACACATCTCGACATGCTTTGAACGGAGCGTGGGGAAGGTCGATCCAGTTTTTTTTGATAGATCTCCCGCCATCGGGAAGCCCTTTAGCTGGAGATATTCCGCAATAAAAGTTATCATTGATACGCCATGAAGAAACACGCGGTTAAAAAAAATGTTGTCATCTATCAAGCGAAAAACGGGGCCATCGAGCTCAAGGGTGATTTTTCGCATGAGACAGTATGGGCAAGCCGTATGCAAATGGCGGAAATGTTTGGGGTTAATCCCCCCGCTATTTCAAAGCACATTGCAAATATTTATGCAGAGGGGGAATTGCACCGAGGGGCAACTAGTTCCAAAATGGAACTAGTTCAAAACGAGTCAGGGAGAATGGTATCTCGCCATGTGGATATCTACAATCTTGATGTGCTTATTGCTGTTGGCTACAGAATCAATTCAGTTGTTGGAACAAAGTTTCGCCAGTGGGCGACGAAAACCCTACGCGGATATATTCTTAATGGTTACGTAGTGAACAAGGCCCGAATTGCAAAAAACTATACACAATTCATGTGTGTAGTGGATGATATTAAAAGGCTCCTACCAAAGGACTCCGCCGTTGATCCAAAGGACGCGCTCGATCTTATTGCGATGTTCGCCGACACATGGCTCTCACTTGATGCGTACGACAGAGAACTTCTGCCAAAAGGGAAGCTCACGAAAAAGAAAGTTACCCTGACGGGAGATGCAATATCAAAAGACCTGTCCATGTTACGCAAGGAGCTTATCAAAAAGGGCGAGGCCACAGCCATATTCGGCAACGAAAGAACTCCTGGTTCTGTGTCCGGAATAGTGGGAAACGTCATGCAATCGTTTGGTGGAAAAGAAGTTTATCCGACAACAGAAGAAAAGGCGGCGAACCTCCTCTATTTCATGGTTAAGAATCATCCGTTCACCGACGGCAACAAACGTTCGGGTGCTTTCGCATTCGTCTGGTTCTTAAAACAGGCAAACATTCTCGATGTGCAAAAATTAACGCCATCTGCACTCACTGCACTCACGGTATTGGTGGCAGAAAGCAGTCCACAGGAAAAGGGGAAAATCATTAAGCTGATTCTGAATTTACTTTCACAACGCTAGATTCTTGAGCCTAAATACTCTATACTCCATCCATGTCACTATCTGTCGGTATGGAGAGAATTCTATCCAACATGCCTTTGAGGACACTACTCCTAAGGTGATCCCACTCTCGTTCACGATAGACCCCCCATCATAGAAGTTGTATCCATGGAATTTTAAGCCGTCAACAGCCTTATTGTCCTCTTTATTTATGGTGGTTGCTACTCGTACTGCTTTATGAGAGGCTAAATATAGATTTTGCTCTCTTGGGGATGATGATTTATGAAACAAAAATACTTACATGAAATTAAGCTCGTGGCGTTTGATGTGAACGGAACAATGTTTAATGACCGGTCAATATTTTTTGCAGCACTGAATTCGATCTTTGAACATTTCGAGAAACCGACCCTCTCAACGCAACAGCTACGTAAGGAGTTTACCCAACCATGGACAAAGATCTATCGCGAGCGTGATATTTCTGTTGACATGGGGGATGATGGTGCGCTCTACAAACTCTACAACAGGGCCTATCAAGAGCAAGCGCGACCGAGACTCGCTCCGGGAATGAAGGCTGCACTCACGTTTCTCATCAATCGTCGGATTCCACTGGTAATCGTGAGTACACAGCAGAACGTCATCACGTTGCCGTTACTTGAAGCATCTGGCATTGCAAGACTATTCGAAGAGGTCATCGGAGGAGCTGCGGATAAGGCGCGCTCATTGTCCGAACTTGCACTCAGGCGATCACTGCAACCAGAACACATCGCCTATGTCGGTGATCAAGATTCCGATGTAACCCACTCCATCCTTGCCGGCTGTGTTCCACTTGCGTATACCCGTGGCGTGCACACCAAGGAGCGACTTCGCACTGCGGGAGCGATAATATTTCTCGAGAATCACAAACATTTTCCCGAATTGCCGCTCTTGTTCAGACCATAAGATGTTCTTTGCGCACCCTTAAGCCAGACGTAAGTCAGGCTTTTTTTATGCTAATTATACTCGTAGTATATTCAAAGAATTACTGCTCAAAAAATTGATCTGGCCTAGGCACTTTCACTCTATTGCGTTATACTCCTTCGCATGAGTCTTTCTGTAGGTATCGTCGGGTTACCGAACGTTGGGAAATCAACCCTCTTTAATGCGCTCACGAAAAAGGGTGCGGAGACGGCAAATTATCCTTTTTGCACCATCGATCCATCGGTGGGTGTCGTTACCGTGCCCGACAAACGGCTTTATCAACTTGCGGAGTTTTCAAAAACACAACGCACTGTTCCCGCTATTGTTGAATTTGTCGATATCGCCGGACTCGTCAAAGGCGCTTCCGAAGGGGAGGGGCTGGGAAATCAATTTCTTGCAAACATTCGCGAGACGGATGCAATCGGACAAGTGGTACGCATTTTTGAGGACAGCGAGATTATTCATGTTGATGGAAAAATCGACCCGCTCCACGATATCGAGGTCATTAATCTCGAGCTTATTCTTGCCGATCTCCAAACAGTAACCAAGCGTATGGAAAACCTCGGTCGCGATGTGAAGCGCGGCGACAAAGAGGCAATACTCGAACATGCAGCACTCACGAAGATTCGCGCCGCACTTGAAGGAGAGCAACTTGCATCGAGTGTATCGCTCGATGAGGTCGAAACAAAAATGGTGAAGCAATTAAACTTACTCACTACAAAGCCGTTCCTCTATATTCTGAACAAAAAGGCAGGTGGGACTAATCTCGACCTGCCTGCCATGCCTGCGCATGCAGGGCAGGCAGGCGAAACAAACGATGAGCGTTTCCAAAAGTTACTCGCCTTTTTCAACATGCGCGGCGACCACTACGTCATCGTCGATGCGAAGATTGAAGAAGAATTAAATGAATTCGAGGGAGAAGAAAAGAAAACATTCGCCGAAGAATTAGGGGTGAAAGGGGATGGCATCGACGAGCTGATCGTTGCCGCATACGACTTACTCGGCCTCATGACCTACTTCACTACGGGAGAAAAGGAGACGCGCGCATGGACGATAAAGAAAGGCTCTACTGCGCCCGTGGCCGGAATGGCGATTCATACCGACTTTAAAGAGAAGTTCATTCGCGCCGAAGTGATCAACTGGCAAACACTCCTCGATGCAGGCTCATTTGCCGCCGCAAAAGAAAAAGGCCAGCTCCGCACCGAAGGAAAAGAATACATCGTCCAAGACGGCGATGTGATTGAGTTTAAGGTCTAATCGTCTTTAAGAGCCTGTTACATGACCCCACCCCGGCCGAGTTTCAAAAATTTCGGCTATACCTCCCAGCCTCTCTCGAGCTTCTCTCTGACTGTCTTATTTATCTTTCTAGAAAATTATAAATCTTGTAACGGCCGTTACAAGATTTATAATTTTCTATGCTCACATATTTATGACATATTTTATGATTCTGTTCTTAGAGTTAAATTTTTTAAATTCTTGATATTGCACAATTTAAACGATCTGGAATCAGGCAAGATATGGGGTGATCATAAAAAAAATCCCGCATCGTATATATTACGTGCGGGATTCCGATTATTTAATGCGTTCTTTTTTCTCGTACATCCGAGGTGCATTCCGCCTTATGATGAAGAACAGAAGGAGCAAGACGCAGGCCCCCACAAAAAGAGCAAGGGTGAATCTTGAAGGGAAAAACCCAAAACAGAGAAGTAAGATGACCAGGATGACAACAGTGCTGCCAAGGGGCGACAGCCCCTTGTCTCGAAGAAAAAGTTTTTTCAAGTACTGCATACTACCTCCTCTCGGAAAAAGAAAATGGTTGCTACGCTGGAAAAACTGTATCACGATTATTTTCTTTTGTAAAGGAGCCGCCCGATCATTTTGCAGCTTCATTTTCGTAGGGTATTATAAAACCTTATGACCGAGTACGATCCAAAAAATATTGAACCCAAGTGGCAGAAGACATGGGCGGATACCAAGCTCTACAAAACCGAAGAGGGGGGTGAGAAGCCCAAATGCTACGTGCTTGATGAATTTCCATACCCTTCGGGCGAGGGGCTTCACGTCGGACACACGCGGATCTACACCGCAAGTGACATTTACGCGCGGATGAAACGCATGCAAGGTTTTAATGTGCTTCACCCAAGCGGGTGGGATGCTTTTGGTCTTCCTGCAGAACAATTTGCCATCAAAAATAAAGTCCACCCGTCGGACGCCGTCAAAAAAAACACGGAACGCTACAAGAGCCAGATGAATCGTGTCGGCCTTTCTTATGACTGGGAAAAGGAGATCAACACCACCGATCCCAAATTTTATAAATGGACACAATGGGCGTTTTTGAAGATGTTTGAAAAAGGTTTGGCGTTTGAATCTTTTGCACCCATTAATTGGTGCCCGACATGTCAGACCGGACTTGCTAATGAAGACTTGGATGGTGCAAATTGCGAACGCTGTGGAACGCCGGTTGAAAAGAAACCGATGCGCCAGTGGGTGTTGCGTATTACCGACTATGCCGACCGATTGATTGATGACATTGAGACACTGAGTGAGTGGCCTGATGCAATCAAAGAAGCACAGCGCAACTGGATCGGACGTTCCGAAGGGGCAGAGATTGAATTCGCACTCACCGATATACCCGGGCAATCAGACCGTGCGCATAAGGTAAAAGTATTTACCACGCGCCCCGATACACTCTTTGGGGCAACATACCTTGCTATATCTCCTGAGCTTGCGAAGAAATGGCTTGACGTGGGCTGGCAGGCAAGTGAAGAAATAAAGAATTTTGTAGAAAAAACACTTAAAGAAGAAGCCGTCCGGGCGATTGATGTCACCCCCGAAAAGGAAGGAATATTCACTGCCATCTTTGCCATAAATCCCGCTAACCAAGAAAAAATTCCGGTATGGATCGCCAATTATGTGCTCTCGGGATATGGCACGGGCGCAATCATGGCCGTCCCCGCACACGACGAACGCGATTTCGAGTTTGCAAAAAAATACGAGCTTGAAATAAAGGAGGTTGTTATTCCATATTTTATTGATGCGACACCCCCGTGTCAGCCAAGGGTAGATAAAGAAACGATCAAAAGAAGCCACATCGTCGCATTGGTAAAAAGCAGAACATCAGGGAAGTATCTTCTTTTAGATTGGAAAAATAATAATTGGAAAACATTCATTACTGGCGGAATAGAAAAAGATGAAAACGAGGTCGCCTCTGCAAAGCGAGAAATATATGAAGAAACTGGATATAAAAACATTGAATTTATAAGAAAACTTGGAAATGTCCACTCTAAATTTTTTGTCCCACACAAGGATAAAAATTATGATGCACCTTCGGTCGGTCTTTATTTTGAGTTGATTGACGAAGACCGAGATGAAATGTCAGTAGAAGAAAAAGCAAAACATGAAATTGTATGGAAGGAAGAAAAAGAAGTATTAAATTTTCTTCATGCAGCAGATGAGTTTGGGGATCAACGATATTTATATCACTACTGGGAGAGATATCTCTATGGATATTGTCCTCGTGTTGAGCAGGGTATGCTGACAAATTCAGGACAGTTTGATGGCATGTCATCCGAAGAAGCAAAAACAGCGATCACGGAGTTTGTCGGAGGAAAAATGACTTCGCAATATCGCCTCAAGGATTGGGTCTTCTCCCGTCAGCGTTATTGGGGTGAACCGATTCCCATTATTCATTGTCCCAAAGACGGCATTGTGCCGGTTCCCGAACAGGAACTTCCGCTGACGCTTCCGGAAGTGTCTTCATATGAGCCGACAGGGACGGGAGAG
>Ga0209515_10007172_pt1 | contig 13517 bp, 12 predicted proteins | sample Subgroupgradi54m_FD_187454 | JGI IMG/M metagenome (GOLD analysis project Ga0209515, IMG submission 187454) | Subsurface groundwater microbial communities from S. Glens Falls, New York, USA - GMW60B uncontaminated upgradient, 5.4 m (SPAdes)... ...
AGCACCAAATATAATCTTTCTTTGACTTAATCATCTGCTCATCAATATGCCATTTATCGCTTAATTCTGGTTTGAAATTCTTAGTGTAGTCATCCATTATTTGAGTGTACTTGCTAATCCATCTTCTTATTGTGTCAAAATGAACTCTCAAATTATAGAACTGAAGTAAAGTATCTGAGATATCTCTTAATGAAAGTCCTTTGAAATACAAATCCATTGCTAATGTAACGATTTTGCCGTTGCCTTTGATTCTTTTCACAGGATCAAGAACAAACCTTTTTTCACAATCTTTGCACTTGAATCTTTGTTTGTTCTCTATTGCTGTTTTTCTTGCATGTTTTCCTCCGTGAAAACTATTAAGACTCCCTGCTATAAAAGCCTTGTACGTGCAATGTACATACAAAATTTAGAACACATCAAAAGACAGATATTCTGGCGTCGGCGTTACCAATTCTTCAGGTAGTCGCATCGATGCAGTCACACTAAAAATAAAGGTCGCCGCGACCCGACTGCTGGTCTTTTTGATGTGCTCTTAAAATGTGTGTACTTGCACTAAAGTTTTCGAATATTATTAATTAGATTAAGAAATATTTAAAGTCATCCTTGCTGCTCAAAAGTAGCAAGACATATAAATAAAAATTCTTATTGTCTTGCATGGAAGTAAAAACTATATTTTGGATGCATAGTGATAAAGATGATTTAGATCAAATATTTTTATCCCTAGATAAAACTCTACCAATAAATGTTTATTGGGAGGGATTCATAGGGCATCCAGAAAAATTAAAACCAGTTACAAAAGATGAATGGAGAGAAATATTAAATTTAGAATTAACTAAATTAAACAAAAAAACAAATATTCCAAGGAATTTAATACCTCTACCGGGATATGGTAAAGATCAAACCCCAATATTACACGATTATCTATTAGAAAAAAAATGTACACTAATTCTAGAGCCGCAAGATTATAATCTATATTTAGAAGCAATTTCACAAAACCAAGAAAGGCAGAGGGTTTTTTCATTAGATAAGAAAGAAGAATTTAAAAAAGAAGTAATAAATTTCATGAAAAATGAGTTATCGAAATTAAAAATCAGGGATGAATTATTAATTAAAAAAATATTAATGGATAAAACAGAGAAATTTCTTATTGTAAGAGGATTTTTACACAAAGATTTTTTTATAGAAGAATTGAATAAAAATGGAATGAAAATAAACGAGCTTTATAATACTGATAAAAAATTATTAAATGGACTAAGTTTATTTAACAAATTGAAGTTCAAACTTAAAGATGGAGAAAATATAGAAGAAGACCTATTAAATGATTTGTTTGAAGAAAGAGATAAATACCTCTTCTGATAGATAGTGTTAGATTACAACATAATAACCTTGTTTTGGTTCAAATATATCCCCTCTTCTTTTAAGATTATCCAAAATTGTTTGTAATTCATATACGTCTTTAACTAAATTTTTAATATTTTCATATAATTGTACAACATTTAACATTCTTTTATCTCTTAATTCTGCTAAGATTGCATTTATTTTAAGATCTTCTTGTTTTTTAGGAGCAGAATAAGCGAGTCTATTTATTACTTCGTCATCTATAAAACCTTCCATATTTGTAGTAAACAATTTTCTAGAGCGATTTAATATAGCATCATTAATATCTACAATTTGTTCATCCCTCGCAAAACTTTTTGCCACATTAATGATATTATCAAAAGATTTCTTAGAAAGCAGTTTTATTTCATGCTCAGATTTAACCAAATTTTTATTTTTGAAATTGATTTGCCATTCTTCATTTATTTCTCTTGCTAATGTTAAAACATTTTGTGAGTTGAGATCTAATTTTGGTATTATCTCTCTTTGATTAACTATTTGTAACCAAAGGTCTTCATTTATGTTTTTTTGTGCAGTCTTTAGAGTAATGTCATAATCTCTTAATTCTAAAGTATTCCTTGGTAGACTAATCTCTGTTGTAACAAACTTTGCGAATGCATCCCTAAAAATTTCAGATTTATTATCCCCTTGAGCATTTAGGACACCAATAACCGAATATTCGCCATTGAATAGTTGCCTCTTATTTAATTCATTATTAAACACATTATAATTTTGAGTAGACAATCCATTAAAGTAATTCTTTCCTACATAATTAGTTTCAGATATTTTAAATTTTACTCCCTCTTCAACTTCTACGAGTGTACCTTGTTGTAGTCTATTTGGGAGCATTAAACTTATGTTAGAAAATTCTGGGGGCTGCATAAGTTTAAAAGTTTTTATAAGTTCGAAAGATAATGGATCTTTATTTACAAAAGCAGACATAGATATTCCACCAGATTTATTAATAATAGCTGGTGAACTAGATATTAATGGTTGAAATGATTGTGGCAATAAATCATCTTTAATAATATTTTCATAGATAAACTTTCTAATTGGTCTTCTTTCAAATGGAATATCTTGATATATAGAAATTGGATCTTCTTCAATAAACTCTTCGACTATTAATATTCTACGAGGTCTATTAGTTCTCCCTACATCAAGATAATCTTTTTTATAACTCGTTATCCTAATTAAAGAATTTAAAGTTGGTTGCTTTTTAGTTTGGGGAATTAAGATAATCAAAGGATTTTGTATATCATTTCTTAATGCAGATATGCCATAATAGTTATAATTCCCTTTCAAGGCAATACTTGCTAATAAGTCACTATCTAATTGACCTATTTCTAAAACAAAAACTTTTACCTCATCATTTGAATTAGATTGATAAAGCTGATTAAGAAATCTTGAATACCAATCGCTTACATCTTTTATTCTTTTTTCCTCATATCTTAAAAAATCAGAATTTAGAAATTTTCTATCCCAAGAGTTTTTACAACTAGCAGTTTTCTTCCACAGATAGAACTCACTAGAGGTTATATATTCCATGCTATTTTATAGAATTGTTAATATTTAACCATTTCTGTGTTAGAAAAAGTAAATTCTACTAAACAAGATATTAACATAAAATAAAGTCTAATTTAGGTCCACTTTTTTGGCTTCGAAAACGCCTTATGACTCGTTTAAATGTGAAATATGCGTAGATTTTTGTTTTGTAAGTGGAACTCTACGTGGAGAAGAGCCCATTGAGGTCTATAAACCACTTTCGAAGTGGAAAATCACAACCATATATAACTATTAATTTTATAATTGAAATCCACTTAGAAAAACTATTTTTTAAACTATTTGTTTATAAGCATTGCAAAGCGGAAATCTACACGGAAACAAGCCCATTAAGGCTCATAAACTAATTTCGAAGCGGAAAAACCGCCCCATATATTAATTAAATATTACATTAATTACTTTAGACAACTGTGACCTACTAACAATTACAATATCATATTTTTTGTAATTGTTCAAAAGCTGAAAATTAGTTAATAGAATAAAACATCGTTTTCCATATTTATTCTTTAGATTTGTAAACTTCTCATTAAGACGTTCTTTATGTTTTTTATAATCTATACCTGTTTCTATTTCAATGGCCCATTTTTTGCCTTTATTATCTTCAAAAATAATATCTTCTTTTCCAGCAACGTTAATATTTACTTTATCTGTTTTTATTTTAATAGATTCATAACAAAGAGTAACAACAAAAGAATGTAGTAACCCTTCTGGTTTTTTCTCTTTTATATAATATTCATTTGGATTTCCATTTGTATCAAATTTATGAAATCTGCCTACACCATAACCATGATTTAACAAGTATTCTTTTTCTTCAAGGCTTAATTTATTTCCTTCATAATAATCTTTATTCAAGTCTAATTTAATATCAAAGTTTTCTTTCTTATCCGCAGTTTTACTTTTATTATTCTCTTCTTTTATTTCATCTGGATTCGTTGTAATAAGTTTGTGTTCTTCTGGACTTGCTTTAATTTCTAATTCCTGATGTTCATTATCTAAGATTAATAATCCATTCCCCACATTACAAGTTAATAAGAAATTCTTTTCATGTTTGCTTAAATTAAAGACTTTTGCAACACTATCAATAATAGCTGGCTTCTGTCGTAACAAGAAAGTGTACGAACTATTTGCTAATGCTGCGTGTCCTGCTTTTGAATTGACTAAATCAGAAACATCCTGTGTTATCATTAATAATCCTAAGTTAAATTTCCTACACGTCTTGACAATTTCAAAGATATATCCTTCTTCTTCAGCTCTTGCAAGTAAGCTCCATGCTTCATCTAAAACTAAGAGTTTTCTGTCTAAGTTCTCTTTCATCTTTTCATAAATATAATCCAAAACTAAGAACATAATCACTGGTTTGACTTGTTTTGGCATTGATCCAATATTAAAGCAGACAAAGTCATTATTGAAATTAATATTTGTTTGTTTATCTAAAAATCCGAAAACACCTTTTGTTGTGTAGATATAAAGCCTGTTTACTAAAGCAGTATAGGTTACTTTCTCCATGCTTGACGCTTGTCTTTCCATAGACATGAGCATTTCATATAAATCAGAAATAATTGGGGGCGTTCTGTCTGGATCACTATTTTTATTGATGTATTTCTTCTGGTAGGTTTCGTCTATTGCTTTATCTAAAATTGATCGTTGTACTTCTGTCAAGTCTCCCAGCATAATTTTAAACAAGTCAACTAAACTCAGTCTTTTATCTTCATAGTTCTTGCCCATTAAATCTAAAGGATTGATAACCGTTTCGGAATCTTTACTGATCGTAACGATTTGTCCTTTACAGTGATTTGTTACCCCAACATATTCTCCTTGCGGATCAATAATCATTATTTTACTGCCTTGTAAAAATAGTCTTGTCAACAATAATTTTGTAAAATAGGATTTACCACCGCCAGAAGTCGCTAACACTAATCCATTTGCGTTGGTAAATTTGTAAATATCTTTAATTAATGGAATTCTATTTTTATTTAAGCCTAGCATAATTCCTTCTGGATCAACATTCAAGAAAGGACTAGTAAAGGGAAAGAACGCGCTTAATCCTTCTGTCGTGATATTTCTTTTTATTGCCAAAGTATCTTCGGCTAAAGGAATCATGCTTTTGTATGCATCAGCTTGCCTAAACAAGGGAACTGAAGGCTGAATCATGATTGAATTTAAATCAGAACTTATTTTTCTACTAAGTAAATTTAATTCTTGTTTTGCTTTGACTAATTGTTTATTTTTTACAAGGGCAGTAATTCTTTGTTCATACAATTTTACTGATTCTTTCTTCTTTATTTTATGGGTTTTCTTTAATGCTTCAACTTCTTCATCAATTAATTTATAGTACGATAATGGTCTTGTCTTACAATTGATATACAGAGAAACATTGAAGAGTTTTTGTCTTCCTTTTTGCAGTTCTTCTAAGGCTTTTCGTGTTGACGCATACTTAATTTCTAAAGAAGGATTTACTATACCTTTCTGACTATCTGTATACATATCTGCTCTTTGTTTCTTTAATTCATTATTTAACTGAATCAGCATAAAATCAATAGGAAACGGTTCAATATGAATAGAAACATCATAACTATCATTATTGCTGATAATTTTATCTAAGAATCCTTTTTCAACAACATTGGGATAACCTGTTGCAACGACAATTCTTTGTAAACAATCATTAACAATCAAATAATCTTTTTTATTAATAATGGACTTAGGGCTTGCTAAGTAATTTTCTTTATGTTTTATTTCTCCTTCTTCTAATTGTGGTTCATAGGGATTGAAATATTCGTTTATTGTTCTTAGTAAATTATTTTTGTGTTTGTTGCCTTGTATTCTATCGACTTTTAATCCAATTCCTCTTAATTTTTCTACTAAGACATTTGTTTCAATTTCTAAACTTGCTTTCTCTTTAATAATAATATAGAACTTTCTATTCTTTATTTCTCCCAAGGTTATTGTTTCATTGATAAACTTCTTATAGTTTTCAAATAATTCTTTAAAATTATTCTTTGTCTTTGCTTCCAGTTTACTATAATGTTCTTCTAAACTAATATTTTCTGAAGCAATGATAATTTGTATAGGAAAATCAATGCTGTTCAACAATTTTTGAAAACCAAGAATAATTGCTTCCTGTTCTGTTTCCGTTTTAATGTTAAAATTAATTGGCTGAACTTCTAATAACGCTATTTTCTTATTATTCTTTGTAATAATCGCATTATTTTCTATAGTTTTAATACCAATGTAATTATAGATTGTTTCTGAATAAATATCTGCTTTCGTAAATTTTGTAAAGTGGTAGAAATTCTTAATGTGTTCTTTAGCATTAAAAAACATAAATAACACTGCCGTTACTGTAACAAAGATGATTATTGTAAACTTTATTGTAGTATTTGGAATCAATTTTAAGATGAGTGCATCTAAGAGCAATGCTACACTAGCATAAAGAAGCTGTTCGAAGGTTAATCCGAAAATAATCTTCTCCTTATGCTGCAATGGGGGCGGAATTTCGTAGGACATGAGTTGAATAAACTTTTAAACGATAAATATTCTATAAGTATATGAAAAAGCTAAAATTTGTAGGTAATCTACCTGAAAAAATTCTATCTGGTATGAAAACTTCAACATGGAGAGTTAATGACGAAAAAAACATAGTTGTAAATGATGAACTCTCTTTGTGTAATTTACAAAATGAAGAATTTACAAGGGCAATTGTAACCTATGTAAAAGAAACTAGATTTAAGGATTTAACGGATAAAGATTGGGAAGGTCATGAAAAATATCATTCTGAAGAAGAGATGTATCGAGAATTTTCTAAAATGTATAAGATGGAAATATTACCAGAAACAAAATTAAAAATCATAAAATTTGATATAATTAAATAAAATATTTGCCAACAGCAATGGCAGTCTTCGCAATACTCCCAACACCAGAAGCGCCAATGACAAATTTAATCATGAGAAAGAAGATAAAATCAATAATCAAAAATGCGGCAGTATAAAAAAGTATACTAAATGCTCCAAATATTTCTCCCGTTGCTAACATTGAAGCACCTAAAATAATGATTGAAGAGATAAATGGAACAAACATGATCACAAAAATAATATTTAATAATAATTTTCCATAACTTCTTAGAAAAGGAATAAAATACATGAAGATTGCTAAAGGAAAGAAGATAATTCCAAAACTCGCAAATAAATATCGTGCTAGAAATAATAAAACCGTTATGAATAACGTTAAGATATAAGGTACGATTGTTATAATTTGCAGAATTGCTCCGCCGATATTATCTGAAGTAACTGTAAAGAATGCAGGATTAATTTGTGCAAAAATATAACTTGTTAGTGAGGTATTAAAATCTGCTAATAATTGATAAAGATAAAATGAAGAAGCGACTAAGATTAATGCAATAATCATATTTTTCATGGATTCTTTTGCTTCGTACCGTTTTGCGATATTTTCTCCATGTATAATAAAGGTTATTCCTGAATACAACATAAAAAAAATGTAAAATATACTGATAATTCCCGTTATTCCTAACCAAACAGCATTAAATAATTGAATTGCTGGCGATTGAATCATTAATTTTTCTATCAGTTTAATTAATGGTTGGGCTGCTAATCCTGTTGAATAGGTTATCAAATATGCAGTATCCTTCAGACATTGCATTAATGAAAATATAGAACATGATTCAGTAGTGTTGTTCCCCTCTGCTAAAACTATTGGCATGGCTAATAATAAGACTACACATAGAAAGAAGAGTTGTTTTTTCATAAGAATAAGATTTATAACCAATTTATTGTTTGGATAAGGATGACAATCCCATTTATGATTGGAACATTTATCTTTGTTCCTAAAATAATTTCTTACATTGGATTAATAGGATTAATAATTGCAGGAATAGCAGAATTTAGGCAAGGACATATTGGTAGATTAGGGATAGCTGCAAATGCTTTTTTATTATGGCAGATATTTTTTAATGTCTTTACACAATTACCTATCTGGTTTCAATGGTATCTTAATATTGGGACTTTATTTGCTATAATCGCCATTCCATCGTATTTATTCAAATTTTCACTTCCAAAAGAATTTTATCAAATTTCTTTTATTCTATACGGATCATTCTCAATTATAATTGCAGCCATAATGCCTTTCTTTTTAGGCTTAAGTAATTTTATTTAAATAAAATATTTCTGACTAACTTAAACTTCTCACAGCAAAGTGTTTAATAATTCTATAAACAAAGTACAGCATAAATACAAAAACCCCAAGTCTGAAGAAATCAAGTAAATCATACATAAATGGAACAATTTCATATTTCTGCTCTTCTTGATTCATACTATTCATATTACAATTTGTATTTATACTATAAAAATGATTAAACGTATTTATTTTACAATTGTTCATATCTTTCACAAAAAAGGTGTTGTTTAATCCAGCAAGAATGTTATTTGTTTTCTTAAGATTAACTTTATCAGCTTTTAAAACAGCAAAGTAAAATGGTTTCTTAATAAACTCAATACTATAAACATATTTTTGTTCACTATAAGAAGCATTATTAAAATTAATAGTAAATGTATCGCTGTTTTCAGCAGTAAACATTATTTGATTAGTGTTATAATTTTTTGTAAGTGTATTGACGTTAACAATTGGTCTTTCTCCATAATGTTTTACATCTAGAGAGTCAGTAAGAATGACTTTATCTTGTAAATTTGATGTGCTAGTATATTCACATTTGTAAGTATATTGAATGCAAACGCCTCTTCTTTCTTTTGTGCAATATTTTTTCCATCCAGAATGCTCTTGCTTAATATTAACATTTATTTCTAATTGATCTTTAATTATTGCATCTTCATGAATGTTAATTGGATTTAATTTGAGATTTCTTTGATTCTGATTATTCATAAAAACATTTAGAACAGAACTATTGCCTATTAATGTATAAAATGTTTTACAATCTCCGTTCTTTGTCTCTGGATAACTTTGAGCGTTATAATTTTCTGGAACTTCTATCCTATAATTGTAATCACTTAAGACAAACGCAACATCTGGAACATACAAGGTATTATTTTCCAAGATACTTGGACTTATTGCTATCAAAGAAACCCATGCCTCTTTAATGTAAATAGAATTGGTCATATTTGCAATTGAAGCATTAACTTTTATTTTTGTATTATACTGTAAGATACTATTATAGTCTGGAGCATTTGTTGAGTTATAGAGTAAACCTGAAAATAGAATATCTTTTTGTGATTCATTTAAGTTTGAATTTTGAATATTGAGACATTGTTGGATATTAGAAGTTAAAGAACAGTCAAAAGCTATGGTAGTCTGGACTAGTAGCAATAGTCCTAAAAGGCTTAGAATGGCTGATTTCATGACTTTTATAAACACCACTTAGCAGTAATAACCAATAGAAAGGCTTATAAACAAAAACCCATTGTTTTTTATATCAGAATATGAGGTAAAAGAAAAATGGATACTAAAACAATACAAACGGCAAGAGATGCTTTAAAGAGTGCACCAAATGGTGTTTATGCTCAAAAGGTCGTTCCAAAAGAGCCAGTTAAACAATTCTATTCAAATTCAAATACTGGCGTTGCTGATGTTTTCGAACAGTCAGCTAATGAAGGTTATCAAGCATTATTTATGCCAGAATTAGCTTTAGCAAGAATCGGAAGTCAAGACTTATGGCAAAACTGGTATGTCACACCAAGTGTAAGAGCAACAGGACAAACAAAAGCAGGCGCAAAAGTTGTAGTGTATGCGCACGTTCCTAATTACCTTAGCAATCCAGCAAACATAAGAAATACGATTAAAGAAGGTACCTTAAAGAATGGTGCTGGCGCAATTCCACAAGATCAATTTGATGCTTTAGTTTCCCAAAATGGAAACGGAAGAGTATTTGTTATAGATTATGATACATTAAGAAAATCAAGTTCAGAAGTAATAAGTGTTGACTCTGCTTTAGAACATCCTCAAACTATACCTTTTTTAGGAAGCGAAGCAACAGCAAAATTATACTTACAAAGACACAAAGAAGTCTACGGAAAAAATATTGGCATTTGGCATCAAGATGATTTCGACAAGAAAACACCTCGTGGCCGTGTGCTGTTCCTTGGCGGCATCGGCTACGACGGTTTGGGCGGCGTCAGCAGCCTTGGCGTCCTTGGCGGCCTTGGCGGTGGTCGTGTGCTTGGAGTAGCGCCGGAGGCGCAGTCGGTCGAAAAAAATTCGGTCCCAGCAACATTAGAAAGTAAGGTAGAATTACTTCATAATGGAAAAGCCTTAAGACATGAGGGTAAAACGTATATTTTAGCCCCAGAAGGACTAGAATTATAATTCTTTTTTTACAATAATCTTTTTATATTCTTTAATTTTTTAATAATCTGTCCCAGCTTAATGTTTTATCTAAAAAGATAAAGCAAAAAATAAGTTTGGATCTACATGCGCTTTCACTACGGGAGCATCGCTCTCATAAAATACAGCCTCAACAGCAATGAAGGGGCAGTGAATATTATTAAGTGAAAGAGCTACTGGTTGGCCGTGTGCTGTACCTTGGCAACATCGACAACAACGGTTTGAACGGCAACAACAACCTTGACAACAATGGTCGTGTGCTTGGAATAGAACAAACATTCAATGCTGGGACAATTATATTACTATGGAAATTGATCTCTTTGCTCAGCTCTGTTCTCTGGAAAATCTTGAGATAGCGTTTGAAAAAGCACGAAAAAGAAAAACCTTAAAAAAATATGTCATTGATTTTGAAGAACATCTCATAGAAAATTTGAACACGCTTAGAAACGAACTGATTTCAAAAATTTATAAGCCAAGACCACTCACTACTTTTATTATCAGAGATCCAAAAACACGAACCATTAGCAAATCAGACTTTCGGGATCGTGTCGTGCATCATGCCTTATGCAATATCATTGAACCTCTTTTTGACAAACATTTTATCTATGACAATTACGCAAATAGAAAAGGCAAAGGCGTCTTAAAAGCAATTGAACGATTCAATCACTTCAAAAGAAAAATTTCTCAAAACAACACCAAGAATTGTTTCATCTTAAAAGCAGATATCAAACATTATTTTGAAAATGTCAGCCACGAAGTGCTCTTTTCTATCATCAAAACAAAAATTCAAGATGAAAATATCATTGACCTCATTACAACCATTCTCAGCAACCCTGTTCGGGGGGGGGGGCGTTCGAAAATTGGCATGCCATTAGGAAACTTAACATCCAATTCTTCGCAAATGTGTATCTCAACGAGCTTGATCAGTTTGCAAAACATCAGCTCAAAGCAGAATATTATCTCCGCTACGTTGATGACTTTGTTATCTTGCATGATAATAAGAAGATATTAGAAGCATACCAAGAAAAAATTAATTTATTTTTAAAACAAAATTTACAACTCGAATTACATCCCGACAAATCAAAAATAGTTACATTAAATCAAGGGATTACCTTTCTTGGATTTCGCATCTTTCCGAAACATCAACTCCTCAGAAAAAAGAATATCTATAAATTTGAACGAAAACTGCTTCAATTAAAAGAAGATTATCAAAATGATATCATAGAAAGAGATAGAATTTTAGAAGTCTTTGAAGGATGGTTGGAGTATGCTTCCCATGCAGACGCCTATAAATATAAACGACACATCACGCGGCAATTTAACCAATTCTTTCCATTAGATAAAACCAAAGAAATAAAAAATAAACCAAAAGAAGAACGTTTTTCTCAAAAAATAGAACAAACAACATATATGTTTGCAACACAAAAAACCTTACAATTATTTAAGAAAAAATACACGATTGCACAAATTGCTGAAAATCGTGACATAAAAGAATCAACTGTCTGGGATCATCTTGCAAAATTAATTGAATATGGGCAATTAAGTGTATGGAAAATAATGTCTGGGAAAAAAGTGAGTATCATATTAAAAAATATTCAGTATCCAGAAGATAAACTTAAAGAAATTAAAACAAAGATTAATGATTCCTCAATAACCTTTAATGAAATAAATTGTGTCTTAGCTTCTGTAAAAAAGAAAAACAAAAAGAGAACGATTGCACACCATATTAAATGGTATAAACAAGTACATTGCTCTAGAAAATGTTATTTTGAACCTGCACAACGGGCGTTATGTTCAATAAAATTTAATCGTTTAATTACACAAAGCGATAATTTACAAATGTCGAAGAAAGAATTCTTACACTTCTTTAACAACAACCTCAAAATTTGTATTCTTCCTGAACAAGAAAAGTTAAACTATATTTCATGGAACCATTTCGTGACGCATATTAGAAATAGAAAAATATAGTTCCTTCTCATAATTATAAATTGGCCTATTTCGTCAAAATACCTTCGTCCTGTAAAAGAACTCAAGCGGTATAGTCACACATGGGAATGTCCAAAAAAGTTTCCTTTTAAGGAAAGGACTATGAAGCCGTCAAATAATTGACGACAATGGGTGCTACCCAGATGACAATCATGCCAATGACAATGTACATGATTCTTGTTTTTGCTTTCTCTTTCTCCATAGGGTTATCACTAGCGAACATACTAATTGCTGCGAACACTAAAAATAATAATGCCAACACACTTGCCCCATATTTGACAAAATTATAGACTTTCATTACTGGCTCAAGGATTGCATTATAGGTTTGTAGATCGTTTGCAGTTGGTGTTGGAACATCAACAGCATACGCAACACTAGATACTAATGGTAATGCGACAATTAATAGTCCAATAATCCAAATTAATAGTTTATTTTTCATTGTTTGACCTCCTCGAATATGTTTCTAAATCCTTCAAGTTCATCTGGTGGAAGGGGAGTGACGCTTGTACTGGGTTTGACGGGTTGTTCTTTACGAAATATCACTGAAACTAATAATACTAAAGTCAAAAATCCCAGCAGACCTAGCGCTCCAATTCCAACAAAGCTTGAAAATCCAAGCAATCCTACTTGCGTAAGGAATGCAAATATTCCTGCAAGTGGTAAATAAAATAACCAAAATGCGAAGTAATATTTCGTTAATTTACCAATTCTCATGATGCTCCTCCAGTACCTTCTTTATTTTTGCAATCGTATGGTATTTATCGAACATGAAATTAAAGCATGTTCGACACAAAAATTTATTTTCAAGTCTTACCATAAATCCTTCATCTTTTGTTTTGCAAATACTGCATGTTTTTTGTTTCATAGAAACTTATTAGAGAATGAATAATATAAACTCTTAAGGCACTTTTTGTGTACACATTTGTGCACACAGAATTTTAACAAGAAACTGTTTGCTCTTCAGTAGCAATGATGAGATTAAATAGTAAAAGAATTATACATTGTGTATGAAAACAGGCACACGATTGTGTACACAAACAGAACCAGCACCAACAGCATGGCGTTCGGCTGGGGCGTTATCCTATTCGTTCTACGCCTCTCTCTATAGAACCCACACTAAAAGTAAAACGCCCCGAACGAGATTTGAACTCGTGTCACAAGCTCGAGAAGCTCGCATCCTTGGCCGCTAGACGATCGGGGCAATAGCTGAGTTCTTTCTGAGAACTTTATAAACCTTGCTTTCAAAGCGT
>Ga0209515_10007175_pt1 | contig 13513 bp, 4 predicted proteins | sample Subgroupgradi54m_FD_187454 | JGI IMG/M metagenome (GOLD analysis project Ga0209515, IMG submission 187454) | Subsurface groundwater microbial communities from S. Glens Falls, New York, USA - GMW60B uncontaminated upgradient, 5.4 m (SPAdes)... ...
GCGGGTAGGTTTCGGCGTCCACGTCGAGGCGTCCACGAGCGTTCACGGCCACGTCGCCGTCGCCGTCGCCGTCTGACTCGTCAACGATCACGTCAAGGTCAACGTCAACGTCAACAGCAACGGTCCCGTTCGAACGTTACTACGACACCTTGACCAACCCCGCGGGCCCCGCGAACGCAGGAGCCAGCACATTCACCATCCGCTCCACATCCTGCACCCCCTGCACGACAAACCACGCCCGCGCCTCGTCACGCATGCGCTGGCCCTCGCGCTCACCCAGGAACGTCCCCAGCTGGTGGCGCGCGGCCTGCGCGATGCCCAGGTACTCCGACTTCTCGATCATCTGCACCGCGCTCATCGCCATGCGCCCGGCCTCGTCGCGCTCGCCCTTGCGCGCCGCGAGGACGGCGCGGAACATCAGGCCCACCGACGGCGAGCTGTGCGTCTTCAGCTTCTCCAGCCGCCGTGCGCAGGCGGCGGCTTGCTTGTGATCGCCCAGGCGCAGCGCGGCCAGGCCGCGGTAGCGCTCGACCTCGGCCACGATGTACGGGATCTGGTTCATCAGGTTCTCGCGCATGAGCGCGATGTTGCGGTGCAGGAGCTCGAGCGCGTCGACGGTGCGGCCGTTATAGAGCCAGATGATCACGCGCGCCATCTGCAGGTACAGCTGGGTCAGGAAGAAGTCGTCCTTGGGCCAGCCGGTCAGCGCGCGCTCGACCGCCGGCTCGGCCAGCTCGGGCTTGTCGGCGGCCAGGCAGCGCCACACGTTGGGCTGGGCCGAGAACAGCGTGCGCGCGTACACGTCCTTGTGACGCTCGGCCTCCTCCAGGCCGCGGTCGACCTCGCGCGACAGGTCAGCGAGCTCGCCGATGTTCATGCGACAGACCTCGACGAAGTAGTCGGCGGTCACGCGCTCCCACTCGGCGCCGAAACATTCGTGGCGGAAGATGCGCTCGGCGCGGTCGAAGGTCTCGCGCGACGTGTGCAGGCTGCCCGAGAAGAAGGCCACCGCCGCCGCGGCCAGCTTGGCCACGCCCAGCAGGTAGGGCTCGCCGATGCGCGCCGCGCGCAGCTCGACGTCGCTGGCGATGCGCGCCGCCTTGGCCAGCTGCCGTCCGCCCGCGGCGGCGCGAAAGACCACCTCGATGGCGAGCGCGCGGGTCAGGCGGCGCTCCTCGCCCAGGCCGAGCGCGAGCAGCAGGTGGCGCGTCTGGATGTCGGCGCCGCGGATGTGATCGATCATGCCCAGCGTGGTCGCCGCCGCGTACAGCGAGTCGAGCCGGCCCAGGTCGCGCGGCGACAGGTCGTGCTCGCGCCGCGGCGTCGAGCGCACGCCGCGCAGCTCGGCCTTGATGCGCTGGAAGATCAGCCCCGCCTGCGCGCCGCGCCGGCTCTTGGCCACGCGCACGTCGAGCGCCGCCATGGTGCGCCGCAGCGTGATCAGGCCCTCCTCGATCTGGCCGCTGCGCAGCAAGTTGTCGGCGGCCAGCCGGTACAGCTCGATCTGCTCGGGCCCGTCGGCGCCCTCGGCGGCCTCGCGGTAGACCGTCGCCGCCTCGGCGGCCGAGCCGGCCAGGGCCAGGGCGCTGGCGCGTGAACGCAGCAGCGCCTGGCGCGCCGGACCCGCGGGCGCGCTGATCTCGAGCACCGCCCGGTACAGGGCCGCGGCGCGGTCGAAGGCCAGCTTCTCCATCGCCGTGGCGGCCGCCGCCTGCAGATACCCCGCGGCCTGCGCACGATCGCCCGCGGCCAGGTGGTGCCGGGCCAGGCTCTCGACCGGCGCCGCTTCCCAGCGCTCGAGTGCCTGGGCCAGGCGCTGGTGCAGCTCGGCGGTGCGCGCGGCTGGCAGACGCGCGACCACGGTCTCGCGCACCTTGTCGTGGTAGGGCGTGACCACCGGATCGCGGCCGTGGCGCGTCTGGCGCACCAGGTTCTGCACCCGCAGCGTGGTCACCGCGCGCTCGCGCCCGGCCGCGTCCAGCTCGGCGGCGAGGGCGAGCACGAACATGGGCAGCGGCTCGCCCGCCACCGCGACCGCCTCGAGCAGCTGGCGCGCCTCCACGCCCAGGCGGCTGATGCGCGCCCACAGGACGTCCTGCAGCGAGGCGATGGCGGGCATGCCCGACTGACCCTGATCGGCGGCGTAGCGCACCAGCTCGGCCAGGAACAGCGGGTTGCCGTCGGAGCCGGCCCAGCGCGGCGCGTCGAGCTCACGCCCGCCCGCGCGCTCGCCCAGAAGGCGTGCCACCAGCTGGCGCTGCTCGAGCTCCGACAGCGGCCCCAGCTTGAGCCGGCGCGCGCCGGTGCGGATGGCCAGCTTGTCGATGGCCTCGGCGAGCGCGCGATCCGCGTGCAGGTGCTCGTCGCGCATGGTGCCCACGAACAGCAAGGGTGGCGCGTCGGGCGGACGCACCAGGTCGTCGAGCAGCTCGAACGAGTCCTTGTCGGCCCACTGCAGGTCGTCGATGACCAGCACCAGAGGGAAGGCCTTGCCGATGCTGGTCAAGAGCGCGCGCAGCGTCGCAAACGCGCGCGTGCGCAGCTCCTGCAGACCCACGCCGCCGAGTGGGCGGGCCCGCTGCACGCCGGGCACGCGCCGGAGCACCGGGAACAGCCGCGGCAAGAGGTCCACGTCGGCGGGCAGGAGCTTGGCCACCTCGGGCTCGGGCAGCGAGAGCAGCACGCGCGCCAGGTTGTCGACGACGGTGTCGAAGGCCTTGTAGGGTACGCTCTCGTTCTCGTGGCAGCGTCCCTGCAGGAACACCGGCGCGCTGCTCTGCGGCGCGGCGGCGAGCTCGGTCTCGTGCAGGAAGCGGCGCATGAGCGTGCTCTTGCCCATGCCCGAGGGCCCGTCGATGAACACGCTGGTCGACCGGCCCAGGCGCACCTGCGCCAGCGCGTCGTGCAGCGCGCGCAGCTCGAGCTCGCGGCCGACGAACATGCGCGACGCGCCCGCGGGCGTCTCGGTGCGCATCTCCATGGCCTCGCGCCGCACGCCCAGCTTGCTCAGCACCTCGGGCGCGCGCGGACGCACGGTCGGGTCGCGGCTGAGCAGGGACACGCACAGCCGGTCGAGGTCCTCGGGCACGCCCGCGACCAGCTGCGAGGGCGCGGGCGCGTCGCTCGACTGCTTGGCCACCAGCACGTACTCGCGCGGCCCCACGTAGGGCAGGCTGCCGGTCAGCGCCTGGAACAGCATGACGCCGAAGGCGTACCAGTCGCACGCCGGGGTCAGGGTCTCGCCCGCGGCCTGCTCGGGCGCCATGTACGCGGGCGTGCCCACCGCGTGGCTGTCGCTCGAGGTCTCCGGCTGGGCCAGCTCGGCCACGATGCCGAAGTCCATCAGCACCACCCGTCCAGTGGGCGTGACGCGCACGTTGGACGGCTTGAGGTCGCGGTGGATCATGCCCGCCTGGTGCACCACCTCGAGCGCCTCGGCCAGCTGCGCCAGCGCCGGGCGCAGCTTGATCTCGTCGACGAAGTCGCTGGCCGACAGGCCCGCGTAGGTGCCGCGCGGAAAGCTCGGCGCGCCCGGCTCGGTGGCGTGCACGTTGAGGCGCATGGCCGAGATGGGCCGGGTCGCGCCCGTCATGTCGGTCGAAGCGTTGCTCGACAGCACCGCGGGCGGCACGGGCGCGATGGTGGGCGCGTGCTCGCTGTCCTCCGACGCGCACTGGCCGGCCTCGACCGCGCTCTCGCGCCGCACCCAGCTCATCAGGTCGGTGCCCTCGACCAGCTCCATGGTCAGGAACCAGTCGTCGCCGGCCGAGCCCAGCTCGTACAGGGTGACGATGTTGGGATGGCTGATGTCGGTCAGGGCGCGGAACTCGCGCTTGAAGCGGTACAGGTTGGTGGGGTCGACCTGGTGCAGGGTCTTGAGCGCCATGGTCATGTTGCGCTCGCGATCGAAGACCTCGTAGACCACACCCATGCCGCCCTCGCCGAGGGTGCGCACGGGCTCGAATCGATCGCTGCCAGGGAACGGCACCGCTACGGTTCCTCCCTCCCCTTGCTGCTATTTTGCTCCTTCTTCGAGCTGATCGCTGCGTGCCGGTGACCAGCTGTGCGGCTTGTTGACGTAGGGTACGCCCAGGCCCTGCAGCCACTTCACCGGCGGGATGCCGCCGATCATGGCGAAGACCACGTCGTTGGGCAGCTCTTCCATGCGCCCGTCGCCGTGCTTGAGCACCGCCTTGCCCTCGCCCACCTCGGCCGCCGAGGTGGAGAAGCGCGCCTGCACCACGCCCGCGGCGATGGCCTCGTCGATGCGCTTCTTGTTGCCCGGCTTGATGCGCTCGGGGCCGGCGCCGCGCACCGACAGGAACACCTTGTTGGTGGGCCCGAGCGCCAGCGCGACCTCGATGCCGGCGTCGCCGCCGCCCACGACCAGGATGTTCTTGCCCTGGTACTCGTCGGGATCGACGAGCGCATTCCTGACCTTGGGCAGGTTCTCGCCCGGGCAGCCCAGCTTGCGCGGGTTGGCCATGGTGCCGATGGCCAGGACCACGCGCAGCGCCTTGTACTCGGCCAGCGGCTTGCCGTCGCGGTCGGCGGTCTTGACCACGAAGACCTCGCCTTCCTTCTTCACGTCGACGACGTTCTCGTTGTAGCGCACCTGCACGCGGAACTGCTCGATGGCCTTCTGCCAGCCCTCCAGGATCGACTCGCGCACGCCGTCGAAGACGGGCAGGCGCGAGATGTTCTTCACGTCGTTGGGCTCGGCCATGACGTGCTTGCCCTTGAAGTAGTAGTTGGCCTGCGTGCCGGCGAAGGTCTGGCCCTTCTCGAGCAGGCCGTAGGTGAAGCCCTTCTCCGCCGCCGAGATGGCCGTGGACAGGCCGCCCGGGCCCGCGCCCACGATGAGCACGTCGCAGTGTGCGCCGTGGCGCTGGCACTGGCCCGGCTGCACCGTCTTGGCGATGTGCGCGATGACCTTGGTGCCGATGTTGGCCGCGTTCTTGATCTGCGGGTTGCCCGCGGCCTGGCCGATGAGGAACAGCCCGGGCACCGGCGTCTCGTTGTGCGCGTCGACGTCGGCCATCTCGACCATGGGCGGCGGCTTGTCGGCGTCGTGCATGCGCAGGGCGTCGAAGTTGCACGCCTGCTCGCACTTCTTGCACTGGATGCAGGCGTCGAAGTTGACGATGGTCGACTTGTGGTTGACCAGCTCGAGCACGCTGGCCGGGCAGGCGGTCACACACATGCTGCAGCCCACGCACTTGTCGATGTTGATCGAGTGCACCAGGCGCTTGAACGACTCGGCCGGGATCTCCTGCATCTTGGCCACCAGCTCGGAGGCGGCCCGACGCGAGCGCACGCGCAGCGCCACGCCCAGCAGGAACAGGGGCGAGAACACCGCCAGCGCCAGCACACCCGCGGTGCGCGCCGAGCCGCCCGGCGAGGGCGCGGCCGCCGCCGGCGACATCATGGCCGCGTCGGTGATGGCGGCCAGGCGCGTGCCCGAGTGCTCGACGTGGCAGGAGCGGCACTGCAAGGTGGCCAGCTCGGCACCGCCCGCGTGGCAGCGGAAGCACGACTTCTTGGCGTCGGAGCGCTGGCCGTCCTTGGTGCCGTGGCAGGACACGCAGCGGCCCTCGATGTGGGCGTGCTTCAAGTGCAGCTCCTGCTGGGTGAGGTTCATCGACGAGATCTTGGGCGCCTTCAGGACGAACGGCGCGTCGGTGCGCGCGACCGCCAGCTCCTTGGCGTGGGCGTCGGGATGGCAGCCCGAGCTCTTGCACGACGCGGTCGCGCCCAGCGACTCGCCGCGCGGCCCGGCCTGGTGCTCGCGGTGGCAGCCCGCGCACGCGCCCGGCACGACCTTGCCGGCGGGGATGCCGGCGTGCACGGCGTGCTTGAGCTGGGCCTTGAAGCTGGCGTGACAGGCCTGGCACTTGGAGTCGGGCGCGCCCGCGCCGGGGGCGTGGCAGGCGGCGCAGGTGACCGTGCCGGCCGCCCCGGCGTGCAGCTTCTGCGCCTGGGCCACGAATGCCCTGGACGCGTGTGCTGCCGAGAGCGGATGGTTGAGCAGCGCCGCGCCCGACTGCCCGGAGAGCACGAAGTACGCGCACACCGCGATGGCCGCGGCCACCGAGGTCGACACCGCGATGGACCCGCGCCACTTCTTCTGGATGTCGGTGGTCGGGCGCCACATGGGCGCGCCCTTCTTCTTCAGCTTGTTCTTGCGCTCGGCCACCATGGCGTCGACGTCGGCGACGTCGACCTTGTACATGGTCTTGTAGCCGATCTCGCCCCCGCCCTGCGCGCCCTGCAGCTTGGACGCGTCGAACTGGGTCTCACGCGCCACCTCGATGGCGGCCAGCGCGGCCTCGGCGTCGATCTTCTCCAGCTGGCAGCGGTCGCCGCGGATGGCCACGTTGTAGAGGTGCGGCCCCACGCGCAGCACGTGGCCGTCCTGCAGCTTGTCCTCGACCACGCGCCGGCTGCCGATGTACGTGCCCGCCTTGGACTTGTCGGCGATGGTGAAGCCGGCGCCGTCCCAGCGGATCTCGCAGTGGACGCGCGAGATCTCGTCGTCCTGCAGGAAGATGTCGTTGCCCGCGGCGCGACCGATGCTGATCTTGTCGCGCTGCAGGACGCTGCCCTCGATGACGAACTTGGGCTTGGCCGCGACGGTGTACGCGCCGTCGGCGATGACCGTCATGGCCACCTCGCCGGGCGCGACCGAGGCGCCACCGACCAGGCGGAACTCGGCCACCGACGAGCCGATGCCGACCACGTCGCCGGGCGCCAGCATGACCGGCTGAGCGATGCGCTGGCCGTTCACGAACGTGCCGTAGGTGGCCTTGATCTCGGCCAGCTGGTAGCCGTTGCCGACCCAGGTGATCTGGCAGTGCAGGCCCGAGGCATGCGGATCCGAGAGCACCACGGTGCAGTCGCCGCGCCGGCCGAAGGTGACCGGCTTGTCGGCGAGCGGGACCTCGAGCTTCTCGTGCGGACCGGAGACGAAGACCATCTGCGCGCGCACGCCCGGCGTGGCCTCGCTGGCGCCCGAGCCCGACATCTCCGACAGGCTCGAGCTGCCCGTGTCGGCGGCGCCGATGAGGAAGCGGATGTCGTTGTCGGCGATGGTGATGACGTCGCCGTCGACCAGCACGTAGCGGTCGATCTTCTGCCCGTTCACGTGGGTGGGCGAGTTGGAGCGGTTGTCCTGCAGCGCGAAGCCGGTGGGCAGGCACAGGAGCATGGCGTGGTGCTGGTCGACGCCCTCGCCCGCGGGCAGCACGAGCAGGTTGTCGCGCCCCGAGCCGATGGTGACGGCTTCCAGGCCGATGGGCACCTCGACGCCGGCCATCTTGCCGCGCGTGACGAACAGGCGCGGGCGGCCCTCGCCGACCTCGATCTGCGAGCCGCCCACCCAGAAGTGGTCGCCGGGCGCGAGCATCGCCTTCTGCACCGCCTGGCGGTTGACCAGGGTGCCGTGAGTCGAGCCCAGGTCCTCGATCATGTACGCGCCCTGCGGCGTGCGCTGCAGCTGGCAGTGCCGCTGCGAGCACATGGCGTCGGCGAGCACGACGTCGGAGTGCTCGGGGTTGCGTCCGATGCGGATCGACTCGGCGCTGGTCGTCACTTCGGTGCCGGCGCGCGGGCCGGTGTGGAAGATGAGTCGGATCATGGTCCTAGAGCACCAGCGCCAGCATGGCGGTGACGTGGACGATGGTGAACACGACCAGCGCGCCGGTGGCCGCGATGTGCGCCACCAGCCACGCGCGCATGAGCCGGTGGCACAGGATCTGGCCGCGCACGTCGCGCACGCGCACCACGTCGGTGATGAGCCGCTGCGCCGTGGGCGTCTCCTTGGTGGGCAGGCGATCGACCTCGCGCTTGAGCCGCGACTCGACCCGCTCCAGGTGCTCCTCGGGGATGAACTTGAGCTTGAGCCGCGCCAGCGCCGAGCCGGCCTCCTTGGCCAGCGGCCCGGCGTAGAACTTGCGCACCTCCTCGGGGGAGCGCTCGACCAGCTCGGCCAGGCCGCTCTCGAGCGCGAGCTCTTCCTCGTGCAGGTCCTCGATCAGCTTGGCCAGGCCGCCACGCTCGAGGCGGGTCAGGAGCCTGGGCACGACCATGTAGATGAACTGCCCCAGCACGCCGGTCAGCACCTCGGCGGCGAAGATGAGCATGAGCAGGGTGGTGAACAGGCCGGTGACGCGGAAGCCGGCGTGCGCCGCTGCGGCGAAGAAGCCGAGCGCGCCCACGACCATGTGGAACTGCGTCCAGATCTCCATGTTGCCGATCGACGCGTTGTACATGCGCCGGCGCGCGCCATGGAAGACGGCGAAGCCCACGCACGAGACCGCGGCGATGCCCAGGATCAGCCCGGTGCGCGAGCCGCCCGTGTGCGGCTCACCGGCGCGCAGGTAGAGCAGGATCATGGCCGCGGCCGCCAGCACCAGCAACGCGATCGACGCGGGGATGAACCAGGTCTCGCGCGGCTTGATGCGCTTCTTCTGCTCGTCCTCCTCGCGCCGGCCCTTCTTCACGATGCGCGCCGCGTCGTGCTTCCACTGCAGACCCTCGGCGCCCTCGCCCTGCATGACCAGGGACAGCTCGTCGAAGTACTTGAACGGATCGACGCGCAAGACCGCGCCGCGCGGGCAGTTGTACACGCAGTTGGAGTACTCGTAGCCCTTGCACATGTTGCACTTGATGGCGCGCTTGGTGATGCCCGGCTTCTGCTTGGCCTCGGGCAGCGGCATCATGGTGATGTTGCCGTAGGGGCACTTGCGGGCGCAGTTCTCGCACCCGATGCAGTTGTCGTTGATGTCGACCTCGCCGTCCTTGGTGCGCTGGATGGCGCCCGTGGGGCAGCCGATCATGCACTCGGGATCGCGGCAGTGCCGGCACGACGAGGGAATCAGCAGGTGCTCGTGCTTCTTCGACTCGAGGCTCTTGCGCCGGCGCACGATGGGCCCGCGCCGGGTCAGGCGGGTGTACTCGTGGCGCGCGTGGCAGGCGCGCACGCAGTGGCCGCAGCGCACGCAGCGGTCGAGGTTGATGACCAGCAGCGACTCGACCTCGACGCCCTCCTTGAGGAACTCGTCCATCGCGTTCATGACCGTCATGCCCGCCTGATCCATGGCGTCGCGGCGGTGCATGTTGTCCTTGATGAAGCGGTTCCAGATGTCGGGATGGCTGTCGCGCAGCTTCTCGAAGGCGGGCCGGGGCAGCGCGATGACCTCGGCCTGGCCGAGCGCGATCAGGTCGGCCGGCCGGCCCTGCCAGCCGTCGTGCGAGCCGACCGCGTCGGCGGTGTTGTAGTAGGCGAGGATGGACGCGCGCCCGTCGGGGGCCCGGCGGACCATCTTGAGCACGCCGTCGCGGATCAGTAGCACCGTCGGTGACGGCTCACCCTGGCGGAACACGATGTCATCGCGCGAGTACTTGCGCATGGTCGCGCCCTTGGCCAGCGAGTCGAGCGTGGGTCCGTCGAGCTGCCCGAGGTAGCGGTGCAGGCGCAAGGACGTGGCGATGGAGCGCGCGTGGTAGTAGGTCTCCAGGCCCTCGTGCGCGGCCTTGTGCTTGCGCGCCAGGCGATCGAAGTGATTCTTCTCGATCTCCACCAGCATGGCGTCGGAGGCGCACATGACCGTGGCCATGCGCGCGCCGCGCCCGAGCAGCGCGACCTCGCCGAAGAAGTCGCCCGGCTTGCCCAGGGTGGCGACCTGGTGGGTCTCGCCCTTGTCGTCGGTGGCGTGGATGGTCACCTGGCCACGGACGAGCACGTACATGGAGTGACCGAACTCGCCCTGGCGGATGAGCGTGTCGCCCTTGCGATGGCGCCTGACCTGCGACTGCTCGGCCAGCGTCTTCAGCGCGTCATGCTCGACCTTGGCCAGGAACGGCAACGAAGCGAGCAGCGTCGGAAGGTCCGGTGCTGGCGCCGAAGAGATACTCTGCAGAGGATCCACGGGGCTCGCATCGTACCATCACAAGCGCAACGTGCGCGATGCACGCGCGCTGGCCACGGGAGATCGTGACCGGCGCCGCGCTACGCTATGTTGCAGCCGGTGTTGCCGCAACGTCCCAAGATCGAGCTCCTGGTCGAGAACCTGCGCGCGGGCGAGTCGTGCACGTTGCGCGTGCTGCTCGACTCGGCGCGTGAGATCCGGGCCCGCGCGGTGCAGGTGGACATCGAGTGTGTGCTGACCCTCGCTCCCGGCCAGGAGCGCCGCTTCCTGGTCGACCAGCTGTCGACCACCGAGGTCGAGCTGCTCCTGCCCGTGGGCAAGTCCATGGCCGTGCTGACCTGGTGGATCCCGGCCGGGCTGGCCGCGAGCGACGCGCGCGTGCGGTATGTGGCCCATGTGACCGTCGACGTGCCCTGGTGGCCCGACGCGTCCATGGCCGTCGACCTGACCCTCTTGCCGGGCGAGCCACCGCAGCTGCCGGCCGCGCAGCTGGTGCGCCTCAGCGTCGTGGGCAGCGAACAGCAGCGCATCGGCTTCGAGGGCACCTTCGAGTCGCGCATGCTGCGCGTGGGCTCGAACGCGCGCCTGCGCGTGGCCTTCGCGTCGGGCCACGGGCGCGGCCGCTTGCGCGCCGAGCTGCGCTGCCTGCTGGTCCAGCACGTACCCGGCCAGAGCGCCTCGTCGGCCCAGCTGGCCAGCTACGAGTACGAGCAGGAGATCCTCGACGGCCGACCGGGCAGCCCGGTGGAGCTGCTCATGCCCATTCCGGAGGGCGCCTTGCCCGGCTTCAGCGGCCGGCTGGCCAGCGTGACCTGGTCGCTGCACGTGCACGCTCGTCTGGGCGGGTCGCGCTGGACCTGGGAGGGCACGCGGCCCATCGTGCTCGTGCCCGCCAACACGCCCATGCCCGCCGACGATGCGCCGCTGGCCGCACCGGCCCTGCCCGCCATCGGCGACGAACGCTTCCGGCGCACCTGGAGGGTGGCCGCCACCGAGCAGGCCCTGGCCTACGACGGCACGCGCCTGATCGGCCAGGTCGCGGGCGCCGCGCTGCGCCTCGAGCGCAGCTTTCGCGAGGGCACCTGGTGGCTGCTGGGCACGCTCGAGTACGCCAGCCTCGACCTCGGGCTCACCATCATGCGCGCCGACGTGGATCGTCTGCCGCGCCAGCGCCGCATTCGCCTCGGCGACGCCGACTGGGATCAGCGCCAGCGCGTGGAAGCGCACGACGACGAGCAGGCGCTCGGCTTCCTGGTGCAGGCGCGCGCGGCGCTGACCCGGCTCAGCATCGAATCGCTCGACGACACCAGCGCGCGCGTCTGGCGCGTCGACGGCGAGAGTGAACGCAGCGACGTGGTGCGCTGGTTCGCCGCCGAGCTGGTCGCGCTGGCGCGCGCCATCGCCGATGCGCGCACCTGCATCCAGCCACCCGCGCCCATGCGCGCCGCGCTGCCTGCGTGGCAGCAGCTGGCCGAGCGGCTGGAAGGCTCGCTGCGCGTGGCCACCATGTGCATCGACGGCAGCTACGCCGGTGTGCCCGCCTCGGTGCACACCACCTGGACCGACGATCGGCAGCCGCGCGCGACCCGCGTGCTGCTCTGGCCACCCCTGCCGCTGAGCCCGCCTGACGACGCGACCCTCGCCGGCCTGTGGCGCGACTCGCCCCCGGTCCAGGTCACCGGTAAGCTGCTCTCCGCCGACCTGCCCGCGCCGCTCGTCGACACCGACGAGGCGCTCGCCCTGCTCGGCCGGCTCCTGCGCCTGTACCAGGCGCTGCGTGCGCAGGCGAGCGGGGCGTACCGCTGAGCCGCTACGGGCCGGGTACGACCAGCATGGCCATGGAGCGTGCCGGCAGGCTCACGGCCAGCTTGCCGTCGGTGACGGCGAGGTCGGCGCCGTGCACGATGGCCGCAGCGCCCGCCGCGAACGTGTACGTCTTCGCCGCCGCGCCGGGCGCGAAGCCGACGATGCCCAGGTGGCCCGCCTGCGCCTGCGCGGTCTTGTTGATGAGCAGCACGGTGAGCTGCGATGTGGACGTCGCCGCGTAGACGGCCACGCCCGGGATCGTCGACGCCGCGCCCACCGAGACGTCGCCGAAGCGTCCGCCCGCGCCGTCGAAGTTGCGCAGCATGGCCAGGCCGAAGTACGCGCCGTGCTTGACGCCGCCGTCGCCCACGGGCGTCGTCCAGTAGGTGGCCAGCCTGACGCCGTACTTGCCGAACAGGCCCAGCACGTCGGCCTCGGCGAGCGCGGCATCCGGGTGGTCGGGATCGTTCAGGTTGAAGTTGTACTCGCTGATGCAGATGCCCGTGCCCGGGTAGCTGGCGGCGATCCACTCGGCCAGGCGCGGCAGCAAGCGCACCGGCTCGCCCAGCCAGTCGTTCACCCACGACGGATCGTGGTAGCTCGCGTCCCATAGCGACGCGGTGTTCTGCAGCGAATCGCCGCCCTGCGGGTAGTAGTGCACGTCCAGGCAATCGACCAGTCGCTGCCCGTGCTGCTGCTCGTAGGCGGCCAGCTGCGTCAGGTACCAGGCGGCCAGCGGCTGGTCGCCGTGCGCATGGCGGTCGGCGTAGCTGGTCGAGCTGTCGAGGCCCGACTGGAAGAGATCGAGCACGCCCCACGAGCCGTAGCCGAGCAGGTACGCGCCCGGGTCGGCGGCGCGCACGACCGGCGCGTAGTCGGTGGTCGCCTTCCAGACCTCGTCGTAGCTCACCGGCGCGGGGTGGGCGTCGCGATGGGTCGAGTCCCACAGCATCATCTCGTTGTCGAGCGAGTAGTAGCGCACGCCGCCGGCGGAGGCAGCGCCGTAGCGGCCGACCAGATGATCCAGCCACAGTCGCTCGAACGACGGCGGCGCCGCGGTCGCGTCGTTCGAGGGATCCGAGGTGAGCGGCTGGCCCGCGGGGTCCTTGCCATTGCCGCAGTTGGGGTCGTAGGGGTCGACTAGCTGCTGCGCGCCGTACTTCGACACCGGGAAGCCGCAGGTGAACGGATGCCCGGCCGGGCGGTCCTTCGCGGTCCAGCCGATGGTCGGCAGCACCAGCAGGGTGTCGGCGCCGGCGGCGTGGTTGGCCTCGAAGAAGCGATCCGCAGCGGAGCGGTAGGCCGGCGTGCCGTAGCTGGGGTCGCCCGCGTTGTTGGCGATGTTCTCGTAGTACCAGTCGCTGGCGGTGTTGCCGGTGTCGAGCTGCCAGTTGTAGAGCGTCACGCCGTTGCCGCCCCACCGGTTCACGGTGATACCCAGGTCGTGGATCGTCGTCGCGTCGGCGAAGGCGAGGCCGTAGATCTCGGGGTGGATCGGGTGCGGCGCGCTACTGACGTCGACCTGGAACTGCACTCCCGTGATCGCGCTGCATGTGCCGGCGGTGCACAGCTCGTCGCCGTCGCAGGTGCCGCACGGACCGCCACAGCCGTCGTCACCACAGGTGGCCGTGCCGCACGCGGGCACGCAGCCGGGAGCGGCGTCGGCGCCGACAGGTTCGCCCGTGTGGATGGCGCCCGTGCAGCCGGCGGCCACGAGGAAGAGCACGAGCGCGTCGACACGAGCCATGCGCGCCAGCGGTTGCAAATCGCTGGCCGCG
>Ga0209515_10007176_pt1 | contig 13513 bp, 12 predicted proteins | sample Subgroupgradi54m_FD_187454 | JGI IMG/M metagenome (GOLD analysis project Ga0209515, IMG submission 187454) | Subsurface groundwater microbial communities from S. Glens Falls, New York, USA - GMW60B uncontaminated upgradient, 5.4 m (SPAdes)... ...
ATCCATCCTTCGACGCTCACGCGTCCCACGTTCTTGTCGGGCGTGACCAGGTCGAACTGCTCCGTCGTTTTTGCCTGCACGACCTCGAACGGATAGCCCGCCGGGCCGGTCTCGTGCACGATCACCACGCCTGCGGCGCCCTTCCGCGCGGCGATCTCGTACTTGTAGGTCCAGCGGCCGTAGTACGTCATCGCCTTGCCGCCGAACAGCTTCGGATCGAGCTGTGACGGATTCGACGCATCGGGCACCGGCGGATCGTTCACGAGCATGACGAGCGTCTTGCCTTTGACGTCGAGCCCCTTGTAATCGTCCCAATTGAATTCGGGCGCGACGATCCCGTATCCGACGAAGACCAGGTCGGACCGATCGAGGCTCGCCGAATCGGCGACGTGCTTCGTCCACGCGACGACATCGTCTTTCCATCTCAGCGTGAGCCGTCGGTTTCCCTTCTGGAGGACGAGCGAGGCCGGCGCGGGCGCAATGCCGACGAGCGGGACTTTTTGGATGTACGTGCCGTCGGTGTTCCCCGGCTTCAGGCCGAGCCTCTTGAACTGATCGACGAGATAGCTGACCGTCAACTCCTCGCCTTTCGTGCCAGGACCGCGTCCTTCGTATTCGTCGGACGAAAGCACCTTCGTGTGGGCGAGGATGGCCTGGGTATCGACCGACGGGAGTTGATCGAGCGGAATCTGTTGCGGCGTCGGCGTGGGCTTCGAGCACGCGGAGGCAATCGCGATCATCGCGATGACGGCAAGGCGATTCTTCATGGCGTGTGATTATAGAAGCGTGAACGACAAAGGCGCCGTCCGGCTCCAGAAAATCATTTCCCAGGCCGGCCTCGCATCTCGCCGCGCGGCCGAAAAGCTGATCGCCGAGGGGCGCGTCACGGTCAACGGCCAGACCGTCCGCGAGATGGGCACCAAGGCCGATCCCGCGCGCGACGACATCCGCGTCGACGGCCGGCGCATAAAGTCGGCCGCGCGGCTTCGCTACATCCTGCTCTACAAGCCCGCCGGCTACGTGACGACGCGATCGGATCCGCAGCGGCGACCGACCGTCATCGATCTGCTCGGCGGGGTCAGGGAGTATGTCTACCCGGTCGGCCGGCTCGATTACGACACCGAAGGGTTGCTGCTGCTCACCAACGACGGCGACCTCGCGGCACGGCTGACGCATCCCCGGCACGGCGTTGAACGCACCTACGAAGCGCGCGTGGCGGGCATGCCGGATGACGACGCGCTCGATCGCCTTCGCCGCGGGATTCCGCTCGATGGACGGCGAACGCTGCCGGCCGACGCGTCGCTGCTGAACAGGGGACGGAGGGATCGAGTGGGCGTGCTGTCGATCACCATCCGCGAAGGGCGCAACCGCCAGGTGCGGCGGATGTGCGAAGCCGTCGGCCATCCGGTGCGGAAGCTGATACGCGTCGGGATTGGCCCGCTGAGCGATCAAGGGTTGAAGGCGGGCAGGTGGCGCGAGCTGACGGCGCAAGAACTGCGAGTCCTCAAGCAGACCGCCGCGTGGGAAGCGCCGAAGCCCGGAAAAAAGAAATGACGCACACCGTATAATCCGTGGCGCGATGACTCGAGACGCCGAGCGGGTATACGTCGCTCGATGGGTGGAAACCGGGCGGTTGCTGGAAGACCTCCGCTGGCGCGAGCTTCAGACGCTGGACGAAACCGCGGCCCTCAGGGCAACCGATCGCCTGATCGCGGCCACACTTCTCGTGCCTGTGCCGCTCGGGCGGCGTCAGTGGTCCGGTCTGGTTGAGTGGCAGGACCTCGTGCGCGCCCGCGGCGGTTCGCACTCGAACGGCGGGTTCTGCTCGTGGAAACCGCGAGCGGCGTTCCCCTGGAGACCACGACGCGGAACCCAGACTCCTCAATCTCTTGAGCAAGCACCCGATCACGTAATCCATGCCGCTCGTCATCGGAACGCGTCTCGGACCATACGAAGTCGTCAGCGCGATCGGCGCCGGCGACTTGAATTTCAACTTCTTCCACTGTCCTGCTCGTCCTCGTCGAGCGGGAGCATCTCTTCGCGCGGCGTCTGCTCGATGAGGCGCGCGGGCGGATCGAAGCCGAGCGCCTCGGCCATATCCTCGATCTTCGGCAGATCGCCGAGGTCGTTGAGCCCGAATCGAATCAGGAATTCCTTCGTCGTCGAATAGAGAAACGGACGGCCGACGACGTTCTTGCGGCCGACGATCTTGATCAGGTGGCGTTCGAGCAGCGTGGACAGCACGCCGGAGGTGTTCACGCCGCGAATCTCGCCGATCTCGAGCGCGGTGACCGGCTGCTTGTAGGCGATGACCGCCAGCGTCTCGAGTCCCTGCACGGTCAGCCTCTGCGTCGAGCGTTCGTTGAACAGACGGCGCACCCACTCGTGCAGCTCCGGCCGCGTGACGATCTGATAGCCGCCCGCCACCTCGACGAACTGCAGCCCGGGGCGCGAGTCGTAGTCCGCCTTGAGCGCGGCGATCGTGGCGGTGACGTCCTCCTTCGGCTCGTCCGCGAGCAGCTTGAACAGTATCTTCGGCGTCAGCGGCTCGGGCGAGGCGAAGATGAGCGCCTCGACGATCGCCTTCAATTCCGCCGACGCAACCGCTCCTTCGCCTTGGGAGTCGGGAGTTGGGAGTTGGAAATTGGTCATCATGGGGTCTGCGGATCTCCGATAGGATGTGGCGCGTCGGCGGGCCGCGCGCGCTTGTAGACGCGGATCGGCCCGAAGCCTCCCGACTGGAACACGCGGATCAGCTTCAGCCGGATCATCTCCAGCAGCGCGAGAAACGTGACGATTATGAACGGCCGTGAGCCGTCGCCGTCCGCGAACAGGTCCTCGAAGCCGCACGCCTCGGTCTCCGACAGTCGATCCAGCAGCTGCTGAATGCGCCCCTCGAGCGAGAGCTGCTCCGGCGGGAGCGCCATGTGCGGGCGCCGATTCGCGCGCTCGAGCACGCCCTTGAACGCGGCCAGCAGGCTGAAGAGGTCGACTTCGAGCTCCGGCTCGTACTCGTCGCCGGCCGCATCCGCCACGCGCGCGTCGGGGCGCATGAACTGCGCGCTCCGCACCGTCTCACGGTCGTGCAGCAGCTCCGCGGCGGCCTTGTATTTCTGGTGTTCGAGGAGACGCCGCACGAGCGCCTCGCGCGGATCCTCCTCCGGGCCGTCGTCCTGGGAAGGATCGGGGCGCGGCAGCAGCGTGCGCGACTTGATGTGGATGAGGGTCGCCGCCATCACGAGGAACTCCCCCGCGACATCGAGATTCAGCTCCTGCATGAGCGTGATGAAGGAGAGGTACTGCTCGGTGATGAGCGCGATCGGGATGTCGTAGACGTTCACCTCGTTCGTGCGAATGAGGTGGATCAACAGGTCGAGCGGCCCCTCGAACGAATCGAGCTTGATCCTGTAAGCGTCGGGCGACGATTCGAAATCCGTCTCGGTCACAGGGCTGTCAAGGACACAAAGACGAGATCAACCACGAAGGGCACGAAGATCACGAAGGAAGACATTGTTTCTTCTTGTTCCAAACCTTCGCGTCCTTCGTGACCTTCGTGGTTCAAAAACGTTTTCGTGGTCTTCGTGGTTAGTATCGCAGCTTGACCGCATCGCGGACGCGTTCCATCGTGGCGTGCGCGACCACGCGCGCCTTCCGCGAGCCTTCGACCGCGATCTCGCGAAGGCGATCGGGTTTGGCCATCACCGCGCGGCGGCGCTCGCGCATCGGCTCGAGCATCGCATTGATCGCGTTCGCCAGCTTCGTTTTCACCTCGACGTCGCCGACCTGGCCGGCGCGGTAGCGCGCCTTCAGGTCTTCGACCTCGGCCGTGTTGGCGTTGAACGCGTCATGGTACATGAACACAGGGTTGCCTTCGACCGTCCCCGGGATGTCGGCGCGGATCCGCTTCGGATCCGTGTACATCTGCCGCACCTTCTTCGTCACCGCCTCCGCATCGTCACTGAGGTCGATGGTATTGCCATAGCTCTTGCTCATCTTCCGGTTGTCCAGGCCGGGCAGGCGCCGCTCCCCCTCTTTTGTCAGCAGCGGCTGCGGCTCCACGAAGATCTCGCCGTAGAACTGGTGGAACCGCCGCACGATCTCGCGCGACAGCTCGAGGTGTGCAACCTGATCCTCGCCCACCGGCACATGCGTTGCGTCGTACATGATCACGTCCGCGGTCTGCAGCAGCGGATACCCGAGGAAGCCGAGCGTCGAGAGATCCTTCTCGGACAGCTGCGCCTGCTGCTCCTTGTACGTCGGCACGCGCTCGAGCCACGGGATCGGCACGACCATCGAGAGCAGGAGAAACAGCTCGGCATGCTCGGGGACGAGCGACTGGATGAAGATCGTGCTGCGCTCCGGATCGACGCCCGCGGCCAGCCAGTCGGCGATGTTGTCGAGCGCGTAGCCGGTGATCGCGGACGTGTTCGCGTACTCGCTGGTCAGCGCGTGCCAGTCGGCGACAAAGTAGAAGCAGTCGTAGGGCTCCTGGAGCGCGACCCAGTTGTTCAGCGCGCCCACCAGGTGGCCCAGGTGCAGCTTTCCCGTGGGCCTCATGCCGCTTACGACGCGAGGTTTGTTCATTCGGTCAGCGGAGCCAGTACAGAAGGAACTGTGCTGGAGGCGAGATGATCATCGTCAGGATGCCGGTGAACATCAAGCCGTACAGGATCAAGAATCCATAGGGTCGAAGGCCATCGTACATGTCGGCGACCGGACCGCGAAGCACTCCGGCCAGGACGTTCCCGCCGTCGAGCGGCGGAATCGGGACCATGTTGAAGACCGCCAGCAGCACATTGAGGGAGATCGCGATCCGGAGGAACAGGATCAGCGGATCCAGCGCGGCCTCGAGCGTCGGCTCGAGCCTCGCCGCGGGCAACACATGGAAAATGACCGACGCGATCGCGGCCATCACCAGGTTGCTCGCGGGTCCGGCGGCGGCGATCAACATGAATTTGCGCTTCCAGTGCCCACGCAGACGCGTGATGCTCACCGGCACGGGCTTGGCCCAACCAAGCACCGGCACGCCGGTGATCATCGCGATCAACGGAAAGACGATCGTGCCGATTGGATCGATGTGAACGGCCGGGTTGAGCGACACCCGTCCGAGCAGTCGCGCGGTGGGATCGCCAAGCCGGTCCGCCGTCCATGCGTGAGCGGCTTCATGAACCGTCAGAGACAGAAGCAGGACGACAAAGGTGACAAGGACGTAGGCGAAGTTGATGTTGGGCAAGGACGAGCCAGAGTACTAGAACTGGCTCGGCTTCTCCAAGGCGAAGCGGGGGTCAGGAGACTCGACGAGTTGCCGTGCTGTGGACGAGCTCGGTGAGCGCGTCAACCGCGTGCGGGATGATGTCGCCCGCCAGCAGCCCGCTGGACGCGCAGATCAGACCAAACAACATCACGACCAGGCCAAAGATGGACGCGGGGGCCGACCAAAGGAGAAGTGCGCCGGCCACTGTGAGCACCGCGCGCGCTGCAATGTGAAGCCCGTGTAAGCGAATTGCGTCCATGCCCTGTTCCCGCGCGGAACAGTGCAAGCGCCTCGCCAGAAGGAATCGTCAGTGAGAGTTGGCCCGGGCGGCCAGGTAGGCGTTGAACACGGTGAAGCCATACTGGCGCGCGCGACGAAAGGCCTTGATGAAGCGACGCAGCCGGGATACCAAGGGTCTCCTCCGATTGATCTATCGGCCGAAATCCTGCTCAGCTGTAGTGCGGCCTGTTGCTCCGGCGCCCTCGACATCCGACTGATATCACTCGCCCGCGATGAACGCGTCGATCTCGGCGGCCTGCGCGTGCGCATCGGCCTCGCCCAGCTCGATCAGCCGCGCCACATAGTCCTTCTGGAACATCAGCAGGCTGAGCATGTCGTTCGAGGCCGTTTCGCGGCTGCCAAGCCCCCGCACGAGAAAACGGAAGCTGCGAGGGAGATCGATCTCGTACTCGTTGGCAAGGCGGCCGAGATCCTGCGACGGCCTGAGGACGAGCAGATCGATGTGCCGCATGCCGTCTCGCGAGTCGGGCGGGAGCCGATCGATCAGCGAGTTGATCTGTTGCAGCCGCAGTGCATCGGCGTCGAGCAGGTCGAGGAAGATCGCGTTGAGCAGGACGCCGGCCACCTGCGCCGGCGGCGGATAGCCGGTCACGACCGGACGTTCCGCCTCGGCGCGCGATCGCGCGTAGCGCGTCGACACGGCGATGATTTTCCTGGCACCCAGGTGCACAGCCGGCGAGAGCGGCGCCGTCAGGCGGATTCCGCCGTCGCCGTACCACGCGCCGTCTACTTCGATCGCGGGAAAGAAGAACGGAAGCGCCGCAGACGCCATCACGTGATCCACGCGAAAGCAGCACGCGAGGCCCCTTCGCTGCGGGCGCTCCCACTCCATCACGCCTTGCCCCTCGACGCCCTGCACCCACGTGACCGATTGTCCGGTTGAATAGCTGGATGCGGTCAGGGCGACGGCGCGAATGACGCCGGCGGCAAGATTGCTCGCCACGCGTGGAAGCACCCGGTCGGGTCCTGCTCCGAGGCTGCGGATCAGGAGCGCTTCGAGCGGCGCGGTATCGACCAGACTGCGCGCCTGTGGCGTCCCCGGCGCACCGCCAGAGAGCAGACGAAGGCCCCACCGCATGACGCGCGACGTGAGATCGGCAGGATCGACGTGGAAGACATCCGCTAACTGGAGTCCGTGCCAGAGACTCGACAGGTGGCCCACCGAGTCGTAAAAGTTGCTGGGCCGGCCCGCGAGGTGCACCGCGATGATGCCGCCCGCCGACACGCCGGTCAGGATGCCAGGCGCAAAATCGGGATGGCGTGACGCCAGATGCCGCAGGAAGCCGACCTGATAGGCGGCTCGCGCGCCGCCGCCAGTCAGGACCAGCGCCAGGTCCGATGTGCTCACGTGGCCGGAATATTACCGCGACGGTCGGGATTGGTTCGGCTCAGGCGGATTTCGCGAAGTAGTCGAGCACGGCCGCGGCGGCTTTCGGGCCGACGACGGCCTCGAGCTCCTCCCGCGTGGCGCGGCGGACGCCGGCAAGGCTGCCAAATGCCGTCAGCAGTGCGCGCCTGCGCCTCGGCCCGATCCCGGGCACATCGTCGAGCGCCGACCTGAGGTCGCGCATCGTCCGGGCCTTCCGGTGGAAGGTCACGGCGAAGCGATGGGCTTCGTCGCGAATGCGCTCGATCAGCAGCAGCGCCGGATCGTGCACCGGCAGCACGATGGGCTCCTGGCGATCGCGAGTAAAGACGACTTCCTCTTTTTTCGCGATGCCCACCGCGACCAGATTTCCCAGTCCAATCGCCTCGAGCGCTTCGTACGCGGCCGAGAGCTGGCCCTTGCCGCCGTCAATCACAATCAGGTCCGGAAACGGACCGCCGTCTTCAAGCACCTTTCGATAACGACGCTGCACGACTTCGCGCATCGCCGCGAAGTCGTCGGAGCCAAACGACAGGGGATTAGGGATTTGGGATTGGGGATTGGGAATGGACTCCTTGGGAGTTGGGAGTTGGGAATTGGGAATTGACAGACCCCTGATTCGGAATTTCCGGTACTCACTCTTCTTCATCCGCCCGTCTTCGCAGACGACCATCGACGCGACCGTTTCGCTCCCCTGGATGGTCGAGATGTCGAAGCACTCGATCCGGCGAGGGATCGCGGGCAGCTCGAGCACGCCGCGGAGCGTCTCGAGCGCATCGAAATGCGCGGCGGTGTTCTCGTTGAAGCGCGTGCGGTACGAGAGCTCCGCGTTGCGCGTCGCCAGCTCCACCAGCGCGCGCTTGTCGCCCCGCTGCGGCACGAGGATCTTGACGCGCCGGCCGGCGTTGTCCGACAGCCAGCCTTCCATCGCCTCGCAGTCCTCGATCTCGAGCGGCAGATCGATCTCCGGCGGCGGCACGCGCATCTCGTAGAACTGCTGGACGGCAGCCTGCAGGACGTCCGCGTCGCGGACGGCAAGGCCGCCAGGGTCGGTCGCCAGCTCCATCCGCTCCACGACGCGGCCGCCGCGCATCGCGAAGACCTGGATCGCGCCGCCGCTCGGGCCGACCTTCAGCCCGAACACGTCGCGATCGCCGAACTGCGCGGTCGCGACTTTCTGCTGCCGGTCGCGGAGGATCTGCACGGTGCGCAGGGCATCGCGCAGCTGCGCGGCCTGCTCGAACCGCTGCTGCTCCGACGCGTCCACCATCCGCTCGCGCAGCGTCGCGATCAGCTCGTCGTTGCGTCCCTCGAGGAGCAACCTCGCATTCGTCACGGCGACTCCGTACTGTTCCTGGCTGCAGATCTCCGCCACGCACGGGGCGATGCAACGCTTGATGTCGTATTCGAGGCAGGGACGGCCGCGCTGCCCGGTGATCACTTCGTTGCACGAGCGGATGCCGAACACGCGATGCGCCAGCCCCATCGTCCGCCGCGCGAGCTTGGCCGGCAGAAACGGTCCCGCGTAGAAGTCGCCGTCGCGCTCCACCCGGCGCGCCACGAGCATCCGCGGAAACGGCTCGCTCGTGGTGAGCTGCAGGTACGGATAGTTCTTGTCGTCGCGCAGCAGGATGTTGTATTTCGGCGATCGCTGCTTGATCAGGTTGTTCTCGAGCGCGAGCGCCTCCATCACCGAATCGGTGAGGATGACCTCGACCGAGGCGATCTCCTCGAGGAGCGCGTCGTGCCGCGGGCTCAGCCCGGCCGCGGCCATATAGCTGCGCACCCGGTCGCGCAGCGCGCGCGCTTTGCCGACGTAAATCGTCTCGCCCGCCCGGTTGATCCAGAGATAGACGCCGGGCTGCTCGGGCAGCCGCGCGATCTGATCCTTGAGGTCCTGGATGGGCATGGGCTAGTATGGCGAGTTCGGTTGCCGACCCGCGAACCCTTAATTATAGCAACGCATGACGTTTACCGGATTCATCGGGAAGGCGTGCATGTTCCCGCTGCGGGCCATCATCAACGCCTGCGTGGCGCTGCGCATCCATCCCAACACGCTCACGCTCATTGGCGTGCTGATCAACGTCGCCGCCGCCTGCGCGCTGGGCGTCAACCGCTTCCTGCTGGCCGGCCTGATCATGATCGTCGCGAACATCTTCGACTTCATCGACGGCAAGGTCGCGCAGTTGACGGACACCGTCTCGCCCTTCGGCGCCTTCTGGGATTCGACGCTCGACCGCTTCTCCGACATCGCGCTGTTCCTCGGGCTGATCTATCTCTACGCGAGCATGCGGCGCACCGACTACGTGATGGTCGCGTCGCTGGCCATGATGTTTTCCATCATGACGAGCTACGCGCGCGCGCGCGCCGAGTCGCTGATCGACAAGTGCGAGGTGGGCTTCATGGGGCGGCCCGAGCGGATCGTGTTGTTCATGATTGGCGCATTCACGAACCGGATGGGCGCCGTGCTGTGGGTGATCCTGGTCCTGTCGATCGTCACGGTCGCGGATCGGATTTACCACACGTACCTGGCGCTCAACTCGAAGCCGCCGAGGCGCGGCTCCAACCCGTTCAGCAAGGTGTTCTGGCGGGCATTCTTCTGGACCGACGAACGGACCTCGATTCCGTACGACCTGTGGGTGATCGCGATTCTGGCGTTCGTCTGGCTGACGCCGCCCGAGTGGATCCACGACCCGACCGCGCAGGGCCTGGGGTTGTGGGCCTGGTTGAACTAGGTCAGCAGCGCTTCCTGACTGGCTCCGCCGGGCCCGCCGCCGGGCGCGCGCTCATAGTCGCCGTCGCTTCGCAGCCTCCACGCCTTCACATCGTCGTCGAGGTACGCGGCCAGGATTTCGTCGCGGATCCGCCGCAGCATGGAACCCTCCTCGACGGGAATCATCACCTCGACGCGCCGCTCGAAGTTGCGCGGCATCAGATCGGCGCTGCCGATGAAGACGCGTTCCTGTCCGCCATTGCGGAAGTACCAGATGCGGCTGTGCTCGAGGAAGCGGCCGACGATGCTGCGCACGCGGATGTGATCGCTGACGCCGGGGACACCGGGCCGCAGACAGCAGATGCCGCGGATGATCAGGTCGATCTCGACGCCACATTGTGAGGCCAGATAGAGCAGCCGGATGATCCCGGGGTCGCTGAGCGCGTTCATCTTGAGGATGATGCGTCCGGGCTGGCCTGCCCGGCGATGGGCGATTTCGTTGCCGATCAACTCGGTCACGCGCCGCTTCAATGTCGCAGGCGCCGCGATCATCTTCCGGAATGCCGATGGCGCGGCGTGGCCGGTGAGGAAGTTGAACATGTCGGTCGCATCCCGCGCGATGTCCTCGTCGCACGTCAGGAGGCCGACGTCCGTGTACGCGCATGCCGTGCCGGTGTTGTAGTTCCCGGACGACACATGCACGTAGGTCCGCACCTTCTCGCCTTCGCGCCTGACGACCAACGCGATCTTCGCGTGGACCTTCAATTCCGGCATTCCATACGTGACGTGAGCGCCGGCGCGCTCGAGCGCGCGCGCCCAGGCGATGTTGTTCGTTTCGTCGAACCGCGCTCGGAGCTCGACGACCACGCGGACCTGCTTGCCCGCCCGCGCAGCCTCGATCAGCGACGACACGATCGGCGAATCGCGGTCCACGCGGTAGAGCGTCATCGAGATCCCGAGCACCGACGGATCGACCGCCGACTGGCGGACGAAATCCACGACGGGCTGAAACGACTCGAACGGGTGATGCAGCAGGATGTCGCGGGCGCGGATCGCGCTGAAGATGTCGCAGCCGTGAACCGGGCGCAGCGCCATCGGCAGCGGTGGAACCGACGGCGCATATTTCAGATCCGGCCGCTCCACGCGCAAGAGCTCGCCCAGCCTCCGAAGGTCGCGCAGATGTTTCGTCCGGTGCACGATCGACTCCGGGACGCACAGATTCCGCGCGAGCAGGTCAACCAGCTCCTCCGGCATGTCCTCGGCGACCGCCACGACTCGAATCGGCGCGAACTCGCGCTGATGGACCCCCTGTTCGATGACGCTCAGCCACCCGTCATCGGAGTCGATCGCGTCGGTCCGGATCTCGGCATCCCGGATCACGCGAAACGGATACGCACCGATGACATGCATGCCTCTGAAGACCGCCGGCAGGTTCGCGGCGATCACCTGGTCGAGCCACACGTAGCCGCGCTCGATGGCCCCGTCCGTTCGCATGGAGTTTCCACCGGAGGCCTCGAGCCGAAGATGGCGCACGGGGACGAGCAGCGGCGTCGACGAGGGCACCTGCAGGCAGGCGAAATGCAGCCGCCCCGCCGGGCTGCGAAGAACGACGGCGAACGTGATGTCGCGGTGCGTCAGATGAGGGAAGGGTCGTGTGGCATCGAATCCCAGCGGCATCAGCAGCGGGAGCACGGCTTCCTCGAAATACCTGTCCGCCTCCGCGCGCTGGTGGGCGTCCAGGTTAAGGTAATCGCGCAGGTGGATGCCCGCGTCCGCCAGCTCGGGCGCCAGATGCCGCGTGAGATACTCGCGCGCCTCGAGCATCAGCGTTCTCGCCAGGGTTTCGATTCGTTCGCGACGGCCCCGCGACTGCGACATCGGCGCGTCCATGCGCAGCACCCGCGCGCCGCCGGCCGGCGCCAGCGCTCCCAATCGCGTCATCGCGAATTCATCGAGATTGGAGCCGACGATGCTGAGAAATCTGACGCGCTCGAGCAGCGGGTTGCGCGGATCACGCGCTTCGTCGAGCACTCGCCGCTGAAATTCGAGCCGGCTCAAATCCGGATCGAGCAGCAGCGCGGGATCGTCCAGGTGCAGATGTTCGGGCTCGCCCGGCGTGACGGCGTTGCGGGTTGTCCTCATGGCAGACGCAGATTGATATCTCCGGATGACATAACGACGGGCGCGGTGTCCCCGTACAGGCGTCGCATCACTTTGTTCTTCGGGTGTTCGAAACATCTCGTCGGTGCGTTAATACCGGTGGGGGGCACAGCGCTTGCCCTGGCGGCCCGCCGAAAGCACAAACATGACCAATGTAGAGCCTGCTGAAGGCGCAACCGCAACCGACGTCCTGTCGCAGGACGCAATCAAGAAGACAAAGAAGAAGAAGGACAAGGTCCGCTCGGCCTGGATCTCGTTTGTCGGCCGTATCGTGGCGCAAATCGTCGGCGCGGCCGCGACGATCGCCCTCACACTGGTTTTTGTGCAGAAGTACTCGGACAGCAAGTCCCGCGTCGCGCCGGAAGCTGCGACGACTGTCCGCATCGAGTTCGTGCTCGACTTGCCGGGTGCGCGGGCCGGCACTCAGGCCGATGTCGCCGCTGCCATCGCGCGCGAGGTTGTCGCCGCAACGCAGCACGCGGCGGCTATCAACGGATCGGTGGCGTCGATGCCCGGCGTGTCACGGGTATCCAGTCAGTGACACACGCCGGCGCCCGAATCGGTGAATGATTCCCCCGCGATCGGGACGAAGTCCCACCGGTATGCGCCGGTGGTGAGCGTCAGCTTCAGCACACCCCACACGCTTCGCCGAACTTCGCTGTTCGGCCTCGACCCGGCGAACTGATACAGCATCGCTCCTCCCGTGCCCACGATGAACGCACGCATGCCCCGCACGAGGTCGACCCGGCCCTGGGGGTCCTGCGGAGCAAAGCGTTCGTAGAGGTGCTCGTGGCCGTTGATCACGACGTCGGCGCCGGCGTCGTACAGCGTTTGCCACAATTCCCGCGCGGGCAGAAATGGGCCGTTGGGCCCCGACGTGAAGAGCGGGCGATGCCAGATGGCGATCGTGCATGGCGCCGGATTGGTCGCAAGATCGTCGTGCAGCCAGTTGAGTTGGGCGGAAGCCGGCCTCAGATCGACTTCGGTGTTCAAGGAGATGACGTGCCACGCTCCGACGGTGTAGCTGTAATAGCCGAGCCCGGGCGGGCCGGCCGCGCCGCCGAAGTACGCGAAGTACGGCACGGCGCCAGGCGATTCGTATTCGTGGTTGCCGGGCGTCGGACGCGTTCGGAACTTGTGTCGTCCCCACGTGACGTCGTAGCAGTCGCGGAAGTCGCTCGCGGTCCCATGGAAATACGCGTTGTCGCCGGCCGTGAACACGGTGCCGTCGATGCCGTCCAGCAGCCGCGCCGTGCTTTCCGCCCCTGGCACGTCGCACTCGGCAATATCGCCGGCGCCGACGAAGGTCGCGCCGGACGTGACGCCAGGCGTAATGCTCGGCCCGACGGAATCCGCCCCGCATCCATACAGTGCGAAGAGCATCACTGGAACGGCTGTCCACCGTCGAGCTGCGCGCCATGTCACGTGTTGACCTGTAATCACAGTGGGACTCACCGTAGTATAGAAGGCGATGGTGATCTGCGCCGGCTTGTTCGGACGTCCGGGTCGCAAGTGAGGACGGTCTGCGCGGCGCTGCTGATCGTTTCGAGCAGCGTCGCAGTCATCACTGCGCAGGCGCCCGCCGGCGGTTCTCCCGACAAGCCGAAGACACGCGTCGACTGGAATCCGCGTCCCTCGCTCCGCCTTGGCGACGTTGCCAGGATCGACTTCCGGCTGAAGCTGCAGTTCGATTTCCGCGCCTTCTCCCCCGATCAATCCG
>Ga0209515_10007177_pt1 | contig 13513 bp, 12 predicted proteins | sample Subgroupgradi54m_FD_187454 | JGI IMG/M metagenome (GOLD analysis project Ga0209515, IMG submission 187454) | Subsurface groundwater microbial communities from S. Glens Falls, New York, USA - GMW60B uncontaminated upgradient, 5.4 m (SPAdes)... ...
ATCTGAGAAAAAAGTCGAAGGCATCCACGACATCCGCGACGAATCCGACCGCGAAGGAATGCGGCTTGTGATCGAACTTAAAAAAGATGCGATGCACCAGATCGTCCTCAATCAGCTTTACAAACACACGCAGCTGCAAGAAACCTTCGGAGTGATCCTTCTCGCCTTGGTGGGTGGCCAGCCCAAAGTCCTCACCCTCAAACAAATGATCACGCACTTTATCGAGTTCCGCGTGGAGGTCGTGACGCGGCGCACACGATTTGAACTGGACCGCGCCGAGAAGCGCGCCCACATCTTGGAAGGGCTCAAAATTGCCATTGCGAATCTCGACAAGATTATCAAGACGATCCGTCAAGCCAAAGATCCGGAGACCGCCAAACAGGAACTCGTAAAAAATTTCAAACTGACGGAGATCCAGGCGAAAGCGATTCTTGAAATGCAATTGCAGCGGATCACGGCTCTTGAGCGCGTGAAAATTGACGAAGAATATTTGGAGCTCATCAAAAAAATCGAATACTACAATTCGGTTTTGAAAAGCCGGACGAAAATTCTCAGCATCGTGAAAGAAGAATCGGCAGAGCTCTTAAAAAAATACGGCGATGAGCGCCGCACCGAAATTGTGGCCAAGGAAGATGAAATCGAAATTGAGGACCTGATCGCCGAAGAAGACGTTCTGATCACCATCTCTCACGCCGGTTACATCAAACGTACGCCCGTAACCCTCTACCGCAAACAGCGCCGCGGCGGCGTGGGCGTGACGGGAGGCGGCGTCAAAGAAGAAGCGGAAGATTTTATCCAACATCTTTTTCTTACCTCTACCCATGACTTCATTCTCTTTTTCACCAATAAAGGGCGCGTTTATTGGCGCAAGGCTTACGAGATTCCCCAGGCCTCCCGGCAGGCGCGCGGCAAGGCGATCGTCAATCTTTTATCGCTGGGGCCGGAAGAGAAAGTTTCAAGCTTTCTGCAGGTAAAAGAATTTGACGAGAAACACTTCATCGTGATGGTCACCAAAAACGGGGTGATCAAAAAGACGCGACTTTCCGCTTATGCCAATCCGCGCACCAAAGGAATTGTAGCCATTACCCTGAAACCCAAAGATGAACTCGTGGGCACGCGTCTTACTAACGGGCAGAATGAAATTTTCCTTGCCTCTCTCAGCGGCAAAGCCATCCGATTTCCCGAAAAGCAGGTCCGTGAAATGGGGCGCAGCGCATCCGGTGTCCGCGGGATCCGATTCGGGAAGAAAGACGAAGTCATCGCAATGGAAATCGTGGATAAGGATGCAAAAGTTTTGAGTGTGACGACTAAAGGATTCGGCAAGAAAAGCGATTTTAAAGATTACCGTCTGCAGTCGCGCGGCGGAAAAGGCGTTATCAATATCAAACTGACCGCGAAAAACGGCGAAGTCGCCAGCGTGCTCGCAGTGCGTGAGGAAGACGAGTTGATTTTAGTGACCACGGGCGGAATGGTTGTCCGCTGTCCCGTGAATCAAATCCGCACCTCAGGTCGTGCCGCCCAGGGCGTTCATGTCATTCGACTGAAAGAAAAAGACCGGGTGGCCAGCGCAGCCTGTGTCGTGGCGCGCGAAGAAGAGGAAGAAGTCGCCGAAACCGGCAAAAAATAGGGGCATACCCTCCCTTTGCTCGACCTTAAATTCATCCGCGAAAACCCCCAAAAAGTCCGCCAAGGAATAGAGGCCAAACTCGTTAAAGTTGACCTAGACCGCCTCTTAACCTTGGATCAAGACAGGCGTATCCTCCTTAAAGAGGTCGAAAGCCTCAAAAAGGACAAAAACCTCGCCAACGAGCAAATTAGCCAGCTTAAGCAAAAGGGAAAATCCGCAGATTCCAAGCTTCTCACCGATTTAAAAACACTATCCCAAAAAATTGATAAAATTGATGACAAAGTGGGAGATATAGATAAACAAATAGAACAAATAGTTATAAACGTACCCAATATACCACATGATTCTGTCAATATATGCAAGGACGCATCCGGTAATAAGGTCGTGCGTGAGTGGGGAGAAAAACGCCGTTTTGGCTTCAAAGCGCTTGAGCACGAGGCGCTAGGCAGGCGCTTAGGGTGGGTTTCCTTTGAAAAAGGAGCCAAAATCACCGGGAGCGCTTTCCCCGTATATCAAGGCAAGGGGGCCCGGCTTGAGCGGGCGCTCATCCAGCTTATGCTGGGCCTTCACACCAAAAAACATGGTTATGAGGAGGTGGCAGTCCCTCATCTCGTTAACCGGACCAGCATGTTTGGCACCGGGCAATTGCCCCGGCTCGAAGAGGATATGTACCGTCTAAAAGATGATGATTATTTTTTAATTCCCACGGCGGAAGTGCCGGTTACCAATTTGCATCGGGATGAAACACTGGCCGAAAAAGATCTGCCCAAAAAATATGTTTCTTATACACCATGTTTTCGCCGCGAGGCCGGTTCTTACGGAAAAGACACCAAAGGACTTTCGCGAGTCCACCAATTCGACAAAGTAGAACTTGTGAAATTCGTCAAACCGACGGAAGGGCTCGCGGAGCTTGAATCCCTCGCGAAAGACGCAGAGGCCGTTTTGCAACTTCTGGAAATTCCTTACCGTGTGATCGAGCTTTGTTCGGCGGAACTTAGTTTTGCCGGAGCGAAAGGCTATGATCTGGAAGCTTGGGCTCCTGTGACGGAACGTTGGTTTGAAGTTTCAAGCTGCACCTGGTTTGGGGATTTTCAGGCAAGACGCATGAACATTCGTTACCGTCCCTCGCGAGGCACGGAAAAATCAGAACTCGTCCATACGTTGAACGGTTCCGGAGTGGCGCTTCCGCGTACTCTCCTTTGTCTTATGGAAAATTTTCAAAACGCCTCCGGCGAGATTGATTTGCCCAAAGGGCTCGCATCCTACCTCGATTAAGTTCGTCGACTAATTTTTTAGGCGTTGTTACAATACGGGATTCTCGGGAATTCTTTCTTTTGAGGAAGGGTGGCAGAGCGGTTGAATGCGGCGGTCTTGAAAACCGTTAGGTCCGTAAGGACCTCCCGAGTTCGAATCTCGGCCCTTCCGAACTCAGCGTAATCCATTTTGGAGGGGTGGCCGAGCCCGGTCCAAGGCAACGGTTTGCTAAACCGTGGCGGGGTAATACCCGCCCCCCGGTTCAAATCCGGGCCCCTCCGCCATCGAAGTTGCGCCCGTAGCTCAACGGATAGAGCACAGGTCTACGGAACCTGGGGCTGGAGGTTCGAGTCCTCTCGGGCGCAGATTTTTAAAATGAAAAAAAGCACACTTTCGACTCATCAACATTTTATGCAGGAGGCCTTAAAGGAGGCGCGCCGCGCGTTTGAAAAGGGCGAGATTCCGATTGGGGCCGTTGTGGTCCACCGACAAAGAATTGTCGGCAGGGGCATGAATCAGACGGAGACGTTGCATGACCCAACGGCTCATGCCGAGATGATCGCGATCACACAAGCCGCCGAAACTCTTTCGGAAGGGAAAGAAGATCATCGCGGTTCCCTTGAAGGCGCAACTTTATATTCGACAAAAGAACCGTGTCTCATGTGTGCCGGCGCTCTTGTGATTTCAAAAGCGAAAGCGGTGGTTTACGGTATCCGGGATCCCAAGGCGGGCGCTTGCGGGAGTCTTTATAATCTTGTGGAAGATGACCGGTTGAATCATCAGCTCCAGGTCCGCGGCGGCATCTTGGCGGACGAGGCCAAACTTTTTCTGCAGGAATTTTTCCGAAGTCTTAGAAAAGAAAAACGCTAATTTAAATCTTTGGAGACGTGCCGGAGCGGCTGAACGGGCGCGCTTGGAGAGCGCGAAGGCCTCGAAAGGGGTCTCTTGGGTTCAAATCCCAACGTCTCCGCCAAATTTTTTCCCGAAGGAGGAATATGTTTGGCACGATGCAGGATGAGTTTTACGTAGTCGCCATCGTCTTCGGATTCTTTTGGGTAGTGATCGAAGGGTTAATTGCCTTCTGGGTCTATAAGATTTACAAGATCACCAAAACACGACTCAATCAGTCCTCGCGTTTCCGGAGACGCCGTGCTTCTTTATAAAGTGATCCTTGGTGTGGTGAAAACCGAAGCCCTCCTCTGGAGCCTCGCGGATACCCTCATCATCATATTTCTCCTAAAGCTTTTTAACCTCATCCGCATATTTCGGGGCAGCCAACCTCATCGCAAATTGATTCCTGTTGTGCTAACGGTTGGCACGTTGTCTCTTAGCGTCATTTTGACCCCCCACCTGACTGGCATCTTCCTGCTCGAAGTCATCATCCTGAATGCCCAGTACCTTATCTTAGGATATGCAATCCTGAAAAATCATCAGCCGATTAAAGGTATTGAGAAACTGTCCATTGAGAGTGTGAGCAAAAAGTGTTAGCATTTCCGCTGGTCAACAAGGGAAAATGATGGTTGATTCTGGTCAGTTTAATGTCGGCACCCCCCCAACTCTCGGCAAGATAGTCAATTAAGCGAAAGGTAGCCAAAGGCGGTAAATCATTTTTAACGGGTTCAAATCCCAACGTCTCCGAAATTGGTCGGTATGAATGACTACTTCTTCACGAGCCGGTGGGAAATAAAAGCCCCCATCGAAAAAGTGTGGGAGGCGATTTATCATTCGGAGCGCTGGCCCGATTGGTGGAAGGGCGTTGAGAGCGTCGCTCAGTTGAAGCCCGGAAACGAAAAAGGAATCGGTGCCCGCCGGCGCTTCACGTGGAAATCGCAGCTTCCTTACCGGTTAACGTTTGAAATGGAGACGACCCGCGTCGAAAAACCCTTACTGCTCGAAGCCCGAGCCTCCGGGGAATTGGAAGGCAAAGGCACCTGGCACCTCCAGCCGCAAGGCCCCTTCACTTTGATTTGCTACGATTGGAATGTCCGGACCGCCAAACCCTGGATGAATTTTCTAGCGCCCATCGCCCGCCCGCTTTTCCGTTGGAACCACGATGTCATCATGCGTTGGGGAGAAGTAGGACTCCAGCAAATCCTCGAGCGATGAAGTGAGGAAAAAAAAGAATCCTCGGTTATAATAGGGTCCTCGGGGAGCCGTGGCAGAGCGGTTGAATGCGGCGGTCTCGAAAACCGTTTCCCCGCAAGGGGACCGAGGTTCGAATCCTCGCGGCTCCGAACTCTTTTGAGAAATAAAGAGGAGGATTCGAATCGAATCTGAAGCGAAGGCCGTCAAGGCCCGAGCGGAATGCCGAAAGCATTGAGCTTTCGGCCTCGCGGCTCCGAAATGAAAAATTAATATGAAGAAAGAAAAAAAAGAAGCGGCTGAAAATTATCTCATCTTTGCGCGTAAGTTCCGGCCCGAGACCTTTGATGCGGTGGTGGGGCAGGACGCCGTTACGCGTCTCCTGAAAAATGGGCTTGAGTCAGGCCGCATCCCGCAAAGTTTTCTCTTCGCCGGGCCCCGTGGCATCGGTAAGACTTCGACCGCGCGAATTCTGGCCAAAGCCCTCAACTGTGAAAAAGGGCCGACCGCTTCTCCCTGCAATGAATGTACAATCTGCCGGGAGATCACGCGCGCCGCGTCCCTGGATGTTTTGGAAATTGACGGCGCTTCCAACCGGGGCATCGACGAGATCCGGTCGCTGCGCGACAACGTAAAATTCAAACCAGCCCAAGCACGTTTCAAAATTTACATCATCGACGAAGTCCACATGCTGACAGGCGAGGCCTTCAATGCGCTCCTGAAAACTCTGGAAGAGCCGCCCGAGCATGTGAAATTTATTTTTGCCACAACCGAACCTCATAAAGTCCCGCTCACCATTCTTTCGCGCTGCCAGCGTTTTAATTTCAAGCGCATCTCCACGGAAACTATCGCGGAGAAACTTAAGGAAATCGCCAAGGCCGAACACCTGAAGCCCGAGCCCAAAGCTCTTTATCTTCTGGCGCGCGCAAGCGACGGAAGCCTGCGTGATGCCGAGACCCTCCTCGATCAATTGAGCGTCCTTTCAAAAGGAGAGGTAAAGGAAGAGGATGTCCTTTTCGCCTTGGGGTTGGCCGGAGAAGAAGTTTATTTGACGCTTCTTGAAGCGCTTCAAAAAAAGAATGTGGAAAAGGTTTTTTCGCTTACCCGTGAGCTTTATGAAGCCGGCAAAGACCTCGTGCAATTCGGCCGCGGCCTCATGGAACTTTTTAGAAACCTCCTTTTACTCCAGATCGGCCAAGGTGCCGAAGCCTTTGTGGAGCTCGGGCCCGAATCCAAAAAGGACCTCGCAAAATTTAAAGAAGTTTTCTCGCGCGAAGAATTGATTTTAATCCTGAGTCTTTTCCAAAATCTCCAAGGAGATCTCCGCCGCTCGCTCGCACCGCCGAAACTTCTCATTGAAACAACGCTCCTTAAGCTTCTTCACCTGGAGGGGCTTCACACCCTAAAAGAATTGACTGAGAAAGCCGAAACCGCGCCGCAGGCGGCTTGGCGAAACCCACCCGTAAAACCTATAGCTGCAGAAATTTCTTTACCCAAAGAGACTCCGGCAATTAAATCAGCACCCAGCCTTGAAAAAAGCCAGCCTTCTCGCGGCGTTTCTCTTTCTTTGAGCGAAGTGGAGCAGGTCTGGCCGCAGGTGGTGGAAACCGTGAAGGCGAAGGAAATGTCTACGGGCAGTTTTCTGGCCGAGGCCGCGATCGTGGAGTCAGCCAACGGCGGGGTGGTCCTCGGGCTTCCCGAAGAATTCCAGTTCCACAAGGAAATGCTTGAGCGGCCGGATAAAAAGAAATTGATCGAAGGAATTTTTTCCCAGCTCCTCGGCCGTCCCATATTTGTCCAGTTTGCCACCGCGAAAATTTCTCCTTCCAGCACTTCCGCTCAATCCGAAACGGCAAAGCCCTCCGCCAAGCTTCCCGAAATTGTGACGAAGGCGATGGATATTTTTGGTGGAAGCAAGATTGTCCGTGCGGATTAGACGGCTCATTCCCTGGCTCGCCGCCCTTCTCCCCCCCGCTTTTTTAACGATCGTCACTTTTCGCTATTACGTCCCCGTTCCCTTTTCGGACGAATGGATGGTAGCCCTTTTGTTGGAAAAATTTTATCAGGGTCGTCTGACTTTTTTTGATTTATGGAAACAGGTATGCGATCATCGCTTCGTTTTCCCTAGGATCCTCGAAATTGGTCTGGCCCGTTTGACCTCTTGGAATCATTACGCGCAAATCTTGATGAATTTATCATTCGCGTTTCTCACTTTTTTTGTTGTGAGCCTTCCCCTTGTGAAATTTTGTTGGGATTCCAAGGATGATCGTCCCCTTTGGGTTCTCCTTCCTTTTTCCCTGACTGTTTTTTCACTGCGGCAATACGAATTATGGTTGTGGGGAGATGGTATTTGCTTCATTACTTGCATCCTCTGTGCGATGGCGGCCACCGCCGCGCTGTCCCAAAAAGTTTTTCGATGGAGTTTTTTTTGGTGCGCCGCGATCCTCAGTATTATTTCTACCTATTCTTTGGCCGCAGGGCTTATTTGTTGGCCCGTTGGCTTCATTTTGCTCAGCCTTACTGAATTCACTAAGAAAGAAACCAAAATCTCCGCCCTGCTGGCCTGGGGGGCAATTTTTTTGGCCGTTTCGGCATCTTATTTTTATTCTTTTGGTTTTGGGCAGCCCTGTTTTACCCCTTCATTGTTCTATGCCTGGGAGCATCCTTCAAAAGCTTTCTTCCGTTTTTTTTCCTATCTAGGTGCTCTTTTATCCGAGACTGAACGCAAAGCCCGCTTTTTCGGTTTGATGGGCTTTTTATGGTTTTCGATACTGACTGTGTTTTTGTTCTATCGTCGTAACAGATATCAAAAAGAGTTTCTTCCCTATCTCGGCTTTGGGCTGTTTTCGATCGGGGGCGGGATCATGATTGTCATAGGGAGGACGCCCGTTTGGGCCTCCCGCTACACCACCCTTTCTTATCCTTTTTGGATATCCATTCTTGGGATGACAGTTTTTTTTCTCAAATCAGTGGCAGGAAAATACGCCCGTTATCTTGGCATCTTTGCCTTAGGGGGGATTACCTTTAGCATCTTCTCCGCTTCGGTGAGCTCCCAATACCATTTCCGATGGTACAAAGAAAAGATCGAGCCGGCTCGGCGAGAACTCTTCACCCTCAAAGATAAAGAGCTAGACAAAAAGCTTTTCTGTCACTGGGGTGAAGAATTCTTGAAAGAGCGCGTCAAATTTCTTCGGGAACATAAACTGTCTGTTTTTAGGGGAGCCCCGTGAGACACCGGGGATATTCGGATCGTATGACGAAGCTGATTGAGGCGCTCTCAAAGCTGCCCGGGATCGGGCAAAGGTCGGCCGAGCGGATTTTATTTTATCTTCTGAAATCCCCGCTGGAAGAAACGACCCATTTGGCCCATCTTTTAAAAGAGGTGCGCGAAGAGACGCGCTTTTGCAAGGAATGCAATAATCTGGCAGACGGCGAGACTTGCCGCATCTGTGAGAACCCGACCCGCGATCAGGCGCTTCTCTGTGTGGTAGAAGATCCTAAAGATGTGGTCTCCATTGAAAAAACCGGGGCTTACTCCGGCCTCTATCATGTTCTTCTGGGAAGCCTCTCGCCGCTTGAGGGGATTGGACCGGAGGAGCTGCGGATTAAAAATTTACTCAGGCGCGTGAAGCAGGGAAAATTCCGCGAAGTGATTTTGGCCACCAACCCCAATACGGAAGGCGAGGCAACGGCCCTTTATATTGCAGAAGCCCTCAGGCCTTACGGTGTCAAGCTTACGCGCATCGCGCGCGGCATCCCGGTGGGCAGCGCGATCGAATTTATGGATCCCGCTACAATTGAACGCTCGCTCGAAGGCCGCCAGAATTTAGACTAGCCATTTGACAAGCCGGCATTTCACCAGGCAAGCTTTAAATAGGAAGGATCTGAGAAGACAGTCTGCGGCCTGCCATACCCCTTTTTTGCCGCGGACGCACTGGGGACTTCTTCAGATCCTTCTTTTTTTTATGCTTCCTTTATGGGGCTGCGCCACAATCTTTGGCTGGAATATTCACGCGCCCGGGCTTCTTTCAAACGAATTCACAAGCAAAATCCAACCCGTTCACGAGCGAATCGCGCTTTACCTTCCCCTTGAAGTTTTAACCTACGAATCGAAAAATCGCGGGGGAAAAACCGCCGACCCGCAAACCTATTATATAGGGGAATCTTTGGGCCCGATGCTGGTCGAGGGCTTCCAGGCGGGTTTTACCGAATTTATCTTTTTGGAAACTGAGCCCACGCCGGAACTCATGAAACGTTACGCGATTCCTCGGGCCGCTGTCATAAAAGTGAAAGAATTCCAAAACCAAGTTACCTTGAAGGGTCAGACCGTTGGTTTGGTTACGGAGACTGCAGTCTTGGATTCAGACCTTCATTTTATTACGCGCTTCGAGTCGCGCGGCGGGAGCGGGGCCCAAAAAGTTTTCTCGAAACGCGGCGGCCCACAGGTCAATTTGAATGCGGCGATCGAAAATAATGTTCTGGCGATCATTCAACAGCTCCAGGACTGGCAGCCGTGATGAATCGCCGGATGATTGCGGTGTTGTGTCTCGTCGTAACGAGCTCAAATCTTTTCGCATCCGAAGTGACCAAAGAAAAAACGCGCGTCATCATCAGAGAACACCCCAAAACAGGAAAATCGTACGTCAGTATAATTTCTACCGAAACCTCGGAACCGCCGGATCCTTTTACGGGGCAAAGGGGGAGAGTCATCCGGCCGGATTACCGTCTGCTGGATTCCAAAATAAAATCCGGGGCCATTCCTTATGAAGGGCCGGTGAGTGACAAGACTAAAATTTATATTTTTGCGGCATCGCTCATGACGTTAGGAGCCGTGAGCGGCGCATTGGTTCTGGCCGCAGCGCCTGCCGCAACCGGAGCAGCTGCTTCAGGAGGAGCGGGAGCGTATCTCGCGGGAGGAACGGCCGTAGTTGCAGGTTCCGCGGCAGCGGTGGGCATTGCGACGGCGCCGGATAAAAATAAAGAGGACTACGAACACAAATCCCAATACCGATTAGAGGAATCAAAGGAGAGCGAGTGAAGATTCGCGACATCAGTGACCGGGTTTATCAGGGACAAATTAACTCACTTCTTGAGAAGGCGAGCTCTTCCATTGTGATATCGATGTTCGTTCTTCGCCCGGGCGAACACCCCAAACACCCCGTCAACCGTCTCCTTCAAAGATTAATCGACGCAAGGCGGCGCGGCGCGGAAGTCACGATTTACATCAACACCAAATTCAAAAATACGACGCCCGATAAAATTCTGGCCGAGCCTCACTTCGTGATTTTACGCGAAGAAGGCGTGAAGATCAGGCCGGCAAGTCCCGTGCGGCTCCTTCATGACAAATTGATCGTGGTGGACCGGCGCTTCGTCGTGGAAGGAAGTATGAATTGGTCCGTGTCGGCCTTGGCGAGTAATCTCGAGTCCGCGACGCTCATCGATTCGCCGGAATTAGCGGAAGTAAAATTGCGGCGCCTTGGATTTTTTCCCATCTGGGGCGAAGAGGCGAAAAAGGTCCCGGCTAAAAAAATCCCGCTTTTTCCGGCAGGCCCGCCTACTTCTATTGAAGTGCCAATGGCCCTCATTGAAAACAAAAAATATTTTCCAAACATGATCGCCTATCAAAGAGAACGGGCGATGAAAATCTTTCTCCTGCTCCTTTATCTGGCCGAGGCCAAGGGAGCGGGCAAATTCAGTTTTTCTCCCGAGGCGGCCGGGGAATTTTTGGGAATCCTGCAGGGCAAGGACCGGAGCGCGGTGCGCCGCCAAATGATCCGTGTCTTAAAAGATCTCGAGAAGATCGATAAGCTCATCCATGCCGAATTTCGCCACGGCAAGGAAGTCTGGGTGGAAATTTTTCCCCCGCCGGGGCCCACTTTTACGCTCAGTTCCGAAAGTTTAGAAGCGGGCGAGCTTGCAGTCCTGGACGATAATCAAATTTTCTTTCGCCTCGTCCGGGTGCGGCTTCGCGAAGAGGGCAGGCGCCTCGAAGGCCTCACGGAAACTGAACTCAAGCGCCGTTTCTTTGTCGATGACAAAACCATGCGGCGCACGCTGGGCCCGCGTTATCCTAGAAAAGCTTCCCCTTCGCCGTTATAATGTCGCGTCTTTATTTATTCCCCGGTAGCTCAGTTGGTAGAGCGGCGCGCTGTTAACGCGCATGTCCCAGGTTCGAGTCCTGGCCGGGGAGCCAATTCAGAAGGCGTTATTGGAAAACAGTAAAAGGAATCTCACGATCAAAGTCAAAAACGAAGGCATCATCCTTGAAAGTTCAGAAAATGGATTTGATAATCAGGCGGTTTTAAATCCCGCCTGCATTGAAATCGGCGGCGTCACGCACATGTTTTACCGGGCCGTGCGGCGCGGGGACATGGTTTCGTCCATAGGCTACTGCCAGCTGGAGAGAAACAAGGTTGTCAACCGATCGGACAAACCCGTTCTTTTCCCTGAATATGATTACGAAAAAATGGGCGTCGAAGATCCGCGAATTATTTTTTTAGACGGGGTCTATTATCTTTTTTATACGGTTTATGACGGAAAAAACGCGCTATTTGCTTACGCGACAAGCACCGACCTTGTCCATTTCGTCAAACAGGGGGTGATCTCACCCCGCATTTCCTATCGCGAAGCCGCTCATCTCTTTGCGCATTCAAAAATCAAGTTGAGGGAAAGATATTTCCTTTTCGACGCCTATATCAGAGACAGGAACGGTGATGATGTCCTGCTCTGGGAGAAAGATGCTTTTATCTTTCCCAAGAAAATTAAAGGTCAATTCGCGCTGGTCCACCGGGTCCTGCCTGGAATCCAGGTCATCACTTTCGATGATTTTAAAGACCTCACTGAGGATTATTGGAAAAAACATCTCAGAAATTTGGGCCACTCTATTGTGCTCGATCCTGAGTACAGGTTTGAAAGCAGAAATATCGGGGGCGGGTGTCCGCCCATTGAAACGAAAGACGGCTGGCTTTTGATCTATCATGGAGTCGAAGATGCGCTTCAGGGGAAAACTTATCATGCCGGCGCAGCGCTTCTCGATTTCGATAATCCCACAAAAGTGATTGGGCGTCTGAAAAAACCTTTATTTTCCCCTATCGAACCGTGGGAAAAGCAGGGGGATGTCAACAACGTGGTTTTCCCCACAGGTACGGTGCTAAAAGACGGCAGGCTCTTTATCTACTACGGCGCTGCTGACAAAATGATTGCGGCAAAATCGCTCGACATCGAGGAACTTTTGAGAGCGTTGAAAAGCATCTAGGGTTGCCCTCCACTTCATGAAAGAAACCCTGAAGATTGTTTATTTATCCAGTTTTCCGCCCCGGGAATGCGGCATCGCGACTTTTACTCAAGACCTGTCGGGCGCCATGGATAATTTGCTTGAGACTGTCATTGATTCACGGATCGCCGCGATGAACACCGATGCGGTGTCGCGTTACCACTACCCCCGGGAAGTGATCTTCGAGCTCGATCCCTATTCAGAACAAGATTTCGTCAGCACGGCTGAGAAAATAAACAAAACGGATGACATCAAACTCGTCAATATTCAGCATGAATTTGGCCTCTTTGGAGGGAAATACGGTTCCTACATCCTTTCCTTTTTAGATGCCCTTAAAAAACCGTTGGTTGTGACCTTTCACAGCACCCTTCCTTCACCCAACCCCGAACTTCATAAAGTCGTGCGTTTGATCGCTGAAAAATCAAGCGCGTTGATCGCAATGACGAACCGCTCCAAGGAAATCCTGATCGGGGATTATGGGATTGATGAAAAAAAAGTTTCGGTCATCCTGCACGGTATTCATTCCGTACCTTACAGTCCCAGCGCGAAGTTCAAGTCCGTTTTAGGTTTTTCAAAAAAAACAATCCTTTTGACCTTTGGGCTTCTCAGCCGGGGAAAGGGAATCGAATATGTGCTGGAGGCGTTGCCTCCGGTGGTGAAAGCCTGCCCCAACCTTATGTATATTGTTTTGGGCGTGACTCATCCGAATGTCTTAAAAGAAGAAGGCGAAAGCTACCGGAACTCCCTCATTCAAAAGGTCCGCGAACTCAAGCTTTCTTCCCATGTGAGTTTCTATAATGAGTATGTAACGCTTGATAAACTCCTCCAGTTCTTGAAGGCCGCAGATATTTATATCTCAACCTCTCTGGATCCAAATCAAGCCGTTTCAGGAACGCTCTCCTACGCTCTTGGGTCTGGAAGGCCTGTCATTTCCACTCCTTTCGCCCAAGCCAAGGAGATCATCACCCCGCAATCCGGGTTCTTGGTCAATTTCAGGGACCCCGCTTCCTATGCCGAGGCCCTTCTCAAGCTTTTGAAAGACCCGCATCTGGGGGAACAATTTGGAAAGAACGCTTATTTCAGGACCCGCGATATGACTTGGGACAATGTGGCCCTTGAATATTCAAAATTGTTTTCGAAATATTCCAGCGATATTGCCGAAGTCAGTAAGCACAAAAAAATTCCGCGCGTGAATTTAAACCACCTATTTCGTCTGACCGACGATTTCGGGATCATCCAATTCGCCCGGCTTTCTTTGCCGGATATCTCGTCAGGTT
>Ga0209515_10007178_pt1 | contig 13512 bp, 11 predicted proteins | sample Subgroupgradi54m_FD_187454 | JGI IMG/M metagenome (GOLD analysis project Ga0209515, IMG submission 187454) | Subsurface groundwater microbial communities from S. Glens Falls, New York, USA - GMW60B uncontaminated upgradient, 5.4 m (SPAdes)... ...
AGCTCGCCGCGAAAGTGCGAGCCCGCGCGTCGAGTGGGTCCCCGAGTATTGCCAGACGAGTCCAGCCGGCGACGAGCATGGATCTCTCGTTCCTGCGAACCGCTGCCCGACCCCTTCGACCTGGGACTCCCGACGCCCGGCTGTTTCCCCTCGATCTGTGGTCGCGGCTTTCAGCGAAGCATTGGCGGCGAGCGACTGGCGATCCCGAGCACGCGGACTCGCTCGGCTATCGTCCGCTTCGCCAGGCGGTGTGTGACTACATCGCGAACCTGCGCGCGGTGCGGTGCGATCCCGACCAAGTGCTCATCGTCAGCGGTGCGCAACAGGCGATCTATCTGTGCGCGCACATTTTGCTGGACCCAGGGGACGTCGCCTGGGTCGAAGACCCAGGGTATCCTCGTGCGCAGGCCGCACTCCTGAGCGCAGGCCTCGAGGTTGTGCCCGTCCCCGTCGACTCCGAAGGCTTGATCGTATCGGCCGGAAGACGGAGGGCTCCCTCACCCAAGCTTGTGTTCGTCACGCCGTCGTTCCAGTGTCCGCTAGGCTCGATGATGAGCCTCGCCCGCCGATTCGAATTACTGGAGTTGAGCCGCGAAAGCGACGCCTGGATTCTCGAGGACGACTACTTCGGCGAGTACCGGTACGGCAGTAGCCCGGCGGCGAGCTTACAAAGCCTCGACCGCCGCGAACACGTGATCTACGTCGGGAACTTCAGCAAGAGCATCGTACCCTCTCTGAGAATCGGGTACGTCGTCCTCCCTCCGGCTCTCGTCGATGTGTTCAAGCGGGTTCGCCAGACGATGAGCCGGCAGCCGCCGGGCGTCGACCAGGCGGTCCTGGCGGAATTCATCAGCGAAGGCCACATGGAGAGGCACGTGAGAGCGACACTTCGCGTGTATCGAGAACGGCAGGAAGCGCTGATGGCCGCGCTGCGAGCGGAGGCGAGCGGTCTCGTCGACGCAGAGTCCGGCGGAACGGGCATGTATCTCGTCGGGTGGCTTCGCCCAGGCGTGAACGATCGAGCAGCGGCGAAGGCCGCGGCCGCTGGCGGAGTCGACGCCATTCCGCTTTCGGCCTTCTCGATGGAGCCGTTGGCGCGGCACGGCCTCGTGCTGGGATACAGCGGATACGAAGAGAATCGCATCCGGGTAGCTGTCAAGCAACTGGCCGTGACATTGTCGAGGCTGCACCGCCGTCGCGGCGCACGGCCCTCTGGCTGAAGCGGCACAGCACCGGGTCGTGGCTCAGGACTCTCGTTCATATTGGTGTCTGACATTGTGCGAATAATGGCTCTCGCTTGATTCCACTTTCTTTGCAATTGTTGATCAGTGAAGGGACCGCTGAAGACGAACCCACTCGCCTTGATGAGAATGCCAGGACGGGCGCAGATCAACTCGGCGCTGTTGATGCTTCGAATCGCCAGCAGTCTGGCGTTTCTCTATCACGGCAGTTCCATATTGTTCGGCATCTTCGAAGGTCCCGGACCGCTGCAGTTTGCGGCTGCCCACAACATGCCAGTCGTGGTCGGATACCTGGTGGGGCTGGCACAGCTTGCGGGGGGGCTTGTCAGTGCTGACTGGTGTGGTGATTCGACTTGGTACGGTCTGCCTTGCTGTCGTGATGGTCGGCGCAATCTTGCTCGTTCATCTTCCCCACGGTTTCGACGTCAGCAGCGGCGGTGTAGAATACACCCTCACTCAATTGATCCTGGCCATCGCGCTCTTCTTGACCGGCCCGGGCGCATATTCGCTGGCATCGCTGCTTCCAGTGTCGCTACGGAAATGGTGAAGGGATGAGGCTGCGGCTATGAGCAAGGTTGCTCTGACTTTTCTATTTACTGCTCGGTGGGAACTGTATCTTGGGTTTCTCGTGAGTGGCGTCATTTCAGCGTTTGGCATCTCCAATTGGATCCGCGAAGGTCGCTGGGTGGGGCCGTACGGATTCCTGGTCCGCTTCGTACTCTATTTCGCCGCGATCAGCGCCCTTCTGGCAGTCGCCTTGACGTTCGCCCACCCCAACGACTCAACGTGGGCGCGAATTTGTTTCATGGCAATGAGATTCGCGTGGTTCTTTGTTGATGGCGTACTGCTGGCCGCCTTGACACGGCCTGGTGTCATCAGGGGCGCCTCCGCTCCCGACGATGGCCTGATGGGCATGCTTCTGCTGCCCCACACCATCTGGGCTGCCCAATTGTCGCTGGCGTCTCAGTATCTATCGGCCGGCTCGCTGAAGTTCCTGACTAGAGAGACTCTCGATTTCTTTCAGATGTCCGGCTACAGCGCCGTATTTTTCTTCTTCATCGCAGCCTGGGAAGTTCTCTGGGGCCTTGGCGTGCTGTTTCGTCGCACGGCACTTCTGTCGCTCACAGCATTGAGCATCGGCATGTTCGGCGCAATCTACACGCACTATCACAACTATTTCACGAGAGGCGTGCCCGGCCCTCTCGGCAACTCAGTCGATGCATTCCGAATGTTGTTTCTAATGGCTTATGTCGCGTTCGCCCTAAAACGGCAGCAGCACCACCAAGGAGACTGGTGATGTTGTCGGCAGATTTCGAGATCTCGACGGACCGTTCACGACTCGATGTCGACCTCATTCACGACTTCCTCAGCATGACCTCGTTTTGGGCCAAGGGACGATCTCGTAGGGTTGTCGAGAAGACCATCGCGAACTCGCTCTGTTTTGGGGTCTATCGTTCCGACCAACAGGTGGCGTTCGGGCGTGTCGTAACTGACTACGCGGTCATCGGGTATGTGGCCGACGTCTTCGTCGTACCAGCGTGGCGGGGCCAAGGCATCGGCAAGGAGCTCGTGCATGCAATCGTCGACCACGCTGACTCTGTCGGTCTTGAGATGGTCCTGCTCCGCTCAACACATGCTCGGTCACTCTATGCGCCTTTCGGGTTTACCGCCGTGCCGCAGCCAGAGGAATGGATGGGTCGGTATCGGAGCGCCGCCCAACCTGGCGTTGCACCTGCCGGGGCTTCGCACCGCACGTGAACGCGAACGCCGATGTGGACACTATTCCGGCAGAAGGCGACGACTTTCCGATTGGACAGTCCAAGCAACAGGCCCCTGCCGTCAGGCGTTCGCCGACTTGAGTTTCGGGGGCGCCGCGGATCTCATCGCCGAAGCCGACTATGTCGTCGGTCGGAACGACGGTGCCTCGTGTCGAAAACAGCAAGATCGCAGAAGACATCGGCCTGGACGACGGAGTGCCTGGGTTGGCGCAGCTCGGCCTGATACACGCACGCCGCCTGGTCGGACGATAGAAGGAAACATTAGAGGCCCTGGATCGATCGCGATGATCTGCGGCGCCTTGTGTTCAACGATGCAGCCGTCGGGCGTATTCGATGTGAATCTCGCCGCGCGCGAGGAAGCCGACGTGGGTGCATGCAGAGCTCGGTGCCCGTGACCGGCTTCATGTCCTTGGCCCAGTGGAAGCCCGGCGGGTAGATCATCCGCTTGACGCGGGCCGCGCCGGCCTTGCCGACGTCGAGGCGTACGTGGCCGACGTAGCGATGCGCGGCGCCCCGCACGGTGTCGAGGAGCGCGTCGGTCTTGCGGACCGCCTTCTGCGGCTTTCGGACCAGTCGCTTTTGGACTTCTTTCGTGAGGTCTTTTTCGCCATAGTGGCGCGATGCTCGCACGCCCGCTGACGATCCGGCAGGCGACGGAGGCCGACGCTCCGGCGCTGCTGAAGATTTATGCCCCGTTTGTCGAATCGACGCCCGTCTCGTTCGAAACCGTCGTCCCCAGCGTCGACGAATTTGCCGCGCGGATCGCGAAGAACCTGAGCAAATGGCAATACTTCGTCGCCGAACGTGACGGCGAGATCGCCGGCTATGCGTACGGCTCCGCGCATCGCGAACGGGCGGCCTACCGGTTCTCGGTCGAAGTCTCCGCGTATCTCGACCCGCGGTTTCACCGGCAGGGCATCGGCAGCGCCCTCTACCGGCGCCTGTTCGACGATCTCGCGGCGCTGGGCTATTGCAGCGCGTTTGCCGGCATCACCGTGCCGAACGACGCGAGCGTCGGCATGCACACGAGCGTCGGGTTCGAGATGATCGGCGTCTTCCGGAACATCGGCTGGAAGTTCGATCGCTGGCACGACGTCGCGTGGATGCAGCGCACGCTGCGTGGGAAGCCGCCGGACGCAGCGTAGTCGTCAGTCTCCGGTCGTCAGTCTCCAGGCCGGATTCGCATCATCTGGTTGCCGCCTCTGGCGTTCTCGCGATCGTTGTTCGAGAGCCTCGCTGGACCGCGTGCCTGGCGCGTGGAGGTACACCAGTTCCGCATCGAAGCGCGTCGGGATGAACGCGGACAACCAACGCCGGAGGGCATTCACCGAGACGGTGTGGACTACGTTTTGGTGCTGCTCGTCGATCGGCAGAACATCAGCAGCGGAACGACGACCGTTCACCGCCTGGATGGCGTCGAGTTGGGGAGTTTTACGCTCGCGAGCCCGTTGGATGCGGCCCTGCTGGACGACTCCAGGGTCGCGCACGGCGTGACACCCATCGAACCGCTGGACACCGACCGCCCTGCCTATCGTGACGTGCTGGTCGTCACGTGGCAACGGAAGGCCCCGTGAAGTCTTGGCTTGCCGCCATGGCTTCGACCTCGAGCTTCCACTTTGGATCCAATAGCTGGCAACAGACAACTGTCAACGCTGGTCGATGGTCGCCCAAGTACCTGACACGCAGGCGCACATTGGCCTCGTCGTACTGCGGGTCGGCCAAATATGTGCGTAGCGAGACGAGGTCCCGGTAGCCCATCCCCGCTGATCGCAAGAGCGTGCCGATGTGTGTCCAGATGATGTCGCCCTGTTCGTCGAACGACTCCGGCATGGTGACGCCGTCAGCGTGGTAGCCATTGAGCCCGCTGATGATCAGCACGCGGGAATCACCTCGGATCTCGGTGGCGTGGCTGTAGCAACGGTACGGCGAAAATAGCTCGGACGGATTGTGCGTGATGATCGGCATCGGATTCCTACTCTACTCTGTGTACAGACCAGTGGCGTCAAAGGCCGCGGGATGAACGGCACAGTCGGGACCGCGGCGGCCATCGCCAACGCGGTGTATCACGCGACAGGCATTCGCGTCCGGGATCTGCCGATTTTCCCCGAAACGCTGTTCGTGTGACGCGACGACTCAGCAGTCGCGCGTATCGCTGGCCCTGCGGAGTAAATGCAGTGCCGGTTGCAAGATGGATGCACGTCTTCCGCTTTACCGCGGGCTGCCGGGCAACGGTTGGATCTTCGTCTTGGTGAGAATGCCGCCAGTAAACGCCGTCTCCTCCCCGGCGCGCTTGCCGGGGGCTGGAAGCAACCGCGCGGCCAGCGGCTTGTTCCATCTGAACGCAAGCCACGCGACATCGCCCAGGATGCGCGCGATCTGAGTCTCGGTCACGTCACCCGGCAGCGGGACGGTGTCGACTCCGCCGGCGCACACCGCTGAATACGCCAGGATCGAGTCCAGCGTGAATGTCCCCTCCGCCCAACGCTTCGCGAGCCCGTTGTCTTCCATCACGGGAATCATGAGCCCCGAGTAACCCGTGCGCTTCACAGGAGTGGATTGGACGGCGCGCGTGATGATGCCCGATGCGGTTTCAGTGCCGGGCGATCCAAACGGTCCGCCGATGAAGTACTCCATGGCTGTCGCGATCGAGCGGTCGCCGATGGGCGCCGGCGTCGCGTCGATACCCTCGTAGGTCCAACCCGTGGCCTTCGCCACCTCCATCGCGACCGCTTCAACCTGCTTCGTGTAATTGGTGAACACCTCGGACATGTGCTTCTCGGCTTCGACGGGATCCTGATACTGCCTGAACACATCGCCGACGACTTCCGCGCCTTCCATCGCGATCGCAAAGGCATGGCCGCTGCCGACGTGATACGAACCCGGGTAGTAGGGCCCGTACGGTTTCATCATCGCGATCGCGCCGAAGTTGAAGTTGGCGCCGCCACCGTTGCGTTCGGAGAGTTGCTTGATCACCTTCGCTGCCTGACGAATCGCGTTCCAGTGAATCCCCTGCTCGTCCGCCGTGATGAGGTTGGCGTTGACGTTGACCTTCGTCAGGATTTCCACCAGCAGCGTCGCCGCCGCCGGGTCGTCGTTGTCGTGCACCATCGCGGATCCGATGTTGAGTCCGCTGGGTCCTTTCTGCGCCGCCTCACGCAGCTTCCCGATAAACGCGACGGCGTCGTCGGTCTTCATGCCCTTGGTGTATTGCGGGAAGGGCTGAGTGGTGATGCGGCCTCCCGCTCCCTCAAAGCCCGCTTTGTTCAAAGCGGCCTTTGCGGTGGCCAGAACTTTCTGTGCCTCTGCAACTCTGGAGGCGTAGTTGTTCTGGTCGATTTCGATGAACGCCGTCACCGCGCGAATTCGTGGACGCACGTCGGCGGACACCGGACGCACCGGCGCCACACAGGTCACAGCGCAGGCAACACAGGTCAGCAGTCGCTTTCGCATGGCGGTGTTTATACAACAGGGTTCGAAGAAAGCAAAGAACGTGGGCCGCCGACCATCGGCGCTTCGAGCCGACGCACTACTTCACGGTGCGAAACCCAAGGTGGTTGCTGCCGGTCGAAACCTCGCCCCGGCCGCGGGTGCCGACCATGTAGCGCGAGCAATACTGATCGCTGCAGAGGAAGGACCCGCCCCGATGCACGCGCTTCCTGGCGCCCGGCTCGGCCGGATCGGATGAGTCGATCGGTCCTTGCGGATTCACCGCCACTCGGCCGAGGGTGGCGAGCGTGGCGTAGTAGTCGGGGCGATACCAGTCGGTGACCCACTCCCAGACGTTGCCGGCGACGTCGTACAGACCGTAGCCATTCGGCGCGTACTGCCCGACGGGCGCGATGCCGGGAAAGCCGTCCTGCCCCGTGTCGTGGTGGGGAAACGAGCCTTGGTGCGTGTTGGCGTGGTAGTGGCCGGTCGACATGAAGTCGTTGCCCCATGCGTAGAGGTTGCCTGTGAGTCCGCCGCGCGCCGCGAACTCCCACTCGGCCTCGGTCGGAAGGTGCCTCCCGGCCCACGCAGCGTAGGCCTCGGCATCCGCGAACGCGATGTGCACGACCGGATATCGATCGCGACCACTGAGGTTGCTGTCCGGACCTTCCGGATGACGCCAGTCTGCCTGGGGTACGTACCGCCACCACGCCATGGCGTTCCTGAGATCCACCGGCTGGCCGGGAGGCGTGAAGACGGTGGACCCGGGCACGAGCACATGGGCCGGAGTGCCGGGAAACTCCGCGGGATCAAGCGGTCGCTCCGCGACGGTGACGTAGCCGGTGGCCTTGACGAACGCGCCGAACGCTTCGTTCGTCACCTCGGTCGCGTCCATCCAGAAGCCGTCGACAGCGACGCGATGGATCGGCTGCGCGTCGCGCGTCACGCCAGCCACGTCGCAGAGCGCATCGGCGGCGGCCTCGCTCCCCATCGAAAATTCACCGCCGGGGATCCACACCATGCCGACCGGCGCCGGCGATGGCGGCGGCGCGGTGTGGGGATTCGTCGCGATGAACCCCAGCGCGGGCGGCGGCTCGACTGCTGACCGGCAGGCGAGTGTGCTTGCCAGCGCGGCCACGGCCAGAACCGCCGGAGTTTGCCAGATCGGAGTCGGGGCCACGGCGACACTCTATATGAAGGCCGCGTGCGCAAGGCAGAAGGCCGAAATGTTGAACGACCGACGCGGTCGTCGGTGCACGGTGCTGCTATCATGGACGCGCGTCACCTCGTCAGCCTTGGAGAGATCCGTTGTGATGGTCATCAGCCGATGTGGTCAGACTGCTGCGGCGATCGTGCTGACAGGCCTCGCGGTATCGGCCGCAACGGTGGATACGCAGCGCGCGCCGGCCGGCCAGCAGACCCGGCCGAACATTGTGCTCATCTTCCCCGACAACCTCGGGTGGGGCGAAGTCGGTGCGTACGGCAGCGTGCGCGCGGTGACGCCGCGGATCGATAAGCTCGCGGCCGAGGGCATCCGGCTGAACAACTTCAACGTTGAGTTTTCATGCACAGTCTCGCGCGCGGCGCTTCTGACGGGCCGGTACGCCATCCGAACCGGCGCGACGCAAGGCGCCGGGATGACGCTCTGGGAAGTCACGATTGCCGAAGCGCTGAGGTCAATCGGGTACGCCACCGCCCTCTTCGGCAAGTGGCATCTCGGCGGCGACAACCCCGCGGGGCGGCGCGAGCCCACGCATCAAGGCTTCGATGAGTACTACGGCATCCCTCGCACGAGCAACGAAGCGCAAACGACCATAGCCAACGGATCGACCGTCGCCGGCACATCCCACATCTGGGAAGGGAGCGCCAGTGCGGCTTCGCGCGACGTGCAGGCCTTCGATCTCGACTCGCGACGGCTCGTCGATCGCGAGGCCGCGCGGCGCGGCATCAGTTTCATGGAGCGCAACGTCCGCGAGCGGAAGCCCTTCTTCCTCTACTACCCGATGACGCAGATTCACTTTCCGGCCCTCGCGCATCCAGACTTCGCCGGCACGACCGGCGCCGGCGATATTGCCGATGCGATGGCCGACGTGGACCACAACGTCGGTCTGGTGCTCGACGCGATCGATCGGCTCGGCATCTCGCGCAACACGATCGTGTTCTGGTGCCCCGACAACGGCGCCGAGGCGCGGCGCCCGTGGCGCGGTTCGCCGGGTCCCTGGAGCGGGTTCTACAACACCGTGATGGAAGGTGGAATCCGCACGCCGTGCATCGTGCGGTGGCCGGGCCGGATTCCCGCGGGCCGCGTGTCGAATGAGATCGTACATGAAATCGACATCTTCCCGACACTCGCGGCAGCGGTCGGCGCAGACCTCGTGCCGGCGGATCGTGCGGTCGACGGCGTGAACCAGTTGCCGTTCCTCGAGGGCACGCAGGCGAAGTCCAACCGTGACAGCGTCCTCTTCTTCACGGCCCCGACAGGAGCGCAGCCGCGCGCCGTCAAGTGGCACGACTGGAAGTTCCACTACACGTTTCAGTCCGAGCCGGGCGCGCCCGCCGTGCCGCCGTTGATGCGGTTGTTCAATCTGCTGTCGGACCCCAAAGAGGAGTCGGACATCAAAGATGCCAACCCTTGGGCAAAGAGCGTGATGGACAAGCTCGTGGCGGACTTCACGGCGACGACCGTGCGGTACCCGCACGTGCCGCCCAACGCGCCCGATCCCTACGTGCCGCCCAGACGGAACTTCTGACGCTCGTCCCGCTGGAGCTTCCTAGAGCTTCCTGTGGACCGTCCGAGTCGTCGAGGGCGGACCGCCGAGCACACCGCTCCTGGTTGTTTCGACCACGAGCGACGCCGGCGATGCGAGCGACAGCGTCTGCGTCACTTCTGCAGTCATCGGCTTGCCCGAGGCAGGATCGGTCAAGGTGTGAATGGTCATGATGACGAGCCGCTCGCCGTCCCAGGCCGTCTTCGACGACTGCACCTGCATACCGCGGCCCATCATCACCGTGTTCCTGGTTTCTGATCCGTCGAGTGCGTAGACGAACGTGAGCGGCGGCTGCATGTCGCCGCGCGTGAAGAACGCGTACTCGACCGTGAGCCGGTTGGCATCCTGCGTGACCGTGATCGTGGGTCCCCAGCCGCTGCCCATGTCGGCGCCGCCTTGCGCGCCAACACCACCTGCGCCTCCGGGTTGTCCCGTGGTCGCCAACGCCGCATCCGGATCGCTCGTCCATCGTCCGGAGAATTCCGGCCTCACCTGGGCCGCGCCGATCAGGTACGACACGACGATTGCCACCGCGCACAAGCAGATCCCGCGTTTCATCACACCCCTTCGATACTCCCGATCACGGGTCCGGCCAGCGTGAGCTGCATCAGATCCTCGCCCCAGATCACCTTCCCGGAGAACTCCTGCTGAATCTCATGGACAATTTGCTCCCGAATGCGCGGCTGATCAATCTGGGCGATGGCGTGGGTGAGCACCAGGGTCTTCACACCCGCGCGCTTCGCCGCGATCGCGTTCTCCCGATGGTTCCCGCACGCGGCGCGGTACGCCACGCTCGGCGCGGTGCCACTGAAATAGTGATTCATGTGAATCAGCATGTCGCAGCCCTTCGCGAGCTCGACGATCTCCTCGGCTTTTCCGCTGTCACCCGAGTAACACACCGAGCCGTCCTCAGCATCGAGGCGGAATGCGAGGCATTCGAGGTAGGGCTGCACATGTGATGCGTGACCGACGGTGAGCTTCCAGCCACTGCCCTCAACGACATCTCCCGCATGCACTTCCCGCACGCTCGGCGCGGGGCGCTTGCGCGGCGCCTTCCCGCCGCGGGCCTCGAACACATCGATGCTGCTCTGGTGCTCGATCCGCGCACGGATGTCGGGTCCATACACACCGTCCCGGCCAAAGAGCAACTCGGTCATCCGCGCGATCGGAGGAGGCCCGTACACCTTCAGGTCAGGAATCTTGTCCGCACCCTGGTCCCAGCGCTGGAGCACGAGACGCCCGTAGTCCATGCAGTGGTCGTAGTGCAAATGGGTGAAGAACGCGTGGGTCACATCGACGGCCCGATGCCCGCTCTCGAGGAGCCGGTGGTGAGCGCCGGGACCGTGATCCATCACGATGAGGTCGTTGCCGACGTCGAAAAGGAACCCGGAACTCTGGCGTTCGAGGGACGGCGCGGGCGTTCCGGTTCCCAGCAGCGTGATCCTCATCGGCTTCGCGCGAGGCTGCTCGAGAGCACTCAGCGGTTGGTCCCCGAGGCCCGGAGCGGCCGCTGAGGCGGCAAGCGAGGCAATGAACGATCTTCTTCGCATATCAACTCTCTGCATCAGCGTTCGGGAGGGCAGCCGTCCGCGTCTGGACGTACGCCCGCCACACCTGGCGTGATTATAGGTCGGTCAACCTGGCTCAACAGGAGATTGCCTGTCGAAATCGTTCGCGTCGGATATTCGAGGTGACGGCCGCCTTTCAGCTGTCCCGACGCACCACCGATGAGAATGTGCGGGCAGTCGTAATGCTGGTGCTGGTTGGAGTCGCCCATGTTTGCTGCCATACAGGATCAGCGAGTGGACGGACGAGGAGCAGCGGACGTGCGCGTCCTCGCGTCCGATCCCCAGAGCAACCTTTGGAAGGCGCGCCTCTCGAGCGATCAGCGCTGGGTCGCATTCACCGGCGTCACGGGCCCCGGAACCGCGGCTGTGTACGCTGTGCCGGTGGCCGGCGGCGAACGCATCGCCGTGACAAGCGGGGAGTTCTTCGACGACCGTCCGCGCTGGCCGCCCGACGGCCATGTCATCTACTTCCTGTCGACGCGCAGTGGCTTCCTCGATGTCTGGGGCCGGCGATTTGATCCCGACTCGCGTGGAGCCGTAGGCGAACTGTTCCCGATCACGCACTTCAATAGCCCGGCGCGAATGATCCCACCTCGCATGGTGCAAGTCGGCGTCGCGATCTCGCAGGACCGGTTGATTCTGCCGGTGAGTGAAGCCAAAGCTCTAGAGCGCTTTAGTGTCGAGTCGGTGCCAGCCGCGAAATGCCCTCGGCGATCTCGCGTTCCGTGTGGCTTGCGTATCCTATGGCCACCGCAGGCGGGCTTGGGCCGTGGCTCTCGATCCGGTACTCGCCGATTGGATACACGCGAACTGACTTGCGCGCGGCCGCTCGCGCCACCCTCTGCTCGTCCAGACCCTGAGGCAGGACGGCCATGAGGTGGAGCCCGGCGGCGGCGCCCTGCGGCATCCAGCGCGGGCAGTGCCGCGAGAGCGCGGCGAGCAGGGCGTCTCGCCGCCCCCGATAGAGCGCGCGCATCCGACGCAGATGCTGGTCCAGGGCTCCGCTCCGAAGGAACTCCGCGTAGACGAGTTGCTCAAGGAACGAGGAGCCAAGATCGGCGAACCTCTTGGCTTCCGTCGCGCCGTCGAGGAGCGCCGCCGGGAGCGCGAGCCATCCCAATCGAAGCGCGGGAGCCAGGATCTTGCTGGCCGAACCAGCGTAGATCACACGCTCGGGCGCGAGCCCCTGAAGCGCCCCGACGGGGCTGCGGTCGTAGCGATACTCAGCGTCGTAGTCGTCCTCCACGATAAAGGCTGTGCGGCGCTCGGCCCAGGCCAACAGCTCACGCCGCCGCTCGGGGGCGAGCACACTGCCGGTCGGAAACTGGTGAGCGGGTGTGACGAGTACGGCTTGTGCCCGCGACCGCTCCAGCGGCTCGGTCCTGATCCCATCGGCGTCGACAGCGACGCAAGCTACCGTCAGCCCAGCGTCCGATAGGATCCGCCGCTGGTCGGGTTGACTCGGGTTCTCGATCGCCATGCGTCGGACGCCGTACTTGAAGAGCGCGCGGGCCGCGATGCCGAGGGCCTGAGCGCAGCCGTTGCACACGATCACACGTTCAGGACGGCAGGAGACACCTCGCACGCGCCCCAGGTAGTCCGTCAGGGCGGCGCGCAGCTCCGGCGTGCCGCGAGGATCTCCGTAGGCCAGTTGGTGCGGCCGAAGCACACGGAACACGCGGCGAGCCGCGCGACTCCAGTCCTCCCGCGGAAACTGCGTGAGATCCGGAAGGCCGGGACGGAAGTCGAAGCGGACGGCGGCCGCCGCAGGCTCCGGCTGCTCCACCGGCGCCGGACGGACGCCCGCGGCCACCATCGTTTGTGCGCCGGCGCGCGTCCTGAGGAAGCCCTCGGCAACGAGCTGGTCATACGCCTCGACGACGACGCCCCGGGACACGCCAAGGTCGCGAGCCAGCGCCCTGGTCGATGGGAGCGGGGCACCACACGGAAATTGGCCCGACCGTGCGCCCTGGCGAAGCGCGTGCGCGATCTGCGCATGCATGGGACCGTGGCCGCGCTGTACGGACACCAGGACCTCAGGCTGCCGACTGGTCCTCTTTTCAGGCACGACACTGGACCTTAACACAGTACCACTCCGACGCTACGCTGGAAGCGACCGAGGACGTGGTGATGAATGAGTCGACTCCGGATCGGAACGGGCCCGGCGATATGGACCGGGGCGCCGTGAATCTCAATTTCACGGATGAAGAGATCGCGCGCGCCGGCGACCTGCTGACGCAACTCCTGCGATCGCTCGAACGGTCCAGCGGCACCAGGCCCGTGTTTCCGCAGCTGGACAGAGACGGGCTCGCTCGAATGCTTGCCACACCTTTTCCGGAACATGGAGTGGGCATCAATCGGCTCTTTCGTGACATCAACGAGCGCGTTCTGCCCAATTCAACGGCCATCGCGCACCCACGATTCCTCGCGTACGTGCAAGGGCCGCCGACGGGCATCGCGCCCTTTGCCGACGCCATCGCCGCGGCGCTGAATCAGAACTGCAACATCTGGCAACTGTCGCCGGCGGCCAGCGTGATCGAGCGAAAAGTCCTCACGTGGCTGTCGGGACTCTTTGGTTATCCCGACGCATCGGGCGGGCTGCTCACCAGCGGGGGATCGATGGCGACGCTGGTCGCGCTCTCCGCGGCGCTGCACGACCGATCCGACGGTGACTTTCGCCAATCAGGTTTGCAGTCAACGTCCGCCCCGCTCGTCGTCTACACCTCTG
>Ga0209515_10007181_pt1 | contig 13506 bp, 11 predicted proteins | sample Subgroupgradi54m_FD_187454 | JGI IMG/M metagenome (GOLD analysis project Ga0209515, IMG submission 187454) | Subsurface groundwater microbial communities from S. Glens Falls, New York, USA - GMW60B uncontaminated upgradient, 5.4 m (SPAdes)... ...
AGTTTTTAGCAGACGCTGTTTATTTTTTGCCGGTTACCGAGTTTTTCGTTGAAAAGGTGATTCAGAAAGAAAAGCCTGATGGAATCCTGCTTTCTTTTGGAGGACAAACAGCCCTAAATTGTGGAATATCGCTCTATCAAAAGGGTATTTTGAAAAGAAACAATATCTCAATTTTGGGAACTCCGATAAATGCCATTATTCTAACTGAAGACAGGGATAAATTCGCAAAACACCTAAATTCAATAGGAATACCAACGCCAAAAAGCCATATTGCAAAAAATACTAAACAGGCAGTATACATTGCGAAAACGCTTGGATTCCCGGTAATGGTCCGTTCGGGTTTTTCACTTGGCGGCCAAGGATCTGGCATTGCAAAAAATGTTAAAGAATTGGAAGTAATCAGTAAATATGCCCTTTCTTTTTCTCCTCAAATTCTAGTTGAGCAATACCTGCATCATTATAAAGAAATTGAATACGAGGTTGTAAGAGATAAATACGATAATTGCATCACGGTATGCAATATGGAAAACATGGACCCCTTAGGAATCCATACGGGAGAATCAATCGTGGTTGCGCCAAGCCAAACTCTGACAAATCTTGAATACCATACGCTTCGTAATACTGCAATTAAAATTGTAAGAAGCCTTAAAATAGTAGGGGAGTGCAATGTCCAATTTGCTCTGAACCCTAACCCTGATAAGCAGCGGGTGACGCGAGCCGGGGAGCCCCATGCGGGGGCCCCCGCCTTGTTAGGCGTGTGGGAAACGCGTGGGGCTGGCGAGCGGCAGGACCCGCTGCGAGAGCTTGATTACTACGTCATCGAAGTCAACGCCCGGCTTTCCCGAAGCTCTGCTTTGGCAAGCAAAGCCACCGGTTATCCTCTTGCCTACGTTGCCGCCAAACTAGCCTTAGGCAAAAATTTAACCTCAATAAAAAATAAAGTAACTAATGTCACGCAAGCCTGCTTTGAGCCCTCGCTTGATTATATAGTTGTCAAAATTCCAAGATGGGATATAGAAAAATTTAAAGGAGCGGAAGAAAGAATCGGCAGCAGCATGAAATCTGTGGGAGAGGTCATGGGAATCGGCAGAACATTTGAAGAAGCTTACCAAAAAGCCATCAGAATGCTTGATCTTGACTTTGACGGAGCAACCAGCAAGCTCCTTTTGAAAAATGGAAAAACTATTCGCGAAAGCCTTGAGATCCCTACGCCAAAACGCATGTTTGCTCTTGCTCAAGCACTCAAGCAAAACATGCCGATAAAAACCATATATCGTCTCACCGGAATTGATCCTTGGTTTCTTTTTAGAATAAAAAATATTGTAGATGTTGAAAATAGCATTCCAATTACAATAGATAAACTCACGTCTTTAAAGCTTTTAAATTTCAAGCAGCTCGGATTTTCCGACAGAAGAATCGGAGAAATATGTAAAACTTCAGGCCTTGAAATAAGAGCATTGCGAAAAAAACTGGGAATTATTCCTTCTGTGTTTCAAATTGATACGCTGTCGGGAGAATTCCCCGCACAAACTAATTATTTGTACCTTACTTATAACGCAAATCATAATGATGTTAAACCCTCGGGTAAAAAAGGGGTGATTGTTTTAGGTTCCGGCCCATACCGAATCGGCTCATCGGTTGAGTTTGACTGGACGAGCGTTAATACCGTTTTAAACCTTAAAAAACACAAAAAAGAGTCAATTATAATAAATTGCAATCCCGAAACAGTTTCAACAGACTATGATATCTCCGACCGGCTGTATTTTGAAGAGCTGACATTTGAAAGAATCGCAGACATCTATGAGTTTGAAAATCCGCATGGAATAATTATTTCGGTTGGCGGACAAACACCAAATAACCGCGCGCACTCGCTCAAAGCATACGGATTTAATGTTTTAGGAACTGACCCTAAAAACATCGACAGGGCAGAGGACAGGAGTAAATTTTCAAAACTGCTTGACGAATTAGGAGTGGTGCAGCCTGCCTGGAATAAATTTACAGATCTTCGAATGGCTCTTTTGTTTTGCGAAAAAGTCGGCTATCCCGTTTTAATAAGACCCTCCTACGTTCTCTCTGGAAGCAACATGCGCATCTGCCATACCAAAGAAGAGCTCACGTATTTTTTAAGTGACGCAACTCTTGTATCGCAGGAATATCCAATTACGGTCTCAAAATTTATAGAAGGGGCGAAAGAAATAGAGCTTGACGCGATAGCTCAAGAAGGAGATGTAAAAGCTTATGTAGTTTCTGAACACATAGAGAATGCCGGCGTTCATTCAGGGGACGCAACGATCGTTCTTCCGCCTCAAAAAATCTATGTAGAAACGCAAAGAAAAATAGAAGATGTTGGAAAGAAACTTGCCAAAGAACTTTCTATAACAGGTCCATTCAACATACAGTTTCTTGCAAAAGATAACGAAATTTCTGTTATTGAAATAAACTTGCGGGCTTCCCGAACGTTTCCGTTTATTTCCAAGGTAACGGGTGTTGATTTTATAAAACTTGCGACCGATTCATTTTTTGATAAAAAAATAAAAAGTGTTGAGATTGCGCCACTTTACTTTACTGCAGTAAAAGTTTCGCAATTTTCTTTTGCCAGGCTTACAGGCGCTGACCCTGTCCTTCATGTTGAAATGGCATCAACCGGAGAAGTCGCCTGTTTTGGCGAGGATATTGAAGAAGCATTTTTAAAAGGAGAGCTTTCGGTTGGAGGCAAAATTCCCCAAAAAGGAATTTTTGTGAGCCTCGGAGGAGACGAAAATAAGGCAAAATTTTTGGAAAGCGCCAGGCTCTTGACAAAACTTGCTCTCCCAATCTTTGCCACGGAAAATACCACAAAATTCTTAATCAATAATGGTATAAAAGCCAAAAAGCTATATAAAATTCACGAGAAAAAATCTCCGACTGTTTTGGAATGTTTTCAAGATAAAAAGGTTGACTTGGCAATAAATATTGTTGATGCGCATGTTAAGAAAATAATTGATGATGACTATGCTATTCGCAGAGCAGCGGTTGATATGAACATTCCTCTTTATACAAATCTTAAAAAAGCAGAATTGTTTGTCCGGGCAATCACTTCAAAAAACCTCGAGGATCTCCCCATAAAATCGTGGGATGAATATGTGCCAATGAGGTGAGATAACTATTTTTTGCCTTTTTTCTTCCTTGAGCTTTTTTCTCTTCCGTGCATGGCTCTTCTTTCCCTGCTGCTTTTTGACTTTTTTTGCTGATTTCCTGACTGCTGGTCAGCAAGATAGATTATTCCACCAGAAGATATTTTTGAAAAGTCAGGAGGCAGCGGCCTATGCGATCTTCGTTTTTTTCTATCAGGGTGTCTGGAAGGAAATATTTCCCTAGCAGAAAATTGAGTATCAACGGAACGAGGCTCTATAAGATGCTCCTCCAACATGTTAAAAATCGCAGAAAATACTTCCGGACTGACATTTTTTCGTTCTTCTTCAACATAATCTATTCCATTCCAACGCTGACTCTGCAGAGCGGTACTTAATCCATCCCTTGAATAATTAACTTCAATAATTAAACGATCACTATCTTTATTTGCAGAAAAAGTTTCTAAAAATTGAGCCTGCTTAAATAATTCTCCTCCATGAAATTGTAATTGTAGATGTTGCAAAAAAGTCTCGGGAGACACATCTAGCGTAAATCTTATTAAATTGTTATTTTCCCTTACTAGAATAGGTATTAAACCTATTTTTGCGCTCCTTGTTCCTATTGGCACATTTATTGCCGCTCCCTTATATAGAGGGAATGATTCTACTTTTTCCTGGATTTTTGCAAATGCTGCCCCTGGATTATCCCTTATCAAATCGACAAATGCCTGTTCTTCGTGAGGAAGGGTATTAACAGGATCACTTGTCGAATAATCAGAACTTCTTACAATCCTACCGAATGAGGAAAGCCATGTTTTTGACTTTGACGCTTCGTTCCAACTCATAATATTATAAGATGTAGAATATACCATACGATTGGACAAAAAGTCAACTCAAAATTTGCTATACTGTAACTCCGAATTCCCACCTGACAAGTGGGAAGGTAGATTTACAAGCGAAAGGAGATTTAGTCTTCGTCTTCTTGATCAATTAAAAGATCGTTAATAATAACCCTCTCATCCATTTCTTTTTTTTCTACAAAACTTTTGTAGCTTAAATTAGGGTTGATCTTGGAAAAATACGACAGGATGAACTCGGTATCGCAAAACGGGTGTTTTTCTCCAGAAAGATAATAACCATAAGAAGAGTAAGAAAAAACTCTATGTTCCCACCTGTTAAGTGGGAACACGTTTTTGTGGATATATTTTGATAACTGAACTAAATATTCATCAGTTTCTATCAATCTTGCTTTGAATGATCCTTGAAAAAGCGGACCAATCCGATCGTGTTTTGTATTAAAGTAGCGAACATAGCTATTCAACAGTTTTTTTAAAAATTGCGTTATACCTCTATCAACTAATTGCTGAATCAAAAGATGAAAGTGGTTGGGCATTAAACTATAACAGAATATTTTGATAATTTCTGTTTGTTCTTCTATCTTTTTAAGCTTTATCAGACCTCTTCTATAATCCGAAAGTTTCATTGGCACAGGTGCTTTACGGTAGAAATTTAAACCTTCTAAGAAACGCAGGCAATCCCATCTGTCTAAAAAAATATCTCTTTTCTCTACACCTCGATTATAAATATGATAATAATTGCCTGTAATAAAAGGGGGGTTAATCATAATAACCCTATTATTGCAAATCTACGTTCCCACTTGTCAAGTGGGTATCTCAAACCTCAACGATCTCCCCATAAAATCGTGGGATGAATACGTAGGAGAGATCTTCTCTTGACAAACCACATAGTCTCCGTTACTATTTGAATAGTCCTTCAAATACCATGAATAAGTATCAGACTATAAAAAGGGAATTAAGGAATAAACAGGAATTACTTGATTGTGCTAAGCAACTAGGAGTTGTTGGCGATCCAACAAGGCTTAAGATTTGTTATCTTCTATGCCGTTATCCAGAGTTAAATGTCGGTGAAATGGCAGATATCTTAGATACTTCTATTTCTGTTGTTTCCCATAGCGTAAAGAAACTTTTAGAGCTTGAGCTTGTTAAAAGAAGAAAAGAGGCGCAAACCGTGTATTACTCACTCATTTATAACGAGTTTACAAAGGTGCTGAAAAATTTTATTTCCTAATTATGGAGCAATATGATTTGATCATAATCGGTGGTGGAGCTGGGGCTTTTGCTTCTGCAATTAAAGCTAATGAGTTAAAGGCTAAAACACTGCTGATAAACAAAGGTCTTCCTCTGGGTGGCACCTGTGTCAATGTAGGCTGTGTGCCTTCAAAGACTTTACTTTGGGCTGGTGAAGTGATGCACCAAGCAAAACATCATGGAATTCCTGGTATTGACATAGAGGTTAAAAACTTTGATTTTTCAAAAGTAGTTCAGCATGAGCTTGATTTGGTAGCTAAGCTTAGAGCTGAAAAATATGAAAAAGTCTTAAATGGTTTAGAAAATATTACCCATATAGAAGGTCAAGCTACCTTTGTTTCTCCTAACGAGATTGAAGTTGCTGGTCAAGAGTATAACGCTCGCAAATTTATTATCGCTGCCGGATCAACTGCAACCGTTCCATCAATTGAGAATATACAAGAAGTGGGATTCTTAACCCATATCGAGGCTTTGAAATTAAAACAACAGCCAAAAGAACTCATTGTGGTAGGTGCTGGCCCCCTAGGGCTTGAGTTTGCGCAAATGTTTGCTCGTTTTGGCACCAAAGTCACTATTCTACAAAGAAATGTCTCTATTTTTCCTCCTGCGGAAAGCGAATTAACCAATCGTTTAGCTGAAATACTTACCAAAGAAGGTATAACAATTAAAACAGATGTTCAAGTTAAATCTGTACGCAAAGAAGGTAATAAAAAAATTCTTACCTATACAGTTAATGATGAACAGGAAGAAGTATCGGTGGATGAGATATTACTTGCTACAGGTAAAACCCCAAACACACAAGGCTTGGGTCTTGATAAGATAGGTGTTGATATAAATGAAAAACAAGCAATAAAAGTAAACCCACAATTTCAAACTTCACAATCTCACATTTACGCAGTAGGTGATGTCATAAATCTACCCATAAGACAAGAACCAACAGCAGGTAGAGAAGGGACTCTAGTTGCGGAAAATGCTTTAAGTAATACCCAAAATAGCATTGACTATAATACTGTTCCCTGGACTATCTTTACTGACCCTCAACTTGCGGGAGTAGGGCTGACTGAAGAACAAGAGATGAAGCAGTTAGGAAGATGTCTTTGCCGTACAGTTTCTTTTACTGATGTTCCCAAAGCTATTATCATAGGGAGAACAGAGGGGCTTATTAAAATGGTCATTCATCCTGTTACAAAGCAAATTTTAGGGGTGCATATTCTTGCTCCTAATGCGGGGGAACTAATTACAGGAGCTATGATGCTTATCAGAAACAAAAATACGATTGATGATGTGGTAAATTCTCTCCCGATGTTCCCGACACTTTCTGAAGCGATAAAAATTGCCGCACTCTCATTCACCAAAGATATTTCTAAATTAAGTTGTTGTGTTTAAAAAGTCGGTTGTGTAAATACTATGTTATACTATAAACTATATATAATATAATGACCACAGAAACAAAAATTATCGGCGCAGTCACCCTGGCTACAATTCTAATAATAGGCGCTGGTGTGTTTTTATCGACAAAACAAGGCGCTCTTCCAGAAAGCGAAGTCTTATCAGAAAAAGCTATTCATTGGCACCCCAAACTTACCATTAAAATCAATGGAAAGACGCAAGAAATCCCAAAAGATATAGGAATTGGGGCAGTACATCAAGAAATTCACACTCATGATAAAGACGGTGTGATTCATATGGAAATGTCAGGGCCGGTCACCAAAGAAGAAGCAAAGCTTGGCAATTTCTTCAGGATCTGGGGTAAAACCTTTTCTTCAAACTGCATATTTGACTATTGCAACGGAAAAGAAAAGAAAGTAATCATGCTTGTCAATGGAAAAGAACACATGGACTATGAAAATTATATAATGAATGACAGTGATAAAATAGAAATTAAGTATGAATAAGCTTTTTTATGTCTTGATTGGTACTGTAGCATCGCTTTTTTTATTCATCATTTTTTATTGGACCCTTAGACTCAACTCCTCAATCTCAAGCCTTATTGCCAACACTTACAGAGAATCCCTGTATTTCTGGCCCTACGTTTTATTGACTTTTGGAACAATTATTCTTTTTGGCGTAAACGTAGCGCTGTTGGCCTACCGGTGGAGAAAATTTGGACCGCCTAAATTCAAAACCCAAAGCGCAAGCTCTCTGGGAACACTTGTGGGAATAGCCGGTTCTGCCTGTCCTGTCTGCGGATCCCTTGTTTTATCCCTAATCGGAATAACAGGCGGACTGGCGGCATTTCCACTTCAAGGCCTTGAGCTTAAAGCTTTATCATTTGGGCTTATGGCTCTTCCAATTCTATTTATAAAAAGAGAGTTAAAAACCCTTCAATGCAGCGACGAATCATGCCCCTCTCCCCACGACGCCAATTTTTTGGAAAAAGACAAACCCTGGCTTACCAGGATTATAATACTTATTGTTTTCCTGGTACTTATCAGCTTTACCATGCTTAAAGAAGATCCCGCGATTGCCCAGTATTTGCCTTCACCAAATACTGTTTTGAGTGAAACAGCTAAACCTAACGGACAGGGAAACGAAATTTATAACCAAACCGTTGCAAAAGTTTTGCCAAAAGAAGGATTCAAAAGCAAGATTTTTTTGGGAGAAAGCGTAATTAATCTGGTTGAAAACGGAGTTATTGATAAAAATAAACTCGAGGAACTTTATAAAAACCGCGGAGGAATTCCAAACGATTTAGAAAGCGCCTTAACCAGTCCTTCCTATACGCCAATCAACCTAACCTTAAAAAATTCAAGCACATATTTAAACCTTCTCTGGCCGCTTGGACTTTCAAATTATATGACAACCAATAGCCAAAGTCCTGTAAACGGTTCTTCTCTTTTTAATTTTGCCTCAACCGGCGGATGGACGCTTGGAAAAGAAAAAAATGGGGGAACGTATTTTAATAAATTTAAGATCGTGAATTTATCAAGTCAACAGGAAGCGCTCGTTACAGAAATTGCCAAAAATACATATCGGCCCTGCTGCGATAATTCAACTTTTTTCCAGGACTGCAACCACGGATCAGCCCTTCTTGGACTCTTGCAGCTTGGAGCGTCAGAAGGATTAACCGAGGACGAACTCTATAGAGAAGCGCTTGCCTTTAACTCTTTCTGGTTTCCCCAAAACTACATTCAAACCGCTCTCTATTTTAAACTGGATAAAAACATCGACTGGGAAAATGTTAATCCTAAAGAGATTCTCGGATACAAATATTCCGCGATAAGCCAGTTTATAAAAAATGTTCAAAGCCAAATGGCAAAATACCCAAACATTATTCCTCAAGCAAATGGGGGAGGCGGCTGCGGAGTATAAATCCCAATGTTCAACCTCGTAGGTCGTAGGCTCGCAACCTACGAGGTCGTGCGTGAAGTTATTCTTCAAAAATTAAATGGTTAACAACTGGATCCGCCGTTAACTTAATATTAGATAGAACAAAATCTCTATAATCTTTTATTGGGTCTTTCTTAGAAAAATAGTTCAGAATTGTCTGTGGATTAACAATTTTATTACCTTTCCCAGATAAATAAAGTGGAAAAGAAGACCATCTATAAGCAATCAGCTGATTAATAACAGTATCTTTGCCTAAAAATGCAAAGAGTTCTACTGGATTCAAGTGAATGTATCTTGATAAGTGAATTAAATACTCATCCTTATCTACTCGCTTTGCTTTAAAACGACCTTGATATAAAGAACCGACTGTTTCATATTTGACGTTAAAATACCTGGAATGGCTATTACACAATGTAGATAAAAACTGACTAATGGCGTCTGTAGCCAATTGTTGTATTAAGAGATGAAAATGATTCGGCATCAGGCAATAAGATATAATATTAACCGGAAATCTTTCTTTATACTCTATGACTTTTTTTAAGAATCTTGCATAATCTCTGTCTTGTAAAAAAACCTGCTGTTTTCTATTGCCACGATTATATACATGATAGTAAATCTTGTTCTCGAAATATCGAGGAGGAGTAGCCATATATTCTTAGCTTAGACCTACGAGGTCGTGAAGTCAACACCTCGTAGGTCGAGGGTGAGCATAGAACTCCTATTCTATTTCAAAATAAGTGGCTAATTTTTCTGCGATAAGTGTTTTTCTGTATTCACTAGATTCTCTCTTCCCTAACTTATTTGAGTGATCTAGAGAAGATGAATGACCATCTATTGTTCTTTTCACGAAACCATCCTGCGTAGCAATAACATATACAAAGCCTGCTGACTGTACTTTTCCTCTTGGTACAGCTTCGTAAAATTTAGCGTGATCCGCAGTTGTTGGAAATAAAAACATAACATTATTTTGAACAAGATATTTTAGAGAAGTCACAGCTCCTCTACGCTCTCCAACTTGCCGTGTTAATTCATCGAACCTTGTAGCATCAAAAGCTTCTTCGCCCATAAGATCAACAGTGAAAAAAGGAGCGTGGTCTGCTTCGACAGTTTGTAATGCTTCTATTCGTGGGGACATGCGCATTATTTTATGGCGAAACTTAAGAAAAGTCAAGCTATAAATCAATGTGCTACAATGGGGTCATGAATCTGGCGTACCGGATGCGGCCGCAAAATCTGGAAGAATTTTTTGGACAAGAACATTTGGTTAGAAAAGGCGGGATCATTCAAAGAATGATTGAGGGAGACTCTCTTTTTTCCATGATTCTCTGGGGTCCGCCGGGAAGCGGGAAGACAACACTTGCTTATATTATATCCAAAGAAACTAAAGCTGATTTTCATGCTCTTTCCGCAGTTACAACAGGCAAAAATGATCTACTTGGAATAGTTCGAACCGCGAGTCAGAATAAAAAATCGAACACAAAAACTGTTCTTTTTATTGATGAGATACACCGGTGGAATAAAGCACAGCAAGACGCGCTTCTTCCCTCTGTTGAAAACGGAATAATTACTTTAATTGGCGCGACAACCGAAAATCCGTCTTTTGAAGTAATCAGCCCGCTTTTGTCAAGATGCCGGGTATTTGTTTTAAAAAGCCTGGAACAGAAAGATTTGGCAAAAATTATCGATAGAGCCCTCAAAGACACAAAAAGAGGAGTGGGAAAGTATAAAAAAATAATGAATGATGAAACAAAAGAGTTTATTATGAGGCTTTCCGGAGGAGACGCACGAATAATGCTCAATGCCTTAGAAATCGCAGCTACTCAATACGAGGAAAAGAAAATAACTCCTGATATTATAAAAGAAGTTTTTCAAACCAAATCAGCAGGGCTTTATGACAAGAAAGCGGATGAACACTACAACATAATAAGCGCGTTTATCAAATCCATGCGGGGATCAGACGCTGACGCAGCGCTTTACTACCTTGCGCGCATGCTTGAAAACGGCGAGGATCCAAAATTTATCGCAAGACGCATGATTATTTTTGCCTCCGAGGATATCGGGCTTGCCGATAGGGGAGCCCTGATTCAGGCAAACGCCGGTTTTGAGGCGGTTCATAAAATTGGCATGCCCGAAGCGCAATTGATACTCTCTCATATTTGCATTTATTTATCCCGCGCGCCAAAATCGCGGGCGGTTGTTAACGCAATCGGCAAAGCCAAAGAAGCAGTTTATGAGCTTCCTAATGAACCAATCCCGCTACACCTTCGCAACGCTCCGACAAGACTTATGAAAGACCTCGGATACGCTAAAAACTACAAATGGTCACAAAATTACGTCGGACCCAACAATGGACTTTCTTTTCTTCCGGAAAAGCTCAAGAATAAAAAATTCTTTGAACCTTAATTATGTCAAAGCTTATTTTGCCGGGATTAATTGATCCCCATGTTCATTTACGTGAGCCGGGGAATACGCAAAAGGAAGATTTTTATACGGGTACCACAGCTGCTCTTGCCGGAGGCTATACTACCATTATGGATATGCCAAACAACAATCCTCCTGCTACAACCTTGGAGCGCATTGAAGAAAAAATCTCACTTGCCAAGAAAAAAATAGTTTGTGATGTTGGTTTCCATTTTGGGTCGCTTGGTGATAATTTAAATGAATTTAGTAAAGTAAAGCATAAAGTTATCGGACTAAAGTTATATTTTAATCAAACAACCGGCGGATATGTTATCCCTAAAGAAAAAGCCCGAAAGGTTTTTCAAAAATGGCCAAGGAATAAAATAATCCTAATACACGTTGAGGACGAGATATTTGATTTTATCCTTGATTTGGCAAAAGAGTTTGGTAATAGAATACATATCTGTCATGTTGCGCAAAAAGAACAGCTCAAAAAAATCATAAAAGCAAAAGAGAAAAGGCTTTCTGTAACATGCGGCGTAACTCCGTACTCGCTTTTTTTAACGCGGGATGATTTGGAGGGACTTGGCCCGTTTGGCTTGATAAAACCGCCCCTGCGGACAAAAGAAGATCAGGACTTTCTCTGGGCAAACTTACCATATATAGATGTTATTGAGTCCGATCATGCCCCGCATACGGTTGAGGAGAAAAAAAGCGCATCTCCGCCGTGGGGAATACCGGGAGTGGAAACAACGTTGCCAATTCTCCTTACAGCTATTTATCATGGAAGATTAACAATTAATCAACTTACCAAACTTTGTTTTGAAAACCCCGCAAAAATTTTTGGGATTAAAACTGATCCCAAAACAAAAATCGAGATCGATACAGATAAGGAATGGACTATCAGAAACAAAAATCTTTTTACCAAAGCAAAATGGTCGCCTTTTAATAATTGGAAAGTAAAAGGGAAGGTAATTAAAGTATTTATTCGAGGAAAAAAAGTATTCGAAAATGGAAAAATCCTAGTAAAACCCGGTTTTGGAAAAATTGTACCGAATCGTCAATAGAATAACGATACGGGATCGGAACAGCTATAACGAAACGGTACAATTTACTTATTTCCGCTATGAAAAGCCTCATGTACTTCACGTAACTGCTTATTTGTGATATGAGTATAAATTTGAGTAGTTGAGATGTTTTTGTGTCCCAGCATTTCCTGAACAGACCTGATATCAGCACCATTTGTAAGAAGATCTGTGGCGAATGAATGACGAAGAGTGTGAACTGTGGCATCAACAGGGAGACGCGAGAGACGAACATATTTTTTAACAATTCTTTCAATACTTCGAGCTGTTAGCCTCATTTTTTCTCCATTATTCTCGTTATCTACCCCTCTTGAATACCTGATAAAAAGCGGTTTAAATCTATCTTCCCGCAACTTTACATACCGCTTTATCCACTCCGCAGCTCTTTGCGAGACAAACACTATGCGTGCTTTTCCGCCTTTTCCTATCACCCCAAACTCTTTTCTATCTAAATTTACAGAATCGCGGTTGAGACTTACCAGCTCCGACACCCGAAGGCCAGTTGAGAACAAAAGTTCAATAATCGCCCTGTCTCTTAAGCCATCCTCTTTTGAGGTATCGGGTGCTGTTACAAGCCTTTCCACCTGATCTCTTTCTAAAAACTTCAAAGATCTGCTCTCTGCGCGGGGTAAATCAATTTTTGAAGGCTCAAGAGTTGCATAGTCATTTTTGAGCAAATATCTCAAGAATGAACGAAGGGCGATTACATAATAGTTTTGGGTGATGCGCTTTAGAGTCATTCCCTTTGCATCCGCTTTTTGCGAAAGATACACTCTATATTTCCTAACATCTGAAATCTGCAAATCCCCAATCTCTTTTCCCGGGAGAGTAGTTGAGAACCATTCCTGAAAAACCTCAAGGTAGTGTTTGTAATCTCTAATTGTAAGTTTGCTGCAGTTTTTTTCAATTGACAAATATTCTAAAAAATCATTTATCAATTGGGAAAGTTGAATGCTCACAAAAAAATTGTACGACATAAAACTTATACTTGTCAACTGGCAATTTTTATCCTGTCATCCTGAATTTATTTCAGGATCTCGAGCGAAGCGAGATTCCGAAACAAGTTCGGAATGACAATAAGCAAGTTCAACATGACACCTTAAAAATCCCAAAAAAATCTAGTATTTTTAGGAGTAAAGTCCCTTCACGCTCAAGAACAAAAAGTATCAAACAATAACACCTGCAGAAAATTATAAGAAAACCTAATATATCAAAAGAGTATAGATTATATCAGGCGTAAAAATCGCCAAAATTACATTTTTTCCCTCTTTTTGGGACCCGTGAAAACGATTTGTGAAAAAAGGGGAGCATCAAAAATTCAATCACTTACCAATCTCATCTGCTAATTTTTTACCAGATTGATAAATTTAGTCTGTATAAAAATCAAAAATATGCACTCTTTTCTTCTCATCATTGTACGACATAAGCTTTACACATTCATCTTGCATTTTAATAAAAAAGAAGTATATAATT
>Ga0209515_10007182_pt1 | contig 13505 bp, 9 predicted proteins | sample Subgroupgradi54m_FD_187454 | JGI IMG/M metagenome (GOLD analysis project Ga0209515, IMG submission 187454) | Subsurface groundwater microbial communities from S. Glens Falls, New York, USA - GMW60B uncontaminated upgradient, 5.4 m (SPAdes)... ...
AGCCCGGACCGGTACAGGATCCGAAACGCCGCCTGGAGCTGGCGCCGGCTTTCGGCGTCCACCCCGGCGCGCCGGAGCCCGACGACATTCACCGCCCGCGCGGTCGCCGGAACCCCGTCGGCGATCACCGCGGGCGGGACGTCGTGGGTCACCTTCGAGCACCCGCCGATATAGGCGAACGCGCCGATCCGGCCGAACGGGATGATCCCCGTGAGACCGCCCACCGTGGCACCGTCGTCCACCTCGACGTGACCGGTGAGGCCGGCGTAGTTGACGATGATGACGTCGTTGCCGACCCGGCAATCGTGGGCGACGTGGCTCGACGCCATCAGGAGGCAACGCTGGCCGATCTCGGTCCACCCGTTCTCGCGCGTCGCGCGGTGGATGGTCACGTACTCCCGGATCACGGTTTCGGCGCCGACCCTCACGCCTGACGGCGTCCCCGGCTTGAACTTGAGATCCTGCGGGAGCCCGCCGAGCACGGCGCCGTGCCCCACGTTCGCGCCCGGCCCCAGGTGAACCGGCCCTTCGAGCACCACGTGATGGCCGATCTCTACGCCAGTGTCGAGCGTCACCTCCGGCCCGATGATCGAAAACGCGCCAATCCTGACCCCCCGACCGATCTTCGCGCCGGGGTCCACGATGGCCGTCGGGTGGATCGTCTCAGGCGTCGTCACCCTGCCCCTCCCCCGCCGGGGCGATGCCGAGCCGGGCTTCCAGCCGCTCGAGACGCCGCTCCACCGCGCGGAGCGTCCGGACGAGGTCGGGCAGCTGGGCTTCGGCGAGCCAGATCCGCCGGGCCTGCATCATAGGGCGTCCCCACGTTCCGAACAGCTTCTCGCCGGCTGGCACGTCCTGCGTGACGCCCGACTGGGCGCCGAGCATCGCGCCGTCGCCAATCGTGACGTGGTCGCCGATGCCGGCCTGGCCGCCGAGCACGACGCCCCGACCGAGCCGGGACGACCCGGAGACGCCGGCCTGAGCGGCGATGATCGAATGCTCGCCGATCTCCACGTTGTGGCCGATCTGGACGAGGTTGTCGATCTTCGTCCCGCGACGAACGACGGTATCGCCGAGCGTGGCGCGATCGATCGTCGTGTTGGCGCCGATCTCCACGTCGTCCTCGATCACCACGCCCCCCACCTGGGGGATCTTCTCGTGTCGGCTCCCGTCGAAGGCGAAGCCGAACCCGTCCGCCCCCAGCACGGCGCCGGAGTGGACGATCACCCGCCGACCGATGCGCACTCCCTCCCTCACCACGACCCGCGGGTAGAGGGTCGAGCCCTCTCCGATCTCCGCCCCCTCGCCCACGTAGGTGAGCGGGAAGATGCGCGCGCGGGCTCCCACCACGGCCCTCGGCTCGATGACGGCGAACGCACCGACGAACGCCTCCGGGTGGATGCGGCTGTCCGGGGCCACCAGCGCCGAGGAGTGCACGCCCGGCGAGAGCGGTGCCTCCGGATAGAAGAGTCGAAGGAGCGCGATCAACGCCGTCTGGGGGGACGAGGTTTTGAGCAGCGGGCCCGGCAACTCCGTGACGTCGGCCGGCACGAGGAGCGCGCCGGCGCGCGAGGACCTGGCGAGCCGCAGGTACTTCCGGGTGGTCAGGAACGAGATTTGATCCGGGCCTGCCGCGTCCAGCGGAGCAACGCCGGTGATCACCCGCCGGGCGTCGCCTTCGAGCACGGCCCCCAGCGCCTGGGCGATCTGCCCGAGGGTGAAGGATCCCCCGCGGTCCCCCATGGGCGTTACTTCTTCCCCTTCCCCGCTTCCTGATCAAACACCTTGATGATCTCGTCGGTCAGGTCGGCCTCGGCGTTGCCGTAGAGGACGCCGGCTTCCCGCTTCTCCACGATGATGTGGTAGCCCCGTTGCTTGCCCACGCGCTCGACGAGCCCGACGATATCCGCGAGGAATTTGTTGCGAAGCTCCTGCTCTTTCTTCGCGAGCTCGCGCTCGGAATCGTCCTTGAGCCGTTGCAGGTCGCGAAGCTTCCGTTCCAGCGCGTCCTGCTTGTCCTTCCGCGCCGTCACGCTCAGGAGCGCACCTTTTTTGTCCAGCTCATCCTTGAGTTTCTCGACCTCCTCGGCTTTCGCGTTGAGATCCTTCTGCAGAGCCGCCATGTCCTTCTGCAGCTGGTCCCGGGCGGCCACGCCGGCGGCGGAGCGAACCAGAACGCGCTGGAGGTCGACGTAGCCGACCCGCACGCCCTGGGCGAGAGCCTCGCCAGCCAGAAGCGTGGCTCCCCAGGCGACGACGGCCAGCAGGACGAGCGTCCGTACCCGGGCGAGTCGTTTCGCCATGCTTGTCCTCCTAAAACGGTGAGCCCACGGAGAAATGGACCTGACTCGAGCTTTCCCCCGACCGCCGGTCCAGGTTGTAAGCCCAGTCGACGCGAATGGGTCCGAACGGCGACTGCCAGCGGAAGCCGGCCCCCGCGCCCTTTCGCAAATCGGTGAGGTCGAATTTTGTCCTGAATCCATATACGTTGCCCGCGTCGAAGAACGTGGCGAACCGGAGGCCGGTGACCAGGGGAATCGGGATGAGGTACTCGATGTTGACGAGCGCCTCCGAGGTCCCGCCGATTCGGGTCCCGTTCTCATCCACCGGCGAGATCTGCGCGAGCTTCCGGCTCCGGACGGAATTGGGACCGCCGAGGCGGAAGCGCTCGAAGAGGGGCAGCTCGTTGTCGCCGAAGCCGAAGCCGTATCCCCCTTCCACGCGCCCCGCCAGGACCGTGCCCCAGAGCACGGGCTGGAAGTAGGCCGCGCTGCCGACCGTCTTGAGGAACTTGCTGTCCCCGCCCAATCCGGCGACGTCGACGGTCAGGCGCGCGAGGCTGCCCTTCGAGGGGGTAAACACGTTGTCCCGGGTATCCCGGCTGACGGCGCCTTCGACGAGCGACGTCACCTTGCTGCCCTTTTCCCGCAGCAGCACGTCGGTGGCGGTATCGATCAAATTCGAGATCCGGTCCTGGGTGAGGCGGTAGGTAAGGTTCCAGCGTGAGAAGTCCAGGAACGGGTGGCTCAGCCGGATGTCCCCGCCCAGGCTTTGCACCGTGTACTCCACGAAGATGCGGCGGTTATCGAAAAGGTCGAAGCCGGCGGCGAGAGGGCGGTCGAAGAGCCACGGCTCCGTGAACCCGATGGTTCCCTCCTGGGTCTTGGCGCCGCCTCGGATGCGAAGGAACAGCTCCCAGCCCTTGCCCAGGAAGTTCTGCTGGGAGAGATCGAGGGTTCCCAGCAAGCCATCCGTGGAACTGAAGCCACCCCCCAGGCTGAAGAGGCCGGTGGCGCGCTCTTTCACGACGATGTTGACCACGATCTTGTCCTTGGACGAGCCGGGCGTCGTCGTCGTGTCCACCGTCTCGAAGTAGCCGAGGTTCACCAGTTTCTGCTTGGCGCGGTCCAGCTTCTGGCTCGTGAAGAGGTCGCCCTCCGCCATGGGAACCTCGCGCCGGAGAATCTTCTCGTCGCTCCGGGTGTTTCCGGAGATGTTGATCCGCTCGACGACCACCTCGGGGCCCTCCGTGATCTCGAGGGTGAGGTTGACCTTGCGCGCGGCGTTGTCCTGGTTCAGCACAGGGTTCACGTCCGCCGAGGCGCGACCGATCGTGCTGTAGAGCCGCGTGATCTGGTTGATCGTCTGGCGCACCTTGGCCCGCGAGAATGGCTCTCCGGGCTTCAAGGCAATCTGCCGCCGCACCTCCTCGGTCGGCAGGACGTGCGGGCCGGTCACGTCCACGCTCCCGACGAGGAACTGGGGGCCCTCGATCACCTTGATCTTGATCGTTACCCGGGCCCGCGCGCGATCCACCTGGACGTCGGTGGATTCCACGCGGGCCTGGATGTAGCCGTGATCGTTGTAAAGCTGGACGATCAGATCAACGTCCTGATCCAGGCGCTGACGGTGGACGACCCCCCGGAGGATGAAATACTGGCGCTCCTGGGTCTGCATGACACTCTTGATCTCTTTCTCCTTGAGCCCCCTGGCGCCTTCGATGACGATCTGGTCGATCTTGATCTGGCGGCCCTCCGAGATCCGGAACACGACCCTCACGTCCCCGTCGGGGAACTTCTCGACGTCGGGCGTGATCTGGACCTCGAAGTAGCCTTCCTCTTCGTAGTACCCCCTGAGCGTTTCCACCGCCTTCTGCACGTCCACCGGGTTGTAGACGGCGCCGAGCCGGAGGTCCACCTTCTCCTGGAGGGTTTTCGTCTCCGCGTGCTTGTTGCCGGCGAACTCGATGTCCCGCATGAACGGTCGCTCCGACACGACGAAGGTCACCTTCACCCCGCCCTCGAAGTCGTCCACCTTCAGCCGGATGTCGTCGAAGAAGCCGAGGGCGAAGATCGAGCGGATATCCTCGGCCAGAGCCGCCGGCCGGAACGGGGAGCCCACGGTCGTGCGAACCTTGCCGAAGATCACCGCCTCCTGCACCCGGCGGTTCCCCTCGACGGCGATCTCTTTGATGATGATCTCAGGCTGCTGCTGTCCCCAGGTCCCCGACGGGACGAGGATGAGGAGGACAAAAAAAATGGAGAGAAACATCCTCCCCAGTCCGTTCATAGGCAGAGGCGCGTCCGTCTCCGTTGGGTTGGAAAACGGCAGGTGGGTTCCGATTTAGTGCTCAGCAAGCTCCAGGGGCGGCTCCGCCGGCTCCCGCTCGCGGAAGACGAAGGATTCCCCTTCGCTGTCAACCTCGATCCGCATCCCGTCGGAAAACTGTCCCCGCACGATGGCTTCCGCCAGAGTATCCTCGATCTGTTTCTGGATCGTGCGCCGCATCTGGCGCGCCCCGTAGATGGGATCGTACCCCTTCTGCACCAGCAACGCTTCCGCGGCCGGCGTCAGGAAGATCTGGATCCCCTTCTCGGAGAGCTGCTTGTCGATCCGGTTGATCATGAGCCGGATGATGCCCTTGATGTGCTCCTCGGACAGCGGGTGGAACACGACGATGTCGTCGATCCGGTTGAGAAACTCCGGGCGAAACGCGCGCTTGAGCTCCTCCATCACGCGCTCCTTCATCCGCTCGTACGACTGCCCCTCGGACTCCTGGAGGAACCCAGGCTGTGTGCGTTTGCCAATCAGCTGCGTCCCCAGATTGGACGTCATGATGACGATGGTGTTCTTGAAGTCCACCACGTGGCCCAGCGAATCGGTGAGCCGTCCGTCGTCGAGCACCTGGAGCAGCATGTTGAATATGTCCGGATGCGCCTTCTCGATCTCGTCGAACAGCACGACCGAGTACGGCCGCCGGCGCACCTTCTCCGTCAGCACACCCCCCTCTTCGTAGCCCACATACCCCGGCGGCGCGCCCAGCAGGCGCGACACCGAGAACTTCTCCATGTACTCGGACATGTCGATCCGGATGAGCGCGTTCTCGTCCCCGAACAGGTACTCCGCCAGCGCGCGCGCCAGCTCGGTCTTCCCGACCCCGGTGGGGCCCAGGAAGATGAACGACCCGACCGGGCGCTTGACGTCCTTCAGTCCGGCGCGGGAGCGACGGATGGCACGGGCCACCGCCACGACGGCGGCGTCCTGTCCGATGATGCGACCGTGAAGCGCCTCCTCCATGCGGGCGAGCTTCTCCGACTCCCGCTCCTCGAGCTTCGAGAGCGGGATACCCGTCCACCGGGACACGATGAACTCGATGTCCTCCTCCCCCACGCTGGACTGCGCCTTGCCCTTGCGCTTATCCCACTCGCGCTTCAGCTCTTCGCCGCGTCCGCGCAGATGCTTTTCCTTCTCGCGGAGGGAGGCGGCCTTCTCGAACTCCTGGGCCTCGAGGTACATGTCCTTCTCGCGGACGACCCGCTCGATCTCCTTCTCCAGCTCCTTGATCTCCGGCGGCGGGGTAAGGGCCATCAGCCGCGTGCGCGAGGAGGCCTCGTCGATGACGTCGATCGCCTTGTCGGGCAGCTGCCGCTCCGTGATGTAGCGGTCGGCAAGTTTCACGGCCGCGTCGATGGCCTCGTCGGTGATCTTCACCCGGTGGTGCGCCTCGTACTTGTGGCGGAGCCCGCGGATGATCTCGATGGCCTCCGTCACCGAGGGCGCGCGGACGATAATCGGCTGGAACCGCCGCTCCAGCGCCCCGTCTTTCTCGATGTACTTGCGATACTCGTCGAGCGTGGTCGCGCCGATCGTCTGGATCTCCCCGCGCGACAGGGCCGGCTTCAGCATGTTCGAGGCGTCGATGGCCCCCTCGGCCGCCCCCGCCCCGATCAGCGTGTGCAACTCGTCCAGGAACAGGATCACGTTCTCCGACTGGCGGATCTCCTTCATGACCGCCTTGAGCCGCTCCTCGAACTGGCCCCGATACTTGGTGCCGGCGACGAGCGCTCCGAGGTCGAGCTGGAGGAGGCGCTTGTTCACGAGCACGTCAGGCACGTCGTGGTTGACGATCTTCTGGGCGAGCCCCTCGACGATGGCCGTCTTGCCCACCCCCGGCTCGCCGATCAGGACCGGGTTATTCTTGGTCCGCCGCGAGAGGACCTGGATGACCCGCTCGATCTCCATCTCCCGGCCGATCACCGGATCGAGCTTTCCCTCGCGCGCGAGCTGCGTGAGGTCCCGAGCGAACTCATCGAGCACCGGGGTCTGGGACCGCTTCTTGGGACGAGGGTAGTATTGGTCCCCCAACAGGGCCAGCGTCTCCTGGCGCACTTCGTCCAGCCTGCCGCCGAGCGATTCGAGGATCTTGGCCGCGATGCACTGCCCCTCCTTCATAAGCCCGAGGAGCAGGTGCTCCGTGCCGATGTAGTTGTGTCCGAGCTGGCGGGCCTCCTCGATCGAGAGCTCGAGGACGCGCTTGGCCTGGGGCGTGAAGGGAACCTCGCCGAAGGTGAGCGTCTTGGGGAAGCCCGCGAGGGCCCGCTCGACCTCCGCCTTGACGGTTTCAAGGCGCAGGCCGAGCCGCTGGAGGACGGCGGTGGCGATGCCTTCTCCGTCCCGGATGAGGCCCAGCAGGATGTGCTCGGTCCCGACGAAATCGTGGCGGAAGCGCCCGGCTTCTTCCCGCGCCAGAATGATGACTCGCCGCGCCCTTTCCGTAAATCGCTCGAACACTGGTCTCTCCTACAGGGTCTTGCCCGGCTTTTCCTTCCCGGACAGCGGTTTAGCCAGATTATATCCCAGGGGGGAAGTCCCTTCCAGCCTTTTCTTGCGCGACCGGAGAGCGGCCCCCCCCTCCGGCGGACTAACATCCTGAAAGGCTTGAGCAAACGGTCCCAACCCTAAACCTCCAAGGTCCAGCCACGTCCGTCCGGCACCCGGGCGTACTGAACGTTCACGATCTCCTGGTAGAGGCGCCGGGTGAGTTCGCCGATACGCCCTCCGTTGATGACGATCCGCTCGCTCCGGTAGGACAGCTCCCCCACCGGCGAGATGACCGCGGCGGTCCCGGTCCCCCAGGCCTCGCTGAGCGTCCCACTCCGGGCGGCCGCCACCACCTCGGGCATCCCGATCTGCCGCTCGGACACGGCGACCCCCCACTCGCGCAGAAGGGTGAGCGCCGAGTCGCGGGTGACGCCAGGCAGGATCGTCCCCCCGAGCGGCGGCGTGACGACTTCGTCGCCGATCCGCAGCATGATGTTCATGGTCCCGACTTCCTCGATGTACTGGCGATGGACGCCGTCGAGCCAAAGAACCTGGGTGAAGCCGCCCCGGTGCGCCTCCTCGGCCGCGAGGAGGCTCGCGGCGTAGTTCCCGCCGGTCTTGGCAGCGCCGACTCCGCCTTCCACGGCGCGGACGTACTTGTCCACCACGAGGATCTTCACCGGGTTCATCCCCTCGAGGTAATAGGCGCCGACGGGTGACAGGATCACGTAGTAGATGTAAGACTTCGCCGGGCGGACGCCCAAGAACGGCTCGTTGGCGATGATCGTCGGGCGAACGTAGAGCGCCGTCCCGACACTCGCCGGCACCCACTCCCGCTCCAGCCCGACCAGCTCGACGAGCGACCGGAGGGCGAGGTCGGGGTCGAGCAAGGGAATACAGAGCCGCCTGGCCGAGTTGTTGAGCCGCTCAACGTGCTTCGCCGGGCGGAACAGGCGCACCCGCCCGTCCACGCCGCGGAACGCCTTGAGCCCGTCGAAGACGGTCTGGGCGTAGTGCAGCACCGCCGCGGCCGGGTCGAGGGAGAGCGAGGCGTAGGGCTCGATGCGGGGGTCGTACCAGCCCTTCTCCTCCTTGAAGTCGGCCAGGAACATGTGATCGGTGAACACGGTGCCGAACCCGAGCTCGCTGTCCTTGGGCTTGGCCTTCTTCGTGGCCGCCCGGGTGATCCTGATCGCGTCGTTCATGGTCGTCCTCGCATGAATGAAGATGCCGGCACTAGGGCCAGGCGACCGCCCGCCCGTCGAGAAGCCGATAGCCGCGGTCGCACTTCCGCGCCAGGTCCTGGTTGTGGGTGGCGATGACGAAGGTCAAGCTCCGCTCGGCCTGAAGCCGCAGGAAAAGATCGAAGATGACCTCGCTCGTCTTCGGGTCCAGGTTGCCCGTCGGCTCGTCCGCCAGGACGAGCCGGGGGCGGTGCACGATGGCGCGCGCAATGGCCACGCGCTGCTGCTCACCTCCGGACAGCTCTCCCGGGCGGTGGTTGAGCCGGTCACCGAGGCCCACTTCGTGCAGCGCGTCGGCCGCTCGGGCGCGGGCGTCCTCCCAGGGCAGCCGCTGCAGGAGCCCGGGCAGCATGGCGTTCTCCAGCGCCGTCATCTCCCCCAGCAGATTGTAGAACTGGAACACGAACCCGATCTCCGTCCGGCGGAAGCGGGCGAGCCCGCCGTCGGAGCGTGAGAAAATGTCTTCCCCGTCGAAGCGGACCTCCCCCGCCGTCGGGCGATCCAGGGCGCCCAGGAGATGGAGCAAGGTGGACTTCCCCACGCCGGACGCGCCGACCAGGGCCACGACCTCCCCCTGCAACACGCCGAGCGACACCCCCTTGAGGACCCGCACGACCTCGGGCCCGCCCCGGTACTCCTTCTCGAGGTCGCGCGCCGCCAGGAGCTCACTCATAGCGGAGAACTTCCACGGGGTCGAGCCGGGCCGCCCGGCGGGCGGGGAGAAGGGTGAACGCGAACGAGATCAGGAGCGTCGCCCCGATGATCAACCCGAAATCACTCCAGGTGAGCTTCATGGGGAGATAGTCGATCTGGTAGACGTCGCCCGCCAGGCGAATGATCCGGTACGTGTTCTGGATCCAGATCAGGCCGAGTCCCACCACGCTGCCCGCCGCGGACCCCACCAGCCCGATGAGGACGCCCACAGAGAGGAACGCGGCCCCCACGCTGCCGGCCGTGGCGCCCATCGCTTTCAGGATGCCGATCTCCTTCCGCTTCTCCGCCACGAGGAGGACGAGGTGGCCGATGATGGCGAAGGCGGCTACGAGCACGATGATCGTCACGATGATGAACAGCGCGAGCTTCTCGAGCTGCAGCGCGTTGAACAGGTTCCGGTTCATCTCCATCCAGTCGCGGACGAGGTAGGGGAAGCCGAGGCGCGCGATGATCTGCCGGCCGATCGCCTTGGCCTGCCAGGGATCCTGGAGCTTGACGTCGATCCCGGTCACGCGGCTCCCGAGGCCGGCGAACTCCTGGGCCGTGGGAAGATTCACATAGGCCAGGGAGGAGTCGTACTCGTACATGCCGACCTCGAACATCCCGGCCACGGTGAACCGCCGCATCTTGGGGATCATGCCGACCGCCGTGAGCGCGCCCTGGGGGGAGATCACGGTCACGCTCTCGCCGGGAATCACACCGAGCGTCCTCGCCAGCTCCCGCCCCAGGATGATGGCGGGGTCACCGCCGGCCCGCGCCAGCGGGTCGAGACTCCCCATTTTCAGCTGCCGGCCGATGTCCAGCCGAAGGGACTCGACCGAGAGGTCCACGCCGCGCAGGAGACCGCCCGTGGCGCCTCCCCCCGGGACGGTGAAGAGCGCCTGCTGGAGCACGAACGGCGTCGCAGACCGGACCCCGGGAACGGCCCGCACCCGGTCGGTGAGCGCCGCCGGGTCGCGCACCCCCCGCCCACCGCCTTCGAGGACCAGGATGTGCGGGTTGGAGGCGATGATCTTGTCCCGGATGCCGTCCTGAAAGCCCGTCATCACCGCCAGCACCACGATCAGCGCGCTGACCCCGAGGAAGACTCCGCCGACGCCGGTCCAGACGAACAGGGACAGGTTCGTCCGGTGACCGCGGGCCCGGAGATACCTGAGACCCAAGAACAGCTCGACGGGGAGGCCGCGGCGCCTCATGACTCGGTCTCGGGGCGGAGCTGGGGGAAGAGGATCACGTCGCGGATCGAGGGGAGGTCGCCGAGGAGCATCACGAGGCGGTCGATCCCGATCCCCTCTCCGGCCGTCGGCGGCATACCGTACTCGAGGGAGCGGACGAAGTCTCGGTCCAGCCAGTGCGCCTCCTCGTCGCCGCGCTCGCGCTCCGCGGCCTGCTGCTTGAACCGCGCCAGCTGCTCCTCGGGGTCGTTCAACTCGGTGTAGGCGTTCGCGACCTCGAGCCGCGCGACGAAGAGCTCAAACCGCTCCGCCAGGGCGGGATTGTCCCGGTTCCGCTTAGAAAGCGGGGAGAGCTCGATGGGGAACTCGACGACAAACGTGGGCCGGATCAGCGTCGGCTCGACCAGCTTTTCGAAAAGGCCCTTCCAGAGTTTCGCCGACGGGGCGTCCTGCTCGACGGAAATCCCCGCCGCCGCGGCGAGCTGGCGGACTCGGGACGCCTCCGTCCGGGGGGACACATCCGTCTGGAGAACCTCGGCCAGGGCGTCGAAGAACCCGAGCCGCCGCCACGGTGGGGTGAGATCAACCTGCTCGCCCTGGTACGCGAGGGTCAGCGAGCCCAGGAGGAGCTGAGCCAGATGACAGACCAGCGCCTCGGTCAGCTCCATCAGGTCGCCGTAGTCGGCGTAGGCCTGGTAAAACTCCAGCATCGTGAATTCGGGGTTGTGCTGCGTCGAGATCCCCTCGTTCCTGAAGTTGCGATTGATCTCGTAGACCCGGTCAAGGCCGCCGACGACGAGCCGCTTCAGGTAGAGCTCCGGGGCCACCCGGAGGTAGAGGTCGAGGTCCAGCGTGTTGTGATGGGTCACGAACGGCCGCGCCGCCGCGCCGCCGGGGATCGGCTGCATCATCGGCGTCTCCACTTCGAGGAAGCCCCGTGCGTCCAGAAATTCCCGGAGCTCCTTCACGAGGCGGCTCCTCAGCCGGAACAGCTGGCGCACCTCGGGGTTCACCACCAGATCCAAGTAGCGCTGGCGGTAGCGCGTCTCCAAATCCCTGAGGCCGTGCCACTTTTCCGGGAGCGGGCGCAGGGCCTTCGCCAGGAAGGTCCAGGCCTTCACCGCGATCGTGAGCTCGCCGGTGCGGGTCCGGAACAGTTCGCCCGTGACGCCGATGAAGTCGCCGGCGTCAAGGTCCGTGAAGAGGCCGTATTCCTCCCCCAGCTGGTCCGCGCGCGCGTAGAGCTGGATCGTCCCGGTGTAATCCCGGAGCGTGGCAAAGCAGGTTTTCCCGTGGTGACGGAGCGTCAGGACGCGCCCCGCCACGCTGACAGGTCCGACCTCCTTGAGCTCTTCCTCCCTGGCCGTCGTGAGCAGCCCGGTCAGACGCCCAGCCCAGTGGGTCACCGGGAAGCGGCTCCCGAAGGGATCTACGCCGCGCGCCCGGAGGGCGGCCAGCTTCGCGTGACGGCGCCGGATGAGCTCGTTTTCGTCGAGCGGCGCGTTCATGATTTGCCCGATAGGAGGTGGGCCTGGATGAACGAGTCGATCTCGCCGTCCATGACGGCCTCGACGTTTCCCGCTTCGACCCCGGTCCGGTGATCCTTGATCAGCTGGTACGGGTGGAACGTGTAGGAACGGATCTGGCTGCCGAACGCGATTCCCTTCTTTTCCCCGGTGAGCTCGGCCAGTTCCTCACGCTGCTTCTTCTCGTAGAGCTGATAGAGCCTGGCCCGCAAAATGCGGAGCGCCGTGTCGCGGTTTCTGAGCTGCGACCGCTCGTTCTGGCACTGCACGACCATCCCGGTGGGCAGGTGCGTGATCCGGACAGCCGAATCCGCCGTGTTCACCCCCTGCCCGCCGGGTCCGGAAGAGCGAAAGACGTCAATCCGCAGATCTTCGTCCTTAACCACCACCTCCACCTCTTCGACCTCGGGAATGACGGACACCGAAGCGAAAGATGTATGGCGGCGGCGGGACGCGTCAAAGGGGGAGATGCGGACGAGCCGGTGGACGCCCGTCTCCCCCTTGAGGTACCCGAACGCGCACTCGCCGGTCACTTCGATGGTGGCGGATTTGATCCCCGCCTCCTCGCCGGGGAGCAGGTCCACCACCTCGGCTTTGAACCCTTGGCGCTCGGCCCACCGGAGGTACATGCGGACCAGCATCTGAGCCCAATCCTGGGACTCGGTCCCGCCCGCTCCCGGGTGGATGGACACGATGGCGTTCTTCCGGTCGTGGGGAGCCGAGAGGATGACCTTGAGCTCGAACTCGGCGAGGGACTGGCGGAGCTTCCGGATCCCGTCTTCGATCTCGGCGGCGACGCTCTCGTCTCCCTCCTCTGTCGCCATCCCCCAGAGCAGCCGGAGCTCCTCGGCCTTGGAGGAGAGCTCCCGCCAGCGCCCCACGAGACGCGCCAGCTCGGCGCGCTCCTGAACCAGACCCTGGGCGCGCCGGCTGTCCTCCCAGAAGGCGGGGGACGCCATCTCGATCTCGATCAGGCGGAGACGCTCCTCCTTTGCGGGAAGGTCAAAGGTGCCCCCGAAGGTCGTCGAGACGCCGCTCGGACTCCAGGATGTCGCGCTTCAGCTCGCCCAGCATGGCGTTAGGGAATCCTCCGGAGCGCTCCCAGCGCCATGGCGACAGCCGACAGCGCGATGCATGCGTAGGCGAAGACGTCGCCGAACCGAGCGTAGAACGTGCTGCGCGAACGGAGGGGGAGCGTCACGCTCAGCACTCCGCGCTCGTAGAGCCCGAGGGTCTTGCCGATCCGCCCGCTGGGCTCCACGGCCGCCGACACGCCCGTGTTGGCGGCTCGCACGATCGCCACGCGGTTTTCCACCGCGCGCAACGGGAGCACGGCCAAGTGCTGCCATGGCCCGCTGGTCGTTCCGAACCAGGCGTCGTTCGTGATGTTCATCATGTACTCGGCTCCCCCCGCCACGAACTCCCGGAACAGGTCGGGAAAGATCCCCTCGTAGCAGATCACGACCCCGAACGGGGGCTGGACCTCCCGAAATACTCTCGGAACTTCCCCGGCCTGGAACTCCGAGATGAACTCGGCCCAGCGCCTCACGAAGCCGATGACCCGGGACAACGGGACGTACTCCCCGAACGGGACGAGATGTATCTTATCATACTTGCCGCTAATGCCCTGTCCTGTCAGCAAAAACGCGCTGTTGTAGAGGCCCCGCTCATCGCCGTCCACGGACCCCACGAGGAGGGGTGCTCCGACCTCCAGGGAGAGGGCTCGAAGCTCGGCCACCAGGGCC
>Ga0209515_10007183_pt1 | contig 13504 bp, 7 predicted proteins | sample Subgroupgradi54m_FD_187454 | JGI IMG/M metagenome (GOLD analysis project Ga0209515, IMG submission 187454) | Subsurface groundwater microbial communities from S. Glens Falls, New York, USA - GMW60B uncontaminated upgradient, 5.4 m (SPAdes)... ...
TGACCCACCGGGCATCTATACGCAGAACTACCTCTTCCCAGACCCTGCCACGCTGCCTCAGACCCCAGAGGGGGCTGCCAACCACCCCATTTGGGAGCTTGTGGACGAGCTGGAGGTGGTGAATGGGGGGAATATCGAGGTGGAGAACCGGTTTGCGCAGGGGGTCGCCAAGGCGTTGGGCTGGTGGGGCACCGGCGGGAGCGACGCCCACTCGGTGCAGGGCTTGGGCAAGGGGGCTACCTCCTTTAAGGGCGACATCCGCAACGAAAAGGACCTGTTGGAGGCCCTGCGAGCGGGTGATTTTACCCCGGTGGAAGGATTCCACGTGGGGCGCCCCGACTTCTACTCGCGCCAGTCGGAAAACTGGCACCCTTCCATCTTGGACCTTCCCCGCTAGCACTTGTCTTGTCGAGGGGTCCAGAATTAGAGTAGCCGCCAACAGAGCCTATGCCAGTCAAACCCTCTAAGGTCCTGATCATCGGGTCGGGGCCCATCGTCATTGGCCAGGCGGCGGAGTTCGACTACTCCGGCTCCCAGGCGTGCCGCTCCCTCCGCGAGGAGGGGGTCACCACCGTCCTGGTCAACTCCAACCCCGCCACGATCATGACCGATGAGGGCATCGCCGACATCGTCTACATCGAGCCCCTGACGGTGGAGGCCATCGCCCGCATCATCCATCGGGAGCGCCCCGAAGGCCTCCTGGCCACCCTTGGCGGGCAGACGGGCCTGAACCTGGCGGTGGAGCTGGCCGAGGCCGGTGTCCTGGACCGCTACGGAGTTCGCCTCCTGGGGACCCCCTTGGACACCGTTCGCAAGGCCGAGGACCGACAGCTCTTCCGCGACCTTATGGTGGAGATTGGCGAGCCCGTGCCCACCAGCGCCATCGTCCGCAGCCTGGACGATGCACGGCGAGTTGCAAGGGACCTGGGGCTGCCGCTGGTGGTGCGGCCCTCCTATACCCTGGGCGGCACCGGTGGGGGCCTGGCTCACACCTGGGAGGAGCTGGAGGCCATCGTGAGGCTGGGCCTGGCCGCCAGCCCCATCCACCAGCTGCTTCTGGAGCGCTCCCTGGAGGGCTGGAAGGAGCTGGAGTACGAGGTGATGCGGGACGCCGCCGACAACTGCATTACCGTCTGCAACATGGAGAACCTGGACGCTATGGGGGTCCACACGGGCGACAGCATCGTGGTGGCCCCCAGTCAGACGCTGACGGACAAGGAGCACCAGATGCTCCGCTCCGCCAGCCTGCGCATCATCCGGGCCCTGGGTATTGAGGGGGGGTGCAACGTTCAGTTCGCCCTGCCGCCCTCGCCGGAGGTGGCGTTGGGCATGGCCTACAAAGGGCCGTGGGAGCGTCCCTACTACGTTATCGAGGTGAACCCTCGCGTGAGCCGCAGCTCCGCCCTGGCCAGCAAGGCCACAGGCTATCCGATCGCGCGGGTGGCGGCCAAGATCGCGGTGGGCAAGCGCCTGGACGAGATCCCCAACGCCGTGACCCGGCAGACCCTGGCCGCGTTTGAGCCCGCCCTGGACTACTGCGTGGTGAAGATCCCCCGCTGGCCTTTCGACAAGTTCGCCACGGGGGACCGCCGCATTGGGACGCAGATGAAGGCCACAGGCGAGGTGATGGCTATCGAGCGCTCCTTTGAAGCGGCCCTCCAGAAGGCCCTCCGCTCCCTGGAGTTCCAGGGCCGCTCTCTTCTGTGGGAGGACCCTTCCTGGAGGGAGGCCAGAAAGGATGCCCTCGAGCGCCTGCCTCTCTACCCCAACGACCTTCGTCTCTGGGCCATCGCGGCTGGCCTGCGCCGTGGGGCGAGCCCGGAGGACCTTTCGCGGGTGACGGGCATTGACCCCTGGTTCACCCGGGCTGTAGGGCGCATCGTCCACATGGAGCATCGCCTGCGGTCTGTGCCCCTGAACGCGCTGCTTGTGAAGGACGCCAAGCGCCAGGGCTTCTCCGACGAGCAGCTGGCCGCCCTCACCGGCCAGGGGCCCCAGGAGGTGCGGGAGAGCCGCAAGGCCTGGGACGTGAAGCCCGTCTACAAGATGGTGGACACCTGCGCCGCCGAGTTTGAGGCGGCCACTCCCTACTTCTACAGCACCTACGAGCAGGAGAACGAGGCGGAGCCCCTGCCTGGCCCCAAAGCGCTGGTCCTGGGCAGCGGCCCCATCCGCATTGGCCAGGGGATCGAGTTCGACTACTGCAGTGTCCACGCCGCCTGGGCCCTCCAGGAGGAGGGGGTGGCCAGCATCATGGTCAACTCCAACCCGGAGACCGTCTCCACCGACTTCGACACCAGCGACCGCCTGTACTTCGAGCCCCTGGACACCGAGAGCATCCTGGACATCCTGGACAACGAGGCCCTCACCGTTGGGGGGCAGGTGGTCTACCCTCCATCGGTGGTGCAGTTTGGCGGGCAGACGGCCATCAACCTCTCCCAGGCCCTGGCCCAGGCGGGCATGCCCATCCTGGGCTCCACGGCGGAGTCCATTGACATCGCATCGGACCGGCAGCGCTTCGAGGCGTTCTTGGGCGGCCTGGGCATCCCACGGCCTCCAGGGAGCGCCGTCACCTCCATCGAGCAGGCCCTGGGCGTGGCCCAGCGCCTGGGCTATCCGCTCCTCGTGCGGCCCAGCTACGTCCTGGGGGGGCGCGCCATGGAGATCGTGGAGAACCCCACCGAGCTGGTCTCCTACCTCCGCATGGCCCTGGAGGCCGGCCAGGGGCGCAACGTCCTCATCGACAAGTACCTGGAGGGGCGAGAGGTGGAGTTGGATGCCGTGTGCGATGGGGAGACGGTGGTGATCCCCGGCATCATGGAGCACGTGGAGCGGGCAGGGGTCCACAGCGGCGACTCCATGGCCATTTACCCCGGCCTCACCCTCACCGAGGAGGAGGTCAGCACCCTGGTGGACTACACCCTGCGCATCGGGCGGGCCCTGGGCGTGAAGGGGCTCATGAACGTTCAGTACGTCATCATGGGAGGCGATCCGTATCGCAGCCCCAACGCTCCCGCTGAACACAGGGGCCCCTCGACGGTGTACGTGTTGGAGGTGAACCCCCGGGCCAGCCGCACGGTGCCCTTCATCTCCAAGGTGACGGGGGTGCCTGTGGTCCACCTGGCCACTCAGGTGATGCTGGGCAAGACCCTCCACGAGCTGGGGTACGCCTCGGGGCTGTGCAAGACCCAGAAGCTGGTGGCAATAAAGGCCCCGGTCTTCTCAATGTCGAAGCTCATTGGCGTGGACACCTACCTGGGGCCTGAGATGAAGTCCACGGGCGAGGTGATGGGGATTGACGCCACCTTCCCCGCCGCTTTGGCCAAGGCCCTTCTCGCGGCGGGCCTATCCCTTCCCTCGAAAGGGGCGGTGCTCCTGACCATAGCCGACCGTGACAAGGCTGAATCGGTTCCGCTGTTGAGAAGTCTGGCGGAGCACGGGTTTACCCTGTACGCCACGCGAGGCACCGGGCAGCTGGTCCATGCCCTTGGGTATCCTGCCACCACCATTTACAAGAAGCTGGAGGAGGGGCACCCCAACGCCCTGGACGTGGTGGTGGATGGCACAGTGGACGTGGTGATCAACACGGTGGCAGGCGAGCGCGGCCCCTTGCGGGACGGCTTTGAGATCCGGCGCGCCGCCGCCGAACGGCGCATCCCCTGCTTTACGTCCCTGGACACGGCTCGGGCGGCGGTGGAGAGCCTGGCCCTCGGCGCCAACAGCTACAGCATCAGGCCCCTTCGAGAGTACCTGGAGGACGAAGGGGCGACGCCCGGAGGATAGCGGGTGTGTTGGGCTAGCAGAACGCCCGGCACCCACGAAGGGGAGTAGAATGGGGGAGGCAGAAGGACTTCCTATTTTGGAACACGCCACGGGTTCGAGAAAGTTCCCCCGCAGAAGAAGAGGTAAGAAGTGATTGAAACAGCTTCAGTCACGTTTGCGGAAGCCTCCGCCGCCAGTAACAAAGCTCTCTCAATACACCGCTGGGCGAACTGGATTGCTGGCTTTTCTGGTGACTTTGCTAAGGATGCCATCAAGCAATATCTGCCGTCTCCACGACCTGACGCTCTTCTCCTTGACCCATTTGCAGGGGTGGCAACTGCGCTTGTAGAAGCATATCGAGCAGGCATTAACTGCGTTGGATTCGAGATAAACCCTTTTGCAGCCCTGGTATCGAAAGTCAAGATGCAATTTGCGGACGTGGACGTAGTGGCCCTCCAACAGGCAATTGATCGCTACGGCGTATTCATGCGGTTGTGTGAAGAGAATCGACGTACTCTGCGTCTGATACCGCGCAGTGTGGCCCCCGCTGGTTTCCACACTCGGATTCCATTCTTCAGTAAGACTATCGAGGCGAAGGTACTCTACACACAGGATTACATTCAGGGGCTGCCACAGCAGCTACAAGACATCTTCCGTGTGGCGCTGGCCTCCGTACTCGTTGGTTTTTCCAACTACACGTATGAGCCGTCACTAGGTTCGCGCCCTGGGGCCGGGAAGGCGCTGATTCGTTCTGCCCCAGTAGGGGAAATTGTTGCAGCAAAGTTGGGTCAGATGGTGGAGGATATCGCCCTACTCCAAGAGGAAGTAGGTTGGCGGGAACAGCAGCCTTCTTGGGCAATACACGAATCTTCTTATTTTGGTTCTGCTGGCTTCATTCAACCCGGTTCAGTTGACCTTGTTGTAACCTCGCCGCCTTATATGAATAACTATCATTACGTCCGCAATACGCGCCCACAGTTGTACTGGTGCGCGCTGGCAACCTCTTCCAATGACCTTAAGCATCTTGAAGAGGAAAATGTTGGGAAGTTCTGGCAAACAGTGCGAGGACGCGAGGCCATTTCTCTGAATTTTGAACTACCGGAGCTTGAACGGCAGATCGCGGAGATACGACAGAAGAACAGCGACAAAGGAGTCTATGGAGGAGGCGGCTGGGCCAACTATGTAAGTGTCTACATGAATGACCTCCATCGGTTTGCCGAGTTACTTAGTTCACAGCTACGCCCTCGCAGCGGAGTTGCGATAGTGGTGCTTGGGAACTCGGTGATTCAGGGCATTCCCATCTCAGTAGAACGATACATGGGACAAATCGCCGGGCTGCATGGGCTAGGCGTGGAAGGGACATACTCGTTAAGAACTAGGGTGGGTTCTAGCGTCGTGAACACAGGAACGAGGCTCACGGGGGAAGAGAAATATGAGCTGTACGATTTTGCTGTCGTGCTCCGCAGGACTGGAGATTAGCAAGTAATTAGGGCAGGCGCGGGAAGAGTTTGTCCCATTGACTGGCATACCCAGGCAATCCTGGCCTACCTGCGCCAGCGACATGCATGCTGAAACCGCGAATGCCCTGCCACTTAGGGACGTACTGCGCGATAAGAGCGGTTTCTGCCCGCGAAATCTCCCATTTCTTTTCCATGAGAAGGTAGCGACAGGTCATTTCTCGCACCGAAATGCCGCTACGGTGTTCAATTTTTCGGAGATGATCACGAAGTCTACCCGCTACGCCTCCGGCACCGACAGCCTGTCCGATGTAGATAGGATTCTGGTCTGGGGCGCGGTAGAGGGCATAGACGCCAAACTTAGATGGGGCTTCGGGCGTGGACAAAGGGTGTTCTGGGCTGGCTTGCAGACTTGCGACAAGCTGGTCGGCAAAAGCCCTATCAACATTAAAGACGAAGTCGTGAGCATCGCACATGGCGACAGAATAGCACTAAGGTATTTTTGTGTAAACGCTTGATTATTTGTGCAGAAGGCAATCCTTCTGGAGAGCCCACAACCTCAGCGCTTGCCGCCAATCACGCACCGGAGTGTGGGTGCAAGGGTGCGCCTCTCTGCCACCCTCCCCTGCTCCAAAGCCCTCCCCTCCTGCTATCCTGAATCCACTTGCCTCTCAGGAGTCCAGTCGTGCGCTCCACCGGCATCGGGGAAAACAATCTCAGGCTCCTGCTTGGGGCCCTCTCGGACCGCAACCTGGAACCTTCAAAAATCGCAGGAAACTATCATAAGTCAAAGCTCTCAATCAAATACATCGTGAGCCTGTCGAACCGACGCCCTGTTGTGATTCCAGGTCGAAGACACTCGACTTGTCGGTGGCCCGGCCTGGCGCAGGTTGGTCACTTGCAATTCAGGCAGCGCAATTCTGTAGTCTGTGGTCGTGCTACAATGACGACGTGTTGCCCCCTACTAGACCGGTGCTAGTCCGCCACGGTTGCGGGGGTTTTCGTCATCCATTCCACCCATGAGGCGTTAGAGTGAGTGACTCAGAGATCTTGGCCAATGTGTGGCTCTTCTCCGGGATGGACCAAGAGCGTCGAGAGCGACTCGCTACGTTTACGTTCACCCGAAGCTATAAGCCAGATGACATCATCGTGGAGGAAGGCCGGACGGGAAACGGACTGTACGTGATCACGTCCGGACGCGTGGAAGTGGTCAAGGCGTTCAAGACGGAAAGCGCGAGGCGTATCGCCACCCTCGCCAAAGGGGACTTCTTTGGTGAGATGGCGCTGCTGGACGAATGGCCCAGGTCCGCAACTGTGCGCGCTCTGGAAGAGACCACATGCGTTGGCATTGACCGCTGGCTGTTCCTCACGCAACTGCGCAGTGATCCGGAACTGGCCATCGTCATGCTGCAGGCAATGGCGCTCCGTCTCAGGGAAACTGATGCAAGGATGGTCCAGTAGCCTGGCCGTCTGCCTCTGCCTTATTTGCCCGGAGTTTTTTCGCTTATGCGCCCGGCCAACCGTGCCAGCGTTTGTCCAATTCTCACCATCTCTGCGGGTGCGCCCGCGGAGATTTCCAGGATGGCGCAATACGCCGACAACTCCAGAAGCCGCTCGCGCCACGCAAGCCACGGCGCCCGTCTGTGCGGGGGGGTATGAACGTTACGAGGGATATAAAAACTGGGGCCGGCATGCAACCCTGGATGTGATGGCCCAGCCGGTAACCCAGTGATAGCGTTGCCAAGCGGGCCAATGACTCGTCCCATTATCCCAACAGTGATTTCGCCCAACAAACGCAGGTCCTCCTCCAGCTCATCAATCCGAGCGAAATAGCGGCCCAGCATTTGAATCAAAAGCTCATAGGCCCCATCAAACAGGTTACAGATGGAAACAGTGAGTGGGTCGTCCAACACGTTGACTTTTCGAGCGTCTATCAGATCGGCTGGAAGATGAGTGTACGGATTGACGACGACGGGACGAGCGGGCGCGAAGTTGGGGTCTTGGCGTCGGAGAGCCTCGTACTCCTCTTGAATGCGTCGGAACCTGGCATAGTGTCCATTCTGCGCCTCTCCCGGCGCCCCTTCACCCTGCTCTACGATTTGTTGAATGGCCTGAATCGCACTCAGCAGCCCGGTCACCGCCGTAAGCTCCGGCAACCGCGGATACGCAGCCGCTTGGGTCGTGGACGAGCCTATGAACAGGCGCTCCTCTCCGTACTTCTCGGCGAGATATCTGAATCCATCCTCGACGCCCCGGTACAAGTGACCAATCGTTTGGTACTCCGGCCGATCGAAAAATATGTCGCGGGCTCGAACGTGTCGCGGTTGCGGACGGTTGGCCGCTAACGTCGCCGGGTCCTGGCTCATCACCGTCTCCGGACGTTCCAGGAAAATGAAATTGGCAAGCGTCTGTGGATTGAAAGGCCTGAGGTCGAGTTCGAATGACTTGGGGTACATAGCCGGACTCGTCGGGAGGTTTGGCCTGCGGATATGGGGGGCGCCGCCTATGGCGGTGAGCAGGTTGTTGACCAGCCCCAGGTGCAACATCTCCTGGATGGCCACATCTGTGATCGTGGATCTCCAGTCTTCAATCATCTGCAACTGCTGGTCTGAAACTCCTTCTTTGGTGGAACTCTTCAGACTGAAGCCAGCGAAAAGGTAACAGCAACTGATGCCGTGCTCCAGCTCCGCAGCCTCTGACAGGAGGTAGACCAACTGAGTCCTATTCTCGATTCGAACCGGGGGTTCAAGAGTCATGGCCTTCTCCACGGTGTGCTCTCCTCAGAGCGGCTTTGCCCCAAAAGTCTTCTACAAGTGTGCAGCCCTCGATTGGCTCTGCGGTTTCACCATCCCCCTGACCCCCTTCCTAGAAGGAAGGGGGAGGTTTTAGCTATGGGGGGCACCCCCATACCCCCGTCAGAGGGGACTCCGCCTCCTCTGAACTCCTCCCCGCTGGAACTTTTAAGGCAAAGCTGCTCAGAGCTGAGAATCCAAGAGGTACGTTCCAACAAACAACGCGGGAGCATCGTACCACGAGAAAGGCGCGAAGTGGCTCCTCCCTGCGTATACACTGAAGGAGTTCTCTGGCATTGCCCTGGCCTCGGGATGGTGGGACGCGCTATGATTGTTAGGTTCAATGCGGATTGCACGTATCAGCACCTATCGTGACGAGACGATGCATCTTGCGGCATGAGTCGCGTGGGGCAAGGATGGCCATGCGTGTTAGGGTCCTCGGCGCACACAACTTAGAAACCAATAGCACTCGTCATACCTGTTTCCTCGTGGATGATGTGCTCGCAATTGATGCTGGGAGTATCGCCAGTGCAATCAGCCGGGAAGAGCAGAGGCGCGTAAAGGCGATCTTGCTGACGCACCATCACATCGACCATGCACGTGACCTGCCGACGCTGGGGCTCGCTGCGTTGGACGACGGAGAACCGATCGACGTCTATGGCCTTGAGGAGACACTTAGCGCGGTACGCGCCCACCTGTTCGACGGGTCAGTCTATCCGGATCTCTCGAGGTCACTCAACGGCGAGGCGCCACGGCTGCGGCTGCACCCTATCCAGGCGGGCCACTCCGCGACGGTGCTGGATTACCAGGTGACCCCGATTCCCGCCAAACACCCTGTGCCAGCGGTGGGCTATGTCGTGCGGTCCTCCAGCCACGCCATTGCGTACACCGGTGACACCAGCGACGGACTCTTGCCATACCTCCGTCAGGACCCCTCGCTGGCAACGCTGTTCGTCGACGTAACGTTTCCGAATGAGATGGAAGCCAGGGCGGAATTGACAGGTCATTTCACTCCCGGAACGTTGGGACACCAGCTGAGGGCCGCGCTGAAGGAGGGCTGCAAACTGCCCTCCATCATACCGGTGCACGTGAGCAGTCTGTACCAAGCTACAATCGAGGATGAACTAGCGACACTAGGCGCGGAGCTGGGAATACGGCTGGCTCCCGCGCGCGAAGGCATGGTGCTGTGATACAGCCAACCCGTGGTGAACCACTACTGTTGAATAACACGTTGCGAAGCATCGCACCTCCAAAACTCTCACCTCGCTCTAGCGTATGGTCTGGTGTCCTTGCCTGGTGCTGAATCCGCCTATGGAGGACGACCCCCGATAGATTCGGGGCCTTCGGCATCCCCCTGTCCCCCTTCCTGGTCAGGAAGGGGGAGGAAATTGTATCTGGGGGGTACCCCCAGACCCCCGGCAAAGGGGCGCAGCCCCTCTGCACTCCCCATCATGAACACCCTGCTAGAGGAAGCGAGCAAGGGAAGGCCCTGGGCTCATAGAACATACATTGGCATCATTTCCCTTCGCTTGAACCGCACTTGACATGGCCCTCTCCAAGTGGCAGAGTTCGCCAATAGCTACCTTCTAGCAAGTGCGGTGTTGCGGCGTCCAGGGTACCGTCGGCGGCATGGAGCGGCTGGACGCCATCAACACGGATCGGATCAGTTGCGCGATGGCTGAACCACAATCAGCACTGACATCCGGCGCCAGCGCCCTCTCCTCACTAGGCTTGTACTCAAGGCGGGTGACCAGTTCCTTGGTCGGGCGCACTGTTGAACTGACCGCCATCAGACGCGAACTGGCTGCCGCCCAGCGCGGCCTGACGTGCCTCGCCATTGAGGGGGAGCCCGGCATTGGCAAGACCCGCCTCGTCGTCTCCATTGAGGAACTCTCCCGGCAGGACGGGTTCGCTGCAGTGGCAGTGACTGCCGACGAAGAGATCCGTGGGCCCTTCCTGCTCGCCCGTAGCATCTTCGGCTCGCTTGACATGGTAGATGTAATTGCTAGCGCTGCGGCCAAGCACGCCATACAGCGAGTAGTGGAAGCCCTTTCGGACATGGACGACCCGAGCCTGCAGAGCTTGGCCCCGGACCGCAAGTTGCTCCGTGTGTTTGACCTGGCTGCGGTGGCGTTACGCGCGATTGCCGCTGGGCAACCTGTTGCCGTTCTCATTGACGACGTGCAGTGGGCGGACGAGGACAGCCTGCGCATGCTGCGCTACATCATCCGAACGAACCCACAGGGCCATATCCTAATCGTGCTCGCTAGCCGCGCCGACGAGATCGCTTTCGTCAACGAGGCGGTCACCCTGTTGGCGGATGTAGACCGCATGGGCTTCCTCCGCCGGATAAAGCTCAGGCGCTTCACGCAACTTGAATCAACGGAGTTCCTTCAGCAAGTCTTGGGTGGGCGGATCAATTTATCCAGTGCTGCCGTGATGCACGCGCAAGCAGAAGGCGTGCCGTTCATTCTGGCCGAGCAGGCGCAAACCTACCGTGATGCTGGCCTGATCCAGCAGATCGACGGCACTTGGACACTCGGCCGCAACGCAGAGCGTTTGCTTCCGTCCGCGGTGCACACTCTCATCCAGCGGCGGGCCGCTCGTCTTCCTGAGGCCACAAGAGTTTGTCTGGCCGAGGCTGCCGTCCTTGGCCGCAGTTTCAGCCTCCGTGACCTTCGGGACATGAAGGTACGGCTGGGTGATGAGGTGCGGGAGACACAACCCCTGGCTGAGGCCCTCGCTCCTGCGGTTGCTGCTGGCCTCCTGAATCAGGACGCATCTGCCTCGGCGGCAGACTACCGGTTCACCCATGATCGAGTGCGGGAGTACGCAGCGGCTACACTGACTTCGGTCCGCCGTCGCGCTCTTCATGACGCGGTTGTTCAATTGCTTACCGCTGACTCTGGTTCCCGGCCAGAGAGTTGGCCCCTTGTCGCTCAACATGCCCTTGCAGCCGGTCGTAACGAGTTGGCTGCAAGGGCATCAATCGAAGCCGCTCGCATTGCCCTACACGCCAACGCTCCTGAAGAGGTCCTTCGCCTGGTCAGCCTTGCCCAGCCCGTCGCATCGTCCCCCCAAGACCGTATAGCTCTTTTGCAACTTCAAGACGACGCGCTTGGGATGCTTCGACGCCCGCCGCAGCGTTTGGAGGGATTGGCCCAGCTCGCGGCGCTCGCGGAGGCGCTTGGGGATGCCCACCTCCAATTGGAAGTCACTCTGCGGCGCGCAGCGGCCCTCAGGCTCGCCAGAGAGTACGATGGGGCAGCTAACCTGGCCCGGCGCGTCCGCACACTGGCGGCCAATCAGACAGACAAACGTGCGGAGCTTGCTGCCTGCTTGGAGCTTGGCCAGGACCTTCTGCGGAGCGAGATGGGCGAGGGCTACTTTCCTACCGCTTCCGAAGTCGACCTCGACGGCGCGGCCGAGGCCTACAGCTGTGCAGCTACGCTAGCCGAACAACTCGGCGAGGACGCAAGCCTAGCGGCGTCCACGCGTGAACTTGGCGTCATCGCGATGGGACGCGCGCGCGCCTTGTTTGTTGACCTCGTGAAGACTGGCCAGCATCTTGCTATATTGCAACGTATTGCCGCCGGCGAGCGCCTAGAAGACATCTTGCCGGGGTCTCCAATCGCTCCCCTGTTCTTCGACGCTGATGCCCGGTTCCGCAAGGCGCTCGACATTTATGAGAAGCTCGGTGACCGCCAAGGCGCCATGTCCACGATTATTGCAATGGCGTACACGAGCTTCGGGCCTGACATTCATATGCCCGGCTCTGCGAAGCGAATCGAGGACATTCGCCATCTGGCAACGCAGCTGAACTCGCTGACAAAGGAGAGCGAGCGGGCCCTTGCTGACGCCCAGATGCTCTATGGCGTGCATGTCTACTCACGGGCCAAGGGGTTCGTGGACGCCGCCATCGCCAAAGGCAAGGAGGCGTATGAGGCTGCCCGCGCCCTGGGTGAACCCTCCATCGAGTTTGTATCTGCAGGCGGAGTGGCCATGGCCTACGCCGATGTCGGTGCGGCAGCAGAAGCGGAGTCCTGGGTTGGACGGGCAGCCTCAGTTGCTTCTGCCGCACCCACCCCTCTTCGCGCTCGTTTACTGGAGACCTGGCGCGGGATCGTAAGCGGCGTTGCTGGGAACGCCGCAGGCATGCGGGAACACTTGGAGAAGGCGGTCCAGATCGCCACTGAACAAGGCCGCCCGGCGGCTCGCTGTGAGGCGTTGGCTTGTCTCGCACTCTGCGCCGCGCGCTTGGGGGCTGAGCAGAAGGATGAGCGGTTGCTTGCCATTGCGGGGCAGAGTGCAAGGGAGGCGCTAGGCCTTTTGCCGGTCCTTCCGGGACGGCCACCGTGGGGCGCGCAGGCCCATGCCGCGCTGGCGCGTGTGGCGCTGGCAAGGGCAGACCTGCCGGCTGCCGCTGCGGCGGGTCGTGCAGCCTTGTCCGCCATTAACGTTATTGAGAGTGAGGACCGGTTCCTGGATGTTCGGCTGCCAGCAGCCAAGGCCCTATTCGCGGGTGGAACAGAGGAGGAGAAAGGCGAGTTGCGCGACTACCTCCGTCTTACCCTCACCCTGCTCATGCAAAACGTGTTCGATGAAAACGCCCGCGTTCAGTGGTTGCGTGGTCCCATCGGCCGTGAGTTTGCCGAACTCGCTGGACCAATCGCGACGCCAGAGATTTCAGCGGGGGCAGCTAAGCTCCCGTCCCTTCAGATGTCGGACCATGACACTGCTCTCCTTCGCCTGCTGGTAGACGGGAGCACGAACGCCGAGATTGCCCACGAGCTCGGCCTCACTGAAGATGCCGTAGTCCGCCAGCTCTTTGAGCTGTACGCGAAAATCGGGGCGGCCTCACGCGGGGATGCGACTTCCATTGCCCTCATGGGAAAGTTGGTGTAGAGAATGTTTCGCATTCGAGTGGACCGTCACCGCTGTATTGGGGCCGGCAACTGCATCACCATGGCGCCGACGGCTTTCGATTGGCTCAAAGGAGACTTTGCCAAAGTTGACGTTGTTGATCCAACGAGCGTTGATGAAGAGCTCCTGCGCGCCGCGGTATTCTCCTGTCCCACCCAGGCGATCGTTATTGAGGACATGGATGATGTTTTGCCATGGCAACTTCGCGAGGTGCGTGGTGTTGAGCCGCAGCGGGTGCTCAAGACGTTCATGTTCACCGATATCGTAAAGTCCACCAACCTGGTGGAGGCCCTGGGAGACGAAGCGTGGCAGGCCGTTTTGCATTGGCATGACGAAACCCTTCGTTCTCTGTTTGCCGCCCATCATGGCCAGGAGGTGGTGACGACTGGAGACGGGTTTTTTGTGGGCTTCGATAACCCGGATGCCGGCACCGCCTGCGCGGTCGCTATCCAGCGAAGATTGGCGGAGCACCGGCAAACAGCTGGCTTTGCTCCGCAGGTGCGGATTGGAATCCACGCCTCGGATGCCAATCAAGTGGGCGCCAACTTCAGCGGCAAAGGCGTCCATGAA
>Ga0209515_10007184_pt1 | contig 13504 bp, 11 predicted proteins | sample Subgroupgradi54m_FD_187454 | JGI IMG/M metagenome (GOLD analysis project Ga0209515, IMG submission 187454) | Subsurface groundwater microbial communities from S. Glens Falls, New York, USA - GMW60B uncontaminated upgradient, 5.4 m (SPAdes)... ...
CGGAGGTAAAAATTTGGGCCACCAGCCCGGCCAAATTCCAAGCCAGGCGTGATGAACGGGCGCGGCACCCGGCATCCAGGGGTCGACAAAAAGGAGTGGTGAGTAAAAAGGTGACAGGTAAGGATTATGCCAATAATAGGTGCCTTGAAACGCCGCCCAGGTCGCGTAAATCACGAAACAAAAGAAACCTAATCCCGTCCACAGCGGCTCAAACCACCAGGCATCTTTGCGATAGGTTAAAGGAGAGTTTTGAGAAGAAATATCAAGTGTTTGTAATGTCTGTAATGCCATCGTAACAATAAATTAATCCAAAAATTTTTTAAGAATTTTTTTGATGGACGGAATTTTTACTTTAATCGCATCCCAGATCAGTTCATAATCCACACCCATGTAGAAATGAATAAGGCGGTCTCTCATTCCTGCCATCTCTTTCCAGGGGATTTCTGCAAATTTATCACGGATTTTAGGCGGGATATTCTTAGAAGCTTCACCGATAATTTCCAATTTTCTTATGACAGCGCTTGAGGTTTTATCGTCTTGGCAGAAATTCTTGTAATTTAGATCCTGAATAAATTCTTCAATTTTTTCTATGGCTTCCAAAATATCTTTCAAATAAATACGATAGTCTTTTTTCATACGGGGATGACTTCATGAAGGATATTTTGTTTGATTTCTTTTCGCAGGGCCCTTTGAGAGACGACGTCAACTTTTGAACCCAATTTTTCTTCAAGAAAAAAACCTAAACCAACAAGGTCAAATAGATCAGCGCCCTGTTCAAAATCAACAAGAACATCAATATCACTATTTTCTGTTTGCTCTTCCCGTACAACAGACCCAAAGGCACCGATTGTTTTGACCTTGTATTTTTTTTTCAGGTACGCTTTAACGTCCCTCAAAATTTGAATAATTTCTTTTTTAGTTTTCATACATCCTTTTATTTTTAAATTTTTTAAAATATCTGATTCAAGAATAGCATAGAAGATTGGGATATGGTAGAAGGAAATATCGTTTTTTTATGATGGCAGGTCGGTTTTCTTTTCCTCTAACCCTAACAGCACTGGCAAATTTGTGGCGGGAGTAATATTGATAATGACCGGCAGGAATCCATCAATCTTCATCTGTTTAATCGGCTGCTCTGGCAACGGCAGCGGCACGCCCTTCTCATCGCGCAGAATCTGCAAGTCCATGAGTTCCGAGTTTAGGTCGATCCCGCCTGGATTTTGTTCTACTTTGAGTGCAGGTATTTCAGTCGCGGCATTCATCGCCGCGTCTTGAAACGCTTGATGAAATACGGGAGCAAGTGTATCGTAAGCATATTTGGCTCGTGCGATCATCTCATTGGCCCGGAGGTCCTTAGATACTGGGTCTCTTTTAATGTCATCCAAAAGTTTTTCTAGTCGAGCTAAAAGAACCTCATGATTTAGCTGGATTACAGCGAGTTTCTCTAAAACTTGTTGGGGGGTCGTTTTTTTATCTTTAATATCGCTTAATAATTCTTGGCTATCCCCGTCTAACAGTAATTCGAGCAAGACTCCAAAATAGAGTTTATTACTGACTGCCAGATTGCTATACCATTTCCCTACAGCCCGCCATACCCACGCATTAGGCCGTATTGAAAGAACGCTCAACTCCGCTAACATTTCATTGAGAGAATCAAAATCTTTAGTTAATTTACGAATCTTCTTAAATCTTCTAAATTGCTGATCAAGCTTATTTCCTGTGGCCTTAATATCCATTGAAGAATAAAAAGTCCTCCCCGATAAAGCCTCTTTAATTCGATCACTATGATTCTTCTCATGGATCGCTGTTTCATCACTTTGCTCTTCAGCCCCAGAACCAAACTCATCATAGAATGCAAGTATTATTGTATTGTCCCTTTCGATCACAGTCTTTTTATCGAAACTAAAATTGGATCTATTTTTTATTTTATTAGCATGAATTTCTAATGCTTGAGGAAATAGGACTTTATAATCACCCATATAAGATGTCCACCCTAATGGACCGTTAGGTAAAACATTGAGGTCAGTCTTAAGATCATAGATAATCTGGTCTTCCTGATCTTTGTTAGGATCATTCATAATTTCACACAGAATTAATTGCGTGGAATATCGAAAGACAAATAATTTTTGATCAATAGCATCACGATTAATAACTTCCAGAAAATAGTCTGCTTCTGTAAATCGCGTTTCCCGCTCTTCGTCTGTTGGTTTGGATGTGCGAGGGGGAAAGAAAATTTTTTTCGAAACAAAATTAAGAAATTGAGTGATCGTATTTTTATCTTTTGTTTTTTCCAATAAACGTCTAAAAAGATCAGCCAAGATCGGAATATTATGGTGATTAGTTGGAATGGTTATCTTCTCGGATTTTTCTCCTGGAATTTGAAAGTTAAAATTAATAGTTGGGACTTTCCCAGTCTGAACCTCCCCTTCATTGAGAACAATATTGGTGATGATCGCTCCCGCTCCCGCCGCTACGGCAGTGCCTCCTAAAATGAGAGCCGTTGTCAACCGTCTCCGCCCTTGATCGACTTTCTCATCAGATTTTTTCCCCATCATCGCCGCGTCGGGAGAAATAACAACTAAAGTTAGAGTGGGTTGCGGCAAAAATTGAATTGTGATTTGAAATGAGGATTGAGGACTCAATGCTGGATTTCTAAGAAATAATTGTAAGGCAGATCCAATTGTTGTTTGGAAATATTGAACTACTTCAGCGTCAGTTGAGAAAGAGTTAATCGGGATTTCACCTATCAATTGTCCTTCCCCTTCTCCGTGCCCATTAACACGAATTGAGAGCTTATTTAATATTTCTGAAGATTGAAAGGTATCCCACGTTTGAATAAATAATTGTCCAAGAGTTTGATAAGTTTGAGCAGCATTTGTAAAAGGTCCTAAAACACTTTCGCCAAACTGGTAATCTTGAGAAGAAAAAATACCGCCTTGAGCAGTCATAATTTTTCCCCAAATTTCCAGCAACTGAGGATCAACGATACAAGCACGAAGCATAAAATTTGCAATAACTTGTCTAAGTTGTTGAGGAATTTTCTCTCCTGAAAGCCAATCATAAATAAGTGGTGAAGCTGGGTCGGTTGGATTTTGATTGGTCACAAAAAGTATCCGGCCTTCTTGATTAATAATAGTTCCTCGAGAATAATTCCCGGGAAGTTGAAGAGGAACCACCACTCCACTTTCAATTGGGATATCAAGAGGCTTATTTTTTCCGGCAATAGTAGCCGGCAACCCGAGAGTGATTGTTTGATTCATAAGCCTTTGAGGAAGCTGTTCGAGACTAGCGAAACCATATTGCTTTGCCAAAGTTAATTTTCGCCGCGCAGAAGCCCAAAATTTGGCAATCATCAACTTCTGTTGTCCTTCTAAAGCTTCAAGCTTAGAAAGCTTTTGGATAATGTCATCGATCCATAAGAGAGTTCTATTTATTCCTTCAGAGTCATCAAATTTTAAAGGAGCTTCAAACTGTTTTGATCCCGCAGAAGTCTCAATTAAAGTTTCCCCTGAATAGCGGATGCGTATTTGTCTGCGATCTTCAGCTAATAAGTTCACAAGCCATTCACCATGTAATGTCGTATCCTGCTCTAATTTTGGCACAAATTCTAACCCCGGAATACCAGCGGCACGAACCTGTTCCTCGGTCAACATCGCCGCGTCGTGATTAAAGGATTCAAATACGGCTTGATCAAATGGCAATTGAGATGGAGTTTGAATAATAACAGGAGCAAAGTGAGCGATTGAAGCGTTGTCCAACTGAGTACGGGCTGTGACAATATCAACATTCGGCCTTTGAGAAGGGTCTAAAACTAACGCCGCCGGATCGAAGTCAATTCCGTTTTTTTTCACCAAAGAAGCATGGTCAATATCCTCCCTATCCTCAAGAACAGAACGAAGAATCCCAGATAACCCGCTTAAAGGAAGTGGATATATCCTTGGTAGAATAATAGGAAGATATAACTCTATATCAAAAAATTTATAAAACATTTTGACTAGCTTTATTAAGGTGTGTTGTTCATCCGGGTCATAAATTTCGGAATTAAACCTGGGAAGAGATATATAGATTATCGATCGATTAATATGAATGACAGGATTGCCTTTATCTGAAAGATAAAAATGGAAAGAAGAAGTTGAGTCACTGTTGACTAAATCCATCAAGCGTTCTGTGATACCAAGCTTTTTTGCCTCAACAAGGCTAAATTCATACCTGGCAACTTCAGTTAAATCCGCGCTTAACATGGCCGTGTCGGCGGCTTCGGTGGTTTGTTTCGCAATGCTTTGGACATCCTTTTCGCTGGCTCCTTCACCGATATCCGTCGCGCGCCATCCGACGATGCTGGCGTGGTCAGCCGCAGGAATTGCTTGCTGTTCATCTTTGGGCAACATCGCCCAATTGGTTTCAACAACAAGGTCTTTGACCGCCGTCACCAACCCGCCGGAAAAATATTTTTTAGGGATAACGGATTGAGTGGCCGGATCATATTCTTCCTTAATGTAATCGTAAACGCCATTTTTGAAGGCGTCTAAATACTGCTGGTAAATCTTCTCTTTAATATTTTTGTCCTCGGTATCAATGCCCCGGATTTTGTTTTGGTTGACATAAACCTGAGCCAGTAAACTTTCTTTAAGTTTCTTTTTGTACCAGGTTGCGAGAATCATGCTGTTGTAGATTTGGCGCAAGGTCGCGAAGTTTTGGCCTTCGTTAACTTCGCGTTCAATGGCAGGAAGAATGATTTGACGGATAAGGTTAGTAGCCGGTGTTTCAGTTTTTTGATCACTCGGCAAATAATCTTCCTCCAACATCACTTTCAAATGCCTCCCCACGACAAAGGCACTCGCACCATGTTCATAAATGACAGCCTTTTCCGGCACGATCGATCCAGACTTTGTTAAAAGTATTAACGGGAATATCCGTCGTTCCGAGTTTTTGTTGAGCCTTCGCGTAAATTTGTTCCCAAAATTTCTTACCTGTTTCCCCTTCAGGATAAACCATCGAGGCCGTCAATTGCTTTAATAAATAATCCATCGAAAGCATGTCACGGCCCATCTCCGTGATCCCAAGTTTGTCGGGGATGATCCGATCTTTCTCATTCGGCGAAAGGTTGACCCACATCTCTTTTTCCGGTACTGTTAACGACGCCAGAAAATATTTGATCATCTTCATCGACTCTTCTTGAAGTTTGGCCGGTGACATCGGATCATCACCGTGATCAACAATAAAGTCGAATTCCAGCGGATTGTCCGGATGAACGGTCAAACCCTTAACTAAAATGGGATTGTAACCCGGACTTGGTTGAAGCATCGTGCCGGGTATGGGAAGGCTTAAAGTTTGCGCGTAAGCGGAAGGCAGCAGCGTATTGACGCTGAAGCACAGGACAATAAAACAAGACAGGATTTTGTGGACCAGTCGTCTAGGGGGCATAATTTATTAATATTATGTTTAAATGATAGGCTGGTTAAAGGATACCATGCCTTCTGTAAGCGTCAAGGTGAGGAGGGTTTTACTTTTTATACAGCCCCATGAGTTCGGTTTGGGCGAGGATGTGGCTTTTCATGGCGCCTTCAACGTCGGTCTTCGTGGCGCCTTCGGAAAGTTTGAGCATACTATCAAGGGCGTAGAGTTTGAAGAAATAACGGTGAGTGCCTGAGGGTGGGCAAGGGCCGCCGAAATTCACGCGTTTAAAATCGTTGTATCCCTGTATTCCTGGAATGCTATTTTCTTTGATTTTTTGTACTGGCGGAATGTTAAAAACAACCCAATGTACCCACGTGCCCATCGGAGCGTCGGGATCATCGATAATTAAAGCTAAACTTTTTGTTCCGGCGGGGGTATTCGAGATATTAAGTTCGGGATTAATATCATTGCCCTGGCAGGTGAATTTCGTGGGAATCATTTCGTTGTGTTTAAAGGCGGGACTGGTTAATTCAAAAGCGAAAGCCCGCGTCGAACTAACACACATTAAACCCAAAAGGATAGACATAATTTTATACATCGGTTACCCCTCCTTCTCTTCATATTTCTTTTTCAGTGAATCAATGACCAGTGGATCAGCAAGTGTCGTCACATCTCCCAACGCTCGGCCTTCTCCAATATCACGCAAAAGTCGGCGCATGATTTTGCCGCTGCGGGTTTTTGGTAGGTCAGCGGTAAAAAGGATTTTTTTAGGCCGGGCGATCGCGCCAATTTTTTGACTGACATGATCTTTAAGTTTTTTTTCGATCTCTTCTCCCGCGTGATGGCCTTCTTTTAATGTGACAAAAGCCGCGATCGCCTGACCGGTCAGATCGTCGGTAATCCCGACAACGGCGGATTCGGCGACACTGGGATGGTCGACTAACGCGCTTTCAACTTCCATCGTGCTGATGTTGTGTCCAGCGACGAGCATAATGTCATCGACACGGCCTAAAAGCCAAAAATAACCATCCTCGTCGCGCTTGACGCCGTCGCCGGGGAAATATTTTCCTTCCCAGCGGCTCCAGTATGTTTTTTTATAACGTTCCGGATCGCCCCAAATTCCTCGCAGCATCGACGGCCACGGACTTTTGATCGCTAAGTAGCCGCCTCCGACTTCGATCTCTTCGCCTTCCTCATTTAAAACGGTGGCTTCAATTCCTGGTAAGCTTCTCGTCGCGGAGCCGGGTTTTGTGTTGGTAATCCCAGGCAATGGGGAGATGAGAATACTTCCCGTTTCGGTTTGCCACCACGTGTCAACGATCGGACAATGTTCTTTCCCAATATTCACGTGATACCACATCCACGCTTCAGGATTGATGGGTTCTCCAACACTTCCTAATAAACGTAAACTCGAAAGGTCGCATTTTTCGACCCATTGTGTTCCCCATTTCATAAAAGCCCGAATCGCCGTCGGGGCGGTATAAAAAATGGTGACCTTATATTTTTCAATAATTTTCCAAAAACGGTCGCGTTCAGGATAATCCGGTGTGCCTTCAAACATGACTTGAGTCGCACAGTTCGACATCGGCCCATAAACGATATAACTATGACCCGTGACCCAGCCGACATCGGCCGTGCACCAGAAAATGTCGTTGGGTTTAAGATCAAAAACCATGTGTGTCGTCGCTGTGACTCCGGTTAAGTAACCACCGGTTGTGTGAACGATTCCCTTAGGTTTTCCGGTCGTGCCCGACGTGTAAAGGATATAAAGAATATCTTCGGAGTCCATTTGTTCAGGTTCACAAAATTGATCAGCTTTGGCCATGAGGTCGTGATACCAATGATCCCTTTTTTGATTAAAAGAGACGGATTTACCAGTCCGTTTAACCACAAGAATGTTTTCAATCGATGGACAATTCTTTACCGCCGTGTCGGATGTTTCTTTGAGAGGAATGATTTTTCCTCGCCGGTAACCGCCATCGGCGGTGATTAAAAGTTTCGCTTGCGCGTCGTTAATGCGTTCTTTGAGAGAATCCGCGCTAAATCCACCGAAGACCACCGTGTGAACTGCCCCGATTCGGGCACACGCGAGCATCGCGAACACCGCCTCCGGAATCATGGGAAGATAAATCGCAACGCGGTCTCCTTTTTTTACTCCCAACGATTTAATCACATTCGCTAATTTATTGACTTCAGCGTAAACCTCTTCATAGCTTAAATATTTCTCATCTCCAGGCTCGCCCTGCCAGATAATCGCCGTCTTTTGACCGCGGCCGGCCTTGATATGCCGATCTAAACAGTTATAGCTGGCATTGAGTTTTCCGCCGACAAACCATTTGGCGAATGGAGCCTCACTCCAATCTAAAACGGTGTCCCATTTTTTAAACCATTCCAGTTTATTAGCCCACTCGTCCCAAAATGCGAGAGGATTTTGACGCGCTTGGTCATAAATTGAGGGATCTTTGATATTGGCCTTGAGTTTGAATTGGTCGGAGGGTTTAAAAACACGGTGCTCTTTAAGAAGTGTGGCGACTGTCGCTTGGCTCAAATCGGGATTTGGTTTACTCATTAACGTCCTTCCACTATTTTATGAGTTTCAACACGTCTTTAAATTTCGGGTGAACTGAAGTTCTTAATAATTCACAGATCATCATTTCAGTGGATGTTAAAGTGGCTCCAAGAAATTTGATCCTCTCAAGTGCCAGCGTTTTATTTTCAAGAGTTCGTGAAGATACGGCATTGGCGACGACTTGAATATCATATTTTTGTTTCAAAAGGTCATGAACGGTTTGGTAGACACAGACATGAGTCTCAATACCGGCGACAATGATTTGCCGGCGGTGAAAGGATTTCAATTGTTTTTTAAAATTATTTGATAAACAACAGCTAAAACTTGCCTTTTCGATCGGCGAGATTCCCTGAAGGCATTGGTTAATTTCCGGAACGGTTGCCCCAATTTTTTCCGGAGCTTGTTCTGTGACAATAATCGGAATTTCTAAAATTTGGGCGGCTTGAATGAGGGCCTGCAGGTTTTTAAAAAGATTTTCCTTGTCGTGCATCAGGCGGGCTAATTGACCTTGAACATCAATAATAAGAAGCACACTTTTGTCGGGAGTAAACATCACGGTTTATCGCCTCTCAGAAAGAGAAAGCCTAGTGTCCTTGTCCATTTTAGGCGAAGAACACTAGGCTTTAAAAGATTTTTCACTTTTAAATTAGTAGTTTACCGCTTGAATAACTCCGCAGCCGATGCGTCCACCCGCGTTTCCCGTTGGCTGGCTCATATCGTCTTCTTTTTCATGAAGAATGAGCGCTTTGCCCATGACATTGTATTTGCCTGAGGATAAACTTACGCCAGGTAAAAACACGGAAAAATAACCTTCCCCATTTTCATCAATTTCGACATTTCCCATATCTCCGGGATGAGCCTTCATGGCCCCATCTTCGGGGAAATAACCATGCGAGACATTATCAGGATTAAAATGACCACCCGCGGCATTGCCGGAGTCTTCGCAGCTGCCATTTTCATGAACATGAAATCCGTGTTTCCCGGGTGTCGCGGAATAAAATTCAGCGTCAACATAGACGCCTTCTTTGGTTTCAATCAAATCCGCAAATCCGTTGAGTTTTGAATCGGGGGCTGTTCCTTGAATCGTCGCTTCAGCTTCGGCCACGATATCTTCTTCCTCTTGATCAGGGGCTGACAAATCTTCGCCTTCCATTTTATCAGCATTCAGTTCTTCATTAGACATTTTTTCCATCATCATGGAAGAATTATCGTCTTTCATCATATTTTCCGCTGGGGATTCTTCTTTCATCATGGCATTGCCCATGGATGAACCGTTTTGTTGCGAAAAAACATTTGAGGTCAATAGAAAACCTCCTAAAACTACCGCGAGTACCACTAATGCTTTTTTCATTCCATTCCTCCCTTTATTTATAAAATTGTGTTTTTATGTTCATTAAGAAAAATACAGACACCATTATAGTCAAAATAAGCGTTTGAAGAAAATGATTTTTTATTATTTTTTTGGGGTTAACTTAACCTTAATTTAGGGACACTGTCCCTAAATTAACGGGCACTCTTTTGGCTCCCCAATCACCGATCTTATTTTCAAAAAATCCGGGAACGGCTGTGCCGCACGAATCACATTTTCCATTTTTGATATGATATTCCCCTAAAACATACCAGTCTCGTTCAAGAAGTAATTTTTTGCAATGGGGACAATACGTGCTTGACCCCACGCGATCATGAACGTTTCCGGTATAGACGTAGCGCAATCCTTTTGAAAGGGCGATTTCACGAGCATGAGTTAAGGTTTGCGGCGGCGTGTTAGGTTTATCGAGCATTTTAAAATCAGGATGAAAGGCTGTAAAATGCAGCGGCACGTCGACGCCTAAATTGTCTCGGATCCATTCGCTCATCGCGTGAATTTCCTGGTCGCTGTCATTTTCGCCGGGGATTAAGAGATTGGTGATTTCAAACCAAACGTTGGTTTCATATTTTAAATATTTTAACGTATCCAGAACCGGCTGTAATGCCCCGAGCGTGATGTTTTTATAAAAACTTTCCGTAAAACCTTTTAAGTCGACATTGGCCGCGTCCATGTGCTGATAAAATTCTTCGCGGGCTTCAGGAGTGATGTAGCCGGCGGTAACAGCCACTGTTTTAATTCCAATGGCGTGACAGGCTTTGGCGATATCAATCGCGTATTCGGCAAAAATCACGGGATCATTATAAGTGAAGGCGACACTGCGGCAGCCGAGCTGTTTGGCCGCGTCGGCAATTTTTTGCGGACTGGCCTCATCGGTTAAGCGGTCGATCTCGCGGGATTTGCTGATATCCCAATTCTGGCAGAATTTACAGCCTAAATTACATCCGGCCGTGCCAAAGGACAAGACACTTGTTCCGGGATAAAAATGATTGAGAGGTTTTTTTTCGATGGGATCAATGCAGAAGCCGCTGCTGCGGCCATAGGTCGTTAAAACCATCTGGCCGCCGATATTCTGACGGACAAAACAAAATCCCCGCTGGCCGTCGTGGAGACGGCAGTAGCGGGGACAGAGTTTGCAAAGGATACGTCCATCCTTTTCTTTTTCCCAAAACCGGCCGGGGTAGAGATTATCAGTTTGCGTTGACATAAACTTTACCTCTAATTTAATTATAGCAAAGGATTGAAGGAATGGTAAGAGGAGGAAATTGGGGGATGTTAAACCCGTCCTTGATCAATGATGGAATGTGGACCAATGTTACGAAAAATAATACTGGTGTCTGTAATACTAAAGGTAAATCGATAAGATGAATTCACATAGGCTTCCCAGATATCCTTTTGTCCAAGATAACGGTGGATTTGTAATGAAGGATGCCTTGGGTTTTCAAGAAATAAAGAAAGCTTCTGGTCAAAACGTTTTTGAATTGAGGCGGGAAGGTCTTGAAAATTTTTTTGAAATCTTTGGGTAAAAATTAACTCTTTAGCCATTTCATCGCTTCGTCTTTATTCTTAAACTTCCGAGTGCGTCCTGCCTTAATATCCTCCTCTGCGGCTTGATCTTCCTTGGCCCAATCAAAGAGTTTTTGGTGTTTCGTGGAAATTTTTTTTAAAATTTTATTGATAAACGTGGAACGGGGTTCCTGTCCTCGATCCATATCAATCCATTGAAGGATTCCTGGATCTAACGTCACATTCACATGAATTTTATATGGCATATTTTAAAGACTTCCTTTTGATAAAAGAATACCATAATACTACTCTATTGGCAAGGAGACTATTAAGTTTTTTCAGCAGTGACTTTTGGTGTCGATTCGCCTAACAATAAAGGTAGATCGATCGGTTTGATCTGGATGATGACTGGCAGAAATCCATCGATTTTCATCCCTTCGAAAGGCTGTTGGGAGATCGGCAGCGGCACGCCATTCTTGTCACGTTTAATCTGCAGATCCATGAGATCAGGGTTTAAGTCAATCCCTCCGGGGGCTGGCATGGCGTGGTCGGAATCACTATCAGTTTGAACGTGTTCAGAGGCCTGAGCGCTGATTTGAATTGTATCCGCATCTGTCTTTAAAAGGGCACTCAAGGCTAAAGCGCCCAAGGCCATTCTGCGATAATGTCGACGACGCAGCTTCGTGGCATGATCTCCTTCAGTTATCTCTTTAAAGATATCGCCTGTTTGTACTGGTATTTCTATTCCATACCATTCTTTAAAAAGTTGTCGCAATGATTCTACCGTTGTTTCATATGTTTTTTTTACTTCTATTGCATTTTTAGATCTAAGCCTTTTTTCCCTTATGACGTTTTTAGTTTCTTGTTTGAGACTATTTACCCCAGACCGCGCAATCTCAACAATATCTAATTCTATTTTTTCTAAATCAAGTTCTGAAATCATTTTTTTATTTAGTATCCCTTGAATAAAATCCTCGAAGCTCGTTGTTTTGTTTGTAAGTTTTTCCATTCTATTCCAGGCTTCATCTAAGGAATATATTTTTACGGGTAATATCTCTAATAATTTTTCATAGAGTGCTGTCCAAAAATACGTATTAATCCATGCTTTAATGGAATTTTCATAGTGTGGATTTTTTCGTAAAGCGGCAAGTTTTGTCCTTAAATCTTTGACAGTCCCCATCATCGCCCTGTCAGGAGTTTCTCCTGACGAGGCCTCGCCAACAATTTTTGATTCTTGGCGGGCCGCGTCGGGATTAGGTCTCGTCATCTGTTCCATAGCTTCCCACCATCTCAAAAAAACATAATCATTTTCTTTTTGTCGATTCTGATCATACGGATCACTTACAAAATCCTCATATTGTTTAGGGGTCATCCTTAAATGCGCAGCCCGAAGCCTCGCTTTCCGAATAAAGCTATTATGAACTCTAGACAAATCACCTTCAGAAAGTCGGGCTAAAATACGCTGGGCATGAACATGTCCATTTTGACCCGGTTTAGTAAAAATATGCGCCATTATGCTCCCGCTCTCTCGAGAAATGATCTCATAACCCCAACCTTCAAGCGCAGAGATACAACCCCAGATAGTTCCAACGGGAAATGGGCCAACTTTTTCTACAACTAATTGCCCTCCCGGTGCAATACTGTCAACGATTTTACGAAAAAAAGTAACAGGGAATTGCGTGGTTTTCGTGACGTAACCAAATATATTCGCAAGACGGATCGTTCCAAAATGCCCAGGAGGAAGATCTAAATCAAAAACATCTTGTTTTAAAACTTCTATATGTTGCTCAAGACCTAAAGCCTTTCGTCCTTCATTTAAATACGCGACAACAAAATCAGATGTGTCTACAAAAATATACTGGCGACTTCGATCAAGATTAGGAAAGAAAGCAAGGGCATTGGTCCCCGAGGCTAAATCAAGGAAAGGTTTTTGATTAGCGCCAGGATCAGGAATCGTGTTGCCTAATATTGTTTCTTTAGAAAATTCATTAAGATTGTGCTTAAGAATATATTGAATGGCAGCAAATCGTCCAATCGTTTCAGAAAACATTTTCCCTTTAGGTGATTGCGCAAATGTTAACATCTTGGCTGTCTGTTTTTGGGCTTTATCACCAGCATTGAAAGAAGAAATCATGCTTTCTTGATTTTGCCTAAATTCTAAAGAAAAATCTTTAAGGATTCCTGCCGCAAATTCCGGAAAAGTAATTTCTGGTAAAATAACATTTTTCACAAAATCCGCATCCTGTTGACGATAAATGGCTGTTGCCCGTGCACCATACTCATTTTTAAGTCTCTCTATTTCTTTCCTGCTCATCATCGCCGCATCGGGAGATTCAGTAATAGCCTGAAGGGGCTGATTTTGCGCCAGGGCCAGTGTGGCGTTGTCAACCTCGGGGCTGATCTCCGTCGTGCGGACGGTCATCGCGAAGTTTTTTTTGCCGTCAAGAATTTCAGCGCGTTGAGTACGCGAAAGTGAGGCGTCATCGACCCGTTCAAATTTTTGTGGCCCCCAAAGCCCACCGGAAAAATATTTACGGGGGATAATCTGCTGAGTGGCTGGATCGTATTCGTCTTTAATAAAGTTAGCGACACCCTTTTTCAAGGCTTCGAGATATTGATCGTAAATCTTTTGCGCTGCTTTTGGATCGTTCGTGTTGATACCGCGG
>Ga0209515_10007186_pt1 | contig 13498 bp, 16 predicted proteins | sample Subgroupgradi54m_FD_187454 | JGI IMG/M metagenome (GOLD analysis project Ga0209515, IMG submission 187454) | Subsurface groundwater microbial communities from S. Glens Falls, New York, USA - GMW60B uncontaminated upgradient, 5.4 m (SPAdes)... ...
TTTGTTTTATCCCAACCAATTGGATGAATAATTATGATGAGGATGGTCTTAATAATGATCTAATTTATGATTCTGATAAAGAAGTTTCTTTGATGTACAAATTATCACATGGCGATCTAAAAATGTGTTCTGCTTCACCTTCGCAGGCAATTGAATTATTTACTGATAATGATGCGAGTTCTGGCGAGCTTGATTGTGAAACAAAGGCAGTTAAAGATGCGCAACGAAAGATATCAATGGTGCCATGGCTTAATGTTGATAGAAAGGGGAGTTGTCTTGATACTTTTACAAAACAAGCTGGTAAGAGTATTCCTTCTAACGGCTGCTGGGCTTTGATTACAGAAGACGATACTGGGTCTAATGATTGCGGCTGGGTTGAAATTACCCCTGGCGATGTTGTTCCTAGTTTGTATAGTGATCATTCAGCTAAATTGTATGCTTTAAATTCTCCTCGTTATGATAAGACAGATGCACTTTGCCCATTGTATTATAATACGTGGTATAATAATGATGAAGGTTCTTTACTTTGTCAGGATAATAAGTGGCAGATGTGCAATGAATTGACAAAAGGAACTTCAATGAAAGTTGAGATGAAGAGTTCTGAGAAAGATAATAAACCAGTTAGTTTAATTCCAATAAATTATACGTGTACTGAGAAGACGGGTCAAACTTTCACAGGAGATAAAGTTTATTTTGAATGGGTTTCTGATAAAAATGATAATTTACCGTGGTTTCGTTATGGTGGTTTAGAATTGTATGATGATAATGATAACGCTTATCCAAAGAAATGTGATAATAAGAAGACAGGTGTTTATTTTGGTTGTGATTTTAGAGGAAGTATGGGTACAACTGCTAAGCAAGATGTAGGTAAAGGAGAATTTCCTTGTCCTTCGCAAGGAAATAAATGTGATAAAAACTTTAAATTGTATAAAGAGGCAGCTGCCGGAAATGAGGGTTGCCCACTCTATCTTTCTGAAAATGATTTAACTACTAATGACTGCGGTGCTGCAACTTCTTACCTTGGTGAGTGGGTTGCCTATAATGCTGGACAGTTTTATCATTGTGATGGTTCACAAGAGACTTGTGATAAAGGGCCGATATGGGTGACAGGAGATACTCAAGCTAAGTGTTTATTGCGAGAAAATGCGTTAACTGCTCGAAATGAGCCGGGCGGCTTTGTGTGCGGCGCTGATAAATTGTGGTATTTATGTGAACCACGCAAAGAAGGTAGCTGTATCTATAAAGATGGTAAGAAAAAGTGTTGTCTGAAAAATGAAGATGGACAGTTTGAGTTTGATAAAGAGTGGCGGTAAATATGATCAATTTTAAATCAAAAAGAGGGATGGAGGCAAGTGTCTTAGTTATTATTATCATTACTTTAGTTGCGTTTTTTATTATTGCAGGTGTCATTTTTCGTTTTATGTCTAGCGCGGATGAGAAGGAGGCAGAAGTTTTGTGTCACGATAGTATTGCGATGCGAGCCTCTACTGCATTGCAGATAAATACGGGAAGTAAAGCAAGTAAAGAAGATTTTCATCTGATAGAATCTACAATGAAGACTGCTCCTGTTTTGTGTAAGACGATTGATAAGAAAATTAAGGGTTCTAAAGATGAAGTGATGAAGCAGATGGCAGATAAAGTTGCTCGGTGCTGGTGGATGTTTGGTGAAGGACGGTATGAGGAGATCTTACACGGCTCTAGCATTACTCTAGCTCCTTCTATATTTGGAATGAGTAATGAACAGAATAAGTGTTTCAATTGTTATAATATTATGATTGATCAAGATGATATCCCTGGTGCTAGTGAAGGAATTCAAATTAATGATCTATTATTCTATATGTGGAAGCATAATTACTTACAACGCTCTGCACATTGCAGAGAAGGAGAAGATTGTAAAGAATGCACCATTAATGCTCAGTGTGGTGAGAATACTGAATGTTATAAAGGACGCTGTGATAAATTACAAGGAATTAATTATCTAGATTATATCCAAAGTTATGGCGGACCTGGGATGTTTATTAATATTGCAAGTAAAGGAACAATACTACCGAGGCATGCTTATGCCGTTTCTATTTTGCCAAAAGTGCAGGAGAAGGAGCAGACAGGTTGGATGAAATGGATAGGATTTGCCGGAATGGGAATTGCAGTTGCAGGTGCTACGTTATGTGCGTTAACTACCGCAGGAGCATGCATACCATTTGTTGCTTCTGCAATTGCTACAACAGGAACTGTGAGTAGTGGCGTTGCTGCTGGTAGCTTAGCAGTTGAAGTTGCAGAGGGACATTATAGTCCAAATAAAGAGGTACCACAGGGTGGTGCTCCTGCGGTTAGCGATCAAGCTACTCAAATATCCATCGAAACGATGTTTAAAGAGCGAGCATACAGTTCTATTTATTTGAGTGATACAGAGTATGGTCAGCAGTTTTGCGGGTCTGGCGATTTAGCAGGTGATTAGATAAATATATTTGATAAATAATTTGATAAAAGGTGATGATGATGTTTGATAATAAAAAAGGGATGCAGGAGATGTGGTGGATTATTGGCGCTGCTATTATTGTTGTTCTTATTGTGATTCTTGTACTGATGTGGTTTACGGGAAGCGGGGGAAAAGCTTTCAATACGGTAGGAGGTCAAATTAGTGGCCTGAGTGATTGTGACGGAGATAAAGTTGTTGATAGTTTTGATAAGTGTCCATGTGATTATGGCGATACTAATGCGGAGTTAGAAGGATGTAAAAGTGGGGTTAAGAAAGGTGATCCCGATACTCAAAAGAAAACAGGAACAACAGGATGTTGTCCTAAATAAATTTAAAATAAAATGACCTATAAGATGAATAAGAAAGGGACGTATATGGTTTCGTTTTTAGTGACGATACTTCTTGCGATACTTATTTTTGCACCTTCGTGTATGTTTGCATCTAAGTTTTTTCGATTGAGTGCTCAGGCGAAAGATAATTTTGTTGCTTTTGTAGGAGATGTTGAGGATTTACAGCTGCATGGGAAAGATGCTGAATCACGCAATACTTTAATTATACTCGATGCAGAAACTGCTCTGATTTATTTTAGTGGACCTAAATTGACAATTTCTGTTGATGCAGCGGCAGAAGGAGACTTTTACGATTATAAAATATTAATTGATCGTCCTCCTGTGTGTGAAGAGGATAAAGAAGCTAAAGGATGTTTCTGTCTATTTCGAGAAGTGAAAATCGATTCTTCTCAATTTTTGACTGATAAAATTTTAACAATTACTCCTGTTAAGATGCTCTGTCAACCTACAAAATATGAAGTTCTTTTCTTGGCATCCGAGAATGCACAAAATTGTGGTATTGGTATTCCAGTTGATGTTAATTCTTATACTTGTGAAGGAGGATTTATGGCTGATCGAGAGCTTATCGGTAAAACTGAGTATGTGAAAGCTTATTATAACAGCGGGCGACGGGTAAATCTCGTTGCAACAAAAGATTCTTCCAGAATAAAGATTAAGAAATATTAATTATTTTAATGTAAAATTATGGTTAGAAACAGGATGATGAATAAGAAAGGGGAAAGTGTCATTTTGATGATTGGGGAACTTCTTGCGGTTATTGCTGTTATTTTTATGACGATGCAGATTGCAACTCGCTTTGCGAAATCTGATGCGGTCGTGAAATTAAATGTTGTACAAGATATGAATATGATGGTTAATGTTTTAGTTGGGGAGCCGGGGGATGCTGTTGTTGCGTATCCAACAGATGTTAGTTCGTTTTCGATGATTCTTACAAATAATAAAATTACGGTGATTACAAAAGGTGAATCGGAATTTAAGAATGCGGTTGAATCGTTTAATCTTCCGGAAGGCTTTGTTGCTCAAGGCGTTGTTGAAGAAAAAGCTAAAGTGTGTTTAGAGAAGAAAAAAGAAGTTATTACACTAAGGGAGTGCAATAAAGATGAATCGTAAAGCCCAATTTGATGTTGCACGAAAGACGATCTTTTGGATGATTGCAGGTTTTTTGATTGCTATTATTATTCTTGCTTTTACGTTTACTATTGCAGATTATAGAAGTAAACTAACTTATGTACCACCTCAAATGAAAGCGGAATTTATTACGTTACGCTTTGCCAATATTCCTCAATGTTTTGCATATAGAGATGAAGTTACTGGCAGGGTTTATTCTTCTACGATTGATTTAGCTAAATTTACGCGAGAGAGATTGTTTTCTTGTTATCATACAGATCCTAAAGAAGGGTATCAAGATTATAATTTTCGTTTAGTCTTGAAGAAAACGAATAAAGAGATATTCACTAATAATTATTTTAATAAAGATGATTTTACACAGTTTAAGCAAGTTTTAGTCAAAGATGGTGATACTTTTACAGAAGATACACTTTATATTTATGTACAAGAGTATATTTCTAAGCCGGAGGCAAATTTATTACAATGAGAAGGTCAAATAAAAAAGGAATGATGGATGATTGGTTCGATTTTCTCTTTACGGTTATTGCTTGTTTTTTTATTCTCTTATTTATTGGGATTTATATTCGAAGTGCGGTTGATGCTAAGAAACAAGAAGCACTTAATCAATTGGAGAAAACAATAGTAGTTGATGATTATTTAGTTGAGGAGCGAGTTGTTTTAGGAAATGATGGAGAGATTGATATTGATAATGTGGATAAGAAAATCGAGCAACTGCGACGATTTGGGAAGATTGAGGATAGTTCTTCCTCTGTTAGTTATTCTCCTGTTAAAAAGGGATCAATATGAAAAAGATTTATTATAATAAAAAAGGAGCATTGTTTCATTGGATTGTATTTGGAGTGCTCGCCGCTTTAGGTTTATTCTTTATTTTGAGCAGTAATTTTGATTCGGGAATTCAATTGCAGGGAATGTGGCAACTTACTTTTGTTCGAGCGGCGCAAGAGAGCGATCGGAATTTGCTTGTGGTTGATAATGCGGCAACACAATCGCTCAATAAAATTGTCAAAAATGTGGCACTTGATGTTTCTTCGCAAGATTTAGGGTGCGGTAAATTAGATACTGTTTCTTTGTGGAATGATAAAGATAGGTTTTGTGAGCTTAAAGTGAGTGATACTTTACTTAACCAATTTAATGGAGTGATGCAGAAAGAGGTTGGACTCACTTATGAAGGAGTTTTTCTTTCAGAAGGATTTCTTCGAGGTAAAACTGACAAACGTCAGATAATTAGTTCTTCTCTTTCTGTAATTCCTACAGTACAGCAATCTGCTTCTTTGTTTACACAGTATGACACTCTCACTTTAAAGCCTTTTTATCTACGTTATGAATATAATCCTAGCTTTATGGTTAAAGCCGATGACGCTTTTGGTGAATATAACAATTTGTTCAAAGAATCTCACAAACTGGTAGAAGAATGTCAAAATGTTAAAGATTTGCATCTTTGTTTAGATAAAATGAAGAAAAACAAATTCCATTACGTTTCTTGTGATCGAGAGCGATATGAAGAGTCTGAAAGAAAAGTTTTGTTTTGTGTTTCTTCCTCTAAAGAATATGATTTTGCGTTAGATTTTACACCCTTGCTACCATTTCCTGCGGAAGATGTTGCTTTGAGCTTTGTTGGAAGTGATGTGATGGTTTCATTTACTTCTGTTCAACCAGCTGAATCTTACAAGATATATTATACTAATTGGCCGCAGGCAGGAGCAAATGTACCCGGAACTGCGCAGGATATTTTTTCTTTAATGCCATCTGGATTTAGTTATTTTCAGGGTCTTGCAATAATTAGCTCTATTAATGCTGATTGTCCCGATGATAAGAAAATTGGTGAGAGTTATTTGTGTAATGGCAAGATTGTCTATGTTCTCCATGATTTTCGATTAGAGCAGGGTAAGGACTATTTCTTTGCGGTGAGTTCGATGAAGGATGGAAAAGAGTCGCTGATTACGGCGTTTGTGAAGAATTAGAGGAGGACTACTTCAGTGGTGTTATATACTTTAATTTTATTCTGTTGTTTGAGCGCTTTGTCGTTGGACCACAAAGAGCAGTTTAGTTTTAGTGCTAAGGCAAAATAAGCCATATCATCTGGGTCTGGGGTAAGTGTTTCTGCTTGTTCTACAAATGGAACTAGTTCTTCCATTGGTATTAAAGCGATTCTTCTTTTGAGAATTTCTAATACCTGCTCGAATTCTGCAGAGCTTCTTTTTGTTTTTGCTAAGATTTCTTCTTTATGTTTTTCGATTTCTATAATTATGAAATCTGGTGTAAACAAATGAAATTCTCTCCGAAATAGTAACTCATAGTTCTTTCCTTCTTGTATTAATGCAGCAAAAATCACATTTGCATCTACAATAAGATCCATTTTACTTCACTTTTTCTCGAAGTCTTTTACTTAACGCTTTACTTACTTCTTTTCCAAGTCTCAATGCATCTTCTTCTGTAAGCGTACTCTTTTCTTTGAATTTTCGCAAGAATTCTAAATCTTGAATACGTTGAATGAATGCTTGCCTTGCGATTTCGGACCAGTTCATCTCCGGAAATGTGTCCATCTTTTTCTTTAATTCTTCTGGTACTGCTAATGTCATGGTGACCATGGTTATTCCTCCACTGATGGTTATTACTGTATAATATGTGCAAATATATAAATGTTGTGCTTCCTTTTATATCCTGAACTAGCTAAATTTTTATAAAGAAATTTTGGAGTTATTAATCTATGTTTAAAGTTCCTTTGGCTGATCTGAAAGAGAAGATTCTTTTGAGCGGAAAACTGACAAGTTCTGAGTTTGATGTTCGTATCAAGCAGAAAATCAATGAGCTTTCTGGCCTTATTAGCGAAGAAGGAGCTGCTCATATTATTGCAAATGAACTTGGGATTGAACTTGCTAATACTACTAAGTCTAAACTTAAAATTAAAGAAATTTATGCTGGTATGAAAGCGGTGACGACGGTTGGTAAAGTTGTTCGTAAATTTGATGTGCGAGAGTTTGCCAAAGGTGATAATAAAGGTCGGGTCTGTTCTTTGATTATGGGTGATGAGACTGGTACGATTCGTGTCGTTTTTTGGAACGATCAGGTTATGGTTGCCGAGAAAATCAAAGAGGATGATATTATTTCTATTAAAGAAGGTTATGTTAAAGAGAATAATGCGCAGAAAGAAGTTCATCTTGGCGAGCGAGCAACAGTTGTTGTTAATCCTCCTGGTGAGATAATCACTAATGTACGGCAAGCGATGGCGGCTGGTAGGAAGAAGATTTCAGAGCTGATTTCAGGTGATGAAGGAGTTGAGGTGCTTGGCACTGTTGTACAAGTATTCGATCCTCGATTTTTTACTACCTGTTCGCAATGTAATAAACGTGCTGTGGAAGAAGCTGGTGGTTTTCGGTGCTCGGAACATGGCATTGTACAGCCACAGCAAGCTTATGTGATGAATGTTGTCTTAGATGATGGAACCGGAACAATACGAAGTATTTTCTGGCGAAATCAGACTAATCATCTTCTTGGTAAAGAAGAGAGTCACATGATTGTGTATAAAGAGAATCTTTCGGCGTTTGAGGAAGTCAAGACTGATTTACTTGGGGAGCAGCTGAAGCTAATTGGAAGGGTGCAACGTAATGAGATGTTTGATCGATTGGAGTTTAATGTGCAACTGGTTGAGAAGGCAAAGCCAGAAGAGGAATTGGTACGGGTGGAGAAGAGTTAGTTATCACTTTACAATAATTCTAAATATTTATATCTGTCTCTCTCTCTCTCTCTCTCTCTCTCTGAAAAATTGTTATTTTACTTGAAAAAAAGAAGGTGGTTCAGATGAAGAAATTATTGATTGTTGGTTTATTGGTTGTTGTGTTATTTTTAGTTGCATGTGCAAGGCAAGCAGATGAGAGCGCATTTGCTGGACAGGCTAGTGGTCCTCAAGGTGTTCCTAAAAATGTTTTAGTTGAAAAACAAAAAACAACTGTTTATAATTCAAAAAAAGATATCATTAAAAAGTCTATTGATAATAGTTTTATCATTGTAGATATACCAGATACTACATTAAAAGCAAAAATTATAATAGCCTTGGGTGATAATAATAAAGAGCCTAAAGATCAGGTTACGGTCGGTGAGGCGAAGATGCTGACAAGTCTTGATGCTTTTGGTCCTTATGGTGCAAATGGAAATATTAACAATTTGAAAGGATTAGAATCTTTCACCAATTTACAAAAAATTGATTTGAGCCGTAATCAAATTAGTGATATCAGTTCTTTAAAAGGCATGACTCAGTTAACAACACTTTATCTTGATTATAATAAAATTAGTGACATAACTCCTTTAAAAGGGATGACCCAGTTAACAACTCTTGGACTTGATGTTAATGACATTAATGATATCAGTTCTTTAAAAAGTATGACTCAGTTAACAACACTTTATCTTGATTATAATCAAATTAGTGACATAACTCCTTTAAAAGGGATGACTAAGTTAATAACTCTCAATCTTGGTGCCAGTCAAATTAGTGACATAACTCCTTTAAAAGGGATGACCCAGTTAATATCTCTTGGTCTTGATGATAATCATATTAGTGATATCAGTTCTTTGAAAGATCTGACTAAGTTGAAAACTCTCTATCTGGGTCATAATTTTCAAATTAATGACATAAGTCCTTTAAAAGACATGACCCAGTTAACAACACTTTCTCTTGATTATAATCAAATTAGTGACATAACTCCTTTAAAAGACATGACCCAGTTGACCACTCTCTATATTAACCATAATAAAATTAGTGATATTAGTACTTTAAAAGGATTGACTAAGTTGAAAACTCTTGTTTTTGATCATAATCCAATTAGTGTCAACAGTTTTTTAAATAACATGGAAAAGTTACATATATGTACTCCAGACACTAATGAATTTACAATATCCGGTCGAAATTATTTTGTCGCAGGTACAACAAAAAAAGATTCAAAATCAATATCTGATTCGTGTAGTATTGATGGGAAGACACTTAGTGAAAGTTATTGTCGTGATAATGATATAGAAGGAGAATTAATAACTTGCTCAAATGGTTGTAAAAACGATGCTTGTGTTTCAGAAGCGCCGTGTAAAGATGAAAAAGAGAATATTAAATTAGGTCATTCTCCCTCGGATAGTATTTGTGCAAAAAGATTTTTGAGCACGGGGCTTTCAAAAATTGAAGGGTATGATTATGAATCCTGCTTAGCAGTCTATAAAGGTATACCTATTCTTAGTTCAGGAGGAGCATTTTCTTTTGGTAATTTTAAATATCAGTTAAAATCTAAATATTTAGCTGGAACAAACTCAGATTGGAAAGGTTTGTGTAAAGAATACATTGACACTTTAACTCAAAATAATAATTGGGTAGATTATGGTGACGGAAACAAATTACCCCTCACATTAGAAGAAGCTAAAAAATGTATTGATCACATTGAATTCACTATAGAAAATGATCACTTAACAAATCTTTATTTCCCTACTTGTTAATATTTTTTTTCTTTTTTTTAACCGTTATCCTAAAATACTAATACTGTTTTTCTTTCTTTTATGTTATTTCCAACTCATATTTTGTTAGGAGTGATTATGTTTCTTCTTGTTAAAGATTTTTTTACTGGAGGAAATGTTATTATTTTCTTTCTGTTAGTCTTGCTTGGGAGTCTTTTGCCTGATTTAGATGAACCTCGGAGCAAAATAAATCAATGGACGGGTATTTTTGGGAAGATTATTGCTTTTTTCTTTAAACACCGAGGACCATTACATGCGTTATGGTTACATATGGTATTGTTTTTTGTGATGTGGCATTATTTTAGTTTATATTATGCCAAGGCGTTGTTTTTAGGGTATTTAGCGCATATTGTTGGTGATATGATAACACCTATGGGTGTTCAGTTATGGTGGCCGTTTTCGAAGTGGAAGATTAAAGGGCCTGTTCGTGTAGGTGGTTTTTTTGAATGGGTACTCTTTGGGATATTCTTTTTGTTGATTGTGAGAGAGATTTGGATGATGGTTGGATAAATTCTTGTTCTCTATTGAAAATCTATAAGTTTTAAATTGCGATTTCTTGTCTGGTTGTTATGGATTTTGCAGTTATTTTTGATATGGATGGGGTTATTTCCGATACGCAGAAAATTCATGCTCAAGTTGAGTCAGAAATTTTGTTTGAACAAGGTATTTATCTTACACCTTCTGAAATTACTATGCGTTTTGCTGGTGTTAAAACAGAGGAATTTTTCAGGGAGTTGATAGGTCAGGAAAAAAAGTTGCTTGTTGATGAACTGATGAATAAAAAATGGGAGAAGATGGCGTTGTATGCTAGGGAGGGAGTTGATGAAATTGAAGGTTCAATTGAATTGATTAAGATGCTTTTTGCTTTGAAGATTAAGATGGCGGTTGCTTCTGCATCAAATTCAAGATACGTTACTACTATTCTTTCTACATTAGGGGTTCTTGATTATTTTCCTGTTGTTGTTTCGGGCGATTGTGTTAAAAAAGGAAAGCCCGATCCTGAAAGTTTTCTTTTGGCGGCTCAGAAATTACAAGTGAAGCCAGAATATTGTGTTGTTATTGAGGATGGTAGAAGTGGGATGATTGCGGCAAAAGCAGGAGGAATGAAATGTATTGGACTTGTTTCTTTGAAAGATAAGAGTTATCTTGCGGATTTGCTCGTTACAAGTCTAAAAGAAATAGATGCTCGAATATTATCCACTCTTATCAACTCAAGAAAATAATTTTATGGTTGTTATAATTTCTTCTGGAATGCCCTGAATACATTCGAATTTTTTTACTTCGTCTTGATTGACCCAAGCAAAGTCGGTAAAGCCGCCTTGTTCTAATTTAATCTCACCAGATTTGTATTTTGCGGCGAATTTGACGAGCACGACAGGAATACCATCGGGCCTGATGAATGCGACGCTGTTTATATATGCTAATTTATCTTCTATTTCAATTCCTGCTTCTTCAAATACTTCTCTTTTGAGAAGATCTTCAACGGCGTTTTCAAAGTCGATGACGTCACCGTTCATCCTGGTTGGTTTTTGAAGATTGAGATTTTGCCATTCTAGTTTACCTCCAGGCACTGCATATTTTCCTGGATGGACTTTTTCTCTCATGTCACGTTTGAGGATGAGGCAACGTTTATCGGATTCTCTTAGGACTACGACATTGGCGACGAAGTAGAATAGTTTGTCTTGCTTGGCATGGTCTAAAGTTATTTTTTCTGCTGGCATAGGTTTGAGTGGGGGTTGAGGTTTATATGAATTTTGGTGATTTAGGAGGTGTTGGTCGTTCTTAGCATAATGTGTGTTATTTACTCATGACAAAAATCTTATTGGTTATGGTGAATTGAATATCATCCAGATTATCTTGAAATTTTAGAGTTTTCTTTAATTCTTCGGGACATCTTTTTCTTATAAATTCATTTAATAAATCTAACTTTTTCTTATCATTGTGAAGTTCAGATTCTAATCTTCTTTTTGAAGAAAATCTATACTGAAAAGTATGAAATTCTTTGATTTTTGAAAAGTTTGCTTTTTTCATTGTATCTAAAAATTCATCTTCTCTAAAGAAGTATCTCTCTTTGGTTAGCATATCAAATCCTGCAAGTTCATCTTTTTTCCTGATAACATCCTGAAAAAAATGTTGTGTTTGATCGTTAAGAAATATATCCCACACGATGAACTTACCACTTGGTTTTAGGATTTTATATACTTCTTTAGCAATCTTTAATTGTTCTTTTTTTGGTGCTTCATGCAAACCCATTTTAATAACAACTTTATCAAAGAATTCTTCTCTAAATTCTGATTTTGGAAGTGATGCAATAATAAACCTATTTTTTGGGACTTGAGGCAGATTTTCTTTAGCTCTTTCCATCTGAACTTCACTTTCATCTAAAAGAAAAAGATTAATACTTTTTTCTCTCCCTAAAATTCCTTTGCCAACAGCACCATAACCACACATTCCATCCAGAATTGTTTCTTTCGGTTTTGGACTAATTGCTTCAAGTAATTTATTCCAATCTTTTTGATTGATGTTATGAATATATTCATAAGAAACAATTCTTATATCAAATCCATGTTTCATATTATATAGATATTTTCTCAGTTTATAATATTGATTGTTTATGGACATTTTTCTCTTCTGATTTTTGAGAGAATACATTTTTTTCAGATAAAAGTGAGATGATTGGATATGAATTGTCCAGTGTTTAAAAGTGCTAAAGTCTTCATTTTTGGTGATTCTAGGCGTTTTGAGGGAGCGCACTGGACAACTGGACAGGTTCGGCTAGGCTATTTAAACAACTAATTCTATTATATATTTTGTAATCAAGTGATTGGTTACACCTCACCAGTGCCATAATGGCTTGGTTTGAAATAAGATGCGAAAGCAAAAGAGGTGTTTCAGATGAACACAAAACAAGTAGTGGTGCAACAAGCACAAATAGAAAGAGTTGAAAAAATAGAGAAAGTAGAGAGAATGGGCAATTTGCCTGAGAAAAAATTTAGAGCAGGGGCTATTTCTGCGACGGTCTGGCTCAATAAGGGTCATAGCAGTAAAGGGGAGGAAACTGCATATCAAACGCTTTCTCTTGAGAGACATTATATGGATAAGCAGGGACAGTGGCAGTCAACGAATTCTTTTCGAATTGGCGATATTCCTAAAGCGACGATTGTGTTACAAAAAGCATATGAATTTTTGATTTTAAATGAGCAAGATTTATTTAAAGGAGGCAATTGAAGATGGCAGAAGCAAAATTGGAGTTGAAAATGGTTGATAAAAAATTATCTTTAGAGGATTTACCGGGTGTTGGCGCAGCTACTGCTGAGAAGCTTGAAGCTGCTGGTTATCGTGATATGATGTCGATTGCTGTTGCAACACTTGGCGAACTTGTTGAAGGCGCTGGGGTTACGGAATCAGTTGCGCGAAAAATGATTAATGCGGCTCGCGATAGCATGAAGATGGGTTTTGAGACTGGAACAGAAGTGCTTAAGAAAAGGCAGATTGTGTCAAAAATCAGTACCGGAAGTGCTAATTTTGATCTGATGATGGGGGGCGGGTTTGAAACTGGCGCCATTACGGAGTGTTTTGGGGAATTTGGCTGTGGTAAAACACAAATTGGACATGCTTTAGCGGTTAATATCTTAAGAGAAGATCCTGATAATGTTGCTGTTTACATTGATACAGAAAATACGTTTCGACCCGAGCGAATCAAGCAACTTGCGGAAGGCGCTGGGATTGATCCTGAAGATGCTTTAAGTCGAATTATGGTAGCTCGCGCATTTAACTCGGATCATCAAATGCTTCTTGCGGAGAAAGTTGATTCGTTAATTACGGAACAGAAGAAGAAAGTGCGTCTTGTTGTTGTTGATTCATTAACGTCACATTTTCGAGCGGAGTTTATTGGACGAGGAACACTTGCTGAGCGGCAGCAGAAGTTAAATCGGCACATGCATATGCTGGCAAAGATTGCATCTTCCAATAATATCTGTGTTTATGTCACCAATCAAGTGATGGCAAAGCCAGATCAGTTTTTTGGCGATCCTACAACTGCAATTGGTGGGCA
>Ga0209515_10007187_pt1 | contig 13496 bp, 9 predicted proteins | sample Subgroupgradi54m_FD_187454 | JGI IMG/M metagenome (GOLD analysis project Ga0209515, IMG submission 187454) | Subsurface groundwater microbial communities from S. Glens Falls, New York, USA - GMW60B uncontaminated upgradient, 5.4 m (SPAdes)... ...
CGCGATGCTCATCACGGGGATGTTGCGGGTCCGGAGCGCTTCGCGCAGCCGCTCCGCGGCCTGGTCGGTTTCCAGCCGAAGCGCGTCGTCGGTCTGGACGCGGAGCACGAGGTGCACGCCGCCCTTGAGATCGAGCCCGAGCTTGAGCTGTTTCTCCAGCAGCCACGACGGCGATTTGATGCCGTACTGCGACGCGATGATGGGGTAGACACCGACCGCGGAGAAGATCACGAGCACCGCGACGATGGTGGTCACTTTCACGCGAATGTTCTTGTTCATGACGAGGTACCGCCGCCTTCGGGCGCCACGGGCTCCTGCCCCTGGTAGCCCACGATGGCATTCCGGGAAACGTCGATGCGCACGCGCTCGGCGATCTGAAGCTGGAGCGCCTTGTCACCGACCCGAGTGATGGTGCCGTACATTCCGCCCGACGTGACCACCTGATCGCCCACCTTGAGGCCCGCCAGAAAGTCGGCCACCTTCTGCTGCCGGCGCTTCATCGGAAGCAGGATGATGAAATAGAAGATGGCCAGCACGAGCGCGAAAGGCAGCAACTGCACCAGCGCACTCGGCGCGCCCTGCGAGGGCGCAGCCATGGCAAGTATGAACGAAACGGTCATGAATCGAGCGACAGGCGGGAAGCCGAGCGAAGGAACTCCTGCCTGAATGTATCGAAGGTCCGAAGCGATATAGCCTCTCTGATCCGCTGCATGGTGTCAAGGTAAAAGCTGAGATTATGCAACGTGTTAAGGGCGCCCGCGGTCATTTCCGCCGCCATGTACAGGTGCCTCAGGTACGCGCGTGAATGGGTGCGGCACGTGTAGCAGCCGCATTGCGGATCGACCGGCCCATCGTCTTCGGCGAAGCGCGCGTTCTTGATGTTGATGCGTCCCTCGCTGGTGAAGAGCTGACCGTTTCGCGCGTTCCGCGTCGGCAGCACGCAGTCGAACATGTCGATGCCTCGCGCCACGCACTCCACCAGGTCTTGCGGCGTGCCGGCGCCCATCAGATAGCGCGGTTGATGCTCGGGAAGCCGTCTGGCGGTATCGGCGACCACTGAGTACATGACATCAACTGGCTCTCCCACACCTAACCCGCCAATCGCGCACCCCTCGAACCCGATGGCGGCGGTCGACGCGGCGCTCTCGTCACGCAGATCCTGAAACACCCCGCCCTGCACGATGCCGAACTGCGCCTGGCCGGCGTTCGAGACGTCGACGCCGTCGGTCCGGCCGCCGCGCAACTCGAGCAGCCGGCTGCGGCACCGCCTGGCCCAGCGGACCGAGCGCTCGGTCGAGCGCGCCGCCTCGTCACGCGAGGCCGGGTAGGCAAGACATTCGTCGAGGACCATGGCGATGTCGGATCCAAGACGCGCCTGGATGTCGACCGCGCGTTCGGGCGTGAGCAGGTGCGGCGAGCCGTCCAGGTGCGAGCGGAACTCGGCGCCGTCCTCGGTGATCGTCCGGCGGTCGGCGAGGCTGAACACCTGGTACCCGCCGCTGTCGGTCAGGATCGGATGCGGCCATCCGATGAAGCGATGCAGGCCGCCGCGCCGGGCGATCAGCTCGTCACCGGGACGTAGATAGAGGTGATACGTGTTGCCGAGAATGATTTGCGCGCCGGCTTCTTCGAGATCGCGATGACGCATCGCCTTGACGCTGCCCTGCGTCCCGACCGGCATGAAGGCAGGCGTCTGTACCAGGCCGTGCGGAGTCTTGAACTCCCCGCGGCGCGCCACGCCGTCTGTGCTGTGGAGCGTGAACCCGAAGCCGTTTCCCGACACGCTACTATTAGTACCGTAAGGGCTATTCAGACGTAGCCCTCCAAGTCTCGTGAAGAAATTACGTATCGGCGTGATTTACGGCGGCCGCTCGGGGGAGCACGAGGTGTCGGTCGCGTCGGCCGCCTCGATCATCAAGCATCTCGACCGCAGCCGGTACGAGCCGGTCCCGATCCGCATCGAAAAGGACGGGCGGTGGATCCTCGCCGACAAGGCGCCCACGGCGATCTCCGCGGCGGACGTCATCGAGCACGTCCGGCTCGAATCGGCGCGCCCCGTGCGCCCGGGCCGCGAAGCGCATCTGGTCGCGCATCCCGGCGAAGACACGGTCCTCGCCATCGAGCGGCGCGGGGACTCGACGGCGGTCGACTCGGCAGAAGCTGCCACCGTCACCGGTGTCGGGCTCGACGTCGTCTTTCCAGTCCTTCACGGGCCGTACGGAGAAGACGGAACCGTGCAGGGGCTGCTGGAGCTTGCGAACGTGCCGTACGTGGGCGCCGGCGTGCTCGGCTCTGCCGTCGGCATGGACAAGGCGGTCATGAAGACGCTCTTTGTCGCCCGCCACCTGCCGGTTGGCCCCTACGTCGTCGTGCTCCGGCCGGAATGGAGGCAGACGGCGCGCGCCGTCGGCGCCCGGATCGCAAGCGAGCTGGGGTATCCGGTGTTCGTCAAGCCGGCAAACCTCGGATCGAGCGTCGGGATCTCGAAGGTGAAGTCGGCGGCGGAGCTTGGCGACGCGATGGAGCTTGCCCTGCAGTTCGACCGCAAGGTCGTCATCGAGGCGGCGATTCCCAAGGCGCGAGAGATCGAGTGCGCCGTCCTCGGCAACGACGATCCGCAGGCGTCGATTCCGGGCGAGATCGTCCCCTCGCGTGAGTTCTACGACTACGAAGCGAAGTACCTGGACGAAGGATCGAAGGCCCTCATCCCGGCGCCGCTCACGACGTCGCAGGTCGGCGAGGTGCAGCGTCTCTCGATTGCGGCCTTCCGCGCCGTCGACGGCGCGGGCATGGCGCGCGTGGACTTCCTGATCGCAGGCGAGACGGGCGAGATGTATCTGAACGAGGTGAACACGATTCCCGGGTTCACGACGATCAGCATGTATCCGAAGATGTGGGAAGCCTCGGGCATGTCGTACCCGGAGCTCATCGATCGCCTCATCACGCTCGCGCTCGAGCGGCACGCCGAAAAGCAGCAGCTGCGCACCAGCATCACGTGACCAGGCGGGTTCGGCCGGCGCTCGCCTGCGCAATCGTCGTCCTGCTGCTCGGACTGCCCTGCGCAAGCGTTGCCCAGAGCCTCACCGGCGCCCCCCAGCTGCTCCTCGCGTACAGCGCCATCTTCGACGCGCGCTTCGACGAGATGCCGCAGATCCTTCGCCGCACCTGCCCACCGGCGCCCGCGGAAGCCTGCCAGCTCCTCGACGCGGTCTCTCTCTGGTGGCAAATCCAGCTCGATCCGCTGAGCAAAGCGCGCGACGCACAATTTCAATCGAAGGTCGATGCCTTGATCGCCGCGACGGAAGCGTGGGCGAAGCGCGAGCCCCGGCGCGCGGAAGCGTGGTTCTACGTCGGCGGCGCCTACGGCGCCCGGGCACAGTGGCGAGTCCTCCGCGGCGAGCGCCTGGGTGCCGCGCGAGACGGAAAGCAGATCAAGGAATCGCTCGAGAAGGCGCTCGCGCTGGATCCGCGCCTGCAGGAGGCGTACTTCGGGATCGGCCTCTATCACTACTACGCGGACGTCGCGCCCGCGGCCGCCAAGGTGCTGCGCTGGCTCCTGTGGCTTCCCGGCGGCGACAAGGTCCAGGGCATGCGGGAAATGCTGCGGGCGCGCGGAAACAGCGAGCTGCTGCGCGACGAGGCCGACTACCAGCTGCACGTCATCTATCTCTGGTACGAAAAACAGCCGCAGCGCGCGCTCGACCTGTTGGAGGACCTCCGCGAGCGGCATTCGCGAAATCCGCTCTTCCGGCAGTTGATCGCCGAGGTGCAGGACACCTACTTCCACGATCTCACCGCGAGCCTGCGGTCGTGGCAGGCACTCCTCGAGGCCGCACGCGCGCACCGCGTCGAATTCCCGGCGCTGGCCGAAACAAGGGCGCGGCTCGGCGCTGCGAGCGTGCTCGATCGCCTGTACGAGACGGACGCCGCGATTGAGCACCTCCGCATCGTGATCGCCGCGAACCCGGCGGCACCCTTCGGCGCGGTCGCGCAGGCGCAACGGCAGCTCACACAGGCGCTCGATCGAATGAGTGATCCAGCCTACCGGCTCTCGATCGAGGGGTGGCGCGCGTTCGAACGCGGCGATCTGGCAGCCGCGGCGCGGGCACTTACCCAATCGCTCACCCTCAAACCCGACGATGCCGTCACGCGCTACCGCCACGCGCAACTTCTCCTCGCGGAAAAGAGGGACGCAGAGGCGCTCGCCGAGCTGGAGGCGGTGATCAAGACGAGAGCGACGACGCCACCGACCATCTACGCGTCGGCCTGCGTCGATGCCGCGCGCCTCTACGAGCGCCAGCGTTCGCCCGCGCGCGCGATCGAGCTCTATCGCATCGCACGCGGCGTCTTCGGCGCCGATCAGCGGACGAAGGACGCCGCCGATGGCGCGCTCGCGCGTCTCGCGCTGTAGCTGGTCGCGAATTCATCCGACACTTGACTTCAGAGACGCGGGTGGGCGTGTCGGGCGCGCGAGTTTTTTGACAACGCGCGCGCTTTTATGCTTGACATGAAAAAAATCTCACTCATAATCTACATCTGGTATGAGGGTGGATGGCTCAGCCCACCCGTAGTGACGACCAAGCGGTTCGTCGGAGGCTGAGTCACAACAACCTGAGGAGAACACAATGGCGAAGAAGGCTAAGGGCGGGAAGAAAAAGGCCGCGAAGAAGCGGTAATTCTTCCGTTCTGACTTTCGGGGGTGCTCGGTGGAGCACCCCATTTTTTTATCTATCCAATCGAGTTGCTGCTCTCCTGATTCGCCGCGGGCGCATCCGGAGTTAGCCCACGAAGCGAGGTCGCCGACATCCGGCCCGACGTGCCAGGCGGCAGAGTGCGCCGGACGCTGCGGCAGGGCCCCGCAATCCAACCAGTGAAGGGAGGAACTCCTCATGGCGAAGAAGGCTAAGGGAAAGAAGAAGGCGGCGAAGAAGAGGTAAGTTCGCTGCTCGCTAAAAGAGGGGGGCGCACAGGGCGTCCCCTTTTTTTATGTACTAGCGAAGCGTCGTTCCATCCCAGATCTGCACGCGGCGGATGACATCCCACGGTTGCGTGCGATCGACGATGTCGATGCCGTTCACGACGTGGCCGAACACCGTGTAGCGCGCATCGAGGTGCGGCTGCGGCGAGTGCGTGATGAAGAACTGGCTGCCACCGGTGTCCTTCCAGTCGAGTGCCATGCCCAGAGTGCCGCGCAGGTACGGCTGCTGATTGAGCTCGTCGCGGATCGTGTAGCCCGGCCCGCCCTCCCCGTCCCCGCGGGGGTCTCCGTCCTGGATCACGAAATCGGGCACGACGCGATGGATGGCGATGCCGTTGAAGAAGCCTTTCCGCGCCAGCTCGACGAAGTTGGAGACGGTGAGCGGCGCGTCGAGGATGGCCAGTTCGACCTCGATCGTGCCCTTGTCCGTGTCGATGAACGCGTGTGGTGAGAACTGCGGCGCCAGCAGCGCCTGCCACTCCGCATCGCCCATCGGCCTCACTGGAGCCGGACGCATCGCCACGGCCGAGTCGGTGACTCCCTGGTCGCGCAGCAGGGCCGCGGCCTTGACGCGGACCGCCCAGTCGCGGTCGTGAAGCGCGGCCTCAAGGAGCGGCCGTGCGATGGCGGGATCCAGCGTGTTCAACGCCGTGAGAATCGCCGCGCGTGCCACGTAGGTACTGTCTCCCGCGGTCGCGCGGTACGCCTCGACCAGCGCCGGCGCCGCAGCGGTGGCCTTGATGTCCGTCAGGCCACTGGCCGCGGTTGCCCTGACCACAAAATCGTCCGCCTTCAGCTGATCGGCCAGGATCCGCTGGACGTCAGGTGCCTTGGCGGCGACCAGCGCGCGAAGGACCGCGGGGATCACCCGTGGATCCCGGTCCTGCAGCATCGAGATCAGTCGCGGAGCGCCTTGCGCGCCTGGCAGTGTCGCCAGCGCTTCCGCCAGCGCGACGCGGACGGTCCAGTCCCGATCGGGGTCGAGGCCGGACAACGTCGTGAGGAATGTCTCCGGGTCGATCAGCGCGAGCGCGCGTAACGCCGCGCCGCGGATGCCTGGCGCGGTGTCCGACGTCAGGTCGATGACAAAGTCCAGCATCTCGGGACTGTGAATGGCGGCCATCGCGGTTGCAGCCTCGAGCCGCAGCGTGGGATCCGCCTCACCGTCGGCCAGGATCTTCTCGAGCAATGGCACGGATGGGATGTCGCGCATCGCCGCAAGCGCCCGGGTCGCCTCGATGACGATGGCTGGATCCCGCAGCCGTTTGGCGACGATGTCCCGCAGGGCTGCCGCGGCGCTCTGCGCCTTCAGTGCGCCAAGACCGCGCGCGGCGAACGTTGCCGTGAACCTGCCGAGCGTCGGCAGCAGCGAGAGCAGCGCCGGCGTGGCCCGCGCGTCACCGGCCCGCCCGAGCGCGTACGCCACGGGCCACCACGTGGAGACGGGCGCGCCACTCGAGTCGAGCACGTCCGATGCGATCGCATCGTATGACCCGAGCCTGACGAGCGCATACAGACCGAGCCGCACGGCTTCGACGGGCGGCGCAAGCGGCCACGCCAGATCGTCCGGTGCCACGTTCATCAGCGCGCCGCCCTGGATGTGAGCCTTGACCATCGCGGCAACGGCCGCGGCATCGCTCTTGTCGCCAATCGTCCCCAGCGCTTCCGCGCTCCGTCCCTGCACGATCGGGTCGGTATCCTTGAGGCTGTTGAGCAGCGCAGGACGTGCTGACGCGTCGCCAATGAGTCCAAGGGCAAATGCCGCCATCTGCCGTACTTCGATTTCGGGATCACCAAGCGCCTGTTGCAAGGCGGGAACGGCGTCGGGCAAGCCGACGCGGCCCAACGCGAGCGCGGCGCGCCTGCGGGTGCGCGCTTCGTCGTCGCTGAGCAGACGAATCAGATCAGAAGGGGGCGGCGGCGCGACGATCGCGGGCCGTCCCTTCGCCGCCGGCACGAGCACAATCGGCGGCGGTGGATTCGGATCGCGGAGAATCCGCTGATCCTCGAGCCGCATGATCCATCCGAGCCTGTCTTCCCAGGTGACCACGGGCGGCGATGACGCCGGCGACGACGCGGAGGGAGCTGGTGGCGCGGTGGCGCACGCGCCGCACAGGAGAGCCAGGCTCAGGGCCCAGGGCTCGAGGCTCGAGGACGAACGCGCGGTGCCGCCTTGCGCCATGAGCCGTGAGCCTCCAGCCCGAAACATTCGGCGATGATAGCATCGCAGGCGCCGGCGGCCCGGACCGGCGCAGACGCGCATGCCCTTCCAGTACATCACCATCGAGGGACCGATCGGTGTCGGCAAGTCGTCGCTTGCCGAACGGCTGGCCGCGCGCCTCGACGCCACGGCTGTGCTGGAGGAAACCGATAACCCGTTCCTCCCGGACTTCTACGCAGGACGCGCGGGCGCCGCCCTGCAGGCGCAGCTGTTCTACCTGCTCAACCGTCATCGCCAGCTGCTCGGGCTCCAGCAGGCCAACCTGTTTTCGCAGACGACGATCTGCGACTACCTGTTCGACAAGGACAAGATCTTCGCGTATCTGAATCTGGACGACAACGAGTTGTACATCTATCAACGGCTGTATGACCTGCTCGCGAAGGACATTCCTCCGCCCGATCTCGTGATCTATCTGCAGGCGCCCACCGATGTCCTCGTCCGGCGGCTTCGCGATCGCGCGAAGGATCCGGAGCGCGAAACGTTCGAGCCCAATCCCGAATACCTTCGCGAGCTCAACGAGGCGTACCAGCATTTCTTCTTCCACTATTCCTCGACGCCCCTCCTGGTGGTCGAGACCTCGCAGCTCGATCTCCACTCGAGCGACGAGGCGGTCGACGATCTTATCCGTCAGGTCCGCAGCATGAACCGCGGCACCCGCTACTACGTGCCGCGGACGTAATGAATTACGCTAATCTCACCTAATGGCCTGGTTCAAGAAGACCCGCACGCCCATCGCGTCGACGGCCGACAAGTCGAGCCGCGTGCCCGAGGGTCTGTGGGTGAAATGCCCCGGCTGCGCGCAGATCATCTACAACAAGGACCTCGACAAGAACCAGCAGGTATGCCCGAAGTGCGCGCATCATTTTCGAATCAACGCCGCCGACCGCCTGCGGTCGCTGTTCGACAACGGCGAGTGGATCGAGCACTTTCCGAACCTCACATCGAATGACCCGCTGACGTTCACCGATACCAAGCCCTACCGCGACCGTCTTCGCGGCACGATCGCCAAGACCGGCATGAACGACGCCGTCATCGTCGCCACCGGAACGCTCGACGGCCTCGACATCGTCGTCGCCGCGATGGAGTACTCGTTCATCGGCGGCAGCATGGGCGTGGTCGTCGGCGAGAAGATCACGCGCGCGATCGAGATGGCGCTCGAGCGGCGGCAGCCGCTCGTCGTCATCTCGTGCTCCGGCGGCGCGCGAATGATGGAAGGCGCGCTGTCGCTGATGCAGATGGCGAAGGTCTCCGCCGCGCTCGCCAGGCTCGATCGCGCGCGGCTGCCGTTCATCTCGGTCCTCACCGACCCGACGACGGGCGGCGTGACGGCGAGCTTTGCGATGCTCGGCGATCTGAACATCGCTGAACCGAAGGCGCTGATCGGATTCGCCGGGCCGCGCGTCATCGAGCAGACGATCCGCCAGAAGCTGCCCGACGGATTCCAGCGCAGCGAATTCCTCCTCGAGCACGGGATGCTCGACCTGATCACCGATCGTCGCGAATTGAAATCCACGATCGCGCGTGCGCTCAGATTCATGGGGACGCACACCGCCCCGGCTGCGGCCGTGCCGGTACCTGTCGCGTCCGCCACAACTCCCGAACCGCTGCGCTGAATTGCTCGACCGTCTCTTTGCGCTCGAGACCTTCGGCATCAAGCTGGGTCTCGAGAACATTCGCCGCCTGTGCGGCGCGCTCCATCATCCCGAACGCACGTTCACCTCGCTGCACATCGCGGGCACGAACGGGAAGGGATCGGTGACGGCGATGGTCCATGCCGCGCTGGTCGCGGCAGGTATCAAGGCGGGCCGATATACGTCGCCCCACCTCACCCACCTCCGGGAGCGTTTCGTCATCGACCGGGCGGCCGTTGACGATGCGACGCTGGAAATCGTGGCAACGGACATCCTCGATTGCGCCGAGCGTCTTCGGCGCGAAGGCGCGATGGCCGCGCCGCCGACGTTCTTCGAAGCCACCACGGCGATCGCGTTCGAGCTGTTCGCACGCGCCGAGGTGAAGGCGGCGGTGATCGAGGTCGGTCTCGGGGGCCGCTTCGACGCGACCAATGTCCTCGAGCCGCCGGTCGGCGCGATCACGTCCATCGCGCTGGATCACCAGCAGCACCTGGGCGACACGATCGGGCAGATCGCGTTCGAGAAGGCCGGCATCATCAAGCCGGGAATGATGCTCGTGTCGGGGACGCTGCCTGCGGATGCGTCGGCCGTGATTCGACGGATCGCGCAGGAACGCGGCGCCGGGTTCGTGGAATCAACCGCCGGGGTGCACATCGACAGCGAGATGCGCGAGGGGCGCGCGCACTTGACGATCGACACACCTGAAGGACGTTACGGCCCCCTGCGGCTCGCGCTGCGCGGCGAGCATCAGGTACACAACGCGATCGTGGCTGTTCGCGTGCTCGAGGCGGCACGCCGCGCCGGTTTCAACGTGCCGGATGCGGCGATCGTGCAGGGCCTCGAGACCGCTGACTGGCCGGCGCGTCTCGAGCTCATCGCCCTGCCGACCGGCCGGCAGGTGCTGCTGGACGCGGCGCACAATCCGGAAGGCGCGCGTGCGCTTCGCGCCTACCTCGCGCGGTGGCATCCCGACCGGCCGGCGCTCGTCGTCGGCATCATGCGCGACAAGGACGCGGACGCCATCCTTCGCGAGCTCCTGCCTGTCACCTCGTCTGTGATCGCGACAGCCGCCGACACGCGACGCGCGATGCCGGCAGACGAACTGGCCTCGCGCGTGATCGCGCTCGATCCCGCCAAGGCCGTCCGCGCGTACGGCGACGTCCTAACGGCCATCGATGCGGCACTCGACGACAGTCGCACCGTATGCGTCGCGGGATCGATCTTCCTGGCCGGAGCGGTTCGCGACGCTCTGGAACGCCGTGATATCCTGCACTGATTCCTCGGACAAAGATCGTGTATCTCAAAGTGTCTAAAGGTTTTCTCCTCTCGTGCATCGTGTGCCTGCGGGCGGGCGCGGCGTTCGCCCAGGTCGCGGCGCCTGCGCCTCCGGCGGCTCCTGCGCCTGCGACGAACCTCCCCCTGGGTATTTCCAGTTTCTCGAGCTGGAAGTTCGAGCAGGTCGGCGACCACCTACATCTGGTCGACCGGGCCGTGATCGAAGGCCCGACGATCAAGTTCTTCGCGGACGACGTGGACCTCTACGTCACTACCAACCGCGTCGTCGCCAGCGGCAACGTCGTGTTCACGAATCGGGACGGGCGGATCTCGGCCGAGCGTGTCGAGTTCAACACCGCGACGGGCGTCGGCACGTTCTACGAGGCGTCGGGGATCATGTCGCTCGGCGTGACGGCAGGCGCGAACATCGCGGCGTTCGGCGGCCAGGATCCCGATGTCTATTTCTACGGCGAGAAGCTCGAGAAACTGGGGCCGCGCAAGTATCGGATCACGCGCGGCGGGTTTACGACCTGCGTCCAGCCGACCCCCCGGTGGGAGGTGACGAGCGACAGCGTAATGCTGAACCTCGACGACTACGCGATTGCGAACAACACCGTGCTGAGGGTCAAGGGGGTCCCGGTGTTCTACCTGCCGGTCCTCTACTATCCGATTCGCAACGATCAGCGCGCGACCGGATTTCTCCTCCCGACCTACGGCGCATCGACGCTGCGCGGCCAGTCGCTGAGCAACGCCTTCTTCTGGGCGATCAACCGCAGCCAGGACGCGACGCTCTTTCACGACTGGTTCACGCGAACCGGCATGGGCGAGGGCAGCGAGTACCGCTACGTCGCGGGATTCGAGTCAGCGGGCAACGTGCGGGCGTACCGCTTCGTCCAGCACGAGACGCAGTACACGCAGTCGGGCCAGACCACGACACTGCCGGCCAAGATCAGCTACGAGTTCACGGGGGCTGTCACACAGGCGCTCGGCGGCGCCGCCCGCGCGCGGATGCGCCTCGATTATTTCTCCGACGTCCTGACCCAGCAGCTCTATCACCAGAACATCTACCAGGCGTCGCGCCGCAGCCGGCTGATCGAGGCTGGCGCCAGCGACGTCTTCGGCCCGCTGTCGACAACGCTGCTGTATCAGCGGAACGAGACCTTCAACGGCGGCACCAGCTCGGTCCTGTACGGATCGACGCCGCGCGTGTCGGCGCTCCTCGCCCCGCAGCAGCTCTTTGGCGCGCCGATCTACGCGTCCATGAACAGCGAGTACGCGTACCTGCCCTACCGCTCCCTCACCGATGGGATCGTCACGCAGGACAACAGCCTGAGCCGCGTCGACGTCGCGCCCTCACTGCGGGTGCCGCTCTCGCGGTTGACGTTCCTGTCGGTGAACACGAGCGCGGCCCATCGCATGACGTACTACTCGCGGAGCTACAACGCCCGCGGCGTCGCCGTGCCCGATTCGCTGGTTCGCGACTACACGCAGCTGCGCACCGAGGTCGTCGGCCCGGTGTTCGCGAAAATCTGGGACACGCCGGCGAGCGGCTACTCCGAGCGCATGAAGCATGTGATCGAGCCGGCGTTCACCGTCGACTACACGACCTCGATCAACAATTACAAGCGGACGCCGATCCTGACGGACACGTCGGATTTCGTCGTCGGCGGAACGTCGCGGCTCACCTACGGCCTGACGAATCGCCTGCTGTACCGCGGCAAGACGACGGAGGGGCTGCGCGGCCAGACGCGCGAGTTCGTCACCGTCGGAGTTCAGCAAACGTACTATTCGAATCCCGAATCGAGCCGGTACGACACGGCGTACGCCAGCTCCCTGTCGACACAAAAGCCGGTCGATCTTTCGCCGATTGCTCTGAACGTGCGCGTCGCGCCATCGGCGAAGCTCGACGCGAACACCAGGCTCGAGTACGACGTGTCCGGGCTCGGTCTCGCGGTCTGGACCGTGGGCGGCACGGTGTCGGCCGGCCTGAGTTCCGGATCCGTCAACTACAGCCGGCGCCATCTCACGCGTATCTCGAAGTCCGACACCTATCTCTCCGCATCGACGTCGCTCCGGTCTCCGAGCGGACACTACACCGGCACCTACGCACTGAGCTGGGACATCACGCATTCGACGGTCGTCACGCAGAACATCCTCGCGACCTACATGGCGCAGTGTTGCGGCCTGCAGATCGAATTTCAGAAGTTCGCGTACCCGCAGGCCACGGCGGGGTTCCCGATCCCGTCGGATCGCCGGATCAACATGTCGTTCGTCCTCGCGGGGCTCGGCACGTTCTCGAATTTCTTCGGCGCCTTCGGCAACTCGGTACGCTGACGCCGTGAAGGGACTGATTCTCAGCGGCGGCAAGGGGACGCGTCTTCGGCCGCTCACCTACACGAGCGCCAAGCAGCTGGTGCCGGTCGCCAACAAGCCGGTGCTCTTCTACGGGATCGAAGCGATCGCCGATGCCGGCATCCGCGACATCGGCATCGTCGTCGGAGATACGCACGCCGAGATTCGCGCGGCGGTCGGCGATGGATCGCGGTGGGGCGTCCGCGTCGAATACATCCAGCAGGATGCGCCCCTCGGGCTCGCGCACGCGGTCAAGATCAGCCGCGACTTCATCGGCGACGAGCCGTTCGTCATGTATCTCGGCGACAACCTTCTGAACAAGGGCATCACGCAGTTCGTGCGCGAGTTCGAGACGGAGAAGCCGGCGGCACAGATCCTCTTGACGCACGTGCCCGACCCGCAGATGTTCGGCGTGGCCCAGCTGGAGAACGGCAAGGTCATCCGGCTCGTGGAAAAGCCGAAGGAGCCGATCGGCGATCTGGCGCTCGTCGGTGTCTACATGTTCGGGCCCGAGGTGTTCGAGTCGGTCAACCGGATCACGCCGAGCGCCCGGAACGAGCTCGAGATCACCGATGCGATCCAGGATCTGATCGATCGCGGGCTGACGGTGCGCCCGCACATCGTCGATGGCTGGTGGAAGGACACCGGGAAGCTCGAGGACATGCTCGAAGCCAACCGGCTGATCCTCGAGACGTTCGAACGCCGCATCGATGGCACCGTCGACGCCGACAGCCGCATCGAAGGGAAGGTGGTGATCGAGCAGGGCGCGGTCGTCGAGCGATCGATGATCCGCGGCCCGGCGATCATCGGCCGGGGCGCGCGGATCGTGCACGCGTACGTCGGCCCGTTCACGTCGATCGGGAACGACGTCGAGATCCGGGATTCCGAGATCGAGCACAGCATCGTGCTCGAAGGGTCGTGCGTGCGCGACCTCGCGAACCGCGTGATCGACAGCCTCATCGGAAAGAACGTGCGGATTTACCGCGAGCCGGTCAAGCCGAGTGCCTACCGGTTCATGCTGGGCGACAATTCAGAGGTC
>Ga0209515_10007189_pt1 | contig 13493 bp, 14 predicted proteins | sample Subgroupgradi54m_FD_187454 | JGI IMG/M metagenome (GOLD analysis project Ga0209515, IMG submission 187454) | Subsurface groundwater microbial communities from S. Glens Falls, New York, USA - GMW60B uncontaminated upgradient, 5.4 m (SPAdes)... ...
ATTTCTGTTTCCAGATTAATTAAAGAAAAAGGATTTTCTCCGAATGATTTTATGGAAGAAGAAGAATCAAGAGCAAGAGAAAAATTAATTGATCAGGCCGGAGTTGATACCATGGCCACAGCCTTAACAGATATTCCGTTTACTTTGGAAATTGTCGGTTCTGAAGGACGTAAGCATATTCATCAATACGGAGAAGCGCTACCTACTTTAATGGGAACTTTTGGCTCAGGTGAGCCTCATTTAGACATGGTTAATGATGTTGTCGAGGGTTCAAAAGCCGCTAAATTAAATTTACCAGGAGCTGTTTCTGTAATTGCTGTTTCAACTCACAAAGGCTTAATGGCTACCCCAGATGATATTGATTATATGGATAAGCTGTTTGGTCCTCCTCAGCTTAAAGGGAAAATCTCCATGGAAAAATCAGTTGAGGAAAATTTAGCAGAAGTGGTGGACACTTTTAAAGTTAAGCCCTCTGAGATTAATGTAGTTATTTTGGATAGGGATAGAAATGCCCACTACAAAAATGCTTGTGAGAAATTCGGGGTTAAGTTAATTTTAATTAAAGCAGGGGACTTTATGCCAAGTATCCTATGCTTTATGGATCCGGCAAAGCACAAAAAAGGAATTCACCTAATTATGGGTTCAGGAGGATTTGAAGAAGGAGTAATGGCTGCAGTGGCTGGAAAAGCTTTAGGCGGAGCTTGTGAAGCAAGAGGTTGGACAGCAGATCCTGAAATTTTAAAAAGATATGAAAAAATCTGGAATGTTAATGATTTAGTTTCTGGAAAAATTGAGGACTGTCTGGTTTCAATTACTGTCATAACAGAGGAGAATAAATGGTTTGATTTATCTCCTTTTACAACCTTGACAGTTGATGCCTCTGGTGTAAAGATAAATAAACAAATTCATCATTAATGGATATCCAAACTCTAAAACAAACAGCTTCAGCGATAGTAGTACCAGCCAAAGGAATTCTGGCAGCAGATGAATCTTCAAAAACTATTCAAAAAAGGTTTGATAAAATTGGAATTACCTCCACCCCTGAGACAAATTTAGCTTACAGAAAAATGCTTTTTAGCACCCCGGGAATTGAGGAGTTTTTATCTGGAGTTATTTTATTTGATGAAACAATCAGGCAGGAAATTGACGGAGTTTCTGTCCCCAAATATTTAGAAAGCAAAGGAATAATTCCTGGTATAAAAGTAGATAAAGGAGCAGTGGAGATGCCTAGTTCCCCTAGTGAAAAAATTACAGAAGGATTAGATGGACTCCCGGATAGACTTAAGGAATACTATGAAATCGGTGCCAGATTTGCCAAGTGGAGAGCGGTCATAACAATAGGGGAAGGGATCCCAACAGATGCTTGTATTAAAGCAAATGCAGAAAGCTTATCCAGATATGCCAAAGCTTGTCAGGAAGCAAATATTGTCCCAATTGTAGAGCCTGAGGTATTAATGGATGCAGACAATACTCTGGAAGTTTGCAAAGAAGTAACAACTAAAACATTGAAAGCTGTTTTTGCCAAACTTAAAGAACAAGGAGTAGTTTTGGAAGGAGTAATTTTAAAGCCGAATATGGTAATTTCCGGTAAAAAATGCCCCACTCAGGCAACTGCAAAAGAAATTGCCAAAGCAACTGTGGAAACATTTTTTGAAACAGTGCCAAAAGAAGTTCCCGGAATTGTATTTTTATCAGGGGGTCAGTCTTCTGATCAGGCAACAGAGGATTTAGCTGAAATTAATATGATTCCGGGAAGCCCTTGGCAGCTTTCTTATTCATACGGTAGAGCTTTGCAGGATGAGGCTTTAGCTGTTTGGGCTGGAAAAGAAGAAAATGTTGAATTAGCCCAAAAAGCCTTTGCAGAAAGAGCTAAAAAAGTCTCTCTTGCCCGTCAGGGTAAACTCTAATGCCAGCAATATTTTTTGCTCTAATTTCATATCTAGGATGGGGAATAGGAGATATCTTTGGAACTATTGCTACCAGAAGGATAGGGGCATATGCTACTAGTTTTTGGGGTTATTCCTTTGCATTTCCCATAGAAAGCCTTTATATTCCTTTCGCGATCCAAGATTTAACTAAATTAACACCTGGAATCTTGATATTAAATTTATTTTTGGGACTGTTGTTACTCGGAGCTTTTGTCATATTTAATGAAGCATTAAGGGTGGGGAATGCATCGCTTGTAGGAGCCATATCTGCTTCTTTTGGTGCTTTAGTAGTGCTATTTTCAATATTATTTTTAGGTGAATCAATTAATTCAAAGCAAATTATATCAATTTTAATAATCTTCTTAGGAGTTGTATTTTGTTCATTAAATTTCAAGGAACTTAAACATAAATTTGCCCTGGATAAAGGGGTATTACTGGCTATTATTGCTATGCTATGTTGGGGAATTTATTTTACTTTTATTAAAATTCTTTAATGGCTCTTTTGCATTAAAAGCTTTCTGTTTTCTTTCCTCAGTTACAAACTGAGCATGTAATGGTTCATAGATTACCTCATCAAACCTATTAACTCTGACTTTAACCGTATTCCTGGCTAACTCTCTGCCTATAGTTGATTTATGCCTACCTAATCTTTTGGCACATTCAATATTTGATAATCCTTCCTTTTTCCACTCAGATAACAAAGACCTTTCAGTCTTAGTTAATTTTGTATGCTTACTCAAACTATTTATTCACCTCCTAACTACCAAAGGAGTAAATATTACTTTACAGGGGGTTGCGATCGTTTCTAGAACTTAAGAAATTCCAGTTAAAGAGATTGGCTGGTTTTGGCCAAATTATATTTCAACAGCCATGTTTCCTTTATTGGGAGTATATATCTTAATAAGAAAAATTAAGTTTAAACTTTCCAGTTATAAAGTTGCTCTATTTCCACTTATAGCAAACGCTGTTCTTTTAAGTTCAGCAAGTTTTAGTTATAACTTTGGAATTGATAGGGGGTTAACCTCTGTTGTAGCTCCAGTGGCAGCTTCTTATCCTACTTTATTTGTAGTTTTAGCCTTCTTAGTTTTTAAAGATCCAATTACTAGGCAGCAAATTTTAGGAATAGTGACTACTTTAATAGGAATAGTATTGCTTTCTATATTTAGTGTGTAGTACATTTGGCCCATGCCAGAGCTTCCTGAAGTCGAAACTATTAAGTTGGGTCTGCAAAAGAAAATTATTGGATTAAAAATTACTAAAATCCAAATTTTATCCCCCAAATCTTTCCAAAATGAAAAAGGTCAACCCTTCGACTACGCTCAGGGCCTACGAGGTAGGAAAGTACTCAAAGTTTGGCGAAGAGCCAAGATTTTAGGCATGGATTTAACTCGTGTCATCCTGAGTGAAACGAAGGATATATATTCTTCGCCTTCGGCTCAGAATGACAAAGGTGTTACTTTGTTATTCCACCTTAAAATGTCAGGTCAGTTAATCTACGATGATGGTAAGCGTTTCATTGGGGGTCATCCTACAACAGATATGTTAGGAAAACTACCAAATTCACATACTAGGGTAATTTTTGAATTTTCAGATAACTCCAAGTTGTATTTTAATGATCAAAGGCGCTTTGGGTGGATAAAAGTTGTAAAACCAGGGGAAGGAATTCCAATAACTTTAGGACCAGAGCCTTTGGAAAAAGAATTTACCTGGCAGATTTTAAAAAAGAATCTGCTAAAGCATAAAAATATGCCTGTTAAAGTTGCTATTTTAGATCAGTCAGTTGTAGCCGGAGTTGGAAATATTTATGCCTCTGAGGCTTGTTTTAATGCAAAATTAGATCCGAGAACTAAAGTAAATCAGTTAACAGATAAAGATATGAAGATTCTACATCGAGGAGTGCTGAAAGCACTTCGAGATGGGATAAAATATGGAGGTGCAACCAGAGCTCATTTTGTAGATTCTGAGGGTAAAAAAGGCTATTTTTTAGATTATGCAAAAGTTTATTGGAAAAATGGAAAACCTTGTCCAAGAGATGGAACTGAAATTAAAAAGATTACTCTTGGTGGTCGCGGCACATACCTTTGTCCTAACTGCCAAAGCTAATTGACAATATATACTTATACTAATATACTGTGGACAAATGACTGAACAAAAAGGCGATTTTGATTTACAAAGGTTTCTAATAGAGAGTAGACAAAGTGAAAGAATAGAATCATTAAAGATGGCGGGATTAATGCTTTCACTCCTAGTTAAGTGGCCTATTGCTTATGTTTTACACCCATTAGCTGCATTTCGCGCAACATTCCAATTAGGAAAAGATAGCGCAGCTATAACCAAAGATTTAGAAACTGCCTTCAGTTTACCAAAACTTCCATTTCCTCGAGGCCGACAGAGATTGTCCTAATTGTCAAAGACAGGTATAATCTAACTTATGGCTGAGAAAGCATCATATTCCTCTGTGATTAAAAACAGGGGATTTTTAAATCTTTGGATAAATCAAATTTTAGTTCAGCTTTCTTATAACTCTTTAAACTTTGCCTTAATTATTTGGGTTTTTAAGCTAACAGATTCTAATACTGCTGTTTCTGCTTTACTTTTTTCAATTTATTTACCTGCAGTAATTTTTGGATTATTCAGCGGAGTTTTAGTTGATCTGATAGACCGCAAGAAAATTATTATGATGATAGATATATCCCTTGCTGTTTGTTTTTTCAGTTTAATTTTTTTAAAGGTGAGTTTTCCGGCAATTTTAGTAATTGCTTTTTTGGTAAATATGCTAGGCCAGTTTTATGCTCCGGCAGAGGCCTCGGCCATCCCGATTATTGTTAAAAAATCTGAGTTAATTACTGCAAATTCTTTGTTTTCAGCCACACTTTATACTAGTTTTTTGCTTGGTTTTGGTTTAGCCGGGCCTTTAATTTCTCATTTAGGAATTGATTTTGTTTTTGGACTCGGAGGAGTACTTTTATTTCTAGCATTTCTACTTTCTACTATTTTTCCATCAATTGTGAGTGTACCTGATGAACAAGGGAAAAAGCTGATTGTGGCAATAAAGAGGAGAAATTATGAAGATATAAAAGATATTGGGTTATTTGAAATTTTTCGGACAATAAAATTAATAAGGGGTAAACTTCCTGTTTTATCATCAATTGTAATTTTAGCAGGAGTACAAATGGTGATCGGGATTTTAGCTGTTTTAGTTCCCGGATTTTTGGAAAAATCGCTGCAAATTAAAGCAACAGATGCCTCATATATTTTAGTCGTACCCTTAGGACTCGGAATTGTAATAGGAGGAATAATACTTGGGAAAGTGGGAGAGAAGCTGATCAGAAGAAGGCTGGTTGCAAGGGCTATTGTTTTTGTAGGACTGTTGTTTTTCCTGGTGGGAACTGCTCCTTTAATTTCTCCGGCTATTTCCTATTTTAGACACCCAAGACCTGTACCATTTTTTTACCAGCCCCCTTTATCTAAAATTTTAATTGTCGGGTCATTTTTACTAGGTCTTGCCATGGTGTCTATTTTAGTTCCGACTCAAACTGTTTTGCAGGAAAATACGGCGGAGTCTATAAGAGGTAAGGTTTTTTCTGTTTTAGGAGTTGCTATGTCCGGGTTGTCTTTAATTCCGGTTCTACTTTCCGGAATTTTGGCTGATGTTTTTGGTACAACTCCGATTTTTATAGCCTTAGGAGCATCAATTATACTGCTGGGATTATTTGGACTAAAACCCAGTTTATTTTTCCAAAAACATGACTTGCCGTATAAAATGAGGGAATTTTTGGGATTAGGACATTGGGAAGGGAAATGACATCGCTCGCAATAGCAAAATTAGTTCTCCAACTCGCCTGACCTTTGGTCACCGGCTCGATTAACGTCACGCACGTCAAAGCTTGTGCGTTTTGGTTAATCTCGCCTGGCTCAAACAGTGAGAACTTAAATTTTGCTTTATTGCTCGCTCTGTGGTAAAAGAAAATATGTTCTTAAAGAGCCTGCAACTTACTAATTTCAGAAATTATGCACAACTCGAATTACGATTCGACGAACGGCCAACTATTTTTATTGGGGATAATGCTGCCGGGAAATCCAATATTTTAGAGGCTGTTTATTTACTTTCCACCACTAAATCCCAAAGAGTTGAGAGTGAGGATGAATTGATTAAAAATGATGAAAGTTTTGCTAAAGTAGAAGGGTTTATAGGAGAACCGGAAACAGAATTACTGGTTGTATTAAACAGAATAACTGATTCCAGAAAAAAACTTTTGGTAAATGGGATAGGAAGAAGAGCTTTGGATTTTATAGGGAATTTACCTGCTGTTATTTTTTACCCTTCAGATATAAATATGGTAACAGGTTCACCTTCTCTTAGACGTTGGCATTTGGATTTAGGTCTGGCACAAATTGATCCGGAGTACAAAAAAGCACTCACTTTGTATGAACAGTTTTTAACTTCCAGAAATAGAGTATTAAAAGCAGTCAGAGAAGGAAAAGCCAGAGTGGATGAGTTAATTTACTGGACGGATGAATTGATTAAAAATGGACAAGTAGTATCCCTGAAAAGAAAAGATTTTTTTGAATTTATTAACTTGCTGGACAAACCTTTGGGAGAATATAGATTTGAATATTCACCCAGCCTTATTAATCTGGAGAAACTAACAGAAACTAATGGCAGAGAAGTAGCTGCTGCCCAGACTTTAATTGGTCCGCATAGGGATGATTTCCAAATATTTTTAGGAGAAAGAAATATGGCTCATTTTGGCTCCAGGGGAGAGCAAAGAACAGGAACGCTGGCTTTTAAACTTTCCCAGCTTGAATATATGGCTAAAATTTTGGGTAAAAGGCCTGTTTTACTCCTGGATGATGTTTTTTCAGAACTTGATGTAAATCACAGAGCCTCTGTGGCCGGAGTTGCCAGCTTGCAGCAAACTATAATTGCCACAGTTGAGCTGGAAAACATTCCCAAGGATTTTTTAGATTCAAGCAGGATTTTAAAAGTGGAGGATGGAAAAATTATTGAGTGAATTTAAAAGTAGAAAGAATTTGGTTAAAAATATTAATATCACCAATCTGTAAGCTTAATACAGCATATCCTCCATTAGGGTTTTGTAAATAAACAGCTTCACCTAAACCCAGAGGAGAAGTCTGTTTTCCTCTTATACCAGTGTAACCATTTGTTGGATAAGGCATAATTGTGTCATTTTTATCAGAGCCGTTAGTGTATGGGAAACTTTTTGGCATTGATTGGTTATAAAAACCTACAGTTAAATAAACTTTAGGGGTGAGGGAGCCTCTCATCTGTGGATTAGGAATATCTCCTATAACTAGATCTTGGTAATCATCATTATATTCATGGATATACAAATTTGCTGGATATTTAAGTGAATAACTAGAGGATGTATATGTTTTCCAACTAGTAATTGAATACGGGGTTGGAGAAGGGGTAACTTGAGAAGAAGCAGTAGGTTGTGGGGTTTGGGAAACTACAGGAATAGATGGTTTGGGAGCAGTAGATTTTCCCAAATAATATGCTCCACCAGTAACAACAGCTAAAATTAAAACTCCCACTAAAATATAAATTACTCCAAATCCTTTTTGATTCACAAATTTAGTATATCATTTTACCTGAATGATCAATTTTGAATCTGTAGCTTCAGCCATTTTTTCCAAGAAAGCAATAGATGGATTAGCATTACCAGATTCTACTCTGGCAATAGCTGATTGTTTAGTGCCAATCTTTTTAGCCCTAGCTTCAATTAGTTATGAAATAAGCTGATAACGCGGTGCCAGCCTTTTATATTCTTTGAAAACCGCTTTATTTTTTAATAGTTCTTTTTTAAGTGTTTTCCAAGTTTTCATATTATTCAACATAACATATATGTTATGTTATTGTCACCCTAATTCTTAATTCGTAAATATTTCCAGTAAGCCTTTTAGAATGAGGCATCCCCAAAACAGGCCCATGAATTTCCAATAGATCAATAAGGTGAGCAATTTTAGTAATAGTTTGTACTTCGCATGATTTTATGAATTCTTCAACAGGCTTCTCACCTCTTCTAGATTCATAAACTATTACACGCCAAGTCATAGGCTCATTTTTTAGATGCTAATCTGGAAAGCTGGTAGGTGATTAAAACAGCAAGTAAAGTGACTATTAAAGCATAAATTATTTTGGAAACTAGTCCTGACCCGGGAATTCTGGGCTCAATAAAATCCTGGACAGCTTTTTGAATAGCCTCATTCCAGGCTAAAGCTGCCACAAAACCAAAGCCGGAGGTTGAAAGAGTGATCAATTGTTGAATTAGTTCCTGATGAAATTTTCTCTCCTTCTTAGATGCCATATATTGACATAGTATCTTATTATAGGTAAACTATGCAAAGATTATATGCTTAAAAGATACTTTTTAGATTGTTTTGAATATATTAACTGATCCGCCAATGGGCGGATTTTTTTTAAAAAAATATGGATAAAAGCTTTAAAGGCCGGGACATAATAGACATAAATGATTTCTCCAAAGAGGAATTGCTCTTTATTCTAAAAATGGCTAAAAAATTCGATCCTGCCTTTGTTAAGAGCGATAGATCCAATTACACAATAGCTCAGGGGAAAATAGCCGGACTTTTATTTTTTGAACCTTCCACTAGAACAGAGCAGTCATTCAAATCAGCAGCCCAAAAAATAGGCATGGGTGTGATTGGATTCAATGATCCTGAGTCAACAAGCATTCATAAAGGAGAAACTTTTGCAGATACAATTAGAATTATAGATTCCTATGCAGATTGTTTAATAATCAGGCATCCTGAGTCTGGTTCTGCTAAAGCTGCAGCAGAAGTGGCTCAAATTCCTGTTATTAACGGAGGAGATGGTACTAATCAGCATCCTACTCAGACAATGTTAGATCTTTATACTATCTTAAAAGAGGCAGGTAAGCTTGATGGGATAACTGTTGCCTTCATGGGAGATCTAAAATACGGCAGAACAGTCCATGCTCTCTCAATTGCCTTATCTCATTTTAAAGTTAAGCAAATTTTTATCTCTCATCCAACTCTTGCTATGCCTGAGGAATTTCTTCAGATTCTTAAAAAAAGAGGAGTAGATTTTAAAATTTTGGAAAAAGCTCCAAAAGAGTTTGACGGAATAGATTTTCTTTACCAAACCAGAGTCCAAAAGGAAAGATTCACTAATCTGAAAGTTTATAACAAGATTAAAGATGAGTTTATCCTGGGCAAGGAGTTTCTGAAACAATTGGATAAAGGAGTGAAGCTGATGCATCCACTCCCCAGAGTAAATGAAATGGCCTCAGAGCTAGATTCTCATCCAAATGCTATTTATTTTTCTCAGGCCAGAAATGGATTATATATCAGAGAAGCATTACTAGCTTTAGTTTTGGGAAGATTGTAATTAAAAGGAGAAAGTTATGCAGGGTAAATTAATTCTGATCGAAGGATCAGTTTTTTTAGGGGAAAGTTTCGGGGCTGATGTTTCCACCTCCGGAGAGGTGGTTTTTAATACCGGAATGGTGGGATATCCTGAATCTCTTACAGACCCCTCATATTATGGCCAGATTTTAGTTTTAACTTACCCGATTGTTGGAAACTATGGTGTTCCGGATAAAAAATTCTGGGAATCAAAAAAAATTCAGGTTAAAGCTTTGATTGTCCAAAATTATATTTATAACCCATCTCACTTCGAATCTGAAAGAACACTTTCCGAATGGTTAAAAGCAGAAGGAATTCCTGCTTTGTATGGAATTGATACCAGAGCCTTAACCAGAAAATTAAGGGATCATGGGGTTATGTTGGGAAAAGTAGAAATTAATGAGAAAATTAAACAAATTTATGATCCAAATGAAGAGAATGTTTTACCTTTTGTAAGTGTGGAAAATATAGAAATATATGGTGAGGGAAAGAAAAATGTTTTACTTATTGATTGCGGGGATAAGGAAAATATTATCAGGGCTTTGGTAAGAAGGGGAGTGAAAGTTACTAAAGTTCCCTGGGATTTTGATCCTTTAAAAGCTGATTTTAAATATGACGGGGTTTTTATTTCAAATGGTCCTGGAGATCCTAAAAAAGCATTAAAAACAATAGAAAATGTAGCTAAAGTCTTAAAAAAAGGAATTCCCACTTTTGGAATCTGTTTAGGATCTCAGATTATGGCGCTTGCTGCAGGCGGAAATACATATAAGTTAAAATTTGGCCATAGAGGTCAGAACCAACCTGTTGTAAATAAAGATACAAACCAGGCAATTATTACCTCCCAGAATCATGGTTTTGCTGTAGATGTTAAATCCCTGGGGAATGATTGGCAGGAGTGGTTTGTAAATTTAAATGACAGGACAAATGAGGGGATAAAACACAAACTCAAGCCATTCATGGCAGTCCAGTTTCATCCTGAGGCAAATCCAGGTCCATTTGATGCAGGATTTCTCTTTGATGAATATATAAAAACCTTATGAAAAAGATTCTTATTTTAGGATCAGGAGCGCTGAAGATTGGAGAGGCTGGTGAGTTTGATTACTCAGGTTCTCAGGCTTTAAAAGCTTTAAAAGAAGAAGGGATTGAAACAGTTTTAATAAATCCAAATATTGCCACAATCCAAACTTCAAAGGATTTAGCAGGCAAAATTTATTTTCTGCCGGTTACTCCGTATTTTGTAGAAGGGGTAATAAAAAAGGAGAAAGTAGATGCAATATATTTATCCTTTGGAGGACAAACAGCTCTTAATTGCGGCTTAGCCTTGGAAAAAAGCGGGGTTTTTAAAAAATACAATGTTAAAGTTTTAGGAACTCCTGTTAAAAGCATCCAGATTACAGAAGACAGGGAACTTTTTGCCAAAGAACTCTCCAAAATAAATGTCAAAGTTCCTAAAGGAGGCTTTGCTAAAACTCTGCCTCAGGCTTTAGCGATTGCAGAAAAATTAGGTTATCCTTTACTTATTAGATCCGGATTCTCTTTAGGAGGTTTAGGATCCGGAGTTATAGAGAGTAAAGAAGAGCTGATAAAAATGGCTTCGAATGCTCTGAATCAAGCCCCCCAAATTGCTGTGGAGGAGTATTTAAAGCACTGGAAAGAAATTGAGTATGAGGTTGTCAGAGATAAAACTGGTAATAAAATCACTGTTTGTAATATGGAAAATTTGGATCCTTTGGGAATCCATACAGGTGAGAGTATTGTTGTTGCCCCATCCCAAACTTTAAATAATTATCAATATCATATGTTAAGGAGAATGGCTTTGGCAGTGATTGAAAAACTGGGAATTATTGGTGAATGCAACATCCAATATGCCTTGAACCCTGAAAATAATGACTACCGGGTAATTGAGGTTAATGCCAGACTTTCCAGATCATCTGCTCTGGCTTCTAAAGCCACAGGTTATCCACTGGCCTATATTGCTGCCAAAATAGGTTTAGGTTATTTATTGCCTGAGTTGAGAAATTCAGTCACACTTTCTACTTCTGCATTTTTTGAACCAGCTCTTGACTATATTGTGGTTAAAATTCCAAGATGGGATCTGCAAAAGTTTGTGGGAGCTTACGCAAGTATTGGCTCAGAGATGAAATCAGTAGGGGAAGTAATGGCAATTGGCAGAAGTTTTCCTGAGGCTTTTCAAAAAGCCATCAGAATGCTTGAAACAGGCCAGGATGGGCTTTTGGGAAATGGAGTGGATGATACCAAACTTTTGCCCACAACTGAGAGGATTTTTGTTATAGCTCAAAGGTTTTTAAAAGGGGAAGCAGTTCAGGATATTTATGCTCAAACCGGAATTGATCCCTGGTTTTTATATCAAATTGAACAGCTGGTTGAGTTTGAAAAAGATTTATCCAAGCAGAAAATATTACCAAAGCTTATACTTGAAGCCAAAAAATTAGGTTTTTCAGATAAAGTTTTGGCAAAATATCTTAAAGTGACTGAAGATAAAATAAGGAATTTCAGAAAAAAAAGCGGAATAACTCCTAAGATAAAACGGATTGATACTTTAGCTGCAGAGTATCCGGCTAAGACTAATTATTTATATCTAACCTACAACGCCGAAGAATCTGAAGTGGTAAAAGAAGAAAAGAAAGAGAAAGCGATTGTTTTAGGTTCAGGACCATATAGGATTGGTAGCTCTGTTGAGTTTGATTGGTGTTCAGTTACAGCTGCTCAAACTTTAAGAAAGGCTGGAGTTCTGACAATTGTTATAAATTGTAATCCTGAAACAGTTTCTACAGATTATGATTTGGCAGATAAACTTTATTTTGAAGAGCTCACTTTTGAGCGTGTTTCTGACATTTATGATATTGAAGAAGGAAGCCTAGTTTTAAGTTTTGGAGGACAGATCCCAAATAATTTAGCACTTAAAGCTTTCAAAGCAGGGTACAAAATTTTAGGAACTTCTCCTTTAAATATTGACAGGGCAGAAGATAGAGATAAATTCTCCCAGCTTTTAGATAAACTAAAAATTGATCAGGCTGCCTGGCAAAGCTTAAAAAATGTTGATGAAGCGCTGATCTTCGCCAAAAAAATAGGCTATCCGGTTTTAATCAGGCCTTCGTATGTTCTTTCCGGATCTGCTATGAATGTAGCTTTTTCAGCCTCAGATTTAAGGAAATACCTAAAAGAGGCAACTGAGGTTTCATCCGAGCATCCGGTTGTAATTTCCAAGTTTATTGATGGAGCAAAAGAAATTGAAATAGATGGTGTTGGGCAAAAAGGGGAACTTTTGATTTATGCAATCTCAGAACATGTTGAAAATGCCGGAGTGCATTCAGGAGATGCCACAATAGTTTTGCCCCCGCAACGACTTTATCTGGAAACTGTCAGAAAAATAAAATCCGCAACTAAAAAAATTATTAAAGAACTCCAAATTAACGGACCATTTAATATCCAGTTTTTGGCAAAAGAAAATAAAATCATGGTTATTGAGCTAAATCTTAGAGCCTCAAGGTCTTTTCCTTTTGTCTCCAAAGTTACCGGTCATAATTTTGTAGAAATGGCAACGAAAGTTATGTTGGGGGAGAAATTGGAAGGAGATTTTAAAACTCTGGATTTGGATTATGTGGCTGTAAAAGCTCCGCAGTTTTCTTTTAATAGAATTAAAGGTGCAGACCCAAGACTCAGGGTTGAGATGTCCTCAACTGGTGAGGTTGCCACATTTGGACTGGATTTGCAGGAGGCATATTTAAAATCCTTAATGTCTACAGGATTTAAATGGCCTAAAAAAGGAATCTTTTTATCAATTGGAGGAGCTAAATTTAAGCTTGATTTATTAATTGCCTGTAAAAAACTCTCCAATTTGGGCTTAAATATTTATGCCACAGAACACACCCATCAGTTTTTAAAAGAATCAGGTATTAAAAATTTAAGAGTATACAAAATTTCAGAAAAGAAAAATCCTTCAGTTTTGAATTTATTAAGAGAGAAAAAGGTGGACTTGGCTATAAATATATCTGAGGGAGGGAGCGAAAAAGGGGAAACCGATGGATTTATTATCAGAAGAAGCTGTATAGATTCAGGAATACCGCTTATTACTAATTTGCAATCAGCTGAGCTTTTAATAGCCTCCCTCACTTCCAAAAAAATTCTTTTTGT
>Ga0209515_10007190_pt1 | contig 13493 bp, 13 predicted proteins | sample Subgroupgradi54m_FD_187454 | JGI IMG/M metagenome (GOLD analysis project Ga0209515, IMG submission 187454) | Subsurface groundwater microbial communities from S. Glens Falls, New York, USA - GMW60B uncontaminated upgradient, 5.4 m (SPAdes)... ...
ACCGCCAGCTTTTCTATGTGCCATATGAAATTAGGTTCTAGGTTATAGCTTCTAGGAGCTAGTTATTATATAATTCAATAACAGAATCAAGTATAATTCATTCTATGCAAAAAATCAAGGAATTTATAGAGAGCGAGAAAGGGAAGGATATTTTGATAGTTATTATCGTTATTTTGGTGGGTTTGAGCTCATTTGAACTAGGCAGATTGTCCAAAGGAAGTGACTCTTCGGGCATAAAAATTGAATATCCGAATCAGATAGGAAATCAGCCGGCAAGCGCAATTTTGTCACAAAATTATTTGTCAGCTAATACAAAAACTTCTAGAAAATCTTTTTTCGCTTCAAGCAAAGGAAATAAATATTATTCAATAGGCTGTTCCGCCGGCAAAACCATCAGACAAGAAAACCGCGTCTATTTTGCGACAGGGGAGGAAGCGCAAAAGGCAGGGTATGAGCCTTCGAGCTCGTGTAAGTAGTAAAAAATATAATAAAGATTTAGTCCTTTGTAGACATGGTTATTTATTATTATCAATTTCCTTTCCACCATGAAATTTTTCGTGTATATCTCGAAGTCCTTTATTGGTTACATGAGTATATATTTGAGTCGTAGACACATTCTTGTGACCCAAAAGTTCCTGTACACTTCTTAAATCAGCTCCATTACCTAGAAGATCAGTGGCATAAGTGTGCCGAAGTGTGTGGGGCGTAACTTTTTTGGAAATTCCCGCGAGTATTGAACATTTTGAAATCATCTTTTGTATCCATCGAGGAGTAAGTCTGTGGTCATTATCTATATCTTTTCCACGATGATTTATAAAGAGAGGCTTCTGAATATCTTTCCTAGATGCCAGATAAATACGAAGCCACTCCGCCGCGCGTGGAGAAATAAATATAGTTCGTACATGCTTTCCTTTACCTACAATCGAAAGTTCAAAAGTGCGCTTTGGATCTTTGTCCTTTAAAAATGACATATGATCCGCATTAAGCGCCACTAATTCCGAAATACGCATACCGGACGAAAAGAACAATTCCATAATTGTGCGATCACGAATACCAACTATCGTTTTAGTATCAGGGATTTTTAACATTAGTTCAATATCGCGAGTTTCGAGAAAAGAAATTGTCTCATCTGTTTTTTGTTTAGCTAATTTTACCTTTGAGGAGGGAAGCGTTTCGATATCGCGGTCAGCAAGAAAATCAAGAAGTGCTCGTAGGGCAATCAAGTAATAATTTTGAGACTTCTTACCTAAATATCCACCATGTCTAGTTTTATAGGTTCTAGCTAAATATAGTCGGTAATCCCAGATGAGCTCTGCGGTCAGTTCGTGCGGAAGAAGAGCTTCTTTGTCAATTTTTTTTAACCAGCCCACAAATAGCTGTAAGTACTGTTTGTAATTGCGCTGAGTATTATTTGATAATCCTTTTTCAATTTCGCAATAATCAAGAAAGGGAAGGATGTATTCTATTATTGGCTGAACGGTTATCTTATTCTTCATACATCCTAAAGTATACTAGTTCGCACAATATATGTAAAGCGAACTTATCCACATATTTAACAAATTGGGATTTTTCTACTTTAAGACACTACCAAAGAAAGACAGAAACCAATCTTTTACTCCGGTAAGAGTTACTCCGTAATACTTCATGATAAGTAACGCCACAATAATTAAAATAATTATTTGTATAAAACCCCCTTTTTGATTTTTAATTTTATTTACCATAATGGTTTCATTATACCACAAGCTATACGGCTCTAACAATACAAAGAGGCGTCTGTTCAGTCGTCTGCCCTAGTGGATTGTCCTTAAAAACCGATCCACAGAACGCATCGGTTATTTTCTTGTCCGAACGACCTAAGACATTGACTCCGAGATCATTGGCATCGATTATCACGCACTGATTTTTTATTTTTGCTGTAATTTCTCTCGCAACTCTATTTGGATTGGCTGGACCCAACTTTGCATATTCGTTGAATGGCGGAAGCGTATACGAACACGGACCATCGATCGCATTGATATTTTTGCCGACAACTTTATAAAAAACTCCGCGCATGCCTAATGGTTTGGTAATTGCCGAACAAAAAGCTGCAAAAAGAATTCTAACTGCGCCGGCTTCCCTGATGGCAAGTTCCATTGTCCACTCGCTGCCGAGTCCGATGCCGTATGGCGACTTGTGCACAAATTTAACCAAAAATTTAGCTAAACGTGAAGGGTGGATGTCTTTTATAGGAAATGCCCTGCCTTGCGTGATAGCCACTACCCTCTCGCTGATAAAAAGAATATCATTTTCTTTCAAGTGCGGACTGGCGTATTTGACGACGACGTCAATGATGTCGTCCCCTTCTTTGATAACATGCGTGTGTATTGGAATGCGTTCGTAATTTTTTCCATCAACTTTGATTATTAAATTTTTTCCTTTGGTTGATAAAATTTTTTCCATAAATTTTTAGTCCGATGCTGCTCTGCCTGAAGGAGAAATTAAGTTGCTAGGCAGTTTTGGTAAATAATAAAGCGGATCAAGATAAGCGGCAGTAGGAGCCAAAGGCATCGTGTAGACCCTGCCTTCGCATGTCGTGCTCGGTCTCTGTTGAACACCCGCCGCAGAAGAGACATACACCGAAACATGCAAATGCGGCCCTGTCGTATGTCCTGTATTTCCGCTATAGCCTACAACTTCACCTCTAGCCACATTTTGCCCTTCAGACGCCTTTATGAGCGATAGGTGTCCAAAAGCGCTCGATAGACCATTATTATATTTTATAAACACCCATTTGCCAAATGAAGTACCAAAGCAAGTGTCATCGGTGTTGCCGGTACCCATGACTACCCCATCGGCCATTGCTTTAACCGGAGTTCCAATAGAAGCTTTAAAATCAACTCCGCTGTGACTGCCGGAAGTGTAAAGCCTTTTTGAGGCGACAGTTTTGCCGAATAGTTGCGTCACATAGATGCTATCGAGCGGCCAGCTTAAAACTCCGCCGGAAGGAAGCTTGGATGGATCCAGAGTAAATTGCAGTTGCGCTTCATAGTCTCGCACTTCTTTTTCGAAAGCGTCTTTTTTGGCAAGTGTGTCGGAAAGCAATTTTTGGTAATTAGCTTCGTTATTTTTTGTCTGTTTTAATAATTTATTTTTTTCGTTAGTATTTTGCGCCACTATTTTTTGCTGGTCTCCCAGTCTAGACTTGAGGCGAGTAAGTTCATTTTTTGCATCAATTGTTTCCTGACGAGTATCTTCTAGTTGTCCTTTTATTTGTTTGAGTTTAACGATGCTATCTTTGAGTTTTTCACGAATAGTAACTATGTTGTCGACATCATTCCAAATTTCTGTAAAGTTATTTTCGGACAAAAGAGTTCCTAGAATATTAGTTTCTTCAAATTCATTAGTATTTTTAATTCCGGTAGAAATTGATTCGATATTGGTTGCGATAGAATTTTGTTTGTGGCTGATATCAGAACTGAGGCTTTGGATCGTGAAATTAGTCTTATCAATTTTTTTTTGAGTCACGGCAATGTCGGCATTCAATTTTTTTCTGGTCAAATCGAGCTCTTTTAAAGAGTTATTCAGAGAATTTTTCTGCTGTCCTAAATCGTCAAGCTGCGACTGAAAAGCCACGATTTCTTTTTCTAGGGCGTCTATATCAGAATTTTTTTGACTGATTTTATTTTGTAAATCTTCGACTGTTTGCGCAGAAGAAAAAACTAGAGGGGTTGCAATTAAAATTATTACAACTATTGCGCTAAATAGCTTTTTGCAGTCTAGATAAAGTTTCATTTTTGCCTATTATAGAGGCGATGATAAACGGATCCGGAGATTTTTCTTTTCCGGAAAGAGCGTAACGCACCGGATGCAAGAGCTCTCCCCTGCTTTCGAGAGTATCCGCAATTTTCATTAAAGCGCTTTTCACATTTTCTGTGGTAAAATTTTCTTCACCCAAGCCCCCCAGAGCGGTGATCGCTAATTTTAAATTACTAGCAATTTTTTCTGGAGAAGAATTTTTATAAATTAATTTTTCCTTGCTGTACTCTGGAGTCTTTGATTTTGAAAAGCAGTCGAGCTCCCCTGCTTCAAGCATAATTTTTATATCGCACCATTTGGAAATTCTTTCAAAAATAACTGGAATTAATTTTTCATTTTGAAATTCTTCCGGTAAATATGAAAATATTTTATTTCTTATTTCCTTGCTGGACAATCTTTTCATGTGCTCTTTGTTTATCCAGTCTAATTTTTCTTCATTAAATCTTGCTCCGGCTTTTTGAATATGTTTTAAGTCAAAAGACTCTAAGATATCTTTTTTAGACATCACTTCCCTATTGTCTCCACTCCCCGGATTCCACCCAATTAATGCTAAAAAGTTAAACATAGCTTCAGGCAAATATCCTTCTTTTTCGTAGTCTAAAATATCTTTGGCTCCGTCTCTTTTTCCCAGTTTCTTGGTGCCTGCATCTCCTAAAATTGGCGGCAGAGTCGCAAATTCTGGCCTTTTTATCCCCAAGGCTTCATAAAGAGCAAGATAATTTGGAGTTGAGGAAATAAATTCATCTGCTCTAAATATATGAGTCACCTCCATCAAAAGGTCGTCTATAATATGTGCAAAATTATATGTTGGATAACCATCACTCTTAATAAGGACAAAATCATCCACCGCTTCTTCGCCCGCTTCTAAATCCCCGCGTACGATGTCATTCCATTTATATTTTTTTACATTAGTCTTTAATCTAAGCGGTTTTGTTCCATCCCAAACTGGAGGATTTTCTGGGCGATGCCTTCTATATAAAAACGGCCGCTTTTTTTCTTCGGCTTTTTTTCTGAAATTTTGAAGTTCTTCTTCGGAATACGGATCTGCATAAGCCAGCCCTTTTTCTACTAAAATATTTGCATATTTTTTATATGTGTCCAATCTTTCTGATTGTTTATAAGGAGCATGTTTTCCACCTATGTCCGGACCTTCATCCCAATTTATTTCTAGCCACTTGAGTGAGGCAATAATGTGTGCAATAGAACCCTCGACTTCTCTTTTTTTGTCAGTATCTTCAATACGTAATATAAATATTCCGTTATTTTTTCGCGCCCAAAGCCAAGCAAAAAGCGCAGTTCTGACTCCTCCTATATGCATAAACCCCGTTGGACTGGGCGCAAATCTGGTTACGACTTTTGTGTCTGACATGAATATATAATAGCATAAAATACAACCCAAAAAGAACAATACAAATTCAACCCCCTAAATCCCCCTTGTCAGGGGGACTTTGAATTCAGAATTTTCCCCTCCCCTAATAAGGGGAGGGGAAGGGAGGGGTTGCACTCTGTATTCTTTTAATCAAAATCCTCGACAATTTTATCTGGATTATTCAAAACCTCTTCATTTGTATACCTTACTATCTTCAATCCGAATTTTTGTTCCAATATATTATCTCTTTCTTTATCTCTAGTCTTTTGAAAATTATGCACTTCTCCATCTATTTCTATTACAAGACCCAATTTTGCACAATAAAAATCCACAAAAAAGTGATCTAATGGTTTTTGTCTAGTAAATTTAAACTTTATTAATTTTTCACTTTTCAAAACTTTATTCCAAAATAAATTTTCTGCTTCTGTTGTTTCTTTTCTTAATTCTTTGGCTCGGGAAACTAAATTCTTATCGTAAGGAATATACGGAATTTTTAATTTTTGCATGATTTAATTATAACCTAAATACAACCCCCTCAATCCCCCTTATCAGGGGGAAGCTCAATACAAATACATTTCGTCCCTCCCTGATAAGGGAGGTTAGGAGGGTTGCATTTCTATCTGCACCTATTTCTCATGACTCATAGCGATATCCATGATCGCGCGGGCGATTTTCATGGCGGCATCGGGTTTGTTAAATGCCTTGGCGCTTTGCGCCATAAGTTCATAACCTGCTTTGTCATCTATTATTCTTTCAATTTCCGAACTCAAAATGTTGGCGGTCGTGTTCATTTCTTCAATCACACTGCAAGCTCCCGCGCGAGCATAATTAAAAGCATTTTTTTTCTGATGGTCCATATTCGTATTGGTGATCGGTATCAAAATAGACGGAATACCCCAAGAAGCTATCTCAAATATCATAGAGCCGGCTCTAGAAATGACAATCGAGGCTGCGCCAGAAGCCATACGTAGAGCTAAAGGATTTAAAAAAGGCATAGAAAGATACCTCAATCTATATGAATTGTCAGTTAACACAACTTCGGCTCTATCTTTAACCATGGTGAAATTATTGACGCCAGTCTGATGAATAATTTGATAATTATTCACAAGCCTCGGCAATGCATCTATAATAGTATTATTTATAAGTTCCGCCCCCTGCGACCCACCTAAAACTAAGATTATCGGCAGATCTGACTCGAGTTTGAAATAATCAAGCGCTTCCTTTCGATTTGCCGGACGTTCTATTTCCGCTCTGATGGGCTGACCTGTCCAAGCAACTTTGTTTTTTGGAAAATAAGCGCCTGCTTCGACAAAAGAAACGGCAATTTTTTTCGCAAAATGCCCAGCCCATTTGTTGACTCGCCCGGGAGCGGAATCTGATTCGTGAATTATTACTGGGATACGCAAGATTCTCCCAGCAAAAATTGTCGGAAATGAAGCGTACCCGCCCTTGCCGAAAATGACATCCGGATAAATTGAAAATATTTTAAAAAGACCGTTAATTACACCAAAGAAAGTTTTAAAAATATCGGAAAAATTTTTCAAAAAACTTAAAAAAGAAAAATGGGTGCGCATCTTGCCGGTATTGACCTGTTCATATATAAGCCCATTTTCAAAAAGCATTTCCTTGTCATAGGGATTCACAGAAACATAATAAAGCTTGGCTTTGAGTATCTTTTCTTGGTCTATTATTTGGTTAACCCGCTCCGCCACGGCGATAATAGGATAAAAATGTCCACCTGTCCCTCCGCCTGTAAAAACTATTTTCATATATATGTTTTATAACTTTATGAACTTTTTACTTTATAACTATTTTTGGATATATTTAATACAATGCCGATGGCCGAAAGATAAATCATCAGTGAAGTGCCTCCATGGCTCATAAAAGGAAGCGGCACGCCGGTAAGCGGAAAGACTCCGATTATGGAAGCAATATGCATAAACGACTGCAACGTAATCAGTATAACAATTCCGGAGACTAAAAGTCTACCAAAAGTATCGCTCGAGCTATTCGCAATCAGAAACCCGCGCAAAGCAAAAAGCAAGTACAGAAATATGACTCCGGACGCTCCAACAAAGCCCAACTCCTCTCCCAAGACAGCAAAAATAGAATCTCCTTGGGGTTCTGGAAGATAACTGAATTTTTGAATACTTTGACCAAATCCCCGCCCGAATATTCCGCCGGAGCCGAGAGCAATGTAGGCTTGTTGAATTTGATAAGAAGACCCGCGCGGGTCTGAAGCTGGATCAATAAAAGTTTTCACGCGTTCTTGAAGATAAGGCGTAAAAAAAAGAAGAGTTCCAAGAAAAAGCAGCCCCCCTAACCCGACACCTAAAAGATATTTTATAGGGACACCGGAGATAAAAAGCATCGAGAGTCCGGTTGCCGTAATTAAAATGAAGCTTTTGGTGTCAGGCTGTTTAAATAAAATCGCGGCGATAAGCGCGAGCATGATGATAAATGGCAAAATCCCAACTTTAAAGTTCTGCACTTTATTTTTGGCGGCAGACAGCAAAGTAGCAAAATAAATAATAAGACTGAATTTTAAAATCTCAACCGGCTGAAAAGAAAAACTCCCGAGCTTGATCCATCTTTGCGCCCCTCCATGAGTCCAGCCTAAATGAGGAACAAAAACACATGCCGTCAGCAATATCGAACCTAAAAAAATTAAAAAGGAATATTTACGCCAAAATTTATAATTTATTCTAAAACAAAAATACATCCCGACCAATCCAAGACCGAGACCCAGAACTAATTGACTGAAAAGCACAGAATAGAAAGTTTTTGCACTTTTGACCCAAACCCCCAGCGAGGCAGAAATAAACATGGCAATACCAATGGTGAGCAAAAGACCAACGATTATTAAAAATAGTCTGTCTATTTTATTTTCTCGCATATTTACCTGCTTACTATTGTTAAGATGACACCAATAATGGCAAAGACAACTGACAGGATCCAAAAACGCATGGTAACTTTATAACGTGACCATCCAAGCGCCTCAAAATGGTGATGTATTGGCGCCAATCTAAACAATTTTTTGCCTCCTCGGAATTTCTTTGAGAGAAGCTGTAATATCACCGAGCCTGATGTTAAAACAAGGGGAAAAGCAATAACAGGCAGAATCAAGACGGAATCTGTCAGAAATGCCAAGGTCGCTAAAGTAATCGTCAATCCCATAATACCTGTCTCCCCCATATAAAACCTTGCCGGCGGAATATTAAACCAGAGAAATGCTAAAATAGCTCCGGTAAGAACTCCCGAAAAAGCAGCGAGATCGATTTGATTGTTGGCGTATGCAATTGTCGAATATGCCGCAAATATAGAAGCCAGCACTCCCCCCGAAAGACCGTCTATCCCGTCGATTACTCCCCCAGAGAAAGTCGCCAGCGCGACAATTATAAAAAATGGAATAATTAAAATGCCTAAATACATCTCCCCCGTAAATGGAATATGGATAGATGTAATACCCAATTTATAGAAAAACCAAGTACCTATCCCGAGAGACATAAATGTTATAATAAAAATTTTCCAAATGCGCCAAGCTTTGTCATCGCGGGCAAATTTACCAGTACTATAAATTTGAATAAGGTCATCCCAAAGTCCAATGAGCGAGCCGATCAAAAGCGTAAAGACGGGTATGAGAGTTTGGTTTCGGCTTAAGAAATTCATTTCATCAGTATTTCGCGAAGAAAATAAAATTGATGCCAAATAAAAAACGAGCGCGGTTGAAAGCACAGAAATCCAGATGATTGTCCCGCCGACCCGAGGGGTTTTTAGTTCTTCTGCTTCATTGTGAATTTTAGAAAAATCTGTGGTTGTGGCCGTAGCGCTTCTCCCATACCTCTTCCACATTTTATATTTATAGAAAAAGTGCGTCGCAACCGGCGTAAAAAAAAGCCCTAAAAAGAAAGCTACTGCCGTCGGGATAAAGATTTTTATCAAGTTCAAATACATGCAGTCATTATATCATTTTTTGATTAAAACACCCAAATATGCTATGGTTTTCAGGTGAAAAAACACATTTCAAAAATCGGATTATCCCTAGCAATATTTTTTGCGATATTTCTTGTGCTGACCCCTTACTTCACGACAGACTTCATGAATCTCCGGCAGAAACAAGAAAATGAAGCAATTGCACAAGCGGAATTAGCCGCCAAAGAAGCCGCTAAAAAAGCCCAAGAAGACGCGCAGGAGAAAATTTATTTAATGGGAAAGTTTGATCCGGCGCAAAGAGAAGATTTTGCTGCCATACCCGCGAAATACAATATTGCTGGATATAAAATATATTTAAGAAAGGAAGCTCTGGAGGCTTTTCTAGACATGGCCGAAACTGCTTCAAAAGAGGAAATAGAATTAAACGTAACTTCTGCAGCGCGAAACTTTGATTATCAAAAAGATCTTTGGAATAAAAAGTGGGAAGGAGTTACCTTGATAGACGGACAAGATTTGTCAAAAAGTATTCCCGATGGACAAGAAAGATTTGAAAAAATATTAGAGTATAGCGCCGTGCCCGGCACTTCGAGACATCATTGGGGCACAGAGATAGACATCAATGGCGTCGATCCAAAATATTTTGATACGGATGAAGGTGAAAAAGTATACAAGTGGCTCATAGCCAACGCTCCCCTCTTTGGATTTTGCCAGACATATAATGAAAAAGGTTTACGGGGACCAGCCGGCTACAACGAAGAAAAATGGCATTGGTCTTACCTGCCGCTTTCAAGAAATTTCACCCAAGAATACAAAAATTTAATAAAAAATGAAGATATCCAAGGATTTGACGGAGATGAATACATCGGGAGCGGAAATTTAATAAATAATTATGTGCTAAGTATTAACCCAGGTTGCATTTAATTATACTTTATCTAAAATTTCCGCATATGCTAGAATTTTAGATATGCTATAAAATCACACGATCGTGTGATTTTATAGCATGGGATTAATATATTTCTGCCTGATAACATTTTTCGCAATAAACAATTTCAAGACGTTCCGGCGCATAAGTTGTTTCGAATTCACTTGGACATCCGATGTCCAAGTGGCTGGGGTGATTGGTTTTTTCGCACAGACACTTCCTGTACCAGAGTTTATTTGGTCCTCGGTTTTTAATACGCCTCACATGCCGGCACTCGGGACAGTTGCGCGGGATTGGTATATTCATTCTTCTATAAAAAGAAAGCTCATCTACTATGATCCGATAGTTCTTCTTACACTCCATACAGACAAAAACTTCTTTGCTCACATCAAAACCCAGAGGCAACTGCAAAACAGAATCTGGAAAGTTTTTCCAGTCTACCGTTTCTTTGCCGTATGTCCCCCGAGACATACCTTCCCATTTAAAATCTTGCGCTATGGCTTGCTCTTTGGTCAAAGAAAATTCATCAATCGCCGAAGATTCATTGTATCCGAGTGGTGATAAATCTTTTGGAAAAAAGTCTCCATAAATTCCCTCTTTTTTCATCTTGCCGATAATTTCTGCGCGCAATTTTTTGTATTCTTCTTTGGTGTATTGCTTATTTAAAATACAATAGGAACCTTTTATCAAACCCGCACAGCCAAAACAATTATTAGAATTGGGACAATTCAGGCAATATTCCATAAATTGCGACTCCCAACAATAAGAGGAACAAGTCACATTTGACGCTTCAAGACCAGTGTTTAGAGTATTGTAAATTAATTCAGCTGTCCGTCCGGCAGTATTGCAGTCCATGCAGTCTTTGGCTCCTCGCCATACATGTACAGAATAGGCATTATCTTCAGCATCGTAAGAATGGAAACATTTTCGATTGTTTTTAACATTCACCATATAATTCCCCGTTGAATTAACAGCATTCGTAATTTCCGCAAATTTTCTGGGTTTGTTTTTTATGAAATCAGCAAACTCTTTTTTGAAATTTTCCACGCCGGAATGTGTGTCCAGCTTGAAAGATTTTAATTTCTTTTCATATTCTTCTTTAGTGTAAGGCTTATTGAAAACACTATATTGCTGCCCCCGCAAGTTAATACAGCCGAGACAATTCGCACACCCGCGGCAATCGAGCAAAAATGCGCTACTCAAACAAGAGTGGCAGCCCTTGGACCAAAGTAAAGAATGGCAGTCATAACAATCATCTACTTCGTAAGAAAGTTCTACCTTATTCGTGAAAGAACAATCGGTTAAATCTTTTGAAAGTTGAATCCAATAACAATTTGTGCAGTTCTCGTTATTGGAACTTTCTATGATCATATAGCAATTTTTGTTGTCAGCGGTAAAATTTAGATAGTGCGAATTTACGTTTCTAAAACCAACCAACGCCGGCTTGGGGACTTTATTCCAAAGTTCATTAAATTGTTCAAAAAAAGATTTGCCGAGGTTATAGCCAATTCCATATTTTTTGCCATCCAAATCATTTCCCCACCAGCATTCATGACAAAACACAGGATAAGTTTTATTAGCGCTAAACATTGAAATAGTGCTCTTTTTGCAATTGTCGCAGGTGCGCTTATAGAAAAATCTTTCATTTCTAAAAGTTAACCGGAGTTGAGAGCGACAATCCGAACAAATTTTGGGCGCAAGCACCCCCATTTTTTCATAAAATCCAAAATCATCCGGCTCTACAATAAAGCCACCTTTACAATTCTGACATATTACATTTTGTTGTTTATATTCCATATATTTTTACAGCCTGCCCCGTATGAAGCTTTGCTTTCGTTCGGGGTTCTGACAATTTTTTATTTCTTGTTTCATGTTTTTCTCTATTTACCTATTCGTACGAATAAGACAATCAGTAAACTTCTTGTTGGTAACACTTTTCGCAATAAACAATTTCCGGTCTATTTGGCGCATAAGTAGTTTCAAATTCTATTTCGCAAGATCCTTCGTGGTGAGCATGTTTTTTGTCACACATACACTGCCTATGCCAAAGTTTGAACGGATTTCTCTTTTTTAATCTATTCGCATGACGGCAATAAAAACATCTGCGCGGAATCGGAATTCGCATCTTTTTATAGAAAATTAGTTCGTTTGGCACAATTTTGTAATTTCTTTGGCACTCAATGCAAACAAGAGTTTCATTCAAAATCGAATCTCCTACTTCGTCTATGCTTTCAGGAATATTTTCTGGCTTTAGAGTTTCTTTGCCGGTTGTGCGCTGGATGTTATCTTGCCAGTTGAATCCCCTCTTTTGCGCTTCGTCTTTTGAGAGCGTCACGTCTTCTGTCGCCAGAGTTTCATTGTAGCCAAAAGGTGAAAGTTCTATGGGATAAAATTCTCCGTATTTGTAAACATTACCCATCTTGTCTATATAAGGCATTTTGTTCATGTGCTCAATAATTTTTGGCACAAGTTTTTCATATTCTTCTTTCGTATACTGCTTGTTGAAAATGCAGTAGCTAGCATTGCGCAACCCAACACAGCCGAAAAGATGCTTCGAAGAATGGCAGTGCTGAGTGTACCGTACATCCTGATTTTTCACAGAAAAAAGTCCGAAAAAATTCTGATTGGACTGATCAACTACTACGCTTTCATAACTTTCTGAGGCCTCCCCTGTCATCACAGTGTCATAGCATTCCTTACACCAGCCAATAAAATCAGAATATTTGCAATTTTCTGAAGCTTTCACCCCAAAACAATTTTTTACATTTTTAGCATCAGAAATATTGTCCCCGATGCAATTCACGCTCCGAACTTTAAAAACACTTCTTCTGGGATATGCAAGAATAAAATTATTGTATTCTTTTTTCGCTTTTTCTACCCCAGAAAAAGTGTCCAAATTGTAACTTGCCAAAATCCTTTCGTATTCTTCTTTTGAATACTCTTTGTTTCTAAAATGATGTTTTTTACCAATAAGATTAGCGCACATAAAACAATCAGAGCAGTTGCGACATTCATACAAAAATTGTGAATTTATACAAGCTAGACAAAACTCAGAATACTTAAGTTGGTACGAATTTTTAGCTCTAAAACAATCGTATAGCCATTCATTTTTTGATCTAAAATCCATGCAGTCCATCATGTCCTTGCCTGCTAGAATAAAAAAACTATACATAACATTTTCAGCACGCCAGCCGGAAAAACACATATAGCAATTCTTGGAAAACCACCAGTCTTGAGTGTACTCGCAATTTACGCTAGCAATACCATCATCATTTATGAGAGATACATGCGGCACTTTGAGAGCGAAATCCCGCATCTGTGTAAAAAATGATTTGGAAAAATCATAGTCAACACCGAAACTTTTCGCGTCCCATTTGTCACTCCACCAGCATTTGTTGCAGTAAATAGTTATGCCGGAGTCCGGAGCGTACAGCGATACGACTGACTTCCCGCATAAGTCGCATTTGCGAGAAT
>Ga0209515_10007191_pt1 | contig 13492 bp, 10 predicted proteins | sample Subgroupgradi54m_FD_187454 | JGI IMG/M metagenome (GOLD analysis project Ga0209515, IMG submission 187454) | Subsurface groundwater microbial communities from S. Glens Falls, New York, USA - GMW60B uncontaminated upgradient, 5.4 m (SPAdes)... ...
CGCGGCGCACCGTCGGCGCGTTCGATGCGCTGGCACAGCTCGCGCTCGAGCTCGTGGATGCGCCGGCCGCGCTCGGCCTCGGGCACGCCCGGCTTCTCCTGCGGCCCGGGCCAGCTGTCGGGCCACAGCTGGTCGAGCTTGCGCGTCGACGGGTCGAGCACGAACAGACGGTCGGCCACACCGGCGGCGAGCGGGACGTCGTGGGTGACCACGATGGCGGCCACGCCCAGCACGTCGCACTGCTCGCGGATGAGCCGGGCCAGCATGCGCACCCGGTGCGGATCCAGGCCGACCGAGGGCTCGTCGAGGAAGAGCAGGCGGCGCTTGCCGGCGAGCGCGCGCGCCACCGCCACACGCTGCGCCTGGCCACCCGAGAGCTGCGTGACCGGCGTGCCCTCGACGGCCAGCGCGGCGTCGATGCCCACCGACTGCAGCCACGCAGCCGCGTCGTCGCCGCCACCGGGCGAGTCGGCGTAGCGCAGCGCCAGCTCGATGTTGCCGCGCACGTCGAGGTGGTCGAAGAGCGCGCCCCGCTGCGGCACCAGGCCCAGGTCGGCGCGTACCACCTCGATGCGGCGTGCGTCGACGACGAAGCCGTCGCGCGCCAGCGCCTCGGGCTCGAAGAGCACGCGCGAGAAGGTCGACTTGCCTGCGCCCGAGCCGCCCAGGAGGACCACGACCTCGCCGGGCCGGACCTCGAGCGAGACGTCGTCGAGCAAGAGGCCACCGTCGGGCAGGACGACGCGCAGGCCGTGCACGGCCAGGCGCGGCGCGGGCGCAGACGGCGCGCCGACCGCCTGCGCCTCAGTAGCCGTTTTTTCGATTCTCGTCACGCGCGTGGCTCGCCGCCGAGAACATGCCGAGCACGTGCAGGATGAGCCCGGGCACGATGAGCGCGGCGTAGCCAACCAGCGTGAAGAAGCCCCAGGCCAGGCCGGTGCCGATGCGTCCGGCGTACATCTGCCCGGCGCCCGGCCAGACGAAGCTGGCCAGCGCGGCCACGCCCGGGTTGATGTACTTGCCGGGATGGCGCAGCTGCTGCGCCGGCTGCACGTTCTGCACGCCCACGTTCACCTGCACGGGCGCGAGCGCCTGCGCGCGCAGCGTGGCGTCGAGCAGCTCGCCGCAGTGCTTGCACTTGCGCGCCACCGCTAAGATGGTCTCGGCGCAGAACGGGCAGCGCACCTGCTCGCCGCCTTGCTCGAGCGCGAGCGGCGCGGGCATGTGCGCGAGCGGCGCCGCGCTCGGGCCGCCGATGTTCATGATCGGCTGCTCCTGCTTGACCGGGGCGGGCGTGGCCGGGCGCGCCGGCACCGGCACCAGCGCGCTCTCGGGCGCGGGCGGCGCGCTCATGCGCTTGCGGTTGGGATAGACGTAGTAGATCTCACCCTGGTCGTCGTTCTCGATGCGCAGGGTGCCGTTGCGCGCCAGGCGGTCGAGCAGCTCGTCGGCCTGCTTGAGCGTGCAGCGGGTGAAGTACGCGACCGCGCCGGTCGTGATGATCGCGTCGGTCGTGAACACGAAGTCGAGAAAGCGGCGTTCCAGGTCTACGTCGGTCATCTAGAAGCTATCGATGGTAGCAGACTCTCTCAGGGAAGCGCGTCGAGCACCTCGGCGGCGTGCACGGGCGGCTTCACCTTGGCGAAGACCTTGTGCACCTTGCCGTCGGGCCCGACGATGACGGTGGAGCGGATGATGCCCATCATCTTCTTGCCGTACATGTTCTTCTCGCCCCAGGCGCCGTAGGCCTCGATCATCTTCTGATCCGGGTCGGAGAGCAGGGGAAAGGTGAGCCCGTACTTGTCGCGGAACTTGCAGTGCGAGGCGATGGAATCGCGGCTCACGCCCAGCACCACCGCGTTCTTCTTCTTCAGCCTGGGCATGGCGTCGCGGAAGCCTTCTGCCTCGACGGTGCAACCGGGCGTGGAGTCCTTGGGGTAGAAGTAAATGACCACGTACTTGCCCTTGAAATCGCCCAGCGACACCTTGCCGCCTTCAGACGATTCCAGCGTGAACGCGGGGGCCTTCTTGCCTTCTTCGAGGGTAGCCATCGTGGCGGCACTATACCTCGCCGCCTGTGCGGCGGGAGCGAGGCAGCACGGCGCGGACGCTGCGGACGTGCCCGCGCCGCTGTCGCGCGCCGCCGACGCGGCCATGCTGCTGGTGCCGGCGGGAGCGTACGTGGCCGGCTCGACCGCCGAGGAGCGCGCGCAGGCCTACGCCGACGCCGAACGCAGCGCGGGCGACGCGCGCGCCCGCCGCGGCCGCTGGTTCGAGCGCGAGGAGGAGCGTCACCCGGCCACGCTCGCGCACGCCGTGCGGCTCGACCGCACGCTGGTGACCAACGGCGCGTACGCCGAGTTCGTGGCCGCCACCGGTCACGCCGCGCCCTTCATCGACGAGGCCGGCTGGCAGCGCCAGGGCTACGTGCAGGACTACGCGCGCGAGGTGCGCCGCTTCCTCTGGCACGACCGCCGTCCGCCCGCCGGGCGCGCCCTGCACCCGGTGCTGCTGGTCAGCCACGCCGACGCGGCCGAGTACTGCGCCTGGCGCGGCCGGCTCGTGGGTGCGGCGCGCCGCCTGCCCTCCGCCGCCGAGATGGAGAAGGCCATGCGCGGCGAGGCCGGCCGCGTCTACCCCTGGGGCGACGCCTGGGACGGCACGCGCCTCGACTGGGCGGGCGCTCCGGGTGGGCCCGCCGACACCGAGGCGGTGGGCGCGCATCCTGACGGCGCCGGACCCTACGGCCACGTCGACCTGGCCGGCGAGGCCTTCACCTGGACGTCGACGCCGTTCCCGTACCGGCGCGGCGAGTACACCGTCAAGGGCTCCGCCTGGGACGATCACGCGGGCGTGGGCCGGGGCGCGGCCCGCCACGGCCGGCCTGCGGGCGTGCACCACGCGATCGTGGGCTTCCGCTGCGCGGGGGACGCGCCGTGATCAGTCGAGCAACCCGCGCACCGTGGCGCGCAAGGTGTCGACGTCGCCGAAGTCGGGCACGCGCGGCGCGATCTGGGCGTCCAGCCACTCGTCCGGGCTGGCCTGCTGCACCAGGCCGTCGAGCGAGTAGATGCTGACCCGCTCGATGCCGGCGGCGCGCGCGGCCGCGTGGTCGGCGAGCAGCGTGGCCGCGTCCGGGTAGGGCATCGCCACCGGCGCGATGCCGGCCGAGCCGACGATGCCGAGCGCGAGCGCCGCGCGCGGGCCGAACTGGGCCACCGCGCTGCGGCCGTACGACTCGATCACGTCGGCGCCGTGCCACGAGCCGGAGAAGTCGGCCAGCAGCGACTGGTAGGCCATGAAGGAGACCTCGTCCCAGGCGATGCCGGTGATGGGCACGTCGAACTCGTCCTGGATGTCATCGTCGCCGTCGTCGGCGTCGTCGAGCACCATGGGGATGGTCACGGCCATGACCTCGAGCCCGCGGCCGTGCAGCTCGTCCACGAGCGCGGCGTAGGCCACGCGCGCGTCGGCGAATGCCGCCGGGTCGCGGCCCGCCTTGATGGCGTCGACCGCGGCGATGGCGCCGTCCATCTCGACGATGCGCTGGACCTCGCGGTTGCGCGGCAGCGCCATCTCCATGTCGAGAACGATCCAGTCGAGCGGCAAGTGCTCGGCGTCGCGCCAGTCGGCCAGCGCCAGGGCCGCGCTGCGCAGCGCGCTCACGTTGTGCTCGTTGGGCCAGTAGCCGTCGGCCTCGGGCAGGAGTAGCCAGGCGCGCACGCCCACGCCCTGCGCCGCGGCCGCGCGCACGAGCGCTGCCAGCGCCGCGTCGCCCACGCGCACCGACGGGATGGCCAGGTACAGATCGACGCCCTCGGCCGCGCACAGGGGCAGCTGGGCGCGCACTTCCTCGTCGCCGAGGAACTCGCTCCACACCGCCAGCGGGCGCTGGCCGGGCGGCGGCGCGGCGGCGCCGCCGCAGCTGGCGAGCAGCAGCGCGGCGAGGGCTAGCCGTCTCACGGCTGCACGACGAACGCGGCGACCTGGCCGACGTCCTCGGCGTCGGCGGCCACGTGCACCTCGTAGGTCAGCGGCTCGACCTGCCAGGCGACCGCGTCGACGTCCCAGAAGGCCAGCTCGGCCACCGGCACGTCCAGGTGCACGCGCTCGTTCGCGCCCGGCGCGAGCGTGACCTGCGTGAAGGCGCGCAGATCGCGCGGCGAACGCTCCACGCGCGAGCCCAGCGCCGCGACGTAGAGCTGCACGGTCTCGGTGGCCATGACCGAGCCGGTGTTGGTCACGGTCACGTCGGCGCCGAGCGTGCCGTCGGGCGCGACGGTGGTGGCGTCGAGCGCGAGCGCGGAGTACGCGAAGCGGGTGTAGCTCAGGCCGTAGCCGAACGGGTAGCGCGCCTTCACGCCCTCGTGCAGGAGTTGGCGGTAGCCGTGGAAATAGCCGTAGGTCACGCTGGTGGACACGTTGTCGAAGGGGGGCAGATCCGCCTCGGCCTGGGGGATGGAGAAGGGCAGCCGGCCGGAGGGCGCGGCGTCGCCGAACAGCAGCTCGGCCAGCGCGTGTCCGCCTTCCTCGCCCGGGTAGAAGGCGAACAGCAGGCCTTCGACCTCGCTGTCCCAGCCCGAGGTGACGATGGCCGAGCCGCCCTCGAGCACCACGACCACGGCCGGGTGGATGGCGGCGAGCGCATGGATGAGCTGCACCTCTTCGGGCGCCAGGTCGAGCGAGACCCGGTCGCCCGCGCCCAGGGTGAGCTCGCCCTCGTCGGAAGCCTGCAGGCCGGTGACCACGACCACGACGTCGGCGGCGCGTACCACCACCTCGTCGGCGGGCGTGAGCGTCGTGCCGGTCAGGGCGGTGACCGTGACGCCGGCGCCGGCGCGCTCGCGCAGGCCGGCCAGCGCGGTGACCACATGGCTGGGCGCGACCGCGCTCGAGCCCTCGTCGCCGATGTTCTTCACGTCGGCGTTGCGACCGGCCACGACGATCGAATGCACGCCCGCAGCGAAGGGCAGCACGCCCGCCTGGTTGCGCAGCAGCACCGTGCCGCGCCGCGCCACCTCGCGCGCCAGCGCCAGGTGCTCGGCGGTCTCGCGCGCGCTCGGGTCGTCGACGGGCGGCCCGGCCTGGTCGAGGCCGTAGCACAGCTGCGCGCGCAGCAGCCGACGCACCGAGGTGTCGATGTCGTCCTCCTTCAGCTTGCCCATCACGACCGCGTCGTAGAGCCCGATGAACTTGATCGGATAGGGCATCTCGACGTCGAGGCCGGCCAGCACCGAGTCGGCGTCGCCGTGCGTGCCGTACACCCAGTCGGACTCGACGAAGCCGGCGAAGCCCCACTCGCGGCGCAGGATGTCGGAGAGCAGGTGCGTCTGCTGATCGCAGTGCAAGCCGTTGACGCTGTTGTAGGCCGACATCACCGAGGCGACCTGCGCCTCGCCGACCACGCGGCCGAAGTGCGGCAGGTAGATCTCGCGCAGGGTGCGCTCGTCGATCTGCACGTCGACCTCGTGGCGGGTTCTCTCGATGCTGTTGGCGGCGAAGTGCTTGGCGCTGGCGAGCACGCCCTCGCCCTGCACGCCGCGCACGAAGGCGACCGCCATCTCGCCCATGTGGTGCACGTCCTCGGAGTAGGTCTCCTGGGCGCGGCCCCAGCGCGGGTGGCGCAGGATGTTCATGGTCGGCGCCAGCAGCACGGTGCCGCTGGCCGAGCGCAGCTCCTTGGCCATGGCCGCGCCCACGCGCTGCTCGAGCTCGGGATCCCAGGTCGCGCCGCGCATCGCGCCCACCGGGAAGGCGGTCGCGTGCTTGCCGCTCGAGTTGGCCACGCCGCGCGGCCCGTCGAGCATGCGCAGGCCGGGGATGCCCAGCGCCGGGTTGCCGGGCAAGAGCCACACGCCGTCGCTGGTGGAGAGCGCGTTGCCGTGCATGAGGTCGATCTTGTCGCCCAGGCTGAGCTGCCCGAGCAGCGTGGTGATGCGCGCCTCGATGGCGTCGTCGTCACGCGCGCCGCAGTAGGCGCGCGTGGCCGCGGTGGGCGCAAACGGCAGCGGCATGTGCGCCATGTGCGCGTCGGCACCGGCGTCGACGGTGGGCCCGACGGCGTCGTCCCCCGAACAGGCCATCAGCACCAGCGCGAAGGCGACGAGCGCGACCTTGAGCATGCCACACGGAGTAACACAGAACGGCCGGGCGGCCGAAATGACGCTTCGCACAGGGCTCTGGCGTATCCCGACGCCCGGACGTACGATGGGGGCTCGTTCTCAGAACCAGGAGACCGGCATGGGGATGATCCGGCTAGGAACCAAGCCACCCTTGACGGTAGCCCCCGAGGACACTGTCCTCGAGGCGGTCGCCGCCATGACCAGTCGTCACGTGGGCGCCGCCACCGTGCTCGACGGGCAACGTGTCGCTGGCATCTTCAGCGAGCGCGATGTCATGCAGCGCGTCGTGCTCGCCGGCCTGGACCCCAAGCGCACACGGGTGCGCGAGGTCATGTCGAGCCCGGCGGTGACCGTACCCATCGACTCGTCGGTGGAGCTGGCGGCCAGCTTGATGCGACGGCACCACATCCGCCATCTCTGCGTGGTCGACGAGAAGGGAGCACTGCTGGGCATGATCGCCCTGCGCTACCTGCTCTACGATCTGCTCGACGAGATGGAGCGCAAGGTGACGGACCTGGAAGGCTACGTCATGGCCGACGGACCGGGCGGCTAGCTCACTGACCTGCTGCGGAAGCCGGTAGTATGGCTTCCTGCATGGGCGACCGCGAGACGCCGGGCCACCTCGATAGCACGGCGCTCTCGTCGCGCACGATGTCGGCGCCCGGCAGCGAGGCCGACCCCGGCATCCCCGAGTCGAGTCGCTTCGAGCTGGTGCGCATGGTCGGCGCCGGCGGCATGGGCGTGGTCTACGAGGCGCACGACCGCCAGCTCGACATGCGCGTGGCGCTCAAGACGCTCAAGCGTTACAGCGGCGCGCTGCTGCTGCGCTTCAAGAACGAGTTCCGCGCCCTCGCCGACCTGCACCATCGCAACCTGGTCCAGCTGTACGAGCTGTTCCAGGAGGGCACGCACTGGTTCTTCTCCATGGAGCTGGTGGGCGGCGTCGACTTCATCACCTACGTGTGGAAGGACGCGGCCAAGCTGCGTGCGGCCGCCGCCGAGCTGGCCGAGGGTCTGGTGGCGCTGCACCGCGCCCACAAGGTGCACTGCGACATCAAGCCGTCCAACGTGCTGGTCGAACCGGGCGGACGTGTGGTCCTGCTCGACTTCGGTCTGGTCAGCGAGCTGGACGACGAAGGCGCACCCACCCGGCAGGTGGGCGGAACGCCGGCGTACATGGCGCCCGAGCAGGCGGCCGGCGCGCCCATCGGACCGGAGTCAGACTGGTACGCCGTGGGCGTCATGCTGTACCAGGCGCTGACCGGCGAGATGCCGCCCCACAGCCAGCCGCCGCCGGCGTCGACACGCGCGCCCGACGTGCCCGCTGACCTGGACGCCCTGTGCGCGGCGCTCTTGCGCCGCGATCCCGGCGAGCGCCCGCGCGGCGACGAGGTGCTCGCGCGCCTGGGCGTGAGCGCGCGCCCCGAGAGCGTCGAGGTGCCCTTCGTGGGCCGGCGCAGCGAGCTGGCCGAGCTGTCCAAGGCCTACGCGCGGGTGCGCGAGGGCCGCACCGTCGCGGTGGTCATCGAGGGCGAGTCGGGCCTGGGCAAGAGCGCGCTCGCGGCCCGCTTCACCGACGCGCTCGCCGCCGCGGGTGCCGTGGTCCTGGCGGGCCGCTGCTACGAGCGCGAATCGGTGCCCTACAAGGCATTCGACGGCGTCATCGATGCGCTGACCCATGCCCTGGCCGCGCTGCCCGGCGAGCAGGCGCGCGCGCTCCTGCCGCCCGACGCGGCGCTCCTGGTCGAGGCCTTCCCGGTGCTGCAGTCGGTGGGACCGCTGGCAGCGCTGCGCGCGGGTGAGCTCGGCCCGCCCGATCCCGGCCAGCGCCGGCACCGGCTGTTCTCGGCCATGCGCTTCTTGCTGACGTCGCTGGCGCAGCGGCGAGGTCCGGTGGTCATCGCCATCGACGACCTGCAATGGAGCGACGCCGACAGCCTGGCGCTCCTGAGCGAGCTGGCGCGCGGATCATCGCTGCTGCTGGTCATGACCAGCCGGCCGGGCGCGCGCCCGCTCGAGCTGTCGTGCGAGCTGCGTCGGCTCGAGCTGGCCCGGCTGTCGGGCGAGGACGCCCGGACGCTGGCGCACGAGCTGCTCGCCGGCCACGCTGACGGCGCGGCGGCCGACGCCGCGTCGCTGGCCGAGGAAGCCGGCGGCCACCCGCTGTTCATCGCCGAGCTGGTCCAGCACGCGCGCGCGCATCGCCCGGGCGGCGTGACCCTGGACGACGCGCTGGGTGCGCGCATCGCCGAGCTCGACCGCGGCCGGGTCACGCTGCTCGAGCTGCTCGCGGTCGCGGGCGGACCGCTCGAGCAGGACGCGCTGGCGCAGGCGGCCGAGCAGACGAGCGCGGCGTACACCCGCCACGTCGCCGAGCTGCGCATGGCCCAGCTGCTGCGCACCGATGGCGCGCGCATCGTCATGTACCACGACCGCGTGCGCGCCGCGGTCGAGCGCCGCGTCGACGCCGAGGGGCTGCGCCGCTGCCACGAGCGCCTGGCGCTCACGCTGGAGACGCGCCCGCAGGTCGATCCCGAGGCGCTGCTGGTGCACTTCCGCGGCGCCGGCCAGCTGACGCGCGCCGCCCAGCACGCGGTCGCCGCGGCCGAGCAGGCGCAGGCCGCCCTCGCCTTCGAGCGCGCCGCGCGCCTGTACCGCACCGCGCTCGAGCTGGACCGCGGGCGCAGCGACGCGGCGCTGCTGCAGGAACGTCTGGGCGACGCGCTCGCCAGCCTCGGCCACCAGGTCGACGCCGCCGACGCCTACGTGGCGGCGGCCGGGCACGAGCATGGCACGCGCGCCCTGCACCTCAAGCGACGCGCGGCCGAGCTGTACATGTTCATCGCGCGCCCCGAGCGAGGCCAGGTCATCCTCGACGAGGTGCTGGCCGCGGTCGGCCTGCGCCTGCAGCCCACGGCCGCGCGCGCGCTGCTGACGGCGCTGTGGCTGCGCGTGCGCCTGGGCCTGCGCGGCCTGCGCTTCACCCTGCGCGCCGAGAAGGACGTGCCGCGCGCGCTGCTCGACAAGGTCGACGTGTGCCGCTCGACCGCGGTCGGGCACATGGGCGCCAACCTGTGGGCGGCGTTCGAGTTCCACACGCGCCGCTTGCTGCTCGCGCTCGACGCGGGCGAGCCGGCGCGTCTGTCCGAGGCCATCACCACCGAGGTCGGCATCGCGGCGATCTCCGGACCGCTGGGCCGGCGCCGGGTCGCACGCCTGCTCGGCATCGCCAGCGACCTGGCCGCGCACCTGGATCGGCCGCTCTCGAATGCGCGCCTGGTCGTGGCGCAGGGCACGCTCGCCTTCTACGAGGGCCGCTGGAAGGACAGCCAGGCCAAGCTGGAGCGAGCCGAGCAGATGCTGCGCGACCACTGCGTGGGCGCCATCATGGAGCTGCAGATCATCGGCCTGTCGACCTTCTGCACCCGCCTCTACCTGGGCGACCTGCGCAGCTTGCGCGAGCGCCTGCCCGGGATCCTGCAGCAGGCCGAGGAACGCGACGAGCCTCTGGCCAAGGTCTGGTACCGGAGCGGCTTCTCGCCCGTGGTCCTGCTCGCCGACGACGCGCTGGCCGAGGCGCGCCAGCGGCTGGCGCTGGCGCAGACCATGTATGCACCGTCGCAGACCATGTACTACTGCGGCGTCGAGCTGTACGCGCACGTGACCCTGGAGCTGTACGCGGGCGACGGCGCGGCGGCCTGGCGCGAGCTGAGCGCGCGCTGGAAGGCGCTGCAGGGCACCCACGAGCTGCGCCAGAAGTGGCTCTACGTGCTGTTCTGGGAGCTGCGCGGGCGCGCCGCGCTGGCGGCGGCGGCGGCTGACGGTGCGGGGCGGGCGCGCCTCGTACGCGAGGCGCGCCGCGCGGCTCGCCGCGTCGAGAGCCAGGGCATGCCCTGGGGCGTGCCCTTCGCCCAGCTCCTGCGCGCGGGCGTGGCGGCGCTGCAAGGCGACCCGGCGCGCGCGACTTCGCTGCGCGCGGACGCGGCGCGCGGCTTCGCAGCCTGCGACATGACGATGCACGCGGCGGTCGCGCAGCGCGGCGGCGCGAGCGGCGATTGGTTCGAGGCGCAGAAGATTCGCGATCCGGAGCGGTTCGCGCGGATGCTCGCGCCGATTCCGTAGCCCGTCGCTTCCGACGACGGCGCTACTCGTGCTCCATCGGCGCGTGCGCCCTGAGCAGGTCGAGCACGAGCCGGCGCAGGCGGCGTTCGTCCGCGTCGCTCGCGGTGGTGAAGGAGACGCCGAAGCCGGCGCAGCGGCGGCCGTCAGCGTTGGCCAGCCAGGCGACCTGGCCGCGCAGCTGGAAGCTGTGCTCCATGGAGCTGCGGCCGCGCTCGACCACGACCGCGATCTCGTCGCCGTTCTTGACCGGCAGGGGGCTGTCGATGAACGCGCCGCCCACCCCGACGTTGGTGAGCTTGCCGCTGGCCGACTCGCTGCCCGACTTCACCTGCACGGTCAGGTTGGTCGGCACGCGGATGCTGGAACGACGCTCGTCGGCGGCGATCTCGGTGCACAGGAGGAACATCAGGCGGCGCTCGATACGGGCGCGGCGCGCGGCGCGTTCGCCCGAGAGGCCGGCCGCGCCCGTGCCCGTGCCGGTGCGCTCCTGCTCGAGATCCACCAGCTCGTCCACCAGCGCCGAAAACTCACCCGGGTTGCTCTGTGCGGCCGCGATGCTCATGTCCGCCTCCTACGTGGGTCCGATCGACCGTTCCCGCGCAGGCTTGAGCATGATTCGCCCGCCTACCCTTGCCTACATCACGTCTTCGTCCGACTGCACCAGCGAGGCCTCCAGCAGGGTGAGCCGCTCGTCGACCTCGCGGAAGCGATCGGCCAGCGTGCGCACGAACCGGCCCAGGCCGGTGTTCATGCCCACCCCTTCCTCGAGCTCCTCGGCCGTGACCACCTCGACGATGAGCGTCTCGAGCGCCTGCACGCTGGCGGTGCGCGACTTGCGCGACAGGATGGCGGTCTCGCCGAAGACCTCGCCCGGGCCCATGTGGCGCAGCTCGATCTGCTCGCCCTCCACGGTCTTGAAGACGCGGCAGGTGCCCGACACGATGATGTACGCGGCGTCGCCCGGCTCGCCCTCGCGCATGATCAGGTCACCCTGGCTGAAGATGCAGCGGGGCAGATCGGCGCCGCCGCGCAGCACCGCGACCAGCTCGTCCTTGAGCACGGTGGCGCTGGGATAACGCTGCGCCGGATCCAGGGACATGGCCTTCATGGCGATGCGGCTGAGCGCGCGCGGCAGACGCGCCATCACCTGGTGCTGCTCGGGCGGACGGATGAAGCACGAGCGCGCCACGTCGAGCTGCGAGGCGGTGTCCACGGCGTCGTAGGGCGGGTGCCCGGTCAGGACGTGGTAGAGCGTGGCGCCGATGGCGAAGATGTCGGAGCGCTCGTTGGTGTCGTCGTGGCGGCCGAAGGCCTGCTCGGGCGACATGTAGGCGGGCGTGCCCAGGACCTCGCCGTAGTGATCGAGCTGGTGGTGGCTGCGGTCACGGCCGATGGCGACCGTGTTGCGGCCCTCGACCAGCTTGGCCATGCCCCAGTCCATCACGTAGACCTCGCCGAACGCGCCGACCATGATGTTGCCCGGCTTGAGGTCGCGGTGGATGACCCCGCGGCTGTGCGCGAAGGCGATCGCGTCGCAGACCTTGACCAGGATCTCGATGAAGGGCGCCACCCAGTCGAAGCGCCGCACCTGGTTCTGCCGGTCGCGCAGCATCTCCTCCATGGTGCAGCCCTCGACCAGCTTCATGGTGAAGTACAGCCCGCCGTCGGGAGTCAGGCTCAGCTCGTGGATGGGGATGACGTTGGGATGATCCAGCTGCCCGCTGATCTGCGCCTCCTCGATGAAGCGCTGGCGATCCTCCAGGAACGGCTGCAGGCGCGCCGACAGGACCTTCATGGCGCTGCGACGCAGGAGCGTCTTGTCGTAGATGAGGTGCACCTTGCTGCGACCGCCGTGGCCCAGCTCACCCTCGTCGTTGAAGCGGCCGCTGGGCAGCGCGATCGGCGACACCGCCGAGACCCGGGCCCGCCGGTGCGAATCCACCACCGTCACCGCGCCGCGTTCGGCGCCATCTTTTGCCATGCAGCCATCATACGCGAATGCCCAGAACCTCGTGGATTGCGGATTGAGACTTTCAGGCCTTCGAGCGCGAGCTTTGCGTCGTATGGCTGCCTACAACTCCGTACTTGGCATTGCTGCCAATGCCCATACAGGGAGAAACAAAGAAACAGAGATCAGGAGAGATCTGGCAGCCGTTACCGAACCGGGCTGACATCGAGCCTCCTTCTCGATCGGGGGAGACCTGGCGAAGGAATCCGAAGCATCACACCGACCACAAGACCTCTGTCCGATCTCTGTTTCTCTGTTTCTCCCTGTTCGAGCTGGTATTCCCTCAGCAGGCGCGCGAGCGCACCGTCGCCTCTCGTGCCGCGCCGGCCGTCGCGCCCACGTGCTTCCACAGCCCCAGATGCGACGGGTGCAGCTCGAGCACCCGGTGCAGGAGCGTCTGCGCGCGCGCCGTGCCGGCCAGCCGGCCGGTCAGGCTGCGGGCCACCGCGAGCGGCCAGCGCTGCACCGCCGCCTGGCGCAGCGCGTGCGCCGCGGGCGAGTCGAGCCCGCGCAGCGAGGTGATGGCCTCGGGCGCGAAGGCGAGCGCCTGCGCGCGCAGCTCGTGGGCACGCGCGTCGTCGAGGCCGGCGAGGCTGCGCAGCACCGGCCGGGGCGCGCGCTCCAGCCAGTGACGGCGCCACACCCACGCGGCGCTGTGGATGAGGCCGGCCAGCGAGGCCAGCGCCGACGCGGGCGCCGCGGCGAGCGCGCGCGTGCGCCACTCCCAGGCGCGCCCGCAGGCGAGCCCGCTGATCGAGTGGCAGGCGGCGCGCGCCAGCTCCGCATCGACGAGGGCGCCCATGCCGCCGATCGTGGCCAGCCAGCCCTGGCGCCAGCGCCACGCGCGCACCGAGTCGTCACCCGCCAGCGACGCGATGACCGCGCCCGGCTGCAGCTGGGCCAGACGCTGCCGCAGCGCCCACGCGCGCGGCGAGCCCAGCCCGCGCAGCGACGCGGCCACCTCGGCGGGCGCGGCCGCAGCCAGCTGCGTGCGCAGCATCCACGCGCGCGCCGACGACCCGGCCACACCGGTGAGCGAGCGCGCCACCGCCGCGGGCGTGTCGGCGAGCAGGCGCTCGCGCAGCTTCCAGCTGCAGGTATCGTCGAGCCCGGCCAGGCCGTCGGCGACGATCTCGGGCACCACGCGCGCGAGCAGCTCGCGCCGCTCGTCGTAGTCGGGCCCGGCCAGGCCGGCCAGGAAGTACGCCGCCAGGGTCGGCTCGGCCAGGCTGCGCCGGTC
>Ga0209515_10007192_pt1 | contig 13490 bp, 9 predicted proteins | sample Subgroupgradi54m_FD_187454 | JGI IMG/M metagenome (GOLD analysis project Ga0209515, IMG submission 187454) | Subsurface groundwater microbial communities from S. Glens Falls, New York, USA - GMW60B uncontaminated upgradient, 5.4 m (SPAdes)... ...
AATAAACCAAGCAAAAATAAAACCCCAATAATTCGCTTCTTTGCTTTTTCTTGTATGAGTGTTCTGAGTACATCAAACCCAAATCCTGCAAGCACTGCAAAAGAGAAACTCCACAAAACAATCATCCTTGAGGGAATACTTGTTGCAAGAACGGGAATACCTGATTGTGCGAGTAACTGCCGAAGAGGTGTGTCTGAAGCGCATGATAACGCAAGAATCCCGATGAAAGCAAAAAAATACAAGTAAACATTTTTTAGTTTCAGAAAAGCAAAAAATGCTAACATAAGAGGGATAAGACCAATAAAACTTGCCCACTCTGCATAATATCCCATCCAATCATTTCTCGTAACCGGGTTACCATAAAAATCTGGAGCAAAACTCGTAACTAAATACTGAAGCGGGATTTGTCCTCCTGAATAGACAAGATCACTACGAACTGATTGGTTAAGTAATTTGATTGTCGGCAATAATTGCGGTGAAGCAATACCAAGCCCAAGACTAAAGAACAAGGAAACAAGAAAAAATCTCCGGATATTTCTCGTAACAAGCAGTTTAAACAGAATATACAGTGCGCTTATAATCGTGAGGTACAAGCTTGTCTGGATATGTCCTGAAAAATATGATACCGCAAGTCCTATACTGATAAGCGGCAAGTACCAAAGAGTCTTCTTATTAAATGCTCGCTCAACAGCAAAAAGCAAGAATGGGAGGACAGCAATTGCCATTGACAGTGTCCCATATGCAAGCCAAACCACCATAAAGCCACAAAACATAAAGGCGATACTACTCAGAAGCGACCCTGTTTTGCTGACTTGTATTTCTCGCATAAACGCATACATGCACACACCTGCAAGAACAATCTGCAAGAGCACCAACATACTCCACGCATCGATAAATGGCAGGACAAAAAAGAAAAGATTAAAAGGAGACAATACTGCTGTTTGAGAATTCGCCAGATGAGGATTGCCTGCAAAATTATAAGGATTCCAAGATGGACTCTCACCATTTTTCAACAACGAGATCGTCAAATGCTTCCATGGATAGATTTGGTCAATCACATCAGGCATTGCGTTATTTTTCACCGGACCTGCGAATTCTTGATAGTAACTCCATGGGCTAAAGAAGGTCACTTGATACTTTGCAGGGTAAGGAACTTTGTGTTGAAAAAAATATGGAGCAGAAAAAATAAACCAAAGACCAATGATAAAAACAATTGGCCAAAAACGTATAAACAATTTTTTTGCGTTAGATTTCATTTTTTCGTTTTACGTTATTTTGCATTTCCCACAACTTTGCATAGGTGATAAACATACTAAACGCTTGATAAATACTTTCAACGAGTCCCGCAGTCCCTGCCTTATAACCTTTTTGTCTGATATAGGAATCAAAAAATGCCGTTGTCATAACACGAAAGAATCGCCACCAGGCCATCTTCGGATGATTTGCTCTCAAGCGAAGTGTTGCCTCTATCTCTGACCATTGCATCGTTTTGGCAACCATTGATGTCAGGTCTCGATGCGTGTAATGGAATAAAAATCCTTCCAATTCTCCAATCGCTCCCTTCACCGTTGCAGTCTCATGCACTTCACCATGCCATTCTTTCAAGGCAGTTTTTTTAAATAATCTCTCAAGATGTTCAATCGTGGGCCATTCGTGATTACCAAAATAAAAGTTTTTCCTCTGGAGTCTATATGCAGCAAATTCGCTTTTTTCTTTTGCAACAACTGCGAGAATAGTTTCTTTGAGTTCTGGAGAAAGACGTTCATCAGCATCAATGTACAAGATCCATTTGCCCTTTGTTTTTTTCAAACCAAAGTTTCTGCTCTCAGCAAAACTTTCAGATGTAAACGGAAAAACTTTTGCACCCAAATGCAAAGCAAGATCTTTCGTTCGATCCGTTGAATCATCATCAATGACAATAATTTCATCACAAAATGCCACAGAATCAATACAGTCTGCAAGAAACGATTCTGCATTTTTTGTAATAATAATTGCTGAGAGTTTTATCATATTACTTCTTTTCAAAAAATGTTCCTTTGCCAAATTTACCCAAATAAAAATCTCTTATTCCCTGTTTTTGTTTTGGTCGGCCGTTCAACAAGAAACGAACACTTTGCTTGAGTAAGGCGATTTTACTCCGAAGTGGTGCATAAGACATACCAAAGAGCATCTGATTTCGGGTGAGAAAATAATCATGCAAACTACTTCCTGAACCACTTGAAGCAGCATTCACATGCCAGAGTTTTGCATCTGGAACATAAGAAAGTTTATAACCAGCCCGTTTAATTCGAACATTTAAATCCGCATCTTCATAATACAAAAAATATCTCTCGTCAAAAAATCCAACTTTTTCCAAAACCTCCCTCTTTATCATCATGCAACAACCTGTCACAAAATCTACCTGTTCGGTATTATCATATTGTCCATGATCTACCTCATCAACTCCCCGGTGTATGCTCTGAACATTTGCCCAATCGATAGAACCTCCTGCATACCAAAAAACTTTTCCTAACTCTTCAGTTTTATATCTATCTTTATGAAATTCGTTGCCTTTGGCAAAATAAATTTTTGGGGCGGCTACGCCAATCTGCATATCACTTTCCAAAACAGCAATAAGATTCTTACACAAATCCTGATCCATAATCGTGTCATTATTGACGATCAACAAATAATCAGCACCTCGTTCCAATGCCTTTTTTATACCGATATTGTATCCACCAGTAAAACCAGTATTTGTTTCTAAACGAATTATTTTTAGATTTTTGTATGTATGATCCAATGCAAAAACTTTTTCAGAACCATTGTCAACAACAATAGTTTCCAGAGAAAAATTCGGGGTATGTACCTTTTCTAAGGCTTTCAAAAATGCTTTTGTATCCTCGCTTGTGTTGTAGCTTACCGTGACAACGATGAGTTTCTTCATAATTTGTGTAGTTTTCTTTTTATAATAAGCAGTCCTCTTTTTACAGCGTTCTCTTCTTCTTCAATTTTTTCCTTGTCCAACCAAAATCGGATGTCATCATTTGACTTCTGTAATGTATTTTCAAAAAACTCCAAATCGTGCATATTTTTATCGACAAATTTTTCTTTCTCCCACAGATAACAAAAAATAGCAAAATAGTAAACTGCCATAAGCAGAGAAAGCATCAACCCATGATAGCCGTCTTTGTATCCATTTCGCGCAAAATAACGACTAATAAATTCATTAAGCGGGAAGCGAACCGCGTCTTTATAATCAAAAACATACCCTTTGCGAAGAAAATTTTCTGATTCATTAGGAGCATAGACTTGGAAGCTTTTATGCAAAAATTGTCTGATGCTTTCGTAGTTATAATGCAGTAAGTTTTCTTTGAGCTCTTCTGTTTCACCTTCTACAGTAATCGGCTCATGATAATGTTGTTGTTGGTATCGACCTTTCCCTTTCAAAAATAGTCGCAACTGGTAATCAGGATACCACCCACTATGCTGTATCCATTTACCAAAAATAATGTTTTTTCGAGGGATGAAATAGCCATCGGCAGGCTCCTTGCTCTTCATAACTTGTTGTATTGCTTGGCTTAGTTCTTGTGTTATCACTTCATCGCTATCAAGAATCAGAATCCAATCACCCGTTGCTTTTTCAATACCAAAGTTTTTTTGCAGATCGATTTTTGCCGGATTGTTTTTCTGAATATAGACTTTCTTGGTATACTTTTTTGCGATTTCCAGCGTTTTGTCGGTTGAAGAATTATCAACAAAAATAATTTCATCCGCAAACTTTGCTGATTCAAGACACGCCTGTATCTTTTTCTCTTCATTAAATGCTGAAATAACGACTGATAACTTTTTCATATTATTTTTTCAAACTTGCGACAATTGCCTTCGCATCCGCAATAATCTGCTGTCTCCCAAGAAGCATCATCATCCCTACATAGATACCCATACCTATCCCTATCATAACGAAAATCGTAAGTAAATTGGTGACCAAAATCTTGCTTAAAAAATAGAGAACACTTCCCATCACAAGAGTCGCAATTGTTGGCGCAATCAAAAGTTGCGTAAGATTAAAGACAATATATCGTTTCACAAGATAGACCACACCAATGACTGATGTTGCGATGAACGCAGACGCAATCGCAACGCCATTAAACCCAAACAAAAAGACAGCTACTGGCGTAAAAACCCATGTAGCAATCGTCCAGAATACCATAAGATACAAAGTCACTTTTACTTTTCCAATTGCATTGAGGGCATTTGTAAGGGGCGTTGAAAGAGAAGAAAGGCCTGCATTGATGGTAAAAAATGTTAATGACAGGAGCGCTGGCTCCCACTTTTGGTACTTAGGAATATAGTGAACAAAATATGGTGCCAGAATCGCAAGACCAGTGAGCGCTGGAAAAATGAGCGAGATGGTCGCAAATAAACTTTTTTCAATTGCCTTCCCCAAATGATTGGCATCGTGGGCGAGACGAGAGAAAGAAGGGAAGGTAATACGAATCATATTATCCATAATAAGCCGCAGCGGCGTATATGCCCACTTTTGGGCAAAACCAATATAACCAAGCTGAGAAAATGGTAAAACAGTTCCTAAATAGAGGATTAACAAATCGTCCTTCAAAAGGGCTAAGACACTGTTTGATTGAAAAGGAATACCAAATGAGAGCAATTTCTTAGCAACTGTTTTAGAGAAGCTGAGTCCCATACGCCATGGCGCAATCAGATAAATCGTGAGTAACCCCACTATTCCTCGAGCCAACACTGCATAGGTATAACTCATAACCCCATACCCTTTGAGTGCACAAAAGAGAACAGTACTATTAAAAACAATTGTTTCAATAATTTGTGGGATAACTAATTTATCAAACCGCAAATTTCGCTCCAGGAGAATTGAGGGAATTGTTTTGAGTGACGAAAGAAAAAATCCAGCTACAAGTGCTTGAAAAAGATGCACGCCATCAACATTAAGTTTGTACATATTCCCTACAAAACCAGAGAGCAAAAGTGCGATAAGACAAACAGTAACAACTAAAATTTGTTGGATGGTGAATGTTGTTTTGAGATCTTCCTCAGTCAACGCTTCTTTTTTTTGGATAAGTGCTGCTGCAAGACCAATATCTGAAAAATATGAAAGAAAAGCAATCGAAGCAGAGACGACATAAAACACACCAATCTCTGACTCTTTCAACAATGCATAAAGCACCGTGATGACTCCAAGACTAAAAAGTTGGATAAAAAAAGTACGAGAAACGAGAGCGAAGACGCCATGAATTGACCGCTTAGTAACTGTTGCTATATCAAGCTCTTCCATAGGATTTTTTGCTTAAAGATTTCCAAGGCTTGGTTGTTAAGAGTCTCCACATTACTTGCAAGTCTCCTGAAATTGTTGCGAGCAATTGAACTGTTGATCCTGGGTTATCTACCCAATGCACTGGCTCCTCGTAAATTTTGTAACCGCTTTTTTCGGCAACAATCAAGAGCTCTCCGTCAAAAAACCAACCATTATCAAGAATTTCTGGAATAAGATCTTCAACTACTTTTTTGGTTACTGCCTTAAAACCACATTGCGCATCAGTAAAATGTGTATTAAAAAAGAGCTGAATAAAAAGGAAATTAAGTGTTCGAGATGTTAACTCTCTAATAAATGTTCTTCCTTCAACTTTTGCACCTTTCGCAAGCCGCGAACCAATTGCAATATCATAACCATTCTGTAACGCTTTAAGAACATGAGGTAAATGGACTAAATCAGTTGATAAATCCAAATCCATATACACACAAAAATCAGCCTGACTATTACTCCATGCTCTTTTTACCGCTCTGCCTCTTCCCTTTTGTTCCAGTCTATACAACAATATCTTTGGATTCTTTTTTGCAATTGTTGCTGCAATAACTGGCGTGTTGTCTGTTGATGCATTATCTGCAATGGTAATATGCCAATCATAGACAGATAAATTTTTCTCACAGAAACGAGCCAGAAGAGTAATATGCTTTTCAAGCTCCTCTTCTTCGTTATAAACTGGGATAGTGATTTCAACCTTAGGTTTTTTTGTGCTCATACATTTGTTTTCTTGCATAGATTATACCAAGAATAAGAACGAAAACTCCAGTAAGAGAGAGGACATTGCCTAATTTCTCAATTGGTGTCTGGATAAATCTGATATCAAGCGTGTGTCTCCCTTGTGGAATAGTTACGAGCAATCCTTTATTGAAATGGTTAAACCACACCTGCTTATTATCGATAAAGACATGCCATGCCGGGAAATAGGCATGATGAACAAGAATCTCTTGCTGCTTTTCTGCAAGAACTTCTGCATGGATCTGTTGTGTTTTTTCTTGCAGAGTAAGTACGACGATTTTCTTATCATTGCCTGCAAGTTTTGTTCCTGGTACTTCATTGAAATTTTTTGGTTTATAAAATCCCTTGGGCAAATATTCATCTGATATTTTTGAGGTTGACCATTGAAGACTCTCCTTACTCACATAGTCCTGCGCTGTTTTTTTAAGAATTGTCTGAGGAACAAAAATATCGGCATTGAAATAAACTATACTCACAAGTAGTATGCTGATTAAACCTCCCAATACAAAATTTTCGTGTGGCAAATTCTTAAAAATTATTTTCATAATCCAGCCACTTGCTCCTCCAAGAAACGAAACAAAAAATGTTACGATAAGCAGAAAGCGCCACGGGTATTGAAAGAATGCCATGTGTGGAATTGCATCCCAAATGAATTGTGATTGATTCAACATCAGGAAAACAGAAAAAAAGAAAGACAACAGAGAAAATACAATAAGAGAAAATTTCGTCTTATTCTTTCTCCAAAAAAATACTAACGAAACAACAGAGAATAATGCAAGTACGAGATGCATTTTCCCAATCTTAAAAGACAGCCCGTCCACACAGCTAGAGGTAGATCCACCAAATCCCCAAGGACTGCTCCATAATTGTGGCAAGCAAACAAAATGATCTTTATAATCAGCACCACCACCAATTTGGGATAATACATTGGTAAACTGCATCTCAGTCAATGTCGGCAACCAATAAAATGAAGCAATGAGAATACCTAAAACCAAACTCAACAAAATAAAATAGTGTTGATTGCCCTTTGCGCTGCGACGAAGAGCAAAGTAAAGAATACCTGCGATAATGAAGAGAAATGGCGTCACCATCATCGCTGTTAAATTGTGAGAAAGAATCAGTGATGCATAGACAACAGCTGCCATGGAAACCCACCTCCACATGGTATTATTGGTACTGAGGAATACTTTGTACAAACAAAAAAACACAAGCGGAATCAATGCATATGCCCAAGATTCCGCAACATCTCCTCTGACATAGATATCAACAGCATGATATGGGGCATAGAGATAGAGTAACCCTGCAACCAATCCTCCCCCATCTCCCCAAAATTCTTTCGCAAAAAGATACATACAAACTCCTGCCAAAATAATTCCGAGTCCCATCATGAATTTTGTGGCAAGCAAACTATCAAATCCAACGAGATTGAAAACACCACCGATGTAGTAGGCAAGCGGCGCATAAAAATTAAAAATTGGATACCCATAACCATAGCCTAAATCTGGCACCCATCGGACGGGGAACATGCCATCACGCAAAGCTTTTTTCATCTCAAAAACTCGTGCCACTTGGGTATCATCATGAATCGGAAAGAAACCGGAAATAAAAAGAGGTCTAATAGACCAGTAAGAAAGAACAAGAATAAAAATAAATGGCAAAAACTTTTTAAGATTATGCATAGAACTACTGTTTCTTTCTCGCAAAAATAGTAACAAAAATCAGTATACCTAAACTAAGCAACGAAACGAAATCACTCACTAGTCTTACTGGTGTTTCCTGAAAACGTACTTGCACATCATGCATTCCCGAGGGAACAAGAACTTGCATTAAACCCCTTGGATTATTATACGAAATTGTGGTTTCTTTTCCATCAAGAAATGCTATCCAACCGGGCCAATAGATGGTATGTATTGTTATCAGCGTCTTTTTTTTTGTATGTACGGTGAATGAAATGACTTTGTTATTATAAAAAACATGTGATACCTTTCCTTCTCCTTGCGGTATCTCGATTTTATTTGCTGGTCTTTGCAGAGGTTTTTGCTTTACCCAAACTGGCATATATTCGTCTTTGACCGTTGTTGTTGCTTCGTTTGTTGAGTAATAGCCTTCTCCTTTATCAAAATATGCTTTTGGTGTGACAAAAGGAACAGCTGAAAAAATGACAATTCCCACAAGGACAACAATGATTACTGCTTTTTTCCAACCAATCACTTCTGAAATGATAAAAGCAGTAAGAAATGCTGTCGAGATAATAAGATACGAAAGAAGACGAAATGGAAACTGGATAAATGCTGATGGGATGACATGCCAGAAAAAACCACTCCAAGAAGAACTGAAGAAAATGCTAACAAAAGTAAGCACCAAAAAAAGAAGAACAATATTTTTTTGATTTTTAGAAGATTTATGTCGGGTAATAAAAAGCATTAACGCCAAGAGGCCAATAAAAATTGTTGCAAAACCAATCAGGTGTATGTCAGCAAAATACGCAAATGGATTTGCAATTGCTGTTTGTGCAAACTGAGTCAATGCAAGTTCAAAAACTGTAGGCAGAATAAAAAACGCTGACAAAGAAATACCAAGAAAAAAGCTCAAGAAAAGTTGTTTCAGAGATACGATTTTTCGTAGTAATGCATAAAGAAAAAGTAATGGTAGAAAGAATACAGCCATCGTATTGTGAGAAAGTATAAGGAGAAAGATCCCAATACTAACAAAGAAAAAATCCTTTCTTTCAATCATCCAAAGAATGAAAGAAACCCACAATAAGGCAAACACTTCCCCTACTGATCCCCTGACATAAACATCATACAGATGATAAGGAACATACAACGCAACAATTGCGCCGATGACAGCAGCAGACTTTTGAAATATTTTTCCAAGCCATAAATAAATAAAGACTGTCGAACCAACAAACGAGAGACCCAAAATGATTTTTATTGTTTCGACAAAACCAAATCTGAAAAGATGAAACACGACACCAAAATACATAAATCCTGGATAGAGAAATGTTGCCACTGGATACCCATAATCAAAATTCAGTCGATGAAGAAAACGAACAGGAAATTGACCATCATGAAGGCTTGCATAGAATGCTGAAAAACGAATAATCATCCACTCGCCATCATCCGTCACAAAAAATCCTTTGTGCAAAAGTGAAAAAATCGCTGGCAGAATAACAACAAGAAGAATGAAAAATAACAAGAGATTTTGTTTGGATAAAACATTTTTCATATCTTCACATTTTTTAGTTTAATAAATACCAAAATCAGAAAACCTACCGTAATTCCTGAGAGAAGTAGCCCTCTCTTGAACATAATTGGATCATAATAAAACCTTACGGTATGTTTGCCTTGTGGTACAACAACTGCCCGAAACGTATAATCAGCAAGATACAATTTCGTCTCTTTACCATCAATGCTGGCTTTCCAAGAAGAGTAGTATGTGTCAGAGAGAAAGAGCAGAGCAGGTGCATCAGTTGTCGTCTGGAGCATAACGGTATTGGGTTCATAACTCAGGACTTTTACAGAACCGTTTGTGAATTTTGAAACATCTACAGGAAGTTTTTCATTTAGAATTATTGTCTTTTTTTCATCAAAAGTTTTTTGGAAAAATGCATTGATAACTTTCTCTTTTTCTGTTTTTACCAAGTACTCATTTGTCAAAAACGTTCGCTGCACAACGTGGAGATTTTCATAGATCTGCCATGGCGCTTGTTGCCAAACGAGTTTGTACTTTTCCTCATTAAACGTTGTTGTGTTTGCTCGATATTCTTTGCCCAAACCATCATCTTTATTCAAAACATATTTTATGCCATCGATGTTCAGGACTTTTTGACGATAATAATTGTTATCAAGATCCTTTTCTCCATATCCAGCAGCAACATTTGCATCAGGTCGTGGTAACGTATTTGGTACGGTTCCATTCTGTGATGCGGCTAAAAATTCTGTGTAGCTTTTTATATGCAACGGATCCTCTCCTTCTGGAGAAAATGTTTTATCATATGTTTGAAAGTTGCTATCAATATACCCAGATCCATATCCCCAAAAACGATATATGCCAGCATGATTTTGGAGATACGTAATGACATCTGTTTGTGGATAGACAAACTCTTTTGGGGAAAATGGGGTGATTTTATGAAAAAAATAAAAGAGATCAAAACTGACAAGAAGTATGATAACAGTTGCCAATACATAATTAACAAAAATTTTGCTCTTACTAAACCGTAGCAAAAGTAAGATAAAAAACGAAAAAGTAAAAATACTTGGTAATATGAGATTTCTCTTTGTTATCGCAAGATGGGTCGTCCATTCACTATGAGAAAAGATTTTGGGTGCAAATAAAGTCAAAAGAAATGACAAAAAAATAAAGACAGACACAATGGAGAAGGCAATGATAAAATTCTTTTTTTCTTTTTTTTGCAAAAAGAATTCCAAACCAAAAGCAGCTAAAATGCTTCCACAAAACTCAAAAATACCCAAAATACGCGTTGGGACTGTTGTTGAAAGCATTGGAATTGGTAAAGTAAAGATATATTTTGTGAAGTTTAAATCCAGTGAAATAAGAAAAACAACAATAAAAAGTATCGAGAAAAATGTTATTTCTTTGTTCTTCCTGTACGAGAGAAGCGCTGCAATAGCTAACATAAAAGGGATGACGCCAAAATAGGAAACGCGTTCTATATACGTTCCGTTAAACCAAAAGTTTCTCGATGCGGGATTGCCAAAAAAATCAGGAACAATAACAGTAATGGCATACCACCATGGATTTAAAAGGTATTGAATTTGTTCGAGTGAATATGCTCCTCTTGATGAATTGGCAAAGAGCATCAATGTAGTAAAAAGTTGCGAGGCAAAAAGAAGAAATGGACAAATGAGAAGAACCAAAAAAATGAGCAACCTTTTTATCGAAAAAGAATGAATAGAAGAAGACTTTATAATAAGATAAAGCATAACAACAATAAGAAGATAAAAATAGCCTTGTATGTAGCCACCTGCTAATGAGGCAAGAAGCGTAAGCATCAAGAAAAAAAGATTTCTTCTTGAGAATTGTTTGATAAGTTTTTCAGTAAATAATAATGCAAGTGGCAACCAAAGAAGTGTTTGGGTAATATTGCCATACTCCATCCAAACAACCATATAAGAAGAAAAGGCAAAGACAATACCTCCAAAGATACTCGCAATTTTTGAAAGTTTTAATTCTCTGAGAAAAAGATAATTAAAGTATGCTGCCAAAAAAGGGGCAACGAAAATAAACCACACCCATGCAAATGAAAAGGGAAAGACAAGCAGAATAAGATTAAAAGGAGAAAAAACTGCGCTTTGAAAATTTGCCAGTATCTGATTGCCAGAAAAATTATAAGGATTCCAAAATGGCAACTCACCTTTCTTGATCGCTTCAATAACAAAAAATTTCCAAGGGAATGCTTCCTTAATAACATCTGATCCCTGTGCTTTGTTTGGCACGCCGCCTGGCGCATATCCAAGATAGGAAGAGGAGTTATACGGTGCGAAACTTACCAGGAGATCACCAGGAAAAGGAATCTCTCCTCTGAAGATTGGATAAAAAAATACCAACGTGATGAGAAGAAAAAGCAACACAATGAGGAAGGATTGTCTTTTCATTTTGCTTGCACTTGATAGAGCGTGTAATAACTTTGTTTCTCAAGTTTTTGGATTTGTAATATTTGCTTTACGTTCCATTGGACTGGGGCACGGGTTGATTCTTTACAAGGAACACAAAATTGATAAAAAACAAAATAGGTTGGCATTTTTTGGCTTGCGTCAATTACTTCCTTGGGTGGTAAATCAGAAATCGGCCAAAAGCCAACAATCTTTATATTTGGATTATCATGCAAATAAATTTCAAGAGCATAGGGCATCAAACCAAATGTCCCTTCAGTGCCAACATAAATCTTTTGTGTCTTTGCTTTCTCTTGGAGAAAAGCAACTGTTTCTTTCACTCCTTGCCCTGAAGGCCATCCAACGATAAATTGTCCCTTGTCCGATTTTGGTACTGCTGCTTTGGCAAAATCCGTAATAATAAAAAAATCATTGACGACAAACATCGCAAGAAAAACAATAATGATAAGTACTTGCAACCACAGCTTTCTGGCAAGAATGATTAGGTAATAAAAAGAGTATGCTCCCAAGACAAGAAGTGGCATGGTCATAAAAAGAATAAAGCGAGGATATAATAATCTTCCAAAAAAAGCAGTCGCTAGAAAAGGGACAAGGAACCAAGCAAGAAGCAATAATTTTTCTTTAACATATTTTTTACCAACAAAAAATGATGTCGTAACAAGCACCAAAAATGGTAATGTTACATATCGAATCACCCAATCAGTCAGAGGACTCATATTGGGCAAAAAGTATCCAAAAGGATTTTGTAACCATTCTCTTGGTTGATAAATAAAGACATAATTTTTATCTGCAATGATATGAAAATAGGGTGAGAGACGCAAAATTAAATACATTACGTTTGCAATAAAGACAGCAACCAAAGAAAAAACAATAAGTTTACCCAATTTCTTTCTCCAGTCTTTATCACTAAAATTAAAAAGGAGAAGCAAGAAAGGCAAAAGAATAAAGGCAAAGTTGGCATTGGTTTTGGTGAGCATTCCTCCACCAATGATCATGCCCAAAATAAGTCCAAGATCAAGTCTTATGTTTCTAACCAATAATACCTCAAAGTAAAGCGACCAGATAATAAACATTGCAACGAGAGAATCATACAATGCCATACGATCATACACGAGGGAAAAGGGATAGAGCACATAAATAAAACTTGCAAGTAAACCAATCTTTTTATTCTTGAATATCTCGCTGGTGAGGAAAAACAACCCGATCATAGAAAAGAATCCCGCCAAAACTGAGACAATTCTTCCTGCCAAAAGAGGATCATGAATAAATTTCATAAGAACCATCCCGATCCAGACAAACATTGGTTGTTTTCCATCAGTGAGTGAGATAAAACGCCAGGCGGCATCATTTGAGGCTATTTGTGCCCAACGGACATAAATTGCCTCATCAGTAAAGATAGGAAGACCAAGAATATTGTAAAAACGGGTAAAGAAAAAGAGGGTAAAAATTCCTAAAGCAAGAAATAACCAGCCATATTTTCTGATAAAATCCATACAGACAAAGTATACACGAATAGCAGAGAAAGAAGCAAATCCTCTCTGTAGCTACTTGAGTTTATGCATCTTCTTTTTTGCGAAAAATAAGTAAAAAATGGTTGCGATGACTGACCCAATATAACTGAACACATACATGGTGTTGAGCATCTGCGGAATCGGTGGGTCCCAGTTACCGGTAAATAAATAAGGAACGTACGTGAGGAGCGCAACGAAAGAGATAATAATGCTCGGTATCAAAATATAGTATCGGTAGGAAAGAAAAACCGCAAAAGCTAGTGGAGGAATGAGATACCACGGTTGAAAATT
>Ga0209515_10007194_pt1 | contig 13487 bp, 9 predicted proteins | sample Subgroupgradi54m_FD_187454 | JGI IMG/M metagenome (GOLD analysis project Ga0209515, IMG submission 187454) | Subsurface groundwater microbial communities from S. Glens Falls, New York, USA - GMW60B uncontaminated upgradient, 5.4 m (SPAdes)... ...
TGCGGCAGACGAGGCGCTCGATCTGGCGGTCGTGAAGTCACCGATCGTCGGCACGTTCTATCGCGCGCCCGAGCCCGGCGCGAAACCGTACGCCGACGTCGGCGAGACGGTGCGCAAAGGACAGGTGCTCTGCATCATCGAGGCGATGAAGCTGATGAACGAGATCAACGCCGAGTGTGACGGCGAAGTGATGAAGTGTTACGTCGAGAACGGACAGGCCGTCCAGTACGGTGAGCGCCTGTTCGCGATTAGACCTTCGTAGCGGCGATGTTCACTGATGACGAGCCACAGAGACACAGAGACGCAGAGATCGCTTGTTTAAGAAAATATTGATCGCCAATCGCGGGGAGATCGCGCTGCGCGTGATCGTGGCGTGCCGCGAGCTCGGCATCAAGACGGTCGCCGTCTATTCCGAAGCGGACGAGAACTCGCTGCACGTGAAATATGCCGACGAGGACGTCTGCATCGGTCCGGCGCGAAGCACCGACAGCTATCTCAACGTCCCGGCCATCATCAGCGCGGCTGAAATCACGGGCGCCGACGCGATTCATCCAGGCTACGGGTTTCTCTCGGAGAGCGCGTACCTCGCTGAGGTGTGCGAGGCATGCCACATCCGCTTCATCGGCCCCGATCCGAACGTCATCAAGCTGATGGGCGACAAGTCACGGGCCCGCCGCGCGATGAAGAAAGCCGGCGTGCCGATGCTGCCGGGCAGCGACGGTCCGGTTGACAGCGAAGAGAAGGCGCTCAAGAGCGCCAAGGACGTCGGCTACCCGGTGATCATCAAAGCGGTGGCCGGCGGCGGCGGCCGCGGCATGCGCGTCGTCCGCGCGCCCGGCGATCTTGGCAACCTCCTGCGGACGGCGCAGCGCGAAGCGGAGGCGGCCTTCGGCGTCGGCGACGTCTACATCGAGAAATATCTCGAGAACCCGCGGCACATCGAGTTCCAGGTCCTGGGCGACCACCACGGCAACCTCGTCCACCTCGGCGAGCGCGAGTGTTCAATCCAGCGGCGTCATCAGAAGCTGCTCGAGGAATCACCGGCGTCTCCATTGACCGAGAAGATCCGCCGCAAGATGGGCGGCCTCGTCGTCGATGCGGCGAAGGCCGTGCAGTACACGAACGCGGGCACGTTCGAATTCCTGATGGACAAGGACGGCAAGTTCTATTTCATGGAAGCGAATACGCGCCTTCAGGTCGAGCATCCCGTGACCGAGATGGTGACGGGCATCGACATCGTGAAGGAGCAGATTCGCATCGCGGCCGGCGAACGGCTTGGATTCAAGCAGAGCGAGGTCACCTTCACCGGCCACGCGATCGAATGCCGGATCAACGCGGAGGATCCCGAGACGTTCGCGCCGTCACCCGGTGTCATTCATGCCTTCAGCGTCCCGGGAGGCCCGGGCGTCCGCATCGACACCGCGGCGCATTCCGAGTGCACGATCTCGCCGTACTACGATTCGATGATTGCCAAGATCATCGTGCACGGGCGCGACCGCCAGGAAGCGATCGCGCGGATGCGGCGGACGCTCGAAATGACCGTCATCGAAGGCATCAAGACGACCGTACCGCTGCAGCTCAAGATCGTCAACGACCTGGACTTCCAGGCCGGCCGCCTCAGTACGGCGTTCATGGACCGGTTCGCTCCGGCGGCCAAAGCGAGCGGTTCATTGGCAGAGACGGCATGAAGGTTAGTGGTTAGCGGTTCGTGGCTACTGGTCAGTCCGCTACACGCAATCGTTGATGTTGAAGCCGCGGCGCGATCGCGACTAGCACCGCTCGACGTTGCGCAGGCGTTCCTCGATGGTGGAGCGCGGTTCCTGCAGCTCCGCGCGAAGACCCTCTCGTCCAGCGCATTCCTCGAACTTGCCGATGCGTGCCTTCGAATCGCACGCCCTCATGGCGCGTCCCTCATCGTCAACGATCGCGTCGATATTGCGCGTCTCTCAGGCGCCGCCGGCGTGCACGTCGGACAGGACGATCTTCCGCCGGCCGCCGCGCGCCGGTTGCTCGGCGAAGGTGCCGTCATTGGTTACTCCACCCACTCGATCGCACAAGTCGAAGCCGCACTTCGTGAGCCGGTCAGCTATGTCGCGGTTGGACCGGTGTTCGGGACGCACACGAAGTCGACGGGCTATGACGCGGTCGGGCTCGAGCTTGTCTCGGCGGCGGTGACGCGTGCGGGGAAGGTGCCGGTGGTCGCGATCGGCGGCATCACTCTCGAAAACGCGCAGTCCGTCATCGACGCCGGCGCGTCTGCCGTTGCCGTGATCAGCGACTTGCTGCTTGGTCGCGATCCAAGCGGCAGAACGCGGGCATTTCTTCAGAGCCTCGCGCAGAATCGCGTATAGTCATGCGTGATTAGCGATTCGTGATTCGTGATTATCACAAATCACGAATCGCAAATCGCGAATGGGGGCAGAGTGGCTGGCTCACTGTTTCGAACCAAGTCGATCGATCGGCTGCTCGCGGATGCGCACGCTCCAGAGGTCAAGTCGCAGGCCAGCGATATCGTCGCGCAGTCGGCCGGCGAACATACGCTGAAGCGGACGCTTGGCGCATGGTCGCTGGTGTCGCTGGGAATCGGCGGCATCATCGGCGCCGGCATCTTCGTCCGCACGGCCGCCGCCATCGCGGAACGTTCGGGTCCCTCCGTGACGATCGCCTTCATCGTCGCCGGCATCGGCTGTGCGTTCGCAGGTCTCTGCTACGCGGAGTTCGCGTCGATGATCCCGATCGCCGGCAGCGCCTACACCTATTCCTACGCGACGATGGGCGAGTTCGTCGCGTGGATCATTGGCTGGGACCTGGTGCTCGAATACGCGATCGGTGCCGCGACGGTCGCGATCGCGTGGAGCGAATACTTCAATCGGGTCCTTGGCTACGTCGGGATGGACGTTCCGTATCAATGGCGCCACTCGCCGTTCGAGATGATGGATGGCGTGCACGGGATCATGAACATCCCGGCCGTCTTCATCCTCGGGGTGTTGTCCGCGCTGCTCATCCGCGGTACCCGCGAGTCGGCCTTCGTCAACAACATCATCGTCATCACCAAGCTGTCGATCGTCCTGATGGTCATCGTGTTCGGCTGGGGGTTCATCAACCCGGCCAATCACACGCCGTTCATTCCTCCGCCGACGACCTATGTGACGCCCGAAGGGGTGACGCACGATTACGGCGGCGTGATGGGCATCCTCGGCGCCGCCGGCGTCGTGTTCTTCGCGTTCATCGGCTTCGACGCGGTGTCAACCGCGGCCCAGGAGACGAAAAATCCCAAGCGCGACATGCCGATCGGCATCCTCGGCTCGCTCGTCGTCTGCACCGTGCTCTACGTCCTCTTCTCGTACGTGTTGAGCGGCATCGCGACCGTCGACGATTTCCGGACCGCCGGCAGGGAAGCGTCGGTCGCCTTCGCCATCACGAAGTACATGACGGGCTTCGAGTGGTTGTCGAAGCTCGTGACCATCGCCATCCTTGCGGGCTTTTCGTCGGTCATCCTCGTGATGCTGCTCGGACAGTCGCGCGTGTTCTACACGATGAGCCACGATGGCCTGGTGCCGAGGATTTTTTCGGACGTGCACCCGCGCTACAAGACGCCGTGGAAGTCGAACATGGTCTTCTTCGTCTTCACCGGGCTCTTTGCGGCGTTCGTTCCCGGCGACATCGTCGGCGAGATGACGAGCATCGGAACACTGTTCGCGTTCATCCTGGTGTGCATCGGCGTCTGGATCATCCGGCGCCGCAGGCCCGACCTGCCGCGCGGCTTCACGGTTCCCGCGCTGCCGGTCGTCTCGACGCTCGGCGTGATCGTGTGCGGAGCCATGATCTACGGCCTCGGCTGGACCAACTGGGTGCGGCTCGCCGTGTGGCTGGTGATTGGGCTCGTGTTTTACTTCGGCTACGCGAAATCGCACAGCAAACTCGCCACGGCGGAGTCAGGCGCGAGGCGATCCGCGTAACCTCGTGACGCATTGACGAACCTGCGCGGCCCGCGGCTGGCGATCGTTCTGCTCGTGACGGTCCTGGCAGGCGGCACGGCGGGCTACATGGTGATCGAAGGGTGGAACGCGTGGGATGCGTTCTACATGACCGTGACGACGGTGGCGACGGTCGGCTTCCGCGAGGTCCATCCGCTGTCGATCGGCGGGCAGGTCTTCACCACCATTCTGATCTTCTGCGGTGTCGGAACGGCGTTCTACACCGTGACGCTGCTGGCAACCATCATCGTGGAGGGCGGGCTGCATCAACGCTTCGAGAAGCGGCGCGCCGCTCGTATGCTCGAACACATCACCGATCATTTCATCCTCTGCGGCTACGGGCGCATCGGCAGCATCATTGCCGCGGAGCTGCACCAACAGGGCGTGCCGCTGGCTGTCGTCGAACGCGATCCCGCCCGCGTGCGGCAGGCCATCGATAGAGGCTGGCTGGCACTCGAGGCGGACGCGAGCCGTGAAGAAGTGCTCGCGCAGGCGGGCATTCACCGTGCGCGAGGGCTCATCGCGGCCGTCGGAACCGACGCGGAGAATGTCTTCACCGTGCTCACCGCGCGCGTGATGCGTCCGGATCTGTTCATCATCGCGCGCGTCGAGGCCGACGACGCCGAGCACAAGCTGCGGCGTGCCGGCGCGGATCGCGTCATCTCGCCGTATCAGATCGGCGCGAATCACATGGTGCAGACCGCGCTGCGGCCCGCGGTGGTGGACTTCGTCCACCTGGCGACCAGCTCCGAGCGGCTGGATCTCTCGATGGAGCAGGTGCACATCAAGGACGATTCCGCGCTCGCCAACCGGAGCATCGTGGATGCCGGCATCCGCCAGAAGTTCGGCGTGATCATCGTCGGCATCAAGCGGGCGGGCGGGTCGATGGAATTCAACCCGCCGCCGGAGGCGGTCATGCGAGCGGGCGACGAGCTCGTCGTGCTCGGGACCACCGAGAGCGTGAAGGCGCTGGAGAAAGGCGTGGTGGCATGAGCGCACGCGTGCTGGACGGGCAGGCGCTCGCCAAGGCGATGCAGGAGGAAATCCGGCCCGAGGTGGCCGCCTTCACCTCGCAGCACGGACGGCCGCCGGGTCTCGGCATCGTGCTCGTCGGCGACAACCCGGCGTCCGAAGTGTATGTCCGCAACAAGCTGAAGGCGGGGAGCGACATCGGTTTCCGCGCGGATCTCGAGCGGCTCCCTGCATCCGCGTCGATCGCCGACGCGCTGGCGCTCGTCGATCGTTTGAACCGGAGCGCCGCGCACGACGGCATCCTCGTGCAGTCGCCGCTGCCGAACGCGATGGGTGCCGATGCCGAGCAGCGCGTGTTCGATTCGATTGCACCCGAGAAGGACGTCGACGGTCTGACGCCGATCAATGTCGGTCTCCTCGTGCAGAAGCGCGCGGTCCTCGTGGCGTGCACGCCGTCCGGTATCATCGAGCTGCTCGACCGCGAGAAGATTCCCATCGCCGGCCGTCACGCGGTCGTGATCGGGCGCAGCGACATCGTCGGCAAGCCGATGGCGCTGCTGCTCCTGCATCGCGACGCAACGGTGACCGTCTGCCATTCACGAACGCCGAATCTGGCGGAGGTCTGCCGGGGCGCGGACATCCTCGTCGCCGCGGTGGGGAAGGCGGGACTCGTGACGAAGAGCTTCGTGAAACCTGGCGCGACGGTGATCGACGTGGGCATGAACAAGGTGACGGATCCCTCGGTGGCGCGATCGCTCTTTCCCGAGGGACATCCCCGTCTGGGCGTGTTCCGGTCGAAGGGGTCCGTGCTGGTTGGCGACGTTCACCCGGAGGTTGCCGAAGTCGCCGGCGCGCTGACGCCCGTGCCCGGAGGCGTAGGCCCTCTAACCGTCACCATGCTGATGAGAAATACGCTTCGCGCGGCGAAGGCGCGCGCCGGCCAGCCCGTTGCCTGACGTCAGGCGAGTCGGTCTGACCGGAGGGATCGCGACCGGCAAGAGCTACGTTCGCTCGAAGTTTGAAGAGATCGGCGTTCCGACGATCGATGCGGATGTCTTGTCGCGCGACGCGGTTGCCCCCACAACTGAAGGACTGGCAGCGGTCGTGAAGCGGTTCGGCCCGGACGTCGTCGATTCGTCGGGCGCGCTGGACCGCCGCAGGCTCGCCCAGATCGTGTTCGCCGACGCCGCCGCCCGCCGTGATCTGGAAGCCATCATTCATCCATTCGTACGCGCGAAAGCCGACGCGTGGTTTCGTGCGCTCGATCCAGCGCGCCAGCCGTTCGCCATCGCCGACATTCCCCTGCTGTACGAGACCGGCACCGATAATCTGTACGACAAGGTGATTGTTACGGCCTGTGAGCCCGCGGAGCAGGTCCGGCGGATCGTCGCGCGCGACCACGTCAGCGAGACGGAAGCCCGCGCGCGCATCGCTGCGCAGATGTCCATCGAGGAGAAGATCCGCCGCGCCGACTACGTCATTCGTACCGACGGCACGCTCGAACAGACAGACGAGCAGGTACGCGAAATCTTCAACGAGCTACGCGCGACGAGATAGCGAATAAGGTGTTCGGGCGCCAGCCCCTGGTTCATCTGGGCAGCGTTGCGTCCCAATTCTCGACGATGGTGATGGGCGCCGCGATCGCGTCACCTGCCGTGACGTTGAGCAGAAAACTGCCGTCGGGCGCTACGGCATATTCCGCTCTCGAGACGAATGAGCCGATGCCGACATTGCCTCCGGTCGCAAGCTGCGTTGCAAACAGTGATGCAGGAGCTCCCGCCTGGAATGTTGTCGAGGTGTTCACCCCGACCCCGATCATGTGGTTGTCAGGAGCGATAAAGAACAGCTCCTTGCCGTCGCGCCGCCACTGCGGATAGATTCCGCCATTGGTCGATACCTGCCACCTGCCGCCGGGACCGGGAAACGGCTTGACGTAGACCTCGTAGCGGCCGGTCTCGTTGGATGCGTATGCGATCCAGCGTCCATCGGGGGAAAACCGTCCATGCACGTCATCGAAAGCGGACTGCACCACCGGAAAGGGCTTGCGGTCGCCGTTCAACGGCAGCGCCCACAAGTCGGCGGCACTCTTCGGGTCCTGAACTGCGTAGAGGAGAAAACGACCGTCGGGCGACCAGTCCTGCGGTGCCTTGTCGAGCGATGAGGTCAGAAGCGGCTGCTCGTCGGTCGAGCCGTCCGCCGGTTTGATGAAAAGATCAAATGTCCCATTTCGTGCGGACGAAAAGGCGATACGTTGTCCATCGGGCGACCAGGTAGGCTCGAGATCGGCCGATGCATCGGAGGTGAACCGGGTAATCGTGGCGCGCGCAATGTCCTCGACCCAGATATCAACGTTGGCACTGGAACGTCTGAAAAATGCGACTCGCCGTCCGTCAGCGCTGAGCGCAGGCGCTGATTGGGCGCTCTCGTCAATTCCTCCCAGCGTGCCCTTGACCTTCCCGGTTCGCTCCACCCAGATCAGCTGCCGGCGGGTCGCAGCGCCTCCGCGATAGGCAAGTACGTGGGTCGAGACGGAAAAGGCAGGCTCGCCAAGCAGTGCCGGCGTTCCCAGCCCTTGTGCTACCGCAATAGGGTCACCGGTGATTTCGAGCGTTCGCAGATCGAGACGGCGTGCCGTCAGCACACCCTCGGAGGTGACCAGCAGATAGCCGGACGCATCGTAGCGCGCGGCATAGTCCGACACGAGCAGGTGCTTCGGTGCTCCGCCGTCGAGTGAGGCGATGTACACACCGCGAAGATCTGCTTGACCGATTGTGGCGACGAACAGGAACCGACGACCGTCGGGGAGGAACGAGGGAAAGCGATGCGACCCCTGACCGGCTGCCACCTGCGTTGCCGGCACGGGCGCGCCGCCGCTGCCCGGTATGCGCATCAACGGGCCGGTGTTCTCCGCAAGCAGGATTGTTCCGTCGGGCCCCCACGCGCCTCCGCGCATACTCGGGATGCTCGCGAGCGTTTCGACAGTACGGCCCGCGACATCCACGCGCTTCAGCTTCCCATCGGCGAAGAACGCAATCGCGCGACTGTCAGGTGACCAGAACGGGTACTGCGCATTGTCAGTGCCAGGCAGCAGGTGGCCGACGGCTTCATCGAGCGGCCGCACCCATAGCCGCTGGGCATTTCCTTCTGTATTCGCAACGAAGGCCAGCTGCTTTCCATCCGGGGACAGCGCAAAGGAAAAGGGATCACTGCTGGGCGGCGTCATCACGTCCAGGCGGGTCACGTGCGGTTCCGGAACGGTCGCTCGCCCATAGACGAGGAACGCAACGGAGGCGAGTGCGATGACGAGCGAACCGGACGCGACGCCGATCCATATGCGCGGCGCTCGTCGGGTCTGAGCGGCTGCGGCCTCCGACGCCGCGTTCGCGGCGGTTCCATCCGCACTCCACGTTAGTGCCTCGACGAGATCAGCGGCGCTTTGCCATCGCGCGCCCGAATCTTTTACCAGGCATTTGCGGACCAGACGATCGAGCAGCGGTGGCGCAAGAGGAACAACGGGCGCGAGCGGCGGCGGATCGATGTTCATGATCGCGCCGATGAGGCTCGCCTGCGTCTTCCCCTCGAACGCCTTCTTCCCGGTGAGCATCTCGTAGAGCACGCAGCCGAACGCGAAGATGTCCGTGCGTGCATCGGCCTCCTGTCCTTCGATCTGCTCCGGAGCCATGTACTGCAGCGTCCCGAGGATCGTCCCCTGCATCGTCACCGGCGTCATACCCGTCGGTGCCATGGACAGTCCCGACGCGGCGACGGCCGCTGGCGTCACCTTGGCGAGCCCGAAGTCGAGGAGTTTCGCGACAGGCGGACCTGAGGGCCCGCCTCTACGACCCTCTCCGACGAGCATGATGTTGCCGGGCTTCAGGTCGCGATGGACGATGCCGGCGCGGTGGGCCTTGTCGAGCGCGTCGGCAATCTGGATCGCGATCGCCAGCGCCTGATCGATCGACAGCGCACCCTTGACGAGTCGCGCCGCCAGCGTCTCGCCGTCGAGATACTCCATGACGAGGAAGTCAGTCGCATCCTGATGCCCGACGTCATGGAGCGTGCAGATGTGCGGATGGTTCAGCGCGGCGACGGTGCGCGCCTCACGCTCGAAGCGCTCGCGGAGCGCCGGATCGCCGCTGACATGCGACGGGAGGACTTTGATCGCGACCTTGCGCTCGAGGCGCGTATCGCGCGCCCGATAGACTTCGCCCATGCCGCCGGCGCCGATGGCGGACTGGATCTCATACGGTCCGAGGCGCGTACCGGGACCAAGCGACATCGAGATCGTCAGGTGACGGCGGCATTATAGGGGCTTTCGCGACCCTCCAGGCGAGCGCCACACGCGGGCGTCAACAGCAGGAGACGATGCTATGCTGACGCGATGGCTGCTCCTGCGGCGCTGAAAAAACGCGCAACATACCAGGACCTCCTCGAGGTGCCCGATCACCTGGTTGCGGAGATCCTCGGTGGCGAGTTGTATGCGACCCCTCGTCCGTCGTTGCGTCACACGCGTGCCGCGAGCGTCCTTGGCATCGAAGTGGGCGGCCCCTTTCATGTCGGTCGAGGCGGGCCGGGCGGTTGGTGGATTCTCGACGAACCGGAGCTGCATCTCCACGCCGACGTCGTCGTTCCCGATCTCGCCGGCTGGCGCAGGGACCATCTGCCGACAATTCCAGACACACCCGCGTTGGCCGTGGCTCCAGACTGGGTCTGCGAAGTGATCTCCACGTCGACCGAAGCGCTGGATCGCGGCAGGAAGCTGGCGATCTATGCACGTGAAAGCGTGTCGCACGCGTGGCTGATCAATCCTGCCAGCGAGACGCTCGAAGTATTCGCGCTCGCGAGCGGTCGCTGGACGCTCGTTGCGACGCACGTTGGACCCGCAGTCGTCCGCGCCGACCCGTTCGCCGCGGTCGAGCTCGATCTGTCGGCGCTCTGGTCGAACGCATAGGGCCTGCTGGGTTCAGCCCCGCACGCTCTATTCAGGCAGATTCATCTTGCGCATCGCCGCGCGGAAGCGTGGTTCGTCACGCATTCGATCGTAAGGCGGCGTGGTCAGCCGTACCAGAAACGGATCGCGTTCCTCGTACGCGCGCTCGATCCAGTCGCACGCCGCATCGCGGCGATCGAGCGCTACGCACACGTTCGCGATATTCAGCGGCGACACATACTGGCGCGACGCTGCGTCGAGCAGTTCGTTGATCACGCGCTCGGCGTCAGCCGGCCGCGCCGCGGCGGCATATGCGACGCCAAGTGAGGACACAAGGAACTGCGTACGATCGCTCCCGCTCAGGGCGCTCTCACTGATCGCGACCGCCTCATCGTATCGATGCATCTGAATCAGCGCGGACGCTCGAGTCCAATGAGCAAACGCGGCCAGCGGCTCGAGCTCCAATGCGCGATTCGCAAGGCGCAACGCTTCCTCAGGCCGCTTGGCATCGTGATAGATCGCGGAGGCGATGTACGCGATCAGCGGCGAATCGGGTTCAAGGTCCAGCGCACGCTCGGCGGCCGGCACACTTTCGGCGTGTCCTCTGTTGATCCAATCGAGGAGGAGTCCGCGATAGACATGCGTCAGCGCGGCGCGCGGATTTCGCCGCAGCGCCTCGTCAAATGCCTGACGTGCTCCGGGCCAATCGAAATTCAGCAGGAACTTGGTTACGCCAACTGAGTGATGTGCTTCCGGCAGCTCCGGATCGAGCTCGAGCGCGCGGCGGGAAGCGTCGCAGGCTCTCGCGGAAACGTCGATGGGCCGCCGCACCGCGTAGATCGCCATGACCGTAAGGCAGTCCGCGATGCCTGCATGAGCGACCGCATACTCCGGATCGATAACAACAGTTCGTTCGAATTGCTCGAGCGCAGCGCGCAGCAGCAATGCATTCCGAGACTCGAAGTAGTGCCTGCCCTTTAGGTACAGGTTGTACGCTTCGACGTTCTCGGTGCCGCGGCGCACCAGCGGCTTGTCTCCACCGCCGACAAGCTTCACGCGAAGCTTCTGCGCGATCGCGCGGCCGATCTCGTCCTGAATCGCGAACACATCCTCGAGATCCCGGTCGTAGCGCTCGGCCCACACCTGATACCCGTCGGCCACGTTCGTCAGCTGCGCTGTGACGCGCACGCGATTGCCTGCCTTCCTGACGCTCCCTTCGAGGATCGACTGGACGTTCAGCCGTTCGCCGAGCTCCGCGATGTCCAGTCCCTCCTCGCGCCACCGCGTCGCCGACGTGCGCGACGCCACGCGCAGGCCGCCGAGTGCAGACAGCGCCGTGGTGATCTCGTCCGCCATCCCCTCGCAGAAGTACGCCTGATCGCGCTCAGGGCTCAGGTCGGCAAACGGCAGAACGGCTATCGATGGCGTGGCATGGATCGCGTGTGCACGCGCGTCGTGCGCATCCGACGAGGGCTTCTTGAGCGCTTGCAGGTCGGTCATCAGGTCGCGCGCGTGCTGATAGCGTTTCGCCGGATCCTTGGCCAGAAGACGCATGATCGTCTGATCGAGTGCCGGCGGCAGATCGCGGACGACGCTTCGCGTCGCGGGCGGCTGCCGATTCAGGATGGCGTCAAACGTCAGCGCGTCCGTGGAGGCCGCAAACGGCGACCGGCCCGTGGCCATCTCGTGCAGTACGGCTCCCAGCGAGAAGAGGTCGCTGCGCGCGTCCACCGTCTCGCCGCGCGCCTGCTCCGGTGCCATATAGGCGATCGTCCCCACCGTCGTTCCCGCCATCGTCAGCGCCGGGGCCATCGTGGGCCGTTCCGTATCGAGTCCGGGTGGCACCTCGTCGAGCTTCGCGAGGCCGAAGTCGAGGATCTTCGCGTCGCCGCGTCTGGTGATGAACAGATTCGCCGGCTTGAGGTCGCGATGGACGATGCCGAGGTCGTGTGCGGCGGCGAGGCCGTCGGCAATCTGAATGGCAAGATCGATCAACACACCGGAAGGGATCGGACCTTTCTCGATGCGTGTCCGAAGCGTCTCGCCATCGAGCCATTCCATCGCGATGAATGGACGCCCCTCATGCGCCGCGACTTCGTGAATCGTGCAGATGTGCGGATGATTGAGCGCCGAGGCGGCGCGCGCCTCTCGCAGCAGCCGCTCGCGCGCGTGGGCGTCGGCCGCGACGTCGGCAGATAGAAACTTCAGCGCCACGCGGCGCCCAAGCGTCGTGTCCTCGGCGAGATAGACAACGCCCATGCCGCCGCCGCCGATCTTTTCGAGAATGCGGTAGTGAGAAACCGTTTGACCAATCACGAAGGGCGGATTGTAGCTCCGTTTGTCGAGTTACGGCTCAATCGGTTCCAGTTCAGCCGTCGGCGAATCCTTGGCCGGCGAGAGCCGCTCCTCGACGAACGTGTTCCACTCATGACACTGCGGGCACTGCCAGAGCAGCTCGATGCTCCGGTAGCGGCAGCGCGTGCAGACGTGCGGATCGAGATAGAAGACGGCACTGGTGCTCCGTGGAGGCGGCGGCCAGGGACGGGCGATCGCGACCGCTCTCGCGCGCGAAGGAGCAAAGGTGGCCGTGGCTGATATCGATCAGGGTAGAAGAGGTCGTCGCGGAGAGCGTCTCTTCGATCCCGGTGGGGTCAGTGATTCGGGTTGATGGCGGACTGATCGCGAGCGTATGATCACGCCGCACTGATCCAAAGGAGGGTCGTATGACGCAGCGGTGGGTGGTTTCAGCCGCAGTCCTCGCTATCGTTGCCGGATGGCTCTGGTCAGCAGAGGTGGCGGCCCAGAACACCAGGAGCACCAGCAAACCAGGCCCGATCGCGAAAACCGCGGACGGTCATCCCGATCTGTCGGGCCTCTGGTTGTACTACGACGAAACGCCGCTGGAGACGCCAGGCACCCCGATGCGGCGGCGCGTAGGCGAGACACCTGATTCCGCCGGAGCTTCCGACGTCGCGCAGCGCGCCGCGCAGCAGCGTCGCGCGGCGGAGCGCGGCGGCCAGCCGGAAGTCAATCCCTTCTACGCCGAGGGCCCGATTCGGGCCAAGAATGTGGCTCGGCGCGCGTCTCTCGTTGTCGACCCGCCGGACGGAAAAGTGCCCGTGCTGCCGGGGCCAGTCGAGAAGATGAACTACCGAACGGACCACTACTCCGACTCGTATCTATTCCTGAACCCGGCGGAGCGCTGCATTACCTACGGCGTGCCCGGTTCGCAGTTTCCCAGCATCAACGCCTCGGTGCAGATTCTCCAGACGTCCGACAATGTCGCCTTCGTCTACGAGCTGAACGGCGCGCGTGTTGTTCCACTGAAGGGAGGCGCGCATCTTCCGCAGAACGTGCGGCTGTGGAACGGCGATTCACGCGCACGCTGGGACGGCAACAGCCTCATCATCGACGTCACCAATTACAACGATCAGGGACAGGTCACGCACAGCCCGGATCGCCTTCAGGGAATCATTCAGAGCACGGCCTTGCACATCGTCGAGCGCTATACGCCTGTTGACGCCAACACGATCAACTACGAAGTCACGGTCGACGATCCGAACACCTATGCCCGTACGTGGAAAGCGGCGTTCCCGTTGATCCGGGAT
>Ga0209515_10007197_pt1 | contig 13484 bp, 18 predicted proteins | sample Subgroupgradi54m_FD_187454 | JGI IMG/M metagenome (GOLD analysis project Ga0209515, IMG submission 187454) | Subsurface groundwater microbial communities from S. Glens Falls, New York, USA - GMW60B uncontaminated upgradient, 5.4 m (SPAdes)... ...
AATCCGTGAGATCCCTCGAGTCCCAACTGCCGTCGAAGACTTTCGCCACGGGCTGCTATGGCTTGGGCCGGGTGAAGTAGCGTACGAGACCGACGGCGACGAGCCCGCCGCCCACGACGGCCGCGATCGCGTAGTTGGGCAGGCGGAGCGCCTTCACCAGCGCCACGCCGAAGCCCACCGCGATCACGATGACGCCCGCCAGGACGGTTCCCACCGAAGATGGCCGTCCCGACATGGCGGACATGCTAGCACGGCCGAATCGCGCGGCGATCCGTCCCGGGAATCGCCGGCGGGATCGGCGGCATCCGAGGGGCACGCAGAAGGGCGAGGGCTTCGAGTTCCACCTGCTGGCGCTGGGCATCGCGATCACCCTGATGATCACGGGCGGCGGCGTGGCCTCGGTGGACGGCGCGCTCGCGACGGACGGCTCAGCGGCCTGACAGGAGGGCGAGGACGGCGTCGTGCAGGCGGCCGTTGGTCGCCAGCGCGGTGCCAGTGTAGATGGAGTCGCGGCCGTCGAAGTCGGTGAACCGGCCGCCCGCCTCCGCGACGACGATCCGGGCGGGCGCGAGGTCCCAGGGCTTGAGGTCCAGCTCGGCGTAGATGTCGGCCTTGCCCTCGGCCACGAGGGCGTAGCCGTAGTAATCGCCGAAGCCGCGCTGCCGCTCGGTGGCGTCGATCAGGCGCACGAAGCCGTCCCAGTACGGGGTCGGGCGCACGATGCCGAGCCCGGCGTGGACGAAGAAGGCCTCGCGCAGGCGCTCCCGGGCCGACACGCGCACGCGGGTGCCGTTGACGAAGGCGCCCGCGCCCTTGCGGGCGGTGACGAGGTCGCCGGTCACCGGGTTGAGCATCACGCCGGCCGTCACGGCCCCGTGCTCCTCGAACCCGATGAGCACCGCCCAGATCGGGATCCCCCGCACGAAGTTCTTGGTGCCGTCGATCGGATCGACGATCCACCGCACCTCGCGCGCGCCCTCGGCGCCGAGCTCCTCGCCGAGGAATCCGTGGTCGGGAAAGGCGCGCCCGATCACGTCCCGGATGATCGCCTCGCCCTCGCGGTCGGCCTGCGTCACGGGCGTGGCATCGGGCTTGAGCGTGACGTCGAAGCCGCCCCGGTAGTACCGGAGCGCCACCGCCCCCGCGGCCCGCGCGGCCTCGACGGCGACGGCGAGCACGCGCTCAGAGGCCAGCATCACCTGGCGAAGGTGCCCGTCAGGGTGGCCTCGCCGACCACGTGCCCCTGCATCCTCCGCTCGACCTCGTCCCGCGTGGCCCCGGGCTTGACCCCCACGGTGCCGACGTCGAGGGCCTCGAGGCGGAAGAAGTAGTGATGGGTCCCCGACGGCGGGCAGGGCCCGCCGTACCCGGCGCGGCCGAAGTCGTTCCGCCCCTGGCGCGCGGCGGCGATCCCGCGCCGGGACGCGTCCTCGGCGAGCTGACGCAGACCGGGCGGGACGTCGTAGACGAGCCAGTGCAGGAAGGTCCCGCCGGGGGCGTCGGGGTCGTCCATGACCAGGACGAAGCTGCGCGTGGTATCGGGCGCCCCGCTCCAGGCGAGCGGCGGCGAGACGTCGGCGCCGGCGCAGGTGAAGCGGCCGGGGATCGGGCCGCCGTCCTTGAAGGCGGGGCTTCCGAGGCCGAAGGCGGCGGCCATCGCGAGCAGGACCAGCCCGTGCACGACTTCAGTCAACGTCGGGGGGAGCGAGCGCCGCTCCTCCCCGACACCCCCCACCGGCGATCGTCGGCGCCGATTTCTTCACGCGCTCTCTCAGCCCTCCGCGGGGAACGGCTCGCCGCGCTCCGTCAGGACCTCGGCGTAGGTCTTGAGCGCCTCGACGACCACCGGCATCCCGCCGTACGTCACCTGCTGCATGATCACCTCGGCGACCTCCCGCCGCGTGGCGCCCACGTTGAGCGCGGCGTGGATGTGCGCCCGCAGCTCGTGCGCGCGGTTGAGCGCCGTCAGCGACGCCACCGCGCACAGCTCGCGCTGCGCCTGCGAGATGACCGTGCGGCTGTAGAGCTTCCCCGCGAAGAACATCGACAGCTCGCGCGCCAGCTCGGGATCGAAGCGCTTCCAGAGGTCGTAGCCGGCGCCGCCCTTGACCGTGTGGAAGAGCATCCGCGCCGTCTTCTTGGTCCGCTCCCGCAGCTCCGCCTCGTCCATGTGCGACTCTCCTGGGGGTCGTCCGGACCCCACCTTGGCGCGCAGTATTCACGAACGGTCGCGTGTGGCGGGCGGGTCCCGTCGCAGGGCGCCGCCCCCGCGGGTCCGGCTCCGTCACCCACTCCTCCCCGTCCTCGATGTGATAGCCGACCCAGGAGAGGCACGGCGGGTTCGTCGGGCGCGACTTGCCGAGTGACATCATGCAGGGGCAGAAGACGTCGCCGTTGCAGCTCACGACGAACTCGCCGGAGAGGCGCCAGCGGGCGGTCACGCGTTCGACCAGCGGATCGACGCGTAGTGGCCGTTGCGGCCGGAGTTCTCGAAGGTCAGCCCGTGGTCGGTGAAGCGGCTCCGCGCCCCTCGCGCGGCCGACAGCCGCCGCGACGCGAAGTGCCCGACGTTGTCCAGCCAGACCTCCTGGTTGCCCGCGCCCAGGATGCCCTCCACGGTGACCTCGGCGATCTCGGGGATCGTGAGGACCCGCGTCCGGCCCTCCACGCTGATCGTGATCGGCGCGACGCGGGCGGGCAGCCGGCTGGCGATCAAGGGGTCGAAGCGCGCGAGGGGCCCGCCCGCGAGCCCGCTGATGATGGCCTCCAACGCGGCGCGCTGGTCCGGCCGCGCCCGGCCGTCCACGTACGGCGCGACCGTCCATCCCCCCCGCGCCATGACGTCGGGCGTGTAGATGGCGAGGACGGCGTTGAGGCCGGACAGGTCGGTGTCGCCGTAGTGCCCGCGGTCGACCTGGACGGCGACGACGACGTCGCAGTGGCCCTCGGTCGGGCGCGCCTGCGCGCGGGAGAGCAGGCAGGGGCAGAGCACCTCGCAGTTGCACGACTCGAAGTACTCGCCGGCGATCTCCCATCGGTCGCTCGGGCTCTGGTCGCTCATGCTAATGTAGGCGTCACCATACCGTATGACCCCGGTGCGATCAATCGAGCCCTGCTGATGGAGTCGGGCGTCCTCGACGCCTGCGATCGGGCGCACGCCGGGAGCCCGCGGCGGCCGCGCCTGTCGCCCTCCGGCAAGGTCCGCGTGGACGCGGATCCCCCGGCCGGCGTCCTGCCCATGGTCGTTCTCCCGCCGCGTGGCGGCGGGGGCAGCCGGGAGACGGTCGACGTCATGGCCGGCGCCGCGCCGTCCGCGCCCGGCTCGCCGGATGCCCGACCGCCGTCGTGACCCCCGGCGCGCGCGGACGATGACCCTCAATCCGCACATTTTTCGCGCGTACGATGTCCGCGGCCGCGTGGGCGTGGACATCACCCCCGAGGTCTTCCGCCACGTGGGCCGGGCCTACGCCACGCTGATACGGCGGGGCGGCGGGCAGCGGATCGGCGTCGGCCAGGACAACCGCCTCTCCTCCGCCGACCTGAAGGCCGCCTTCGTCGCGGGCGTGCGCGCGGCGGGCGTGTCCGTGGTCGACCTCACCCTGACGCCGACCCCCCTGATGTACTTCGCCACGGCGCACTGGACGCTCGACGGCGGGGCCAACATCACCGGCAGCCACAACCCGATCGAGTACAACGGCGTGAAGATGGTGCACGCCGGCGCGGTGCCGCTCACCGAGGACGAGATCCAGTCCCTCCGCAAGATGATCGAGTCGGGCGACTTCGAGACCGGCGCCGGCGGCCGGGAAACGCGCTCGCCCCGCGACGACTACTTCGCGGCGGTGCTCGAGCGGATCCACCTGGCGCGACGCCTGACGGTCGTGGTCGACGCCGGCAACGGCGTCGCCGGCCTCTACGCGCCCGAGCTGCTGCGGCGGCTCGGCTGCAAGGTCATCGAGCTCTACTGCGAGTCCGACGGGAGCTTCCCCAACCACCTCCCTGACCCCGAGGACGCCGAGACCATGCACGACCTCCAGCGGAAGGTCGTGGAGACGCGCGCCGACCTCGGCATCGCCTACGACGGCGACGCCGACCGCGTCGGCGTGGTGGACGAGCGGGGGCGGCGACACGAGGCGGACCTGATCCTCGTCCTGCTCGCCCGCGACCTCCTGGGCCGGCACCCGGGGGCCCGGATCGTCTTCGACGTCAAGTCCTCGCAGTCGCTGGTCGACGACGTGCGCGCCCACGGCGGGGTGCCGGTCATGTGGAAGACCGGCCACTCGCACCTCAAGCGCAAGATGCGCGAGGACCGCATCCTGCTGGGCGGCGAGGTCAGCGGCCACATGTTCTTCGGCGAGAACTACTACGGCGTCGACGACGGGATCCTCGCCTCCGGCAAGATCATCGAGCTGGCCGCGCGGGCGACCGAGCCGCTCTCCACCCTCTTCGACTCCGTGCCGCACCTGCACGCCACGCCCGAGCTGAAGGCGATGTGCCCCGACGGGGAAAAGTTCCGCGTGATCGAGGAGCTGACGCGGGAGCTCAAGCGGCGCTACGAGGTCGTCGACATCGACGGCGCGCGCGTGCTGTTCCCGGGCGGCGGCTGGGGGCTCGTGCGCGCATCCAACACGAACCCGTACCTCACGCTGCGCTTCGAGGCCGCCACCACCGGGCAGATCGCGGACATGAAAGGCGTGATCTACGGCGCGCTCCGCCGCTACCCCTTCGTCACGCTGCCCCCGGAGTAGCCCTGCCCCGGAATGCCGCGGCGCGTGATGCCCCTAGACGGAGCGGAACGCCCGATCACTGAGCCACCCTTGACGATGTCTCAAAATCGAGACTCTGGATTCCGAGCGGCCCATCGTGTAGAGAGCCCTGTACGGACGTCCGGTCATGTCCATTCACGTCACGTGGGATCCCCAAAAGGCCGCGCAGAACGTCAAGAAGCATGGAGTATCCTTTGAGGAAGCGGCGGAAGTCCTCCGCGATCCCTTGTCGAACACGATCGAAGACAATGACCATTCAGAGCTCGGCGAACAGCGGGGCAAGACGATCGGTCATTCGACACGAGGTAGGCTGTTGGTCGTGATCCACGAGGAACACGAGCACGCCATTCGAATCATCAGCGCGTGGAGAGCGAGTCGTCCCGAACGAGAGGCGTATGGCGAAGGCGGATGATCCCGGTCCCCTGCATGACTTGAGGGGCGGAGTGCGTGGAAAGTATGCGGGGCGGATGGCGAACGCGGCCCCACAAGCCGTGGCGACGCTGCGCGTGTGGGCGCCGCTCTTCGATTTTACATGGGAAGGCACGGAGTACCAGATCACGGACGGCACGTGGATTCGGGCGGCGTCAGCGTACCGCGGGTACGACTCCCCCGATCTCGACCAGTCTTTGTCGCCGTACGACAGAACGCTGTGTCGGGACGTCCGGCACTGGCTTTCGATCATGCAGCCAGCCCATCACTCGCTCTCGGTGCGGGAGAGCGTGAACTCGTTCTTGCTCGCTCTATGGATTGTCCGGCCGACCCGCGCGCACGTTGCGCTGCGGTTTCAGGAATCAGCAAGCGACTCGCCGTCAGTGTTCCGTGTGCTCGACCGATTCCAATGGATTCGTGGTCAGGCCGCCGACGAATTGGGCGACAAGGATCTCATGGCCGTTTCCAGACTCCTGCCACCACTACGATCGGCGCACGTTGCTCGAGGCCGACTCAGAAATGCGCTCGTCCTCACGTTTCGCGGGTGCGTCTCGATCGATTGGCAGGCGGCATTCATCTGCTGGTCGGCCGCGGCAGAAGCCTTGTTGACCTACGAGCGGGGCCCGGGAATCGCGCGCCGCCTCGCCCGCGCCTATGCACGACTCGTCGACGATCAGAAGACTCCGATCGAAGCGGCAGTCGAGCGCTTTAGGGCAATGTACGAGGTCCGCTCCGAGATTGTCCACGGTCGGGCGCATGACCGGGATGGTAACGCGAAGAATCTGGAAGACCTGATAACATTCTCAGACATGCTGCGAAGAATCTGGGACGCCGCCCTCGGGGCGGAGGACACGCGTCTCGTGCTCGAGTCGGACGACGAAGTCCGGAAGCGATTCTTCGAGTATTCCTAGCGAGAGCGAGGCAATCCTGCCAGATCGGGGCCGGAGCAGGTAGCGGCAGAGTCGCCTGTCCTCTCACGCCGCGACCTCGAAGCGGCCACCACAGACCGTATCGCGGGAGAGAAGGGGCGACCGACGACGTGGTCGGGATCAGGCCACGGCGGACAAGCCGGCCCTTCTGCTGGTCCATCGCCGCGGAAGCACCCTCCACGTGACTGTGAAGGGCTGAGGAGCGGATGGCGCGCGCCGGCTGACGACCGGCCCGCGCCGACTATGGCCGCTCGCCTTCTGACGCCGCGGTTCCGTCGATGACGAGCCGGCAGGCGGCGAGCAGGCCCGGGACGCGGGCGCAGTCGCGCTCGCCCCAGCAGCCGGCGGGGTCCAGCAGCAGCGCCTCCATTCCCACCTGCCGCGCGCCCAGCACGTCGATCGAGTAGAGGTCGCCGACGTAGACGGCGTGCTCGGGCGCGACGCCCGCCTGCTCGAGCGCGAGGCGGAAGATCCGGGGATCGGGCTTCTCCACCCCGACCTCGGCGGAGTCGAGGACGAAGCCGAGGTACTTCGCGAGCCCCAGCTCGGTCAGGATCGAGCGCACCGACCCGTTCGAGTTCGAGATGACCCCCGTCCGGATGCCGCGCTCGGCGAGCAGACGCAGCGCGAGCTCGGCTTCGGGATCGGCGTGGTGCCAGAGGCCGACGGGCAGGTTGTAGGTCCGGCGCCACTCGGCGAGCGCCCGCACCGTCGCCTCGTCGGTGACGCCGCACTCCTCGAGCAGGTAGCGCAGGTAGCGCCCCGCCGTCGACCGGCTCTCCGTGGACACGCCCGGCGCCAGCGCGGCGTCGAGCCGCACGCGCGCCCGCAGCTCCGCCTCCCGCACCCGCGCGGCGTCGATCGACACCCCGCGCGCGCTGATCTGCTCGGCCAGGACGTCGTAGTTCATGCGGAGGAGGGTGTTGCCGGCGTCGAAGAGCATCGCCTTCACCGGGTGGGAAGTCGGGAACCGCGTCCGGGGTTCCATACAAGAGCCATGGTAGCATCGGGCGGAAAGGAGGCTGGATGACGCGACATCGTGTGGCGCTCCCCGTCGGTCTCGCGCTCGTGCTGGTGGCCGCGCTCGCCTCGGCGGGCTCGATCCGGGTGAAGATGCACGACCTCCACGGCGAGGGCGGGGTGCCGCCGGGCTGGAAGTTCACGCTGCCGGCGGGCGATCCGGCGAAGGGCAAGGAGGTCTTCGCCGCGCTGGAGTGCTACAGCTGCCACATCGTCGAGGGCCAGGGGTTCCCCGACAAGGCCACCGACAAGACCGGACCGCAGCTCACCGGCATGGGCGCGCACCACCCCGCCGAGTACTTCGCGGAGTCGGTCCTCGATCCCAACGCCGTCATCGTCGAAGACGTCCCGGAGTGGGTCGGCGCCGACGGCCGCTCGAAGATGCCGAGCTACAACGACGCGGTGACCCTCGAGCAGTGGATCAACCTGGTCGCGTACCTCAAGAGCCTCGGAGGCGGCCGCATGCCCGGCCACGAGGCCGCAGGCGGCGGGCACGAGATGCCCGGCGGTCACGACATGCACGCGGGCCACGAGATGCACGGGCCGGAGCGCGACAAGACGGTCGGCGAGTATCGCGTGCGCCTCGACTACACCGAGCCGGAGGAGGAGAACAAGCCGGGCCTGCTCGCCGTCTCGATCACGGACGCCGCCAGCGGCCACCCGATCCCGTACCTGCCGGTGCGCGCGCGCATCGCGCTGGGCAAGAAGGCGCGCACGGTGAGCCTGTCGCCGGTCATCGGCGCCGAGGGGCTCCGGTACGCCGCGGCGGTGGCGGTCCCGGACGAGACCGACAGCGTCACCGTGCTCGTGGGCGCCGCCACCGTGCGCGTGGAGTCGCCCGAGCGCGGGAAATACCGCACGCCGAGGCAGGTCTCCTTCGAATGGTGAGCCCCGCCCGCCCGGGGTCGATCCGCGCCCTCGGGTGGTGCGCGGCCGTCCTCCTGGCGCTGGCCCTGGCGCCCGCCGTCGCGCGGGCCCACGCCACGCTGGTGCGCGCGGTGCCGCCGGCCCGCGCGGTGGTCCGGGTGCCGCCGCGCCAGGCGCAGCTCTGGTTCAGCGAGCCGCTCGAGGCCGCGTACTCGACGATGTCGATCTGGACCGACGCGACCCGCGTGAACAGCGACGCGCCGGCCGTCTCGCCCGAGGACCCCCGCCTGCTCTCGGTGGCGTTGCCGCCGCTCGCCCGCGGCGCCTACGTCGTGAGGTACCGCGTGCTCTCAATCGACGGCCACGTCGTGGAGGGGAGCTACTCCTTCAGGGTCGGGGGCGAGGCGTCCCGGAAGTGACGGCACTCGGCTGGCTCGTGAGGTGGGTCCACCTCGCGAGCGGCATCACCCTGGTCGGGACCTTCCTCCTCCTGCTCCTGGCCGGCCGCCCGCCGAAGCCGACGGCCGCGCGCTGGGAGGCGGACGCGCTCGGCCTCGCCCGCGCCGCCGTCCTCCTGGCGCTGATCGCCGGGCTCGGCGCCCTCGCCGTCCAGACCGTCCTGTTCGAGGGACGCCCCGCCGCCCTGCTGGAGGCCCCGGCGCTCGCGCGCGTGCTCGGCGCCACGCGCTTCGGGACCGTGTGGATCTTCCGGCACGGCCTGCTCCTGCTCCTCGCCGCGTCCCTCTTCGTGCGGCTCCCGACCAGGACGGCCGCGGACCGGACCGCCCTCTGCGCGCAGGGTCTCCTGCTCGGCGCGATCGCGCTCGGTGCCGCCGCGTGGGCGGGGCACGCCGCCGCCGCGGAGCCGTCCCCGCTCCGCGCCTCCGCGATCGACGCGCTCCACCTGGCCGGGGCCGGCGCCTGGCTCGGGGGGCTCGCCCCGCTGGCCTGGCTCCTCCGCCGCGCCGCGCGGCCGGAGCACGCCGACGCGCGGCCGTACGCGGTCCTCGCGGCGCGGCGCTTCTCCCGCCTGGCGCTCGCGGCCGTCCTCGCGCTCGTGGCCACCGGCGTCCTCAACGCCTGGAGCCAGGTGGGGAGCGTGGCGGCCCTCCTCGGGACGCCGTACGGCCGCCTGCTCGTCCTGAAGCTCCTCCTGCTGGTGCCGATCCTCGCGCTCGCCGCGGTGAACCGCCGCCGGCTCCTCCCCGCCCTCTCGGGCGAGGGGGACGCCATCGGGCGCCCGGCGATGCGCCGGCTGGCGGTCTCGCTCGGGCTCGAAGGCTTGCTCGCTCTCGCGGTGCTGGCGGTGGTGGCCTGGATGACCGTGACGCCGCCCGGTCGCCACGTGGAGCCGACGTGGCCCTTCGGCTTCCGCCTGTCCTGGGAGGCCACCGCCGATCTGCCAGGTGTACGGCTCCGCGTGCTGGCCGGCGCGCTCCTCGCGCTGGTGGGGCTGCTCGCCGCGCTCGCCGGCCTGCTCGAGCGCCGCCCGCGCCTGGGCTTCGCCGGCGGCGCCACCCCGCTCGCGCTGGCGGCGATAGTGGCCCTGCCGCCGCTCGCCGTGGCCGCCCACCCCACGACCTACCGTCGTCCCGCGGTCCCCTACCAGGCCGTATCGATCGCCTCCGGCGCCAACCTCTACGCCGGCGCCTGCGCGTCGTGCCACTCCCGCGGCGCGGGCGACCTCACCGGCCGATCGCTCGCGCGCCGCACCGCGGGGGACCTCTACTGGTCGCTCACGCAGGGCCTCTCCGGCACGCGGATGCCGGGCTTCGGCGGGAGCCTGACCGCGGAGCAGCGCTGGGACCTCGTGAACTTCCTCCGTGCCCGAGCCGACGCGGAGCAGGCGCGCGCGCTCGGGTCGGCCGTGCGCCCGCCGGGCCTCGTCGCGCCCGACTTCGCCTACACGGTGGGGCCGAGCACGACGCACATGCTGCGCGAGCTGCGCGGCCGCCGGGTGGCGCTGCTCGTGCTGTTCACGCTGCCCGAGTCACGGCCGCGGATGGCCGAGATTGCCCAGGCCTACGAGGGGCTCGTGGTGATGGGCGCGGAGGTGATCGCCGTCCCGACCCGGGCCGAGCGGGGGATCATCAAGCGGCTCGGCGCCAGCCCGCGGATCTTCTTCCCGGTCGTCACCGAGGGCGCGCCGGACATCGTGCGGACCTACGAGCTGTTCGGGCCCGGCCGCGGCCATCCCTCCCACATGGAGTTCCTGGTCGACCGCAGCGGCTACGTGCGGGCGCGGATCCTCCCGGACCTCGCCGCCCCGCCCGCGATGAGCGAGCTGCTCGACCAGATCCTCAAGCTCAACCAGGAGCCCCAGCCCGCCAGCCTCCCCGATGACCACGTGCACTGATCCCGACCCGAAATCGCGCGCGGGGGCCGTGGGCTCGCCACGACAGGACCCGCTGGCCCGCAGGCATGGCCGCGGGAAAATTCCGGACGCGGACCGATTCCCTCCGATGAGGACGTGGAAAGTCGTCGTGCTGGTCGACCTGGCGCTGCTCCTCGGCGTCGGGTTCGGCTATGTCTGGTGGGGCCGGGAGGCGGCCCGGCTCAGCGCGGAGCTGGTCGAGGCGCGTACCCGGCCGGCGGTGACCGAGTGGACCGCGCGGGGCGTCGTGCGGGCGGTGCTCCCGGAGATGAACGTCGTGGTCCTGACCCACGAGGACATCACGGGGTTCATGCCCGGCATGACGATGGGCTTCCGGGCCGCGTCGCCGGCGGTCTACCGCGGCGTCGAGGTCGGCGACGAGGTCCGCTTCACCCTCAAGGGCGCGGGAGCAAACGTGGTGATCACGGGGATGCGGAAGTTACAATAGCGCGGGAGGAGCTCATGGTCTGGGTCCTGACGCTGCTGGTCGCCCTCGGCGCGGCCATTCCGGCGGAGGCCGCCACCCTGTTCATCACCAATACCAAGTCGGCCTCGGTGTCGGTCATCGACACCGACACCTTCGAGGTGACGGGCACGATCCCCCTCGGCCCCGGCAAGCCGAACCGGATCGTCTTCCACCCCGACGGCAAGACGGCATGGGTCGTGTACGACAAGAGCCACGACCTTGGCATCGTGGACGCCGACACCAGGAAGCTCGTGAAGCGGGTGAAGGTCGGCGGCAACCCCTACAACCTGGCCTTCTCGCCCGACGGCCGGTACGTGTACGTCCTCGACTGGAGCAGCGACTCGAGCGAGGACGAGGTGATCATGTACGACATCAAGGCCGAGCACGTCGCCGGGCGGGTGGAGGTCTCCACCTGGCCCGCCCACGGCGTCTTCACCCACGACGGCAAGACGTTCTACGTGTCCAGCGAGACGGCCGGCAACGTCGCCGCCATCGACACCGCGACGCGCAAGGTGATCGCCACCGTGCCCACGGGCGGCGACGCCATGGGCCTCGCCCTGACGGCCGACGGCAAGGTGCTCTACGCGGCGGCGGGCGAGAACCGGAGCCTCGTGAAGATCGACACCGCGACGAACAGGCCGATCGGCACGATCCCGCTGCCGGGGATCGTGCACGACGTCGTGCTGACACCCGACGGGCAGTACCTGTTCGCCACCCTCCGGAAGTCCAACCGGCTCGTGGTGGTCCGCACGGCCGAGGACAAGGTCGCGGCCGTCATCCCACAGCCGGCCTATCCCGACCTGGTGACGATGGAGCCCTCCGGCCGCTACGCGCTCGTCACCAACCGCTACGCCAACGCGGTCACGGTGATCTCGCTGGAGACGCTCAAGCAGGTGCGCTCGATCCACGTCGGGAAGGCGCCGCACGGCATGGCGCTCCGGCCGGCCGGCACGACGAAGCTGTCCAGCCGCCGCGCGGGTTGACCGCCGAGTATAATCGGCCCATGAGGAGGAGGAGGAGGAGGAGGACGGGTCCGCTCCGCTCGCGCTGGCTCGCGGCCGTGGGTGCGCTCACCGCCGTCTTCTTCGTCGCCCTCCTCGTCGCGCAGGCCCCTCACCTCGTCCATCACCTCTTCGATGCGGACCATCAGCAGTCCGAGTGCGTCTTCGCCGCCGGCGCGGAGCGCACGCACGCGGTCGAGCCCGACGCCGTCACGGTGGCGCCCGCCGTCCTGGTCCAGGCGGCGGACCCGGTGCCGACTGAGCCGTCGCTCCCGAGCCCCGCGCTCGCGCCGTCCGACGCCCGCGCCCCTCCGCTCCTCGCCGCCTAAGCCTCGTCGTCCATAACGCGCGTGCCCTCGTCCGGGGAGGCGTCTCCCCGCGCCAGGGGCGGAGTGTTCCCGCCCCCGGGCACGCCCTGGCGTCATCCTCCACAGGCTTTGTCGAGGAGAGGACCATGCGGACTACTGCCGTGACCGGTCTGGCCGTCCTGGCGTTGACACTGGGCATCGCGACCACCGCCGGCGCCCACGGGCTCATCGGAAAGCGGTTCCTGCCGGCGACGCTGGCGATCGACGATCCCTTCGTCGCCGACGAGCTTTCCCTGCCCACGATTCTTCACATCAAGATGCCCGCCTCCGCGGACAGCCCCGCCACGCGGGAGACCGACGTCTCGGGAGAGTTGTCGAAGCGTCTGAGCCCGAACCTCGGGCTCTCGCTGTCGGGCAACCTGAAGCTGCTCGACCCCGACGAGGGCAAGGCCGTCTCGGGCTTCGACAACCTGAAAGTGCTGCTGAAGCACGTCTTCTTCGCGAACCCGGGGCACGAGGCGCTGGTGGCGGCCGGCGTCGCGTGGGACGTGGGCGGGACGGGCAGCAAGAAGGTCGGCGCCGAGTCGTTCGACACGGTGACGCCGACGCTCTTCTTCGGCAAGGGTTTCGGGGACCTTCCCGACGCCGTCGAGCTGCTGAAGCCCCTGGCGGTCACCGGCGTCTTCGGGGTCGCCGTGCCCACCCGGAACAGCACGACGAAGGTCACGGTTACCGATGAAGGAGACGTCGACATCGAGCGGGAGGTCCACCCCAACGTGGCGCGCTGGGGCTTCACCCTGCAGTACAGCATCCAGTATCTGCAAGCCTTCGTCCGCGATGTCGGGCTCCCCAAGCCCTTCAGCCGGATGATCCCCATCGTCGAGTTCGCGATGGAGACACCGCTCGACGGCCGCGACGCGGGACGGACGACGGGAAGCATCAACCCCGGCATCATCTGGGTCGGCCGGTATGTCCAGCTGGGGCTGGAAGCCGTGGTCCCGGTCAACGACCGCACGGGCAAGAACGTCGGCGTGCTCGGGCAGATTCACTTCTACCTCGACGACATCGCGCCGGACCTCTTCACCCGGACGCCGTTCCATGGGGTCCTCGGGCCGGCGGTACCCCGGCAATGAGGCGGGCGCGGGCCGGCGTGGCGGCGGTCGTCCTCGTCCCGAGCCTCGCTCTCGCCCATGCCTTTCCGGATCACGCCGATCCGCGCGTCGGGTCCACGCTCGAGGCGCCGCCGGGCGAGGTCCGCATCTGGTTCGACGGCGAGATCGAGCCCCTCTTCAGTACTATTCGGGTGGAGAACGGCGACAAGCAGCGC
>Ga0209515_10007198_pt1 | contig 13482 bp, 10 predicted proteins | sample Subgroupgradi54m_FD_187454 | JGI IMG/M metagenome (GOLD analysis project Ga0209515, IMG submission 187454) | Subsurface groundwater microbial communities from S. Glens Falls, New York, USA - GMW60B uncontaminated upgradient, 5.4 m (SPAdes)... ...
CCGCGCGCGCGACGAACTCTCCGGCCTGCCGCTGGCCGGCCTCGTGATGGTGAGCGACGGCGCGGACACGTCAGACGCCGCGATCGACGAGACGCTCGCAAGCTTGAAGGCGCGCTCGATCCCGGTGTTCACCGTGGGCGTCGGCCAGGAGCGCTTCGCGCACGACGTGCAGGTGACGCGCGTCGAGACGCCGCGCAGCGTCCTCAAGGGCACGGCGCTCGTCGTCGACGTGGTGCTGTCGCAGACCGGCTATGGCGGTCAGACCATTCCGCTCAGCGTCGAAGACGATGGACGGATTGTGAGCACGCAGGAGGTGACGCTGCCGCCGGACGGCGAATCGGCGACCGTCAAGGTGCGCTTCACCGCCAACGAAGCGGGCGCCCGCACGTTCAAGGTCAAAGTACCGTCGCAGGCCGGCGAGCAGGTCACGCAGAACAACGCGCGCGACGTGCTGATTCAGGTCAACGATCGCGCCGAGAAGATTCTCTACTACGAGGGCGAGCCGCGATTCGAATACAAGTTCCTTCGCCTCGGCGTGGAAGGCGACAAGAACCTGCAGGTCGTGTCGCTCGACCGGACGGCCGAGAACAAGTACTACCGCCAGTCGGTCACCACCCCCGACGAGCTGATAGGCGGCTTCCCGAAGACGCGCGAAGAACTCTTTCAGTATCGCGGCCTGATTCTCGGCAGCGTGGAAGCGGCGTCGTTCACGCCCGAGCAGCTCCGCATGATCGCCGACTTCGTCAACAAACGCGGCGGCGGCCTCCTGATGCTCGGCGGTCGCCGGTCGTTTGCCGAGGGCGGCTGGGGCGGCACACCGGTCGGCGACGTGCTACCAGTCGTCATCGAGACCGCGAACGCGAAGTACTTCTCCGAGGTGCAGGCGAAGCCGACGCGCGCGGGCGCGACGTTCCCGGTCACACTGATCGCCGGCGACGAGAAAGCCTCGAGCGCGAAATGGAACGACATGCCGCCGGTGACGACCGTCAACGCGATCCGGCAGACGAAGCCGGGCGCCACGGTGCTGCTGACCGGCGTCGACAATCGCAAGCAGGACCAGATCGTCCTCGCCTACCAGCGCTACGGCCGCGGCAAGGCGATCGCCATGCCGATCCAGGACTCGTGGCTGTGGAAGATGGACGCGAAGGTCGCGGTCACCGACACGACACACGCGATGTTCTGGCGGCGGCTGATCCGCTGGCTGGTGGACGGTGTGCCCGAGCAGGTGAACGTCTCGACGACCGCGGATCGCGTGGAGCCGGGCGAAGCGATCACGCTGTCGGCTGAAGTGCTCGACTCCGCCTATGTTGAAGTCAACGACAGCCGCGTCGTCGCACGCGTCACGTCTCCGTCGGGCAAGACGATGGAGGTACCGGTCGAGTGGACGGTGACGAAAGACGGCGAATACCGCGCGAGCTTCACGCCGGATGAATCGGGGATCTACGGCGTCCGCGTGACCGCCGCGCGCGATCAGAAGGACATCGGCGCGGCCTCCATGCACGTGCGCGTATCGGCCGGCGACGCGGAGTACTTCGACGCCGGCATGCGCGCGCCGCTGCTCAAGCGCATCGCCGACGACACCGGCGGCCGTTTCTTCACGCCGGCCAACGTCGCGTCGCTGCTTGAAGCCATCAGCTACAGCGGCCGCGGCGTCACCGTCGTCGAAGAGCGCGAGTTGTGGGACATGCCGGCGCTGTTCATCGCGCTCATGGGGCTCATCGCCGCCGAGTGGGGCTACCGCCGAATGCGGGGGCTCGCGTGAAGCGATTGCGGATTGCGGACTGCGGATTGCGGATTCGTTTGAACGCAAAGGCCGCGAAGCTCGCAAAGAAAAGCTCGGCTTTGCGGTCTTTGCGTGCTTTGCGTTCGATCGCGGTTGGGGTTTTCTTCAGCGTGCTGTGCACCGCGCCCGTCTCTGCTCAACAGACGCATCTGCTCGTGATCACGGGCGTTCCCGGAGACGACGAGCACGCGCAGCAGTTTCAGAAACTGGCGACGAGCTTCATCGACGCGGCGAAGAAGAAGGATGCCGTGCCGGACGCCAACATCACACTGCTCGCCGATAAGCAGTCCACCCGCGGTGGCGTCGAAAAAGCGTTTGCGGATCTCGCGGCGCGCGCGAAGCCGAACGACGGCGTGTTGGTCCTGCTCATCGGCCACGGCAGTTTCAACGGGACGCAGGCGGCGTTCAACCTGCCGGGTCCGGATCTCACCGTGGACGAGTGGGCGAAGCTGCTCGGCCGGCTCTCGGCGCAGCGTGTAGCGTTCGTCAACACCACCAGCTCGAGCGGCGCGTTCCTCCCGGCCGTCGCCGCGCCAGGCCGCGTGATCGTCACCGCGACCAAGACGGGCGGCGAGCGCAACGAGACGCAGTTCCCCGAGTATTTCGTCGCCTCGTTCAACGACGCGGCGGCCGACCGCGACCGCAACGGCCACGTGTCGGTCGCCGAAGCGTTCGAGTACGCCAAGACGAAGGTCGTCCAGGCGTTCCAGCAGAAAGGGCTGCTCCTCACCGAGCACGCCGTGATGGACGACGGCGGCGAAGGACGGCTGGCGGCGACGCTCTTCCTCGGCACCGGCCGCGCCGAGGGGGGGCTCGCCGTGGACCTGTCGGACCCGGCGATGAAGAAGCTCGCCGACGAGAAGGACGCGATCGATCAGCAGATTGCCGCGCTGAAGCTGAAGAAGAACACGATGGACGAGGCGCAGTACGACGCGCAGCTCGAAACACTGCTGACCGATCTCGCGCTGAAGACCAAGGCGATCCGCGATCTGCAGGCCAGGAAGGTCAAGCCGTGAGGCGGACCGCGGGGGTGGTTTCGATCATCGGCGTGCTGCTCGTCGCGAGTGTCGCCACCGCGCTGGCGCAGCGCCGCGGCGGATTCGGCGGCGGCGGGCGCGGCGGGGGCGGCGGTAGAAACCGCCGCGAGGCCATCGTCCCGAACACGCCGTACGACGGCCGGTTCACCTTCGTGCGGGTGCGCTACGGCCCCGACTACGGCTACGCATCCCAAGGGCTACCGTGGTCGCACGATTACCCCGCCGGCGAGCAGCACTTCATGAAAATCGTGAACGAGCTGAGCCTGCTCGATCCGCACACGGCCGAGACCAACATTCTGACGTTCGACGATCCGCAGCTGTTCAAGTACCCGGTCGCGTATCTGTGCGAGCCTGGCGGCTGGGTCTTGTCCGACCAGGAGGCCGTCAGCCTGCGCACGTACCTGCAGAAGGGCGGATTCGTCATCGTGGACGACTTCCGGTACCAGCACTGGGGCAACTTCGAGTCACAGATCCGGCGGGTCCTCCCGGAGGCGCGGATCTACGACATGGAACTCGCGAACCCGATCTTCCATTCGTTTTTCGAAATCAAGACGCTGGACGTGCCGCAGTACTACGATCCGCCGCCGGCGATCTTCCGGGCGATCTACGAGGACAACGACCCGACGAAGCGGATTCTGGTCATGATCAACTACAACACCGACATCTCGGAGTTCTGGGAATGGTCGGACACCGGCCTCAAACCGATCGACGAATCGAACGAAGCGTATAAACTCGGCGTCAACTACATCATTTACGGTATGACACACTAACGGACAACGGCGGGGACAGCGACCGTTGCTCTGTGTGATCTCGTTCCCTCCGTTCACGTGACGGACGAAAGGACAAGTCGTGGAACTCAGCACAGTGGACTTTGAATCGGCCGACGACATCGCGCTCGCGGACAAGATGAAAGTCGGCCGGCAGCAGATCATCGCCGAGCTGCAGAAGCGGATCATCGGACAGGCCGACGTCATCGACCTGATCCTGCTGTCGCTGTTCGTCGGCGGCAACAGTCTCATTGTCGGGGTGCCGGGGCTGGCGAAGACGCTGCTCGTCGCGACGCTCGCGCAGGTGCTGGATCTCAAGTTCAACCGCATCCAGTTCACGCCCGACCTGATGCCGTCGGACATCACCGGCACCGACATCATTCAGGAAGACGAGAGCGGCCGCCGATCGATGGTGTTCGCGCCCGGGCCGATCTTCGCCAATATCGTGCTCGCCGACGAAATCAACCGCACGCCGCCCAAGACGCAGTCGGCGCTGCTCGAGGCGATGCAGGAGCACCGCGTCACGATTCAGGGGCGAACGTACGACCTGGTCGAGCCGTTCTTCGTCTTCGCGACGCAGAATCCGATCGAGCTCGAGGGCACCTACCCGCTCCCCGAGGCGCAGCTCGACCGCTTCATGTTCCACATCGTCATCGAGCATCCGCCCGAGGACGAGGAGTTCGACGTCGTGCGCGCGACGACCGCGATCATCGACCCGCACTTCCGGCAGCCGGTGAACGGCCCGGATCTCGTCGCCTTCCAGCGGCTCGTGCGGCGCGTGCCGGTCGCCGACGCCGTGATGCGCTACGCGCTGAGCATCGTGCGCACCAGCCGGCCAAAGTCGAAGCAGGCGCCCGACACGGTGAAGAAATTCGTGGCCTTCGGCGCCAGCGTCCGTGCTGCGCAGTATCTCGTCCTCGGCGCCAAGGCCCGGGCGCTGACCAACGGCCGGTACCACGTCAGCTACGAAGACATCCGCGCGTTGGCGCACCCGGTGCTGCGGCACCGCGTCCTGACAAACTTCCGCGCCGAGTCAGAGGGCGTCACGACCGACTCGATCATCGACGAGTTGCTGTCGACGGTGCCGACGCCGAAGAGCGGGATGTAAATGGAGACGATCCCCGGGGCACGGTTCGTCGACCCGAAAATCCTGATGCGGGTCGGGAACCTCGAACTGCTTGCGCGGCAGGTGGTCGAAGGCTTCATCAACGGCCTGCACCGCGCGCCGTTCTTCGGCGCGTCGATCGACTTCGCGGAGCACCGAGGCTACGTGGCGGGCGACGACATCCGCCGCGTCGACTGGCGCGTCTACGCGCGCACCGATCGCTTCTACGTGAAGCAGTACGAGGCCGACACGAACACCAACGTGTCGATCCTCCTCGACATCTCGCGCTCGATGAAGTTCGCCAGCCGCGGGATCCCGAAGCTCGAGTACGGCTGCTTCATCGGCGCGTGTCTCGCGTATCTGGCGCACCGGCAGCGCGATCGCGTCGGCATGATCACGTTCGACAACGACATCGTGTCGCACATCCCGCCGTCGGCGAAGCATTTCAACGTCGTGCTGAGCGCGATGGAAAAAGTCAAAGCCGAACGCCCGGGCAACCTGGCCGTGCCCCTGAACAAGATGGCCGAGCACTTCCGGCGCCGCGGCATCCTCGTGCTCATTTCGGACTTCTACGAAGACCCCGACGCCGTGCTCGAGGCGATCAAGCCGCTCAAGTTCCTCGGCAACGATCTGATCGTCTTCCACGTGCTCGATCCCGCCGAGATCGACTTCGGGTACGACGAGGCATCGAGCTTCGAGGACCTCGAGACGGGCGAGCAGATTCCAGTGGTCCCCGAGTCGCTCGTCAAGGAGTACCGGGCCATGATCCAGGCACACATCACGGCGCTGACGACGAAGTTCTCCGAGCACCGGATCGACTACACCGTGCTCAACACCGCCGAGCCACTGGACCGCGCACTCTTCAGCTATCTCTCGAGCCGCGAGCGGCTGATGCGAGTCAGATGAAGCCTCAGCCATCGACCATAGCCATCAGCCATCAGCCATCAGCCATGTCATGGCGTTCCTGACACCCTTTTTCCTGTTGGGCCTCGGGGCCATCGCCATCCCCGTCCTGATTCACCTGATTCAACGGGAGAGGAAGCGTGTCATCGAGTTTCCGTCGCTGATGTTCGTGCGCCGGATTCCCTACCAATCCGTCCGGCGGCGGCGCATCCGCCACTGGGCGCTGCTGCTGATGCGCGCGGCGGCGATCGCGCTCATCGTGGCCGCGTTCGCGCGCCCGTTCCTGCGCCAGGGCACGGTCGCCGCGGCGGTCGGCGGCGGCGCGCGCGAGATCGTCATCTTGCTCGATCAGTCGGCGAGCATGGGCTACGGCGATCACTGGAACCGCGCGAAAGACGCCGCGCGCACGATCGTCCGCGGCCTCGGCGCCGACGATCGCGCCACGCTCGTGCTGTTCAACAAGAACGCGGACGAGAACATGCGGGCGACGTCAGACCGCACGCGGCTCGAGGCGGCGATCAACGCGGCGAAGGTCGGCTCCGGCGCCACGCGCTACGGCCCGGCGTTGAAGCTCGCGGAGAGCATCCTCAGCCGATCGCCGATCAAGCGGCGCGAAGCCGTGCTGATCAGCGACTTCCAGCGCAGCGGCTGGAGCGGATCGGAAGACGTGCGCTTTCTCGAAGGGATGACCGTCAGCACGGTCTCGGTCGCCTCGCCGAACGCCGCGAACCTCGCTGTGCCGTCGGTCGCGTTCGCGCGCGCGTCGTTCTCCGGACAGGAGCGCCTCACCGTGACCGCCGGCCTGAGCAACAAGGGTGACGAGACGCTGAAGGACGTTCCCGTCACGTTGACGATCGACGGCCACGAGATCCAGACCGAGAAGGCGACGGTGGCCGCGCACGCGTCCAGGTCCGTGTCGTTCACGCAGTTCACGCTGTCGAGCCCGAACGTGCGCGGCTCCGTGCGCGCCGGCACCGACCCGCTGCCGGCGGACAACACCTTCCACTTCGTGCTCGCGCCCAGCGAACCGGTGTCGCTGGTCATCGTCGACAGCGGCGACCGGTCAGCGTCGAGCCTGTTCCTGGCGCGAGCGCTGTCGATTGGCACGACGCCGGTCTTTCAAGTGGACGTGACGTCCGCCTCGCGCCTGACGCCGGCCGCCGTCGACAAGCGCGCCGTCGTCATCCTGAACGACACGATGTTCCCGCCCGCGGGCGGCGGCGGCGTCTTGAAGAAGTTTCTCGAGCGCGGCGGCGGGCTGCTCGTTGTCAGTGGCGATCACGCGACGTGGCCGCAGGGTGATGCGGAGCTGCTGCCCGGCCGCTTCGGCGCGACCGTCGATCGCACGACGGGCCGCAGCGGATCGCTCGGCTACCTGGATTACAGCCATCCGGTCTTCGAAGTTTTCAAGGCGCCGCGCAGCGGCGACTTCTCGGCCGCGCACGTGTTCCGCTACCGAGCGCTGCAGACCACTCCCGCCGATCGCGTCCTCGCGCGGTTCGACGACGGCGCGGTGGCGGCCGCGGAAAGAAAAATCGGCGGCGGCCGCGCGATCGTCTGGACGTCCACGCTGGACGACTCGTGGACCGACATCGCCGTCAAGCCGGTGTTCCTGCCGCTGGTGCACCAGCTCGTCCGCTATCTCGCGCACTACGAGCCGCCGACGTCGTGGCTCACCGTCGGGCAGGTGCTCGATCTGACCGCGCGCGCCAAAGGGCGCGGCGATCGCTCGGACCGCATCGTCGTGACGCCGTCGGGCGAGCGGATCTCGCAGTCGAGCGCCGGCGAAGGGAACGAGGGGCTGCTCGAGCTGAACGAGCAGGGCGTGTACGAGATTCGAGCGACCGGAGCCGCCAGCGGCCGTCCCGAGGCGATTGCGGTGAACATCGACCCGGCCGAGTCGGATTTGAGCGCGATCGACCCGCGCGAGCTCGTCGCGGCCGTCACCGGGCACGCGACGCCGAGTAACGCGCAGCCGGCGCAGACGCAGGAGATGACGCGCGAGGAGTCCGAGCGGCGACAAAGCCTCTGGTGGTACCTGCTGATGGCCGGCCTCCTGTTGCTCGCGGCGGAAACCGTAATCTCGAATCACCTGTCGCGGAAAGAAAAGTTCCTGTAATCTACCTAAAAGGGGCCGTACCCCTTTTTCGATCCCGCAGTGCGCGAAAAAGGGGTGCGGCCCCTTCTTGGGAGAGCGACATGGACCCACGCACGGAGTTGGTCGACGTCATTCGTCGGGTGCGGAATCGCTGGCGCGGGCGGCTCGCCCTCCGGGGCGCGGTCGTCGTGGTCGCCGGCACGGCGCTGGCGCTGCTGCTCTCAGCCTCGGGCCTCGAGTCGTTCCGCTTCAGCGCGCCCGCGATCATCGCCTTCCGGATCGTCACCGTCACCGTGTTCGTCGGGCTGCTGCTCTACGGCCTCGTCTGGCCGCTGCGCCGCCAGGTGACCGACGCGCAGGTGGCGATGTATCTCGAGGAGCGCGATCCGACGCTCGAAGCGGCCATCATCAGCGCGGTCGAAGCGACCGCCGGCGGCGGATCGGCGGCGCACTCGCCCGGCCTGGTGGAAAAGCTCGTCGAGCAGGCGATCGACCAGTGCCGCACGCTCGACGATGGCCGCGCTATCGAGCGCACGTCGGTCCAGCGCCACGCGGGCGCGCTGGCCGCCATCGCGGCGGTCGTCGCAATCGTCGTCGCGTTCGGCCCCGCGTATATCCGCCACGGTCTCTCTGCCCTGCTCGTCATCTCGCGCAGCGCCGAAGCGTCCAGCCCGTACAGCATCGAGGTGCAGCCCGGCAACACGAAGGTGCCGCGCGGCGCTGATCAGTCGGTGAAAGCCAAGTTGGTCGGCTTCACGTCGAGCGACGTCGGCGTGATGATGCGCGTGGCGCCGAACGGATCGTTCGATCGGGTGCCGCTCATCGCGTCCGCGCAGCCGGGCGCATTCGAGGGCATGCTCTTCCACCTCGAGAAGCCGACGGAGTACTACGTCGAGTCGAACGGCGTCCGCTCGGGCACGTTCACGCTCACGGTCGTCGATCTGCCGACGGTGTCGCAGCTCGATCTCGAGTACCGCTTCCCCGCCTACACCGGCTTGGCGCCGCGCAAAGCCGAAGGCGGCGACGTCGCCGCCATCCGCGGCACTGACGTGGTCCTGCACGTCGTGCCGACGATGACGACGCCGGACGGCAAGATTCTGCTGAGCGACGGCGGCGCGATGCCGCTGACGCGGCAAGCGGACGGATCGCTGACGGGCAGCTTCCCGATCAAGAGCCAGGGCTTCTACCGCATCGAGCTCACCGGCCCGCACGGCGAAAAAGTCGAGGCGTCGCCGCAGTACACGATCGACGTCATCGACGATCAGCCGCCGTCGGTCCATTTCACGAAGCCGGGGCGCGACTCGCAGGCGAGCCCCGTCGAAGAGCTGTTCCTCGAAGCGCGCGCCGACGACGACTACGGCGTGAAGTCGATGCAGCTGTTCTACTCGATCAACGGTGGCGCGCCGAAGACGATCAACCTCTTCAGCGGCCCGAAACCGCTCACCGAAGTCAGCGCAGGACACACGATTTATCTCGAGGAGCTCGGCCTGAAGCCGGGCGACTTCGTCTCCTACTACGCGAAGGCGTCCGACACCGACGCGGTCCAGGGATCGAAGACGACGACGAGCGATATCTACTTCGTGCAGATCCGGCCGTTCAAGAAGGACTACAAGCCGACGCAGTCGCAGGCGGGCGGCGGCGGAGGCGGTGGCGGCGGGCAGCAGGTCGGCCAGCTCTCGCAGCAGCAGCGCGAGATCGTCTCCGCGACGTTCAACATCGTCCGCGACAAGGCGAAGACGAAGCCGGACAAGTTCCGCGAGAACGTCGTATTCCTCAACCTCGCGCAGGCGAAGCTGCGCGAGCAGGTGGAAGAGCTCGTCGGCAAGCTGAAGGCGCGGCTCGGTACCGTGGATCCGGCCTACAACAAGATCGCGGAAGCGCTGCCGAAGGCGGCGGAGGAAATGAAGGCGGCGGAAGCGGATCTGAAAGCGATGAAGGCGGACACCGCCTTGTCGCCCGAACAGCGCGCGCTGAAGCTGCTGCAGGACGCCGAGCAGCAGTACGAGTTGCAAGTCGCACAGCAGCAGGGCGGCGGAGGTGGTGGCGGCGGCGGCCAGAGCGCGCTCGCCGACGACCTCGCGGACCTGTTCGAGCTGGAGCTCGACAAGCTCGCGAACCAGTACGAGATGCAACAGCGCGCCGAGCAGCAGGGTAACGACCGGCAGGTCGATCAGGTTGTCGAGAAGCTGAAGGAGCTGGCGCGGCGGCAGCAGCAGGAGATGGAACGGCAGCGCCGCATGGCGCAGTCGGGCCAGAGCTCGTCGGGCAGTTCCAGCGCCGCCCAGCGCGCGCTCGCGGACGAAGCCGAGAAAGCAGCGCGGCAACTGCAGCAGCTGACGCGCGATCAACAGCAGCGGCAGCCGCTGAACGACGCGATGAAACAGCTGCAGGACGCGGCCGATGCGATGCGCCGCGCGGCGGCGAACGGATCGAAAGACGGCGGCGCGCAGGCGAACCAGGCGCTCGACCGGCTGCGCGACGCGCAGCAGAAGCTCGAGCGGAATCAGGGCGGTCGCGGCGAGCGCGATCTGCAGCGCGCGCAGCGCCAAGCCGAAGAGCTCGCCAACGAGCAGAAGGAAGTCGCATCGGACGTGAACGCCCTCGACCAGTCGGAAGCCGGCGCGGGGCGCCAGGCGAAGGCGCAGGCGCTCGGCCAGCGCAAGGACGCGATGGACGCCAAGGTGGCGGACCTGCAGCAGCAGCTCGAGAAGATCGCGAACGAGATGCGCCGCGACGAGAAGGACGCCGCGCGCAAGCTGGATGAAGCCGCCGGCAGCATCCGCGACAAGCGCATCCGCGAGAAGATTCGGTACACCAAGGGCGCGCTCCAGGGCGCCGGCTCGCAGTACGCGCGCGGGATGGAAGACGACCTCACCGCCAACCTCGAGGCGCTGCAGAAAAAGATCGGCGATGCGGCGGGCGCCGTCGGCAAGGCGTCGAAGCAGGACTCCGTCGCGCGCGCGGCGGACAAGACGCGCGATCTCGTGCGCGGGATGGAGTCGCTCGATCAGCGCATGCGCGATCAGCGGCAAGGCCAAGGCAAACAGAACGCCGAAGGGCAAAGAGCTCAGGGCTCAGGGCAACAGCAGGGACAGCAACAGGGCAAAGGCCAGCAGGGGCAACAGGGTCAGGGACAGGGACAGCAAGGTCAGCAAGGCCAGCAGGGACAGGGACAGGGCCAAGGCCAGGGGCAGCAGTCGCAGGGCGGACAGAACGGCGGGGGCGGCGCCAACGACGGCTACAACGCCGGCTCGCCGCGCAACGCCTACGGCGGCGGCAACGGTCGCTGGAATCCGGATGACATCCGCCAGTTCCGCGGCCAGTTCCGCGAGTGGGCGAACGACGCCGAAGGGCTGCGCCGGCAGTTGCAGCAGGCCGGCGTCAACCCGCGCGATCTCGACGAGGTGTTGCGCGACCTGCGCGCCTTCGACAACGACCGCGTCTACGCGGATCCCAGGGGGATCGAGCAGCTCCAGGCGGCCGCGATCGAGAAGCTGAAGAAGTTCGAGTTCACGCTGCGGCGCAAGGCGGAGGCCGGCAACGACTCGCTCTCGCTCTCAGGTTCCGATCAGGTGCCCGAGGGATTCCGCCAGGCGATCGAGGAGTACTACCGCTCGCTTGCGAAGAAAACCCCACCGCAGCGCTGACGATCGCCGTGCGAACGCGCGTGCTGACGGCCGGCAGCGTCGCCCTGCTGATGGCCGTCACCGCGCTGGCGCAGTTCGGCGGCCCGCGTGGGCCGTTTCACGAGTACCCCAACATCCCCTACGACGGACAGTTCACGTTCGTCAGGCTGAAATATACCCATGGTCCTGGCGGCAACTGGTACGGCGGCTGGCCGGCCTGGGGGCACGGTTACCCGCTCGCCGAGCAGAACCTCATGCGCATCATGAATGAGGTGAGCTACGTGACGCCCCATATCGACGAGATCAACGCGATCGCGCTCGACGATCCCGCGCTGTTCCACTACCCGCTCGCGTACATCATCGAGGTTGACTGGTGGGCGATGACCGATCGCGAGGCGGCGGCGCTGCGCGATTACCTGCAGAAGGGTGGGTTCGTGATCGTCGACGACTTCAAGCCGCGGCGGTATCGCGGCCGGTTCAGCGGCGGCCTGGGTGGCGACCTCGGCGGCGGCTACGGCAGCGGGTGGGACGTCTTCGAGGAGGCGATGAGGCGTGTGCTGCCGCAGGGGAAGTTCGTCGACCTCACCGCGTCGCACCCGATCTTTCACTCGTTTTTCGAGATCGATCGGCTCGACATTATCCCGCAGGCCTACATCGCGGGCCAGCCGATCTTTCGCGGCCTGTTCGAGGACAACGATCCGGCCAAACGGCTGCAGATGATCGTGAACTACAACACCGACGTGTCGCAGTTCTGGGAGTGGTCCGGCACCGGGCTGCGGCCGATCGACGACACGAACGAGGCCTACAAGCTCGGGGTGAACTACATCATCTACGGGCTCACCCACTGACCGCTACACAACCGCGTAGCCGAGAGAGAGCGCGCGCTGGCGTCAGCGATGCGCGCCCTCGTCAGCACGCGTGCCAATCGCGTAAACGCCCGCTCGTCTGAACCGTCGCGTCGACCGACCTCGGTGTACAGCGCGACGGCGCAATCGACGTCGCCCTTCCGCTCGCACACAAAGGCCGATCCGATCAGCACGTCGGTCTCCGACCGGTGGATCGCCGCCGAGCCCGCGACGGCAGCGGCCACGACGATCCCCACCGATTCGAGCAGCAAGACCCGTCGCCGAAGGGATCACGGCGTCAGCCGCCAGGTCACGAAGACGAAGGACGCGGCGGATAGCATGGCGAAAACCGAAACGCGACTGGCGGGCGCCGGCACCTATTTCGTGCGGGTGCGATCGATCAATACGTGCAGCGTGAGCGCCGCGTCGAACGAAACGTTGATCATCATCCGGTAAGAGGCGTCGGGAGGTCGGTGGCGTGCTGCCACGTTCATCGTGCTACGCCACGGCGTAACCGAGAGCGCGCGCATTCCGCGCGACACGGTCGTCGCGCGTGACCACGGTGACCAGCTGTGGCGCTTCGCCCAGCAGCTCGATGGTCGCGAGGTGAACGCCGACGAGCGTAGGAATCGGCTCGACAGGAAACTGGCGGCCGGCGCGCGTCAGCACCGCCTCGGTGACGGCGACGACGGCGCAACGGCGCTCGAAGGTCTGGAGGGCGCGAAGCGCCGCGCGCTCCTCGGCAAGGGTGATCCGGCGGGTCACGCGGGCGCGCAGCAGCGCACGCGCCGCCTCCGCGAACGTGAGTGCCGACGTGATGCGGCGCCCGATCTCGCGTAACGCCGCACGCGCTTCGGCATCCCGCTCCAGGAGCGCCGCCATGAGTGCGCTCGATTCGATATAGCGAAGCGATGCGGCGGCCGCTGGGAGAGGCTCCTCAGGAATGCGGCGCGCCTTAGTCTTCGCCACGGTCTTCATCAATCAGAGCGGACGCGGTTCCCTTCGGCAGACGGAGCGTCGGCCAGTGCTCGAGGGGATCACCCTCCTCGACCGGCAGGGTCACCACGCCATCGGCGATGAGAGCCTCCAGGCGCGTGATGCGGCGACCACGGACGGCTTTCTCGGCCGGCACCAGCATCGCCACCACGCGACCGTGCGCGGTCACGGCGATCCGCTCGCCCGCCTCGCTTCGCCGGACGTACTCGCTGAGGTTGTCCTTGAGTTCGCGGATACCGGCAGCATTGGCCATGCATCAATTATAGCCACATATGGCCACATCAGCAAACCGGGGCGTCTTCTGCGGTTTGCCCCTACTATC